>Ga0210405_10003259_pt1 | contig 16072 bp, 17 predicted proteins | sample IncBWH11MmetaG_FD_155492 | JGI IMG/M metagenome (GOLD analysis project Ga0210405, IMG submission 155492) | Forest soil microbial communities from Barre Woods Harvard Forest LTER site, Petersham, Massachusetts, United States - Inc-BW-H-11-M | ecosystem: Environmental > Terrestrial > Soil >... | reverse complement strand
GTCGTAGCGACGGCCGATCAGCCGTTTGATGGCATACACCGTGTTTTCCGGATTGGTAATGCTCTGGCGTTTGGCCGGCTGCCCCACCAGGACCTGACCGTCGTCGGTGAAGGCGACCATGGACGGCGTGGTACGGCCGCCCTCGGCATTTTCGATGACCTTGGCCTTGTTTCCTTCCATCACGGCAACGCAAGAGTTGGTGGTTCCGAGATCGATACCAATTGCCTTCGCCATGGTCGGGCTCCTTGTTTATGCGTGTAACGCGCTCTCGATGCATTGAGGGACGCCGATCGCCCCGTTATCAGGCGCCACGTCCGGCTATCTTTAGTAATGTGCGGGACGCGCAAAGCGAGTTGGGAGAAGAAATCGCTAGCGCGTCCCGCGACCGACTGGAGGATTCAAGCGGCTTGCTGGGCCTGGCCCTCCTTGGCCTCGGTTTCCTTGACCTCGATCTTCTTCGGCTCGGATTTCGCCGGCTTGGGAATTGCGATCTTGAGAACTCCGTTCGACAGGGTCGCCTGTACGCTTGACGGATCGACGCCGGGAGGCACCTGCAGCACGCGCAGGAAGACGCCATAGGTCCGCTCGCTGTGCTGAACGTTCTTGTCGCCCTGGCTTTCCTCGACCTTCTTTTCGCCGCGGATGGTGAGGGTGTCGTCGTCGATCGATATCTCGACATCCTTGCGCTCGAGTGCCGGCATCTCGGCGCTGACCTCGATCGCCTTGTCGGTTTCGGAAATTTCAATGTTGGGCATGATATTTCCGGCGTTGGAACCTAGTCCCCGCGCGAATTCGCTGAACAGCCGGTCGATCTCCCGATGCAGACCGAACAACCGGAAGCCCGGCGGTATCAATGTGTTGGACTCTAGAGATGGAACCAGTGATCTTAACCTCTTGGGATTCTCCTTTTTGCTTGAGGGATTTGCTTGTGGGTGGTGCCAGGTAAGACGGCGGCCGCGGCTACGGACTGACCACGATCCGGTCTTCGACCTTGGTGATGCCGGGCGCCGACCAGGCGACGCGCTCTGCTTCCTCGCGCTCGATCCACGAGCGAACGGTACCTTTCAGTATCACCTCGCTACCGTTCGCTTCGACGGTGATCCGATTGGCGTCCACCTCGGCGTTTCGCTTGAATGCTTCCTGGATCTTGCGTTTAAGTTCTGAAGGTTCCACCTTTGGCTTCACCGTGATGACGTTGGTCAACCCCTTCACGCCTTTCACCTTTCGCACGGCATTCTCAGCGGTAGTCTTTTGATATTGCCACTCCACCGCGCCTTCTAGGGTTACCCAGCCATCTTTGACGGTGAGCTTGATCTTGTCGTAAGAAATCGGCAATTCCGCCTTCAGGGCCGCAACCGCATCACGCGCAATATCCGGATCGGGACGCTGATCGATCGCCGGCAGCCGGACCTCGAGATCGTTGGCGATCGCGAGCACTCCCGCGACCCGCTTCGCGGCGGCCTCGGCTTCAAGCCTGTCGGAGTAACTGCGGGTGAAGCCGGCCAGCGTAACAACACCATTTTTGACGGAGACGGCAATGTCCTCGGCGTCAAGATCAGGATCCCATTTCAATTCGTCGCGGACATCGCGTTCTATTTCACTGTCGGATTTCATGGTTAGCTCCTGGTCTGTACTAGGGGGATTTGGGATCGGCTGTGACGTCGCCGATCGCCGGCAATTTATGAGAGATGCCCGGCACAGCCATGACGACCGTCAATTTCCGGTTCAAGTTTATGGGTTGAAGCGGAGCAGCGTCGTCGTCGCGCCGCTTGCGAACGCGCCCGGACCGTTCCGGTAAACGAGGGGGCACCAGGACCGGCCAACTCCAGATCATCAGCAGCGCCATGGCCGCTGCGCTATGGCCGCTGCGCTATGGCTGCCCGAGTCGCTCGTCACCCAGCCAGGGATCGGCTCGCAACGAATGGAGCGGAAGATCCTCCGGCGTCTTCGCCAGCTCGATTTCGTGAACATGGACGGCTTGAGCGCCGTGCCGCAGCAGAATTTCCTGAGCTTCGGCCTCCTTCTCCGCCGATCGGACTCGCACCCAGATCACCAAACCATTCGCTTCCGAAAGGTTCTCCAGTCCCCGAATCCGCTCTCGCCGCAACCGCCGACGCGACAGCAATACCGCCACCGCGCCTACGACGACCCCGATCAGAACCGAGAAGATGCCGACGGTGAGGGGCCCCAGGCCCCTTATGACGAGATAAAACGCCATGGCGACCCCGGCGATGCAACCGGCGACGCTGCCGACGACGGCATCCGCGATGAGCACATCGTCTTCGCCGATTAAAGGTTGCCGGGGCGCGGAGGGGAGATCGGCAAGGTCTGCGGCGGGAATGGACTGGTAGTTCAGCCGCCGTTGCAGCTCATCGAGCGGGGCACTGACATCGATGTCAGCGCGGTCGATCCCTGCAACAAGCAAATTCTCAGCGGCAGCGATGAGCGCCTTCCGCGAATGAAAGACACCCGTCACCTCGCGGCTGCGGACCTGGTCCAGGATATCGTCTGACATTCCATGCATCGAGGTCTTTCAGGCAGCGGTTTCCATTATGCCGGATAGTTGAATTCGGACAACTTCTTCAGTTCATCCTTCGACGCGCCGGGCAGCGTGATCTTCTGCCCGTTGTCGTCGATGACGAGGCTGTCATACGGCACCGCCACAAGACGTCCGCCCAAACCGAGGAAGCCGCCTACCTGCAGCACTGCAAAGCTCAGCTGTTTCTTGTCCTTGTCTGCGATCACGTCGTCGACGGTGCCGATCTTCTCGTTCTTGTCGTTGATGACGCTGCTGCCGATCAGCTTGCTCATCCGATAGCCTTTCGCGACGACCGAAAGATCCACCTTGACGAGTTGTACCCCGGCTTGCGGCAAAGCGGAGCCGGTCGCAAGGACCGTGCCGGTCGCAAGGGCAATCGCGAGCGCAGGCCAAATGATCCGCCCTCGTCCCGCAAGAGCGAGGCGGGGTCTTGAGGGTGTTAGGGATCCCGTGAAGGCAACCATGGTTTTCTCCTGAGGTTTTGAGCACGGCTATGGGGATAATTCCCGGACATCGAGACGGCACTGACCATTGTCAATTCGAAGGACCTTTATCGAATCGTCACATTGATCGGAGCGCTCCTTCGTACGTCATGGGATCGTATCTGCAGCGGAACGCATCCGGATTCCCGACACCAGGGAGGCGTAGTCATAGGCACCGTTATGCCGCTCGCCAAGGTAGGTGTGCCATTCACGCCGCTGCGTATGCCGCCGATGAACAACTTGGCCATGAGCTCTTGCCTGATCTGAAGCCCTTTCGAGGGCGTCAAGAATTCCATCTGCGCCGGGATTGACCGCGATCGGCGAGCAATAGCTCCATGCAATCCGTGCCCTGCCGGTCGGGGACAAGCAGCGCACGTTCGTAGAAGCCCTCGCTTGCACGATAGGCGCGGTATTTCCTTGCCACCTCGCCCTTGGGTTCGAAATCGGCGCGCAGCGAAAATGCAAGTGGCGGTCGCGGGCAAAGGCCGCATGGCACCAGACCCCGTCGGCCGAAATACCCAACGGTTCCGCATCGTGCTTGCGGAACTCCGGGAGGATCTCGTTGTAGAGCGCCACCTGATCGCCACAAACCGGGCTGTCGGCGGGATAGAACGCCAGGATTACCGGCTTTCCCTCTCAGATCCGCGAGCGTGAGGTTTTGATGACGGGTTGAAGTCCGGCGCAACGGTTCCAGAAGCCAGGATAGATGACGTTTGTTTCGGCGTCGCGCGAGATTGGTAGCTCGACCTGGAATGCTCGTGCTTAGGAGCCCCATGCACCTTCGTCGTTGATTGCAATCAATTTCTTGGTCCCCGGTTGTCCGGCTTTGGCCGCGACCGACTTTGGCCGCGACCGAGTTACGTATTTTTACGTAACGCAGATTCGCTAACTGGCTTGATCGCTAGGGATGCGTGGCGGTTAACCCCCGAGGAACGGTGTATTCCTCACCACGCAAAAGGATTCTCGAGAAAAAAGGGTACGGTCATGAAAACGAGAAGCCACGCAGCAGACTACTATCGGAGGATACTTGCGGCGCAGCCCCATGCGCTGAAACGCCTTGATGCTTTTGCCGCGATCGTGCACTACGATCGCGGCCAGGAAATTCCCAATGCCTCGGGGCCCGCCGGCCACTCGTACTACGTTATCGCCGGCGCAGTCCGGCGATGCACAATCCGTTCGAGCGGCCGGCGGCAAATCGTCGATCTGATGCTGCCGCGGGATTTCTTCTTTATCTCGGACAGCAAGAAGGAGGGGACGACCGAGGCGATCGTCGAGGACACGGTGCTGGCAAGCTATTCTGGCGGGCGGGTGGAACAGCTGGCGGAGCGTGACCCTCAGTTCGCGCGGGAACTGCGCGAGGTCGCGTTTCAGTCGCTCAGCCGATCCCAGGACCAGATCCTGATTCTGGGCGGCATCACCGCCCTTGAGAAGGTCGGCTCTTTTCTGCTTTCGCTTGATGGACGTACTTCGGAAGTGAAGGGGCAGGTGGAACTACCGGTCTCGCGCTATGACATCGCCGATTATCTCGCCGTCTCTGTCGAGACGGTGTGCCGTTCCATTACGGATCTGCAGCAGCGGGGCGTTATCACCCTGGCAGGCAAGCGAACGATCAAAATTCTGAATCGAGGCGCCTTGGAGGACCGCTTCGGCGAGACTTCGATGGCGGCCTGAGTTGATTGTGGCCAGGTTTTCATCGTCGGCGTCGTGCTGCTGGCGATGCTGACGCCCTATCTTGAAAGCCTACCGGCGCGCGGCGCTTGCCCAAACGGTGACCGTGCAGGCGCAAGCCATCGCATTCATCGACAATTTCAAACTCATGATGTTCGTGTCTTTCCTGGCGATCCCGCTGGTGATCCTGGTGCAGCGTCCGCGGCGACCCCTTGGCAACGCAGGTCCAATTTCGGATTGACCGAACCCCGCATCTACGCTTGCAATAAAGTGAGAGCGCCCGTGTGCTGTCCGGGAGATTTCGATGTCGATCAAGCAGGAGTTGAAGGATACCACAGAAAAACTAAGGCTGCTTTCGCTTTATCAGCGATTCGAACACATCGTCATTATGATACTCACGGCGCTGATCGCCGTCATCGTCATTGCGGCTGTCTGGAATCTTAGCTTGAAGATTCTGTTCGGCCTGGTTCTGTCCGGAAGTCTCGATCCGTCCGACTACACGATTTTTCAGGCCGTGTTTGGCATGATCTTTACGGTGATCATTGCGCTCGAATTCAAGAAATCGCTTCTGGTGATAGCCGAGCGCCGCGAAAGCGTTGTCCAGATCCGTTCGGTCGTAATGATCGCGCTGCTCGCCATCTGTCGCAAAGCCATCATTCTCGATCTGAGGGAAACAGATGCGCCGCAACTCTTCGCGCTCGCGGCCGCGATCCTTGCCCTCGGCGTTGTCTACTGGCTGATCTGCGGCAGCGATCAGCGCCTCAGGGATGCAAGCTGAGGATACCGAGCAGACGCTCATCTGTTGGTGATAAAAACCGGCAATTTCTCCAGCGCTGCGCGACTGGCCCCCGGCAGTACAATGTAGCCGGAGGGATCGTCCAGTTTGAAACTGCGGAAGGGAATAGCGACGGCCTGGCCGCTAAGTCCGGTAAAATCGCCGACGCCGAGGATGGCATAGATGTTGCCATCCTTGCCAAAAACGAAATCGTTGATTCTTCCGATCGTCTCGTTTTTGTCGTTGACAACCGGCTTTAGTTTGAGCGCTTCGGCACGATAGCCTTTCGCGAGCTCCGTGGCCTGCATGGGCGAAAGTGCGACTTCCTGTCCCGCTGCATGATCGATCCGGAACGAGAAAACGACGGCCGTCAAGATGACCGCGGGCAAGAACGAGAAGCGGGACCTGTTCATGAAACCTCTATCGCTGTCCGAAGGCGCATCATATCGGCTTCCGGGCATCGGCGAGCCGGCCGTAGCGCGATTTTCAACGGCCCGCTCGTCCGATCGGGGATTTTGCTACCGGGAAGGCGGGTTGGAACTGCTATTCATGTTCGAACCGGTGGTGTTTGAACCGGTGGTGCTGTCATCCATCACGATCTCGGTTACCAGCTTGCTGTCGGGATCGATCAACAGGACTCGGTCCGGCAGCTTCACGAAGAGCAGATTCTTTGCCTCGGGAACCTGATCGGTGACGTTGCGCGGAAGCGCTTGCGCGCTCATGGATTCCGGAAGCTTGTTGCCGACCTGCGGTTGCGCGTCGGCGGGCGCGGACTGTGACGGCGAGGCCGCGAGCCCCTGGCTAACCATCTGTTGCTGCTTTGTGGTCAGATCGCCATGCGCGGTGCCAGGGGTTGGGCTGGGGGAGTTTTGCGCTATGGCGAAGCCGACGCTGCTGAAAATCGCAACGGTGATTGCGCCTGCGCGAATGAGTTGATTCATTATTGTCTCCTGTGGGTTGAGAGATTCAGACCGGCGACGTTGTGGGCGATGCGTCCCGCCGACCCGCGTGGTTATGTGAATTGATAAAGGGAGGAAACCCAGGCGGCGTTGATCGCCGTCAAGATTGCTCGAAATTAGCTTGTGCTGTTTTGCGACCACGCGGAGGATTTGGGAGGGCGACCACGATGCGGTCCTCCACCTTGGTGACGCCCGGTGCCAACCACGCCACACGTTCGGCTTCAGAGCGCTCAGGCCAGGAGCGCGGGGGCCGCCCGACCCGCATTGATGTGCGGGCGTTGGCTTGCCTTGGCGCGTCGGTTGAGAGGTGAAATTCCATGTCCGGGCGCAACCTGCTCGACGGACTGCCCGGCTGACGTCAAGGCCCGGCTTCGAAACCGAGCACAGCCGAAATGGGTTGCGCCCATGTTGGCGACGCTCACGGATGAAGTCTTTTCGCGCCAGGGATGGTTGTTTGAGCCGAAATGGGATGGGAGCGCTGCCTCGCTTTTCGCTGTGGTCGCGATTTGAATCTCTTTTCGCGGAATCGAATTCGGCTGAACGCAAAATATCCCGAGGTGGTTGAAGCGATTTATCAGCAGGAAACCACTTGTTTCATGGCGGATGGCGAGATTGTCACGTTCGACGACGGGATCACCAGCTTCGCAAACCTGCAAACGCGCATGCAGGTGGAGCATCCGTCGGCTGATCTGATTCGCAACGTGCCGGTGCGGCTCTATCTTTTCGACTTACTCTACCTGGACCGCTACGACATCCGGCAGGTTCCGCTCCGGTACCGAAAGGAAGTACTTCGTGATGCCTTCGACTTCCGGGGCTCCTTGCGGTTCACGGAGCACCGCAAGACTGAAGGCGAGGCCTACTACCGAAGGGCGTGCCAGAAGGGATGGGAGGGTGTCATCGCAAAAAATGGGGACAGCGTGTACGTATCCAGGCGAACGCGCGATTGGCTCACATTCAAGTGCAAGCAAGAGCAGGAGTTCGTCGTCGGCGGTTACACCGACCCACGAGGGAGTCGGAGCGGGTTCGGGGCATTGCTGCTAGGTTTCTACCGCGGAAGCTCGTGTATGCCGGCAAGGTCGGGACAGGGTTCGAGCAAGACCTGTTGCGGCGTCTGGGCGAGAAGCTCGTACGGCTGGAGACGCCGGTTTCCCCCTTTGCCGAGGACGGGCTGCCGCGACGCGGCGCGCATTGGGTGAAACCGAAGCTCGTCCGGCGGAACTGCTGGAGCCTTCTCAAGGAGCCCCTTTATTGGGCTCCCCAAAAAGAGCATAAAATCGCATAATAACGCACGGTTCTGCTCTGCCGTGACTCCTCATCGATGTGAGAATCTCAATCGCTTTCAGAGCGTTTCAGCGGTCACAGGAGCAACCTTGGACATTGTTCTGACGTTTCAGTTGGTCGTAGTGATCGTCATCGCGTTGTTCGTGGCATACAACGTTTTTCACTACGTACTTTTTCTCTTGGTGACTCAACCGAAGGACGCGAGCAAGATCGGCCACGAGTTGAATCAATTCGAGCAGCGCCAGCTGATCGAGTGGACGCCGCAGCCGAGCGACTTTCTCAAGCACGACGACGAGAAGCGTACATATGATGACGTGTTCGGCAGGTATCGCGACGAGCAAGCGAACTACAGCACATGCGTTTTCCCCCGCGTCGCATTTTCGCGTCCCTACGAAGCCGAATACGTTCTTCTGAAGCTGAAGGACGGGATGCGGCTGTTGGATCTTGGGTGCGGATCTGGCGCGGCGGCCTACTACCTCGCCAGCCGGCGAGATATCGAAATTGTGTGCGTGACCAATTCATCCGTGCAAGCGGACATCTGCCGGCGGAAATTTGCAAAACTGGGTGGGCGTGGACAGGTGATCGTCACCGACTTCGACAGCCTCGATCTCCCGAGTGAAAGTTTTGACGCCATCTATGCGCTCGAATCGATCGGCTACACCAAAAAGCTGGACGCTTGGCTGGCGCGCTGCTGGCGGATGCTCAAGCCGGGAGGAAGCCTGTTAATCCGCTCACCGGGGTCGTTGGATCATTGTCGGCGTAAAGAGGATTACCTGAGCGTCACCGTCTTCTTCGACAACTGGCGCTACAATTTTGTCGGCGCCAATCTTCTCGTCTTCAAGATGCGTCGACTAGGCTTCAACCCGATCCGTTATCGACGACTGCCATTCTGGGCCTGGGGCCTCACGTGGAACTTCATTCAACACCTGGTGTTGTGGAAGTATCGACTAAAAATGCGCACATTCGTGGAATTGGAACGGATCATTTGGCGCACTTCGAAGGTATTTGTCTTCGGCAACCCGTACAACACGGTGCTGGCTACCAAGCCCGAGGCAGCATCTGAAGCATGGTGTGGCGTTGCCGAGACTGATCGCTAAAGCGACCCTCCGTTCATTACGGTCGACGGCCGAGATCACCTAAAAAGCTCGAGGTGCGTGGTGCTTGATGGATTGGAAAACCTGCGGATGTTTCTCCAATCGTTCAGCCATGTCCGGTTGTCAGCATTTGGGAAAATCTGATCTCGGCCAGCGACGATTGCGCCCATTCGCCCGGGAAGCCGAAGCGCTTTTCTCTCGCCGCGCATGTTCATGCGACCATGGCGCCGGCACCAACACACTGGAACAGAAGGCCCGCTTCTGGCACTTTTTAGACATAGCCTCCGTGGTGCGCGATGTCCGTTCACCGGGGCAGAGCAGACATTGCGCTGATGCGCGCCGAGGTCCGAGTTTGACCCCAAGCCGGAAGTCTGGCATCGCCTCGTTACGTCAAGTGAAAAATCGCCACGCGTTCATTCTTCCGGCATCCCGACCTTGCGCAGGCCCTCGATATACCGGTCAAAGGTTGCACGAACGCGCGGATCAGCGGAGGGAGGTGGTGCGAACGCCTTGAGCACCGCGACATTCTTGACTTTAGACAGCGCAGCGTGACGCTGTTCGGCGTCACGGGCCTCCGCCTCACTCGCGTCCGACCCAGCCTCCTGGAACCAACGCTAACCAGACGCGGTTTAAGCGTATGAACGTTTCATCAAAATGGCCCGGCAATCGGCTTTTGCTCGCCCTACCACCGAGCAATCTCAAGCGACTTATGCCGGAGCTTGAACACATTCGCTGCCAACGCGAGCAAGTTCTCATGGACGCTGACAGTTCGCTCGACCATGTCTTCTTCCCCGATAGCGGGGTCGTCTCGGTACTTGCGGTTTACGCGGACGGCCATGTCATTGAGATGGCAACGATCGGAAGGGAGGGCTGCACGGGTATGCAGGCCGTCTTCGGTGCCAAGAGTTCCTCGGTGCAGCTGCTGGTTCAAATCCCGGGAAGCGCCGCAAGGATGCCGCGCGTGGCGTTTACGCGAGCCATGCAATCAATGCCGTCTTTCCGAGGTCTCATGTTCGCTTATGTTCAGGCTTTTCTCGAACAGGTCATGGTGTCAGTAGCCTGCAACGGTGCGCACAGCCTCAAGGAGCGACTGGCGCGTTGGTTGCTGATGATGCGTGACCGCGCTGATGGCGACGCGCTGCCGATCACTCAGAACCTGCTCGCCGAAATGCTGGGTGTCCAAAGACCAACCATCACGAACGCCGCCAAGGAGCTGGAACGTGCCGGTTTGATTAAACGCGGCCGACAGCAGGTCACGATTCTCGATCGGCAGGGTCTCACGGAGGCTTCTTGTGAATGCTACCAATTGGTCCGGGCGCGCCTCGTTTTTCACCTTCCCAAGACATATACCTAAAAAATGACTTTCGAGCCCTTTCGGTAATATACATTACCGACACCACCTTCAGCAAACTCGTAATCCGAACATTGGGCTTTCCTCAGCCGGCGGCACCGATGAGCTGAGAGAAAACGCCGCGGCCGCACCGGGTTTTCAAGACGCTGAGTTCGCGTGCGATGGACGGGGAGAAATCTCGTGAAAACGAAGAGCAAGCCGCCCTTCAATGTCGCAACATTTCTCGCCACCGTGGATGGGGGTAGGACCATATCGACGTATCGAAAGAATAAAAAGGTCTTCTTGCAGGGGGATCCGGCGGATTCTGTCTTTTACATTCAGGAAGGCCAGGTCAAGGTCAGCGTTGTTTCCGAGCAGGGGAAGGAAGCGGTCGTCGCAATCCATGCGAAGGGGGATTTCTTTGGCGAGGGCTGTCTGACCGGCCAGCCACGGCGCCTGGCGACAGTCGCGACGATGACCGAAAGCGTCATCATGCGGCTCGACAAAGCAGCCATCATGCGCGTGCTCCATGACGAGCCAAAGTTTTCCGAGGCGTTCATGTCGTATCTGTTGGCGCGGAACGCTCGAGTCGAGGAGGATTTGGTCGATCAGCTTTTCAATTCGAGCGAGAAGCGTCTTGCGAGGCTGCTTCTCCTGATGGCGAATTTCGGCAAGGAGGCAAAGCCAGAGCCGGTCATCGCGAAAATCAGCCAGGAAACGCTCGCCGAAATGGTCGGCACCACCAGGTCGCGCGTGAGCATTTTCATGAACAAATTCCGCAAGCTAGGGTTCATCGACTACAACGGACACTTGGAAGTCCATAATTCCTTGTTGAACGTGGTCTTGCACGACACGCCCGAAATCCGGAGGGGTGCCGACAGCGGGGAATAAATTTGCGAAGTGAACACTGTTTTTACCCACTACACTTTGGGATTGAACTCGTTCTTTGCTGCTTTCCCCATAAGACCCTCCTTCGGCCCGACGGAGATTGTGAAATACAAAGATGACCCGGGGTGTTCAATTCAGAACAGCACCCGCAATTTTGCTGTAGCAAATTTCTCTACAACGGTCGAGCGAGTGACAGTTCCCGGAACATGTTTCGCACCCGCCTGACACCGGAGGGTGACATGGCAGGAGTTCAATCTTCAAAATCTGGAAGTTCGCTCAGTTCCATTGAGTGCCCGCGCTGCCCGCGTTGCCAAACCCGAATGATGCTGGCAGCCATCTCGCCTGCGCCACCGGGTTACGATCTGCGCACGTTCGAATGCGCCAAGTGTGATCGTATCTCTACGAGACTGATACCCAGCGACCCGATGAAAACCGGCGCCGCTCTTGGATGGCTCAATGGAGAGCTTGGACCCCCGAAATAGCTTTTCACAATGGCATGCGAGATTAAAAATGTCCGGTCAAACGACCTCCTCCTCACCACTCCGGGTCCTTCCGACTTCCCGTTGCGGGCGTTGCCAAGGCCTCACCAAGGTACAGCGGATCACCCCTTCGCGAGCCGGGTTCGAACACTGGACGCTGCGGTGCACAAAATGCGGCCATATCCATCAAATGCAAGTTGTATCCAACCCTTCGAAATCCGATCCCGTCGATTGGTTCGATAGCCCTTTGAAGACGATCAGATGAGGTCTCGGAATGCCGGCTTATCGAGCCTTCCTTATTGGCTCTGACGGTCACGTTTTTGAAGCGGTAGTCTTGGACGCGCCCCACGACACGGTGGCAATCGCAGTCGCCCAGCAGTTGGTTGATGGTCACGATGTTGAGCTATGGCAGCTTGACCGGAAATTCGCCAAATTGGAACACAAGGAAGCTAGTCGATGAATATCGAAAGAGCAGCTTCGTGAAGCGTCTTAGGGTAAATTGGACGGCAGATGAAAACGAGCGGCTTAAAGCCTTCGTAGCGCAGGATGTATCAGTTGTTCGCGTTGCCGCCGTCTTCAGGCGATCGATTATCAGCGTGCGCGGTCAAGCGCGCAAGCTCGGTACCCCATTTCCATCAATGAAGGTCTTCCGTCGGAAATGGGCTGACACGCCATCTAATCATTGGCGTCTCGGCTAACCCCTGAAGCACTGACCGCGACTTCCGAGTTGGCACGTTTGAGACATGCCGACCGCATTGAGCAATGTCCGAGTTGGAGGGCAAAGCGGAAAACATATGCTCGTACTGAGTTCTTCTCAGTTTGACCCGAACCGGACATTGTTCCCATGCGCGCGCAGGCGGGGATAACTAGAAACTCCGTGCGCCGGTCAGGATTAGCTTTTCTTGCATTAGCGTTGGCGGGTGAGCGGGCGCAATGGTATTCTATCGAAGCTTCAGGGATCGGGGGGTGACATCGAATATTCAGTTGGATGGCTGTGTCCACCTGAAAATGCGGCGGAATGAGGAGGACTCGGCGATGGCGATTTACTCCATAAGTGATCTCAGCCGGCGGGAAATCTTGAGAATGTCTGCGATGCTTGGCGTCACAAGCGTCGTCTCAACCAAGTTCGCGTTTGCTCAAGCGGCCTTGCAGCGCACGCCTGGCCAAATACTTGGTCCGTTTTATCCGGTGAAACCGTTTGACCAAAACGCCGATCTAACGAGAGTGCCCGGTCGGCCGAGTCGCGCTGAGGGTGAAATCCTGAACGTCATGGGACGCGTACTCAATTTGAAGGGCGAACCCGTTAGCAACTCCAAGGTTGAGGTTTGGCAGGCCAACGCTCATGGGCGTTACACCCATCCGAGCGATACTAACCCCGCGCCGCTCGACCCCAACTTTGAAGGATCGGCCACTCTGACTACGGACTCGGAAGGTCGATATAGGTTCAAGACTATTAAACCGGGCGCGTATCCTATCGGTCCCAATACAATCCGGCCAGCACACATTCACTTCGAAGTTTATGGCAAGCAAGATAGACTGGTGACTCAGATGTACTTTGAAGGCGACCCTTACAACAGTACGGATCGTTTTCTGCAAAGTGCGGGGCGAACGGAATTGCTCACCACGAAGCTATTGCCGCCGCCTCCAGAGTTCGAACCAGAGTCGAAATTGGTGGTATTCGACATCGTGCTGCACGCGGGCTAATTAGTTCCGCACAAAGCAAGTGCTGCGGCGATGCACCGACTTCCGGTTATGGCCCGTTTGAGGCATGCCAATTGGCACTGAGAACGTCTGCTTATCGGGATAGAGCGGAAATGACTGAGGCACGGTCAAAGCGACGCCTTTGACCCAACTGAAACATTAACGTGGTTGAGCCGCTAAGATGCGGTCCACAGGGCTAGGCTAGGAGACTAACCTAAATTGCCGCGCGGCAGGTTTCGTCTTTCTCAGTGCTGCCGCGCCGTGCTTAGCGTTTACCGCTGATGCCCGAGTCCAATCCCGAGATGTAGCGCCTTCTGGCGCAGCGCACCAATCGTGCGTTTTGTCTCTTTACCTATTTTGGAAACCGGTGTCCTCGCTTTCGAATGCGCCTTGAGTTCCTTGATGTCAGCCTTCGTCCATTCGCGACGCACTGCTTTGCCGTTCTTCTTTGCCTTCGTAACTTTCAACTTGTTAGCTCCTTATTTGATGAGGCCGCGTACTAACACATCGCAGGGCAGAGGCAACTAAGATTGTAGTGGAGGTCATGGGCGGCTTGCCGATTGGATCGACGCCTGAAAGGCCGGAGGGCGCGGAGTACAGCGAAGTGCCGCCAGAAGAACCCTACTAACCAAGTGCGCGCTGATTCGTATTTGTCTGAAATTTCACGGGCGCGCTGATCTCGTCGTTCCCCTCAGTGCAGCTAATTGTAGCCGGGGGCGTGATAGACCTCGCGTCCGCCTACCCAGGTCGAGAGTGCCTTCATGTCCCGGACCGCCTCGAGCTTCGCGGTCAGGAAGTCGTCGGTCAGGACGGCGAAGTCGGCGAGCTTACCGGGCTCGATCGAGCCCCGCGTCTTATCCTCGCCGATCAGCTTGGCGTAGTTGATGGTCACGAGCCGGAGCAGCAGCGGGCGCGAGACGATCTTCTGGTCCGCCCCGTACACCCCGTCCGAGATCGTGTCCCGGCTGGCCATGTGGTACAAGTTCCAGAAAGGATTGAAGGGGACCACCGGGCTGTCGGTGCCGCCCGTGACCAGGAGGCCCGCGTCGAGGTAGGTCTTGATAGGCGTAACCTCGCTAGCCGTCGCCCACCCCCAGTACTTCTTGAGCACCGGCGCGGCCAAGTAGAGGTGATCCTGGGCCGAGACCGCCACATCAAGCTTCTTCAGACGCGCGACCTGCTCGGGTCGCGAGACGAAGGCGTGCTCCACTGACCAGCGCTTGCCTTTGATCGGTGAGTCCTTATCAGCCGCCGCGTACGCGTCGAGGACCTCGTCGAGTCCAGCGTCGCCCACTGCATGGGTGATCACGTGCCAGCCCCTACGGTTCAGCTCGCGCACGACCTCTGTGTAGGCTTCCGGCGGCGACACTGTCACCCCGGAGAACTTGCCGCCCTGGCCGTAGGGCTCGAGGTAGGGCTTAGACAGGTGGCCGCCCTCAAATCCGCCATCGACGATCAGCTTCACCCCGTCGACCTTGACCCAGTCGTCGCCCTCGCCCTGGCCGACTCCCCAGGACTCGATGGCCTTGCGCGCGGCCTCGGCGGAGCGCAGGCCGAAGCCCGGCATGTAGACGGTCCAACGCAGGTTCAGCTTTCCCTCGGCTCCCGCCTGCTTCATCAGATGGTAGGCTTCGACTAGGTCGCCCTTGTAGGCGCCCGGGATCCGAATCGCGGTAATGCCATAGGGGGCGACCGCCTTCTGGGTAGCCAGGATGTCCCCCATGCTCACCGGCTTCTGGCGTGGCAGCGTGACCAGCGCTTTGGCCTCATCGAACAGTTCGCCAGTCAGTTCGCCAGAGGTTTTGCGGCTGATCTGTCCACCGGCTGGCACCGGCGTGTCCTTGGTGATGTTCCACTTCCTCAGGGCGGCGGTGTTCAGGAGGTACTCGTGCCCGCCGCGCACTAGGACTACCGGTTTGTCGCCCGCGGCCTGGTCAAGCTCCTCGGCAGTGGGCAGGCGTTGCTCCCTGAGTTGCGCCTCGTGCCAGTCAGAGTTGGAGACGATCACCGTTCCCGGCGAGGCGGCCGCGGCAGCGTTGGCGATCGTCGTCAGAAGCTCGCCAAGGGTTCGTACGTGACTGAGGTCGACGCCGGGACCTCCGCCCTCGTTGTGGAAGTGGTCGTCCGTGAGCCCGGGCGAAACGAAGCGACCCTTCAGGTCGATAACCGTAGTCCGCGGGCCCACGTAGCGGCGCACGGCACCGTTGGTCCCGATCGCGACGAAGCGGTCGCCCGTGACCGCGAACCCCTGAAACACGCGATCCTGCGCGTCGGCCGTGAACACCTTACCGTTGACGAAGACGACCTCGGCGGGCGTGGGCGCCTGGGCGGTCCACGCGGCGCTCGCCGCGGCGCACGCCAAGGCCGAGCCGATCACGAGCTTGGTTCGTAACTTCATTAGCACTCCCCTTTATTGGACGAGGGCGGCTGACGACGGCCGCCGCTCACATCTGACACCATTAGCAGAGGGACACGCTCATCCAAAGCAAGCGGGCTAAGGGCGTGGTGACAAACTAGAAGGCTGCGGACGCCTTCGCGTCCAATGTGCTGGCTATCGTGCGGCAGATACAGGCGGCCGGTGTAACCACCTATCGCGCCATAGCCCAGGCACTGAATGATCGAGGCGTCCGCACTGCGCGAGGCGGGGTTTGGCACGACAGCACGGTTCGTAATCTGCTAGCACGAGCGCGCTGACCCCGAGTTGATGTCTGATGTTGGGGGCAAAACGGAAGTAGCGTGGAAGCGTCGTCACTTCCGAGTTTGACCCAGACTGTGTGAAAACGGCCTCGATGATATGATTCTCCAGCGATTCGGCCGGAGGATTCGATGACGCGCTTTGTCGTTGGCGATGACCGCAGTCAGAGCACTTTGTTTCC
>Ga0210405_10003256_pt1 | contig 16082 bp, 15 predicted proteins | sample IncBWH11MmetaG_FD_155492 | JGI IMG/M metagenome (GOLD analysis project Ga0210405, IMG submission 155492) | Forest soil microbial communities from Barre Woods Harvard Forest LTER site, Petersham, Massachusetts, United States - Inc-BW-H-11-M | ecosystem: Environmental > Terrestrial > Soil >... | reverse complement strand
CCTTACATTCTCCTCATTTTCAGTACTACATGAGCGTCGGTTGCAGCTTCTGCTGGGCGCAGTTAAATTATTTGCGTGCATCGGAGTTGATCATGAGAGAGGACGTCGCCGTGGAATATGCATCTGCATTCATCGACATGAAGATCAAGGAACTTGGGGACTGGCGGGGGAAGATGCTCGCGAAAGTGCGGACGATCATTCACCAGGCGGACCCTGACATCGTCGAAGAGCGGAAGTGGGTCAAGCCGACATCGTCCGGGACTCCTGTGTTTTCTCACGGCGGCATTGTCTGCACGGGAGAGACCCACAAGAACGTCGTGAAGATGACATTTGCCAAGGGAGCGGCGTTGAAGGACCCTGCAGGTCTGTTCAACGCCAGCCTCGAGGGGAACGTAAGGCGCGCCATCGATATCCATGAAGGCGACAAGATCAATGAGGCGGCCTTGAAGGATCTCATCCGCGCCGCAGTGGCGCTCAATCTCACTGGCAAGAGCAAGCCGAAACCCAAACGGAAATCTCCACGCTAAATTTCCCTACGAACGCGAAAATCAGAATAGTTTACCCGTCTGGCAGCGCGGTCAGTTGGCGCTTGGCCGATTACCGATCGACTCCAGAGGCAGAGCGCCTGGCGAGCGGAGCGTGCGAATGTCTCTCATGGGTGGTTGGCCGAAAAAGCGGCTGTATTCGCGGTTGAATTGGCTTGCGCTTTCGTATCCAACTTCAAAAGCTGCGCTGGCGGCGTCCAGACCGTCGATAAGCATGCGTTCGCGCGCCGCGTGCAGCCGAAGCTGCTTCTGATATTGAAGAGGACTCATGGCGGTCAGCGCCCGGAAATGGTGATGCAACGTAGACACGCCCATGGCTGCAAGTTTTGCCAGATCCTCCACGCGCAGCGGCTTCGCGTAATTCTCCCTGACCCATGCGATCGCTTTCGCTGTGCGGTGGCTCTGATCTCCCAGCGTCGCGATCGCGCGAAGACGTTCCCCCTCAGGCCCGCGGAGAATTCGGTAGATGATCTCGCGTTGAATCAGCCCGCTCAGAAAAGGAATGTCCTGCGGCGTGTTCAGCAGGTCGACGAGCCGGCAACATGCATCGAGCAGTTCGACTGTGGTCTTACCCGTTGCCATGGCAGGGCTGTCAGAGGGCACCGCGGGCGCCTGAATTTCCGCGCGGCTCAGAAGTTCGCGGATCACAGGCATTTCGAGCTTAAGCACGAAGCAGAGATAGGGGACCTCTTCACTGGCCTCGAACACGTTGCAGATGACTGGAAGATCGAGCGAGGTCAGCAGGTACCGAGACTCATCAAAGATGAAGGTTGTTCCAGCGAGGGAGGCCTTCTTCCGGCCTTGCGCGACGACGGCCAGGCTCGGTTCGTAAGTCGCTGTGGCTGGGGCCGTAGGGGCGGTCCGTCTGGAGAGCAACAAGCCGGGAACGCTGGTTATCAGTTTCTCTTTCGATCCAATAAAAGAGGCAATCCTGCGAGCCAGCTGGGCGCGGAGATCGCGCAACCGATTTGGTGTCGAAGAGACGTGTTTACCGCTGTGTTTCAATGTGTCCACTACCGCATAGGATAGCCGCTTGGTGCTGGACGCAGCAACGATTTCTCACGTCACAAGAGAAATAGGCAATAAATCGGCAGGATCGGGATACCGCTTTCGCGGCGTTAGCCTCTAATCTCGAAATCAGAGAAACGGCTCAGAGGAGAAACGATGCAAAAGCGAAAACTTGGGAAAAGTAATCTGGAAGTTTCGGCCATGGGGCTGGGATGCATGGGAATGAGTTTTTCCTACGGTCCACCCAAAGACAAGAAAGAGATGACCGAAGTTCTACATGCCGCGGTGGATCGCGGTATCACATTTTTCGACACCGCTGAAGTCTACGGTCCGTTCTTGAACGAAGAACTGGTGGGAGAGGCGCTTGCTCCCTTCCGCGGGAAAGTGGTGATCGCCACAAAGTTCGGCTTTGATTTGAGTGGTAAAGACAATCGGCCGGGCGTGCCCACTGTGAATAGTCAGCCCGCGCACATCAAGCGAGCTGTCGAAGGATCACTCAAGCGTTTGAAGGTTGATGCGATCGATCTGCTGTATCAGCACCGTGTTGATCCGGACGTGCCCATTGAAGATGTTGCTGGAGCGGTGAAGGAACTGATCCAGGCCGGTAAGGTCAAGCACTTCGGAATGTCAGAGGCAGGCGTCAAGACCATTCGTCGTGCCCACGCGGTACAGCCGCTCACGGCTTTGCAGAACGAATACTCGTTGTGGTGGCGGAAGCCGGAGCAGGAAGTGATTCCTATGCTCGAGGAACTCGGGATCGGGTTCGTACCCTATAGCCCGCTCGGGAAGGGCTTCCTGACAGGCAAGATCGACGAAAATGCGAAATTCGAAAGCACCGATTTCCGCAGCACGTTGCCTCGCTTTACGCCTGACGCGCTTAAGGCGAACCAGGCAATGATCGATCTGCTCGGCAGCATTGCCAAGCAGAAGAATGCGACTCCCGCTCAGATCGCGCTCGCGTGGCTGCTGGCGCAGAAGCCGTGGATGGTTCCGATTCCCGGCACGACCAAGCTCAATCGCCTGGAAGAGAACATCGGAGCCGTATCGATCCAACTGACGCCCGAAGACCTGCAGGACATTGATGCGGCGGCGTCGCAGATTAAGGTGGAGGGAGATCGGTATCCCGAACGGTTGGAGAAAATGACCGGGTTGTAAGCAGTGGCCGAGATTTCTGAGGGATTGGAAAATGGAGATCAACAGAGTTGGCTCGCGGCCGTCCGCGAAAGGACCGTCAAACTGGTTCACCGGGAATGTGCGGATAGACGCACTGTTCCAGGCACCCGATCCCGCACTCGTTCAAGGCGCGAGCGTGGCCTTTGAACCGGGCGCGCGGACCGCGTGGCACACCCATCCGCTGGGACAGACGCTTATCGTAACGGCGGGCTGCGGATGGGTTCAGCGCGCGGGCGGCGCCGTCGAGGAGATACGTCCTGGCGACGTGATCTGGTTCGCACCGGGCGAGAAGCACTGGCACGGGGCTACAGCGACCACCGGCATGACGCACATCGCCATTCAGGAAAAGCTCGACGGCAAGGTGGTCGACTGGATGGAACACGTCAGCGATGAGCAGTATCGAAACGGCCCGTAAGTCTCGCAAGCCAGAGGGCTCCAATCGCAACCCCGAAGATCGTCTTCTGATATGGTGACCACGTGAAGATTGCTTTTGTGGAATGGCCCGAAGGGCTATTGGCCGGTGACAGACAATGGGACAAGTTGAAGGACTTGGTTACGGCTGCGCGTCCTGACGTTCTAGTCACGAATGAATTGCCCTTCGGCCCATGGATCGCAGAGGCGGCAGTCTTTTCAAAGGCCGAAGCGGATCTCAGCATTCGTGCGCACCAACAGGGAATCGAAGCGCTGATCGATCTGAAACTTCCTGCCATCCTTTCCTCCCGGCCCGTCTGGAGCGGAAATCGGCTTGCGAATGAAGCCTTCGTGCTTGAGAAGGGAATCGCTCGCCCGCTCCACCGTAAACATTACTTTCCCAACGAGCCAGGATGGTTCGAAAGCGAATGGTACGCCGGCGACGGTTCGGGTTTCGAGGTGACAGACATTTTAGGAATCAAGGTCGGTGTGCTTTTGTGCACGGACGCGATGTTCAACGAACGCGCACGCGCCTACGGACGGCAAAAGGCGTCGCTGATCGTCATTCCTCGCGCGTCGGGAATGAACATAGAGCCGTGGAAAATCGCAGGTGCCATGGCGGCGCTGGTTTCCGGTGCGTACGTGGTGAGTTCCAACCGTGTCGGCCGCGGTGCCCGCGGCACGGAATTCGGAGGCGGAGGCTTCGCTTACGCCCCGCACGCCAAGCTGTTATCGGTTACATCTTCAGCTAATCCTTTGCAGACCTTCGATCTCGACCCGAAGCTGTCCGCCTCCGCACAGCTTGACTATCCCTGCTACGTGAGAGAAATTGAATAAGAAAAACCGACCCTGTCAGAGATGTCACGTTTCATGTCAAACTAGAGGTTCTGAGGCACCATGAAGCACCCCACTTCTTATCGCACGATGAAAGTAGATGGGCTATCGGTCTTCTATCGGGAAGCCGGGCCGAAAGACGCTCCCATCCTTCTGCTGTTGCACGGGCTACCTTCTTCTTCGCGAATGTTCGAGCCGCTTTTCGCACGGCTTTGCGGTCGCTATCACCTGATCGCCCCCGACTATCCGGGCTTCGGACACAGCGACTGGCCCGATCCGAAGACGTTCGCCTATACCTTCGACCACTACGCCGAGATCATCAATCACTTCACGGAAGCGCTCGGGCTCTCGCACTATACGCTGTACATGCAGGATTACGGCGGTCCAGTGGGATTTCGTATGGCATTGGCTCATCCGGAGCGGGTTGACGCGCTCATTGTCCAGGACGCGGTCGCGCACGATGAGGGCCTGGGGGAGAACTGGAAGACGCGGCGAGCTTTTTGGGCCGATCGTACGGCCAATGAAACCGCGCTTCGCACAAACCTGCTGTCGCTCGCGACCACGCGAACGCGGCACGTGGGAAACGATCCGAATCTGGAGCGATACGATCCCGATCTGTGGACCGATGAATTTTATTTTCTCAACCAACCCGGCCAAGCGGAGATCCAAAGCGACCTCTTCTACGACTATCGAACCAACGTCGAGGCCTATCCGAAATGGCAAGCGTGGATGCGCGAGAAGCAACCGCGCCTGCTGGTGGTCTGGGGCAAGTATGAGTTGTCGTTCGACCCTGGCGAGCCGGAGCGCTACCGCAAGGATGTGCCGGACGCTGAAGTCCATATCGTCGACGGCGGTCATTTCGCACTGGATACGGCGGCCGATGAGATCGCTGATTTAGTCTGGGACTTCCTGGGTTCTTCAGCGGGGTTGCGGACCCGCCGCGTAGGCTGACGAGACGCCTCGATCCAAGTTTTCAATCCACCCAGGTTTGTATGTCAGAAAAGAAAACAGCAATCGTTACGGGTGCATCGCGGGGTATTGGTGCGGGATTGGTGGAGGCTTTCCTAAAGGAAGGTTATAACGTCGTCGCCACCGCCCTGAATGCAAGTCAGTCGTTGACGGCATCGCCCAGCTTGGTTGTGGTCGATGGCGATATAAGTGAGCAGCAGACCGCAACCAAAGTTGTCGAAGCAGCGTCGGGGCATTTCGGGACCATCGATGTCTTAGTGAACAACGCAGGAATCTACCGCGCCAAGCGTTTCACGGACTATACCACCGAAGATTTCCAAGCCCTGGTCTCGATCAACCTGCTGGGGTTTTTTTACATGACTCAGCTCACAGTGAAACAGATGCTGAAACAGAAATCGGGGAACGTGGTCACCATCTCCGCAGCGCTCGCGGATCAGCCCATCGCCGGCATAAATGCCTCGGTTTCGATGATGACGAAGGGAGGCTTGAACACAGTAATCCGGAGTCTCGCGATTGAGTATGCCAAAGAAGGCATCCGCTTTAATGCTGTGGCACCGGGTGTTGTGGACACAGCGCTGCACACGGATGCTCCCATGGACTCTCTTAATGCGAGGCAGCCAATGGGAAAAACTGCGGACGTAGAAGACATCGTCGACGCCGTCCTCTATCTGGCGCGTGCGGGTCGAGTGACGGGAGAAGTGCTCCACGTGGATGGTGGCGCGCACGCGGGCTGTTGGTAGCCCTTACACCGGCCTTCATCGATTTTGCTTTTCGGTTCCTGTGCGCTACGGTTTCCCCGCAGTTGCAGCATTTGAGTTTTCTGGAACCGCCGACTGGGCAAACAGGTCCGCAGCTTCGGCAATGCTCTGCGATTCCTGTCGCTTCCTGGTGAGCCAATCGCTGAAGGTGGCTTTCTCCCGCTCGACGCTCTCCATGTTTCTGGCTATGCGCGCCATGTAGTGCTCCTTCACGCGATCAAGTTCCGCCTGAATCTGAATGTTCTCTTCCGCCTTTCGCGCCCACTCGGCTTCCACCTGCTTCTTCTGGCCGGCCTCGTAGGTGTCAAGCGCCGTTTGACGCACTTTGCAATCGAGCAGCACCTGCTCGATGGGAATGGCGGCGGCATCAAGCGCCATCATTACCGCGGCTCGCTTCATGTCTTTCGACAGCCCACGGAGGTGTTCGCTGCGCAACATTTCGACGACGCGGTGAATGCCATGTCGCACATTCATGACTCCGGCGGTGCGGTAGATGTCTTCGACCGGCAACAGTTCGGCTTCGAAGTTAGTGGCGGCCACGATAGGGACCCGAGTCGCCGGCGGATCCGATGATTGCGGAGCCTTTTCTTTACAAGCGTTTCCGAGTTCATCATCCGGTTTGCTGCGCCAATGCGCCAGTTCGAGCAATTTGTTTCGCATAGGTTTCCTCGCCTTGCTCACCTTCGTTGTATTCCCCTGGAGAGGCCTTTCTATCTTGGGTTCTCTCGGCAGCGCGCGGGAGACTTCGGGAGAAGAAATCGCGGCGCTCGTAGCGCGGCTGTCGGCTTCCCGCTTGGCGGGAGCAGCTTTAGTCTCCTCGACCGGCGGTATCATCAAAGAGCGGGGGATCTCTGCCGTCTGAGGCGGAGCGCTGCTGCCCCCAGCCTTCTTCGGTAGAGCAGGCTGTTGGCTGAGAATTGGAATCATGACTTCATCTTTCTGAATACCGACTACATAATCCCTGCCGTCGGTGCGGCAATATCTGGCCGCGCCCGAGAATTGCTCGCGGCGGGTGTGAACGACCAGTTGGGTTCCCACCTCGATCGATTTCCCCAGCCTCAGGCACGCGCCTCCGGCCGAGCGGTCTTCCACCCGCGCCGGAACCTTCTGCACGCCGCCGTCGGAGTCTTTCCACCACGCTTCCGCCAGAAGCATGACCGCCGTTCGCGGTTCTTGCGCAACTCCGCTCATGCTGGCATTATCGGAAACAACCGGCAATCGCTCCACCATCGACACGTGTCTGAAGGACGTACTGCTGCCGCGTGGGTCCGCAATAAGCCCCTGAACGGGGCGAACCTTAGAATTTGTCAATGTTCGTGCTCAACGGTCCCACGGCCCCCGCAAATCGTACTAAACTTGGGTATCGTTTTGCTGTCGGGTGGGAGTGGGTGCTCGCGCCAAGAAACTAGTCTGAGTGAACGGCAATGGCAGTTGCGCGCTGCCACTCCTGTTTTGTAATTGCGAGGAACCTCTGTGGCTTGATCGCAATTTCAATCGAAGTTCCATTCCGTTGAACGAATCAACGAGACTTTAGAGAGAGGAATTTATGTCTACGATCACCACCAAAGACGGAACGCAGATTTACTACAAAGACTGGGGCAAGGGACAGCCCGTGGTCTTTAGCCATGGCTGGCCATTAAGCGCAGATGCTTTTGAAGATCAGATGCTGTTCCTCGCTGATCGCGGCTATCGCTGCATCGCTCATGACCGTCGCGGCCATGGCCGCTCGAGCCAACCGTGGGAAGGCAACGAGATGAATACCTACGCCGACGATCTTGCCACGCTGGTCGAGGCGCTCGATGTTAAGAACGCAATTCACGTCGGTCACTCGACCGGCGGCGGGGAAGTCGCGCGCTATATCGGTCGTCACGGCACGGAGCGTGTCTCGATGGCGGTTTTGATTAGCGCGGTGCCTCCGCTCATGCTGAAGACTCCGGCGAATCCTGCGGGGTTGCCGATCGAAGTGTTTGATCAGCTTCGAGCCTCAGTGCAGGCTGACCGGGCGCAGTTCTTTAAGGACCTCAGCGCTCCGTTTTACGGCGCGAACCGGCCCGGCGCGAAAGTCTCGCAGGGATTGCGAGATTCGTTCTGGCTCCAAGGCATGGTCTGCGGGCACAAGGCGGCTTACGAATGCATCAAGGCCTTTTCGGAAACCGATTTCACCGAGGATCTGAAGAAATTCGACGTGCCTACACTGGTGCTTCATGGAGACGACGATCAGATCGTCCCCATCGTCGCCTCTGCCATGCTTTCCTCGAAAATGATCAAGGGAGCAACGCTCAAGGTCTATCCGGGTGCGCCGCACGGAATGTGCTCCACCCTCAAGGATAAGGTCAACGAGGAACTGTTGGAGTTCTTCAAGCGGAGTGAGCGGGCAGCGGCATAGCGCGAGGAGCCCAAATTTCTTAAGGGATAGGTTTGCGATTGTAAACCTGTCCCGTTTTCATTAGGGAGCGATTCCCGTCGTCTCGTAAGTCAGCATTGCCAGGCTCAGACGGTAGTCGTAGCCGGCCTGCACGTTGCTGATTTCCGCTTGTGTCTGTTGCAGTTGCGCCTGGCTTAACTCGACAATCGAACCCAGCCCCAGTTTGTAGCGAGACTGCGCGAGATCGAGGGCGAGCTTTGCCTGCTCTAACAGTTGCTGGGTAACCGCGAGCCGCTGATAGGCCGTGTTCGCATTCAGCCAACTGGTGCGGACATCGCGCGAGATCAAGTTGCGCATGTCGGTCAACCGTTCGTTGGTGGCCTGCGATCGAAGACTAGCCTCACGCGCTCTCGCCGTGTAGAGGAATCCGTTGAAGATGGGAATTTCGATATCTCCTCCGATCGCCCCGTAAGTATTGTTTAGACCGCTCGGACTGGGCGCGACCGCGGCGTTGCCGATCGGCGTGTCTCCGATGGCGCCCATCGCTCGAATGCTGGGGAAAAGCAGGTCGCGCTCGGCAGTCTGGAACTTCCGCGCAGACTGATATTGGTATTGCAGCGAGAGGATTTCCGGACGCGAGGCGAAGGCGGTGGAAATCAGATCATCGATGTTGCCCGGCGGAGCAGTCTGCGGACTGATCTCCTCCACCAAGGCGTAGTTCTGCACCGTCGGAAATCCGAGCACCATGGAAAGGGTCGCCAGGGTCGAGTCCACGTTGTTCTGCGCATCGAGAAGCAGAAGCTGGGCTTGTGCCAGGTTGACATTCGCGAAGCTGAAGTCGAGTTCCGATTTCAGTTTGCTCTTGAAAAGGGCGCCGACCTGGTCGGCAACGGTTTGCCGGTCCTTCACCGTCTCTTGGGCGACAGTCAGCACAGATTCCGCTTGCAGAGCGTTGTAGAAGGCGCGATTGACCGCCAGCAGAATTTGTTGCTGAGTCGCAACCGCGTTCTGGCTCTCGGCCTTGGCCGCAAAGTTCGCGCTCGAGACAAGATTCGTGGTGCGGCCGAAGTCAGTGATCAGTTGGCTGACCACGAGCCCAGCGGCAGCGCGTTCGTAAATGATGGGGTTATTCAGCGCGCCTGCGGTGATGCGGCTGCCCGACTGGGCATCCACGCCCGTCAGGTCCCCGGTAGCCGTAGGCCACAAGTTCGAGCGAACCTCCCGCGTGACTTGCTGCGATGCCAAGGCGATTAAGCGGCCAACCGCGATCTGGGGATTGTGCTTGATGGCCAGGTCCTCGGCTTCTTTCAGCGTCAGAGTTGCGGAGGAGGGTGTCCCCGCATGAGCCGGCGGCGTTGGCGTCGAAGGCGGGTTCTGACGCGCCATCGTTTGCGGCATTGGAGCGGAAGGCATATCCGCGGGCGTCTGCACACTGATCGATTCCTGGGCAAACAACGCCGAGGCCAAGAGTAGTGAGGCTAGTAACACCAATATTGTTTGTTGCTTTATGCAGTTCATTCGGCTGGTCCTGCCGGAGCGGCTTCCGCTACTTTCTCGTTCTTCCGCCCGTACACGAGCAGGTATGCCGCCGGAACGATAAAAATGGTCAACAGCACTGATGATGTGAGCCCGCCGATAATGGCGCGAGCCATCGGCGTGTATTGCTCTGCGCCCGTGCCCAGCTTCAGCGCCATAGGAATCATGCCGATAATCGTGGCCAGCGAAGTCATCAGAATGGGCCGCAGGCGAACGCGGCACGCAGTAATGACCGCATCGGCCGGGGCCAAACCCTGCCGCCGTAGATTGTGAGCGAAGTCGACAATCAAAATGCTGTTCGAATCAGCGATGCCCACTAGCATCAGCACCCCCATCAGCGACATGACGTTCAGTGTGCTGTGCGTAAGCGGCAGAATCACAAAGACGCCGACAAATCCCATGGGGATGGCCAACATGATGAGAAACGGATCGATGAACGACTTGAACTGGGCGGTCAGAATCAGAAACAACAGGATGAACGAGATGATGAATCCGAGACCGAAGCTCTTAAACGACGCTTCCATGCCTTGCACCATCCCGCGTAAATTCACGCGTACGTTGCCGGGGATTTGCTGGTTCTTCAAGATGTCGCGGATCTTGCTAGTAACGCCGCCCAGGTCTTCTCCTGTCGGTGTCACGTAAACGTCGACTGCGCGCTGAATCTGATAGTGGTCGACTTCCGTCGGTGTTTGAATCTGTTTTACGTTGACGACGTTATTGAGCACGGTGATGGGCCGGCCTTGTCCGCCGCAAGCCCACGCCGGCTGGGCATTCCCCGTCTTGGCCATGCCTTCTGGGCCGCATCCTAAGCCTCCTCCGCCGTCCGGGTCGCGCAAGGGAATCTGGCCCAGATCCGCCATGTCGTGAATGGCTTGTTGTCCTTTTTCGAAGAATTGCACAGTCAGGTAGTAATCGTTGCCGCTTTTGCGATCGACCCAATAGTTGGGCGCGATCATGTAATTGGAGTTGAGCGAGGTGATGACATTGTCGACCACGTCTTTTTGCGTCAGGCCCAACTCACCCGCATGAACGCGATCCACATCGAGCCGCAGAGTCGGGTAGTTCATATCCTGCGGAATGTAGACCTGACCCACGCCGGGAAGTTGACGAATCTGGGTCGCGAGATTTTGCGCAATGCCGTAAATCTGATGTAAGTCAGGGCTGCTGACCTGCACGTCAATGGGCGCGGGCATGCCGGAGTTGAGGATTGCGTCGACCATAGAACCGCTGGAAAAGAAGGTCCTTATTTCAGGGAACTGTTCTCCCATCTTCTTCTGAATCCGATCCATGTATTCGAAGCTGCTCACCTCATGATCGTCGTTGAGTTGCACCTGGATCGTTCCGGTGTAAGCGCCGGCGTTGGTGGTATATAGCGCCGAAAAGTCTGGGACGACGCCGAGATTCGAGACAATCAGCTTTAGATCCTTGGGAGCGACTTCCTTGCGGATCAAGTCTTCGACTTGAGCGACGTACTGATCGGTCACTTCGATGCGGCTGCCAGTTGGAACCTTCAAGTTGATAGTGAATTGTCCAGCATCGGTTTTGGGAAACAGCGCCAAACCTAACAAAGGATAGATCGCCAGGCTGAGCAGAAAAACGCCGCTTAGCGTCGCTACGGTGAGGCCAGGACGATCGAGCGCCCGGCGCACCCATTTTTCGTAGAAGTCGAGAACCTTATTGAAGTCGCGATTAAAGCGGGCATTGAAGCGGTCCATCCAAGACTTGCTTGTCGACTTAGTGGGCTCGATTTCGTATTCATGGCTGTGATGCCCGGTTTCGGGTACTGCTTTCAGGAACCTTGAACAGAACAACGGAATCACAGTCATGGCCACGACGAAGGAAGCCAGCAGCGAAAGACAAAACGCCAATGCCAGGGCAGAGAAAAGAAACTTCGAAACGCCGTAGAGAAAAATCACCGGAAAGAAGTCGACCACGTCGACCAAGGTCGCGGCGAGAACGGCGAGATTGACTTCCGTTCCGCCAACCTCAGCGGCAATCATGGGCGCCGCTCCCATTTCCAGATGGCGGTAAATGTTTTCGAGCGAAATCACGGAGTTGTCGATGACACGCGAGAAAGCCAGAGCCATGCCACCAAGAATCATGGTGTTGACGGTGCTTCCCATCAAGGCCAGCACTACAAACGCAGCAAGAGCCGACAAGGGGATGGAAAGCAACACCGCCGACGTCGCCCGAAAGCTTCCCAGGAAAACCAGAATCATCAAGCTAGTAAGTATCAATCCCAGAAAGCCTTCGTGCAGAACGGTGTGGATTGCCTCTTTCACATACACCGATTGGTCGAAAACGATGCTGGTCTGCATCTGCTTGGGAATGTCATAGAGATGCTTGGTCAGGTCGCGCAGCCCGTCAACCACGGCAATCGTGTTGGTATCGCCGCCCTGCTTCATGACCGGGATGTACACGGACTTTTGCCCATCGATGCGCACGATGTTGGTTTGAATCTGATGGGAGTCTTCCGCTTTGCCCACGTCATTGACCGTGACCCAGGAATGACCCTTGACCTTCAGCGGCAATTGGGCCAACTGCTCCATGTCGTCGACCAGGCTGTTGGAGTAGACGAAGTAATCGTAGGGCCCCATCTTCACGTCGCCGGCGGGCAGAATGAGATTCGAGTTGTTTACCGCGCCAACAACGTCCATGGGACTCAGCTGCCGTGACTGCAGTTTGTAGGGATCGACATACACCATGATCTGGCGATAGGTGCCGCCGAACACGCCAGGAATCTCGGCGCCGGGTACGACTGCGATCTGGTTGCGGATCTGAAATTGCCCGAAGTCGTGAAGTTGGGTCTCGTTGAGGCCCTCGCCTTTCACAGTGACTAAGGCGACCGGCAAACTTGAAGCGTCGAACTTCAGCACCACCGGGGGAAGAGTTCCAGGCGGCAGGCGCTTCAAATCGGCCAAAGCGAGATTCGAAAGTTCGGTGACATCCGCATCAGCGCTGGTTCCAGGCTGGAAATATACGCGAATAATGCTCACGCCCAGCAACGATCGGGACTCCATGTGATCGACGCCAGCGGCCAGCGTGAAGAAACGTTCAAGGGGATCGGTAATATCGGTTTCAACGTCCTGCGGAGGCATGCCGGAATAAAACGTGGCTACCACAACTTCCGGCAGATTGATCGGCGGGAACAAGTCCACCGGCATGCGCACAATGCTGGTCGCACCGATGACCAACAGCACCAGGCAGATGACTATGATGAAGTACGGATTGCGAATCGAAAACCCTGGCATAAGTGTTTGCCGCTTCCTCTAAGACGCCCTATTGGGCGTTCTGTTCGTGATACTGCATCACGGCCATCGTCTGGGTATGAACCCTTTGCCCCGCCTTGAGGCCACTCAGATCGCTGACGACGACTTGTTCCCCGTCGTTCAATCCCGAAAGAATTTCCGCATCGCTCGCGGTCTGCAATCCGACTTTCACGTCGCGATCGTCGAGCTCTCCATTTGGAGTCACTACGAACACCTTGGTCTTGTTGCCCTCGTGACTCAGCGCCTGCAACGGCACGGTGGGGACATTTTCTTTCTCATCGAGTTCGACATTGGCTTCGGCATAAAGGCCCGGGATCAAAAGGTGATCGGGATTCTTCACATCCACTTCAGTGTGCATGGTGCGCGTGTCTTCCCGAACATCGACGGAGAACCGGGTCACCTTGCCGGGAAAGCTGCGATTCAAAGAAGGGACACGAACATTCACCGGATCTCCCACGCGGATGTAACGCACGTAGGACTCAGGGATGGGAATCACCAGGCGGAACAGGTCGTCTTGCGATAGACGTACGATGGGCATGGCCTGCGTGCTCGAATTGGTGCCAGCCTGCACCAGGGTGCCGAGATTTGCATATCGTTCGGTGACGATTCCCGAAAATGGGGCGGAGATCCTCGAGTAATCAAACAGTGTCTGATCATGCACCAGTTTTGCTCTAGACGCCGCCAGTTGGCTCTGGGCCGCTTCCAGCCCCGCTTTTCCCGCGTCGACCTGAGAAGCTGCCGCGAGATCTTTGCCCTGCGCATCGTCCACTTCCTGTTGAGCGACGATGCCCGGCTGATTTTGCGATACCGTGTTCAATCGCGTGTACTGCAGATGAAGCGCCTGGTATTGCGCATCGTAACGCTTCAATTCGTGGTCGGCACGGCTGACCTGATTATTCGCGTTCTTGATCTCGGCCTGGTCTTGCTCCAACTGCGCCTGCAGTTCGGGGATCTCGAGCGTGGCGATCACCTGGCCCGCTTTCACGTGCGTGCCATAGTCGACGTCCAATCTCTTCACGTAGCCCGACACTTTTGCGTAGACGTCGATCTCCTGGAAGGGAACCAACTCGGACGATAGAGTCACCGCCCGGTTCAACGTCTTTTTGACCACCGGGGTGACACCGACCGTGACCATGGTTTGCGCGTTGGCCTCGACTTTGCCGCTACTCGAACCGCCGCAAGAGGAAAGTCCCAGGGTGAGTGTCGCCACCAACATCGCAACTGCGTACTGCATTCTCTTCCTGCCCGTCCGCAGAGTGTTTCCGCGGTCCGGAGTATGAAGTGGTTTCATCGCTTTGCAAAACCAGCCTTCTCTGGCCTATCGGCCAGTAATCTCTGAACTAACTCAAGCCCTTCAATAACTGTCCCAGCTTATCCACCGAAAACTCGTGCGATCGGCAAAATGCAATGACCGCTCGTTCTTCCTTTTCCAATCGGGCAGCGACCGCGGGAATCTCCCCGGCGATCTGCTTGGGCACTGTCAATAACCCATGGCGGTCGCCGTGGAGAAGGTCGCCCTGTCGTACTTCCAATCCGCCTACTCTCACCGGCTCTCCAAAGTCGTAGGTGTGGGCGTAAGCATGAGAAACCGCGACATTCCCGGCAAACAGTTGCAATCCCAATTCACGCACCTGTGGCAGTTCTCTTACGGCACCGTCCGTGACAAAGCCGACGCAGCCCAGCGCTCGCAGGATGGCGGCGTGCATATCGCCTAGAAAGGCGCCGACCCCAGGCGGCCGGTCCTGATCTTCGAGCACAACAATTCTTGGTGGCGGCACTTTGAGGATGCTATGCCACCAGTTACTACGGTTGTGATAGGCGCCACCCACCATTGGCGCTTCGCTAGTGCCAAGACGAGCCGTCGCCGCATAGCCAACCATAGGAGGCCAATCCTGGAACATGCAGCGGATGCTGGAGTTGGCAAAGCCGGTGTTGCGCAGGCGGAGCTGAAAAGTCTCAATCGCGTTCGACACGGTGCACGTGTCGATTCGCTGGAGAGCCTCGACCTCTTCGACGCGAACGGAATGATTCATGTCCATGCAAGTCCTTGGTAGACGATTGATTTCACGTCTATGTTCTTAAGTGCTCTACAATCTGTTCTCAGTGCGTTCCCTGAGTCACACGGTAAGGTTTTCCCTCGCCGCCGACTTCGTGAGCGCCTCCATTGGCCTGACCGCGCGGGCGCAGGTCGTCGCGAAGATCTTTCATGTGCTTGACGATGTTGCCCACGCGGCGGGCGATGAAGTTCATCGTGGCCGGATCATCCTCGATCCTTTCGAAATCCTTAATGGCGTGGTTCAGCAGTTCCAGTAATTGCAGATCGTTCTTATCCATGTGCATGCTGTGCCTCCCCTTTCGCTGGCTGTTCTTGAATTCCCGACATGATCGATGACACCAACCTGATTACTGACAGTTCGCATTCTTGTCTTTCTTGCGGCGTTCTATCGGCATTTGCATCTGCCTGTATCCCAGATCGAAAGAGATGTTGTGTTTTCCCACTTGGACCGGCATCCGGCTGTTTGCGGTAAACGCGCCAGGCAAAAAGTCATAAGGCGATTCATAGCGAGCGACGTAGGTTCCACATGCGGTGCGGACGGCAACCTCATAAGCAAACACCTCCGATTGCAGAGGGGCATCTGAGGGATTGTCTCCACCGTAGTAAGGCGGTTCCCGCAACTCTTGCTTGTGCACGCTGACAATGGTCGCGGCTTCGAATGGTTTCGGTTGTGCTGTAGAAGTGGCATGAAGCGCGGGAACAGCGATCCCGCATATCAGAACGCAAGCCACTAAAAAGAATCTAATGTCCATGATCTCCTCCGTTTGAGATCGGTAGCTGGCACGGCTAGCGTTCCTAAAACTCCGGAAAGCAAGTGACCAGGGCTCAAACCCGTAACAAAGCGGATCGAGGCCCAAAATCAAACAGCCGTGCTGAGGAATGGCGAGCGCGCCGTTAGCCGCGCCAGTCGCTACGCGAGAGACGCGAAGGACGGAGGAGGTCGGTTGGAGAGACTTTCGTCAAAAAGCGCCGCGGGCAAAGGAGGCCCGGCGGGTGCAAACTTAGGATAGAAACTGGTTGTCTCGAGAAAGGTAAAGCTGGGAACTGGAGCTACCCAATGAGTGGCATCGCGGTCCATGTGCTGCCGCATGCCTTCCGAAGCGCTGGCCTGAACGTGAATACTGTGTGGATAAACCACGTGGCAAACCCGAGTCGCCA
>Ga0210405_10003254_pt1 | contig 16086 bp, 16 predicted proteins | sample IncBWH11MmetaG_FD_155492 | JGI IMG/M metagenome (GOLD analysis project Ga0210405, IMG submission 155492) | Forest soil microbial communities from Barre Woods Harvard Forest LTER site, Petersham, Massachusetts, United States - Inc-BW-H-11-M | ecosystem: Environmental > Terrestrial > Soil >... | reverse complement strand
AATTGGTGTCTTCTATCTGATCCAGTTCGTGCTCGGGTTCTTCGGCGTTCATTTCGCGGCCATCAACGGCTCGGGCACGATCGGGATCGGTTTCAGTGTGGTGGTGGTGATCGTTGCAGCCCTCAACCTGGTGCTGGATTTCGATCTTATCGAGAGTGGAGCCCGTGCCGGCGCCCCGAAGTATATGGAATGGTACGGCGGCTTTGCGTTGATGGTCACTCTGATTTGGCTTTACTTTGAAATACTGCGACTGCTCTCCAAGCTCCGCAGCCGAGACTAGCCGCCGAAGCCATAGGAAAGTAGGTCATGAAGTTGCTGGTGGTTGCGCTGCTTTGGCCAGTGATACCATTGCGCAATGCCCAAAACCAAAACAATGATGCAGTCTGTAGTCGGTCAGCTCCAGAAAGAACGCACACGACTTCAGGATGAATTACACCGTGTTACGGCGGCCTTGACTGCTTTCGGTAAGGTCTACCTGCAAGGCAGCAAACCCAAAGCTGCAAGAACCCGGAAAAAGAGAACCATTTCGGCTGCGGGACGCAAGAGAATCGCGGCGGCGCAGAAGGCGCGATGGGCGAAAGTTAGAGCCGCTAAGAAATCGAATAGCCCAAGAGCTTCCACGGATTGAAGACCAGCAAGATCTCAAGTTGTGTCCGCTGTAGAGCCATTGTTTACAATGTTTGCAGTAAGCACGTGATCACTGCTGATGCCAATTGCTAGGAAGCTCTGGTTTGGTGTCGGAATTTCTTGCTTCTTAAGTTCTCAGATAGCGTTATAATTTCGGTATGTACCGCTGCGTGACAGTTGCGGCTCTGGGCGTGGCTTTGCTGGCGACGCCAGTTTTGGGGCAACGACGCGGCGGAGGTGGTGGAGGCTTCAGCGGCCATGGCGGGTTTGCTTCCCACGGTTCATTTGCCGGCGGAATGACGGGGAGCCGCGGATTTGGGTTTTCAGGCTCCTCCCGAAGTCCTCACTTCGGTGGCGGATTTAATCGGCCATTCTTTAATCATTCCAACTTCAATCATCCCCACTTCGTCACGCGCAGGCGCTATTTCGGGTACGGCGGATATTACGGATATCCGTACTACGGATACCCCTTCTACTACGACGATAATGGCTACTACCCCTCCGACAATTACGTTGATTATGGAGCATATGCTCCGGATCAGGGAGATCAGCAGCAGCAACAGGCGGAAATCAACCGTCTCGAAGACGAAGTTGATCGGCTCCGGCAAGAGCGCTCGTCTCCGGCCAGATCCCAAGCTGCTTCTACGGCTGACCTGCACTCGTTAACCGAACTGGTTTTCAGGGACAAACACACACAGGAAGTACAGAACTATGCCATCGTGGGGCAGACATTTTGGATTTTCGACAGCCAGCAGACAAAGAAAGTCTCTCTTTCTGAGTTGGATGTCCCGGCGACCATCAAAGCGAATGATGCGCGCGGCGTAGATTTTCAGGTGCCCCGGTAGTCTCCTATCAACCATTGAAACCGGAACGATTAGGCGCCCTGGAGGAAGACGTTGCTGATTTCGCGCGCCACCGTCGCTACGCCGCCGTCCACTTGCGGGTTGCCTCCGAAGCCCTATTCTAGAACGTGAACTTGACTGACGCCTGTAAGCCAAAAAACTGTCCTATACATGTTTGGTCAGAAAGTCACACTCTGAAGGTATTACAAGAAGAGGTGAGCGTACGGGTGTTCGAAGTTTGAGTTTGGCCAACTCGAAGACCATCCGACGCTTGCTAACGAAAGTTTGTGTGACGTCGTGGGAAATGGCGGAGGGAAAATCGCATGTCCACGTCGAACGGGGTGCTGGCGCTGATGCTTCCGATTCACAGAACGTCACGAGAGCGGAAAAGACGCCGTGCTATACTCCCGCACCGTTGAGGGGACTCTTGGCTACTTCCGTCCGGTGTGGAAAACTAGAGAACCTTGATTCCCCTTCCCACAGTTTTTAACGCCGCCACGCATTTTGTGGATCGCAATGTCCGCGAAGGAAGCGGCATCAAAACCGCTTTGGAATGCGGTGACGAGCTTGTCAGTTACCAGCAATTGCTGGAGCGGACGAACCGGTCTGGTAACCTCCTGCGCCAGCTCGAGGTTCGGCCGGGGGAACGAGTCGTGCTGATCTTGAGGGACAGCCCCGAATTTCTCTATGTCTTCTTCGGGGCCATTAAGATCGGCGCCATAGCGGTCCCCACCAACACTCTGCTCAAGCCGGCCGAGTACGAATACGTTCTCAATGACACTCAGGCGCGAGTGGTGTTGGTCACCGATGCCTTGCTTCCTCAACTGCAATCGATTCCACGAGGACATCTAAAGTATTTGCGGGAGATTGTCGTGGTCGGGGAGAAGTCTCAATCCCATCTCCGGTTTCACGAGTCGATGACCAGTGCATCTCCTGATCTGGAAGCGCAGGCTACCAGCAAAGACGATGCCGCTTTTTGGCTCTACTCTTCGGGCAGCACTGGGCCGCCGAAAGGCTGCATCCATCGCCAGCGTGATATGGTGGTCTGCTCGGAACTCTACGCCAAGGGTATTCTGCGGATGAGCGACCGCGACCGCTGCTACAGCGTGGCGCGGCTGTTTTTTGCCTATGGCCTGGGGAACGCCGGTTATTTTCCGCTGTCCTGTGGCGCTACTTCGATTCTGTCTCCCGAGCTGCCCACACCCGCAGGCATTTATGCGGACATCGAACGCTATCGGCCAACTCTGTTTTTCTCCGTTCCCTCGAATTACGCTGGGTTGCTGGCTTATTCCCGGAAGCAGGGAAGCGAGTTTGACCTTTCCAGCGTGCGTCATGCCATCTCAGCCGGCGAAGCTCTCCCGGCGCCGCTATTTGACCGTTTCAAGCAACGCTTCGGAGTGGAGATTCTCGACGCTTGGGGCTCGACCGAAACCTTGCAAATGGCGCTCTCCAATCGTCCCGGCGAACCCCGGCCAGGATCAAGCGGCAAAGTCATTCCCGGCTACGAAGCCAAGCTGGTCAACGATCGCGGCGAAGAAGTGCCTCGCGGGGAAATCGGACGTCTATTGATCAAAGGAGACTCCACCTGCGCCGGTTACTGGAACCAGCCGGAAAAAACGTCGGAAACTTTTCAAGGGCACTGGTTTCGCACCGGAGACAAGTATCAGCAAGATGAAGAAGGCTATTTCTGGTATGCCGGTCGCGCAGACGACATGTTTAAGGTAAATGGCCGCTGGCTGAGTCCCACCGAAGTGGAGAGTGCGCTGATCGCGCATCCGGCGGTGCGCGAGGCGGCCGTAGTTGCCCGTGAGGACGAGGACGGCCTTACAAAACCGGCAGCATGTGTGGTGGTGAATCCGGACGTCAGAGCCGATGATGCGCTGGCGACCGATCTTCAACATTGGGTGGCGCAGCGCATCGGCGCGTACAAACGTCCGCGCTGGGTAAGTTTCCTTTCCGAGCTCCCCAAAACTGCTACGGGAAAAGTGCAAAGGTTCAGGCTACGCGAGTTGCAGGCGGAGCGGGCCCAGAACCGTTTCTCTGCCGATGCCTCGGAATCGAGCCCGGAGCGCGGCTGAGGGCCGCAAACAAAGGTTCAAAGTAGGCAGAACCAGAATTTACTATTGTTAGCTCACGCCGGATCAATCCAGGAGTGTTGCATGGAGATGGACCAGTCGGTGAATCCGCCAAGATATCGGTAGACCAAGCCGCAAGATCAGGCTCACGTTTTCCCGCCTCATGCGTCCTACAGGACGGATACTTCGAGCAAGCCTTCCATTCCACAGGAGAGACGCCATGCAGCTTATGGAAGATGCCCGGTACGCGATGCGCCAGTTCTCAAAGGCGCCCGGTTTCACCGTCACGGCGGTGTTGACTTTGGCGTTGGGAATTGGCGCCACCACGGCTATTTTCACCCTGGTGCATGCGGTGTTGCTGAAGTCGTTGCCGGTGGCCAAGCCCGGCGAACTCTATCGCATTGGGAACGAAGAAAACTGCTGCGTCAGCGGCGGCCTGCAAGATAACTGGTCGCTCTTCTCCTATGACCTTTACAAAGCCCTTCGCGACGGAACCCAAGGTTTTACAGAACTGGCGGCGTTTCAGTCGGGGCGCGATCTGATTGGCGCGCGTCGCGTTGGGAGTAATCACCCGGCCGAGTCCATGGCCAGTGAGTACGTCTCGGGAAACTATTTCTCCCTTTTCGGGGTTGGCGCGTACGCGGGGCGTGTGTTGTCAATGACGGATGACCACAAGGGTGCCGGCCCGGTGGCTGTCATGAACTATCGCACCTGGACCCAGAAATACGGGCAGGATCCTTCAATCGTGGGTGCGGGTTTCTCTTTTAATGGCCAGTCCTTCACGGTGGTGGGAATCGCGCCGCCCGGATTCTTTGGCGACCGACTGGAGACCAACCCCCCAGCTTTCTGGATCCCATTGTCCGACGAACCGTTGGTGAATACCACCAGCAGCCTTTTGGAGCAGCCGCATTCGAACTGGCTAGATTTGATTGGACGCGTCCAGCCCGGTGCCGATGTCAAACGCGTTGAAGCGCAAATGCTGGTGGAGTTGCAGCAATGGCTGCTGAGCCCAGTCAGCCAGATCAAAGCCGAACAACGTCCCCTGGTGGCAAAGCAGACCCTGCACTTCGCCCCCGGTGGGGCTGGCGTGCGCATGATGCGCGACGATTATCAGGACGGTCTGCACTTGCTGATGTGGATTTCCGGCTTCGTCTTGATGATCGCCTGTGCCAACGTTGCCAATCTGATGTTGGTACGGACGACCACCCGCAGACAGCAGACTGCGATTCGCGCCGCCTTGGGCGCTCCTCGTTCGAGGCAGATCCGGCAGGTGCTGACCGAAAGCACTGTCCTCGCGCTGCTCGGCGCGGTTGCTGGAGTAGCGTTGGCTTATGGGGGCACGCGATTGATCCTGCATCTGGCATTTCAGAAGAGCTATGTGCCGATTCACGCCTCGCCTTCGTTGCCGGTGCTGGGCTTCACGTTTGCATTGTCTCTACTGACCGGCGTGCTGTTTGGTGTTGCCCCTGCTTGGATGACGGCTAACGCCGATCCCGCGGAGGCTTTACGCGGTGCGAACCGCTCCACTGCGCGCGGTGGTTCATGGACCCAGAGGTCGCTGGTAGTCTTGCAGGCGGCGTTGTCTTTGGTGTTGCTGTGTGCAGCGGGCCTGCTCATGCAGAGCCTGCGCAATTTGCAGCATCAGCATTTCGGGTTTGAGACCACGAACCGCTACATTCTGCATGTTGATCCGCAGATGGCTGGCTACAAGCCGGATCAGATCCCGACCCTCTACCGGCAACTTCGCGAGACTCTCACTGCCGTTCCCGGCGTGAAACGAGTAGCCTTTTCGCTCTATAGCCCGATGGAGGGCGACAACTGGGGCGAAACTGTGTATTTGGAAGGCAAGGCTCCGCCCCCACCTGACAGCAATGAGAACGAATCCTCGTGGCTGCGGGTCAGCGATGGATACTTCGACGTGATCGGTACGAAGATCGTCCAAGGCCGGGCCCTTTCCGAACAGGACACTCAAGCCACCCGCACCGTCGCGGTGGTGAACCGAACCTTCGCTGACAAGTTTTTCAAGAACGAGAATCCTCTGGGAAAACACTTCGGCGATCTGGAAGAGAAGTATTCCGGAGAATTTGAGATCGTCGGCGTGACTGAAGATACACAGTACCGCGGCCCGAGGCGCAAGATCCCACCGACCTTCTTTTTGGCCGCGTCGCAGAAGGTCACTTACGATCAGTCGCGGTATCAGATCTTCGAGGACCGCACGCACTATTTGAACGCAGTGGAACTGGAAACTGTAGGATCGTTGCAGGGCTTGGAACCGCAGGTGCGGCAGGCGTTGGCCCAGGTCAATCCCGACTTGGCGCTGATCGACTTCATTGGCTTCGCAGACCAAGTGGAAGCGAATTTTACCCAGCAGGCAATGATTGTGAAACTGACGTCGTTGTTCGGAATACTGGCTCTGTTGCTGGCGTCAATCGGTCTCTATGGAGTGACTGCGTATTCGGTCGAGCGCCGCACCGGTGAGATTGGCATTCGCATGGCACTGGGAGCCAACCGGGCCAATGTGCTCAAGCTGGTGCTGCGCGGAGCTTTCCTGCAGATTGGACTCGGACTGCTGGTCGGAATTCCGGTAACCGTCCTCGGGGGCCGCGCGATGGCAGCGCAACTGTTTGGAGTGAAGCCGTACGACCCAAATATCTTGCTGCTCACTACCGCTTCACTGAGTTTCGCGGCGTTAGTCGCGTCGGTAGTCCCAGCACGGCGGGCGGCGTCGATTGAGCCGATGCGGGCATTGAGGACCGAATAAGGCAAGAGTTCATCAGCCGCTGCTTTCGGCTCCCAGCCCGGTATTGGCGCGGACAATCTCTGAGGTTGGCGAGTGCAGCGAAGTGTCCGCGTGATCGCTCATGGCAGGGCGCGCGCCTGATGTCGAAGGATTGTACACGCGTTGATCGCGCGGGGTGTGATGTGGAATTTGCCGCAGACGGGTTTAGTGCATCAATTTGGTTTGACGTCTCGAGTTCCTAACCCAATCACCATGGACATGTCCTTGGGATAGACCACGTCGCGTCCTCGGGCCAGGAAATGGGAATAGACCGACCTGGCTGCCCCATAAACGCCAAATGCCGAACTGACAACTCTTGAGTGCGCTAACGCTCCGACAAGCGTACCGATTACGCCAAACCCAGACGCTCCACTGGCAGCACCTCCTCCAGGATCTCCTTCGCTTCCTGATTGTAGGCCGTGGTCGTGGTCCGTCGACATGGAAGAGGCCGCAAGGGCCACGGCAATTGCAGTGGTCAGATAGCGCGTTTTCGGCGTGGTGACCTGTGCGCCGCCCTCGGCGTCAAGGGTCAGGTGTTCGCCTTTAGCCACCTCGACGCCTTCCAGGCTGGCCTCGACTTTCTGTTCAATACCATCCGGAGGAACCACCTGATGAAATACGATGCGAAGTTGCCCGTTACGACTTAACCTGCGGGCAGGTCGCACCTGCAAGACTGAGCCCTTAAGATGGCTGCCTTGCGGAAGAAACAAATGATCCGAGACGACCAGAGGTTGGCTGATGATGGCCTCGACAGGTTCGCCCTTTCTAGTAGTGGCAGAGTTCAGTGGCGTAACCAGCAAAGCGTGCACTACGCTGCCGGATGGGGGCGGACTCCCGATAACAGAGAGCGCGTTCGCCCTCAACGGCTCAATCCCGAAATCGAGGGGCTTCTGCAAATCCGCGTTGAAGCCGGTGCCTGGGTCCATATACTGCGGATGATAAGGAAGCTGAGCCACGGCGAGTCTTTGCAGCCGGTGCATCTTTCCTGGCGCATGGAGCTGGGCCTTAGCTGCGTCCCATTGGCGTCTGGCTTCCTGCCGCACCTCGCCTATTTTCCGAGAAGCTGCGTTCCTAGATTCGGCGCTCACACCGGTATTGTCTGTCACGTTTGCGGGGACGAACTGTAAAACGCCCTGTGAACCAGCAGAAACGACGGTTTGCAGCGGCATGTGGGCGCCATTGGCGAGCACCAATTCGTTGAACTCGACGTGCACCTGGCGGGGCGGCGAAAAATTGGCGTTAAGGGCTGCGGCGGTGCGATTCAATTTTGAGACACCGTCGATGCCCGCAATCTGGCCAATGACTTCGCTGCCAGCTGGGACGACGAGCTTATCGAAAGAGTAGACGGGCTCTACAACCTTTCCGTGAACCGGCTGCCCAACCTTTCGGATGCGCACCTCCCGGTCCAGAGCCACTTTTAGTGGAGTACCGGCAGGAACCGTCAAGGGAATGGAACTGGGGGGTGCAGGCAATGGAACTGAATTCGATGGTAGCGGAGTGGGTTCCGCTGGTCTGTTACTAAGGGTTTGCCCCCGAAGCCAGGAAGCGCAGATAAACAAAAAAAAGAAGACCGCCTGAATCGGGCGATGAATGCATTTCACCGGTACACCTCGGCCTTGGCGATGGGCGTAAATAGAATCATACCCGCTATCCCCCTCCGCGGAACGGCACACTCGCAAGGCGCCGGGCGCATGGCATAATCAGGCTGATGATTTCTCGACCATCCGCGCGCGGTAGTGTCGGTCGCGAGCTGACCACATTTTTCGGAACTATTGTGGTCTATCTTTCCCTTGTGATGCCAATTGGAGTTGCGCGGGTTGTTGCTCAAAGCCAAGGTGCGGTCTCCACACACGACGCTCGTCGCCAGTTGCCGCTTACGAAGTTCTACGACACTCCCAAACCCTTGCCTGCAGGCAAACCGGGCGAATTAATCCGTTCGGAGCCGTTTGAAGACTACTACTTGTCGGCGGATTTCTCTGCATTCCGCATTCTCTATCATTCCCGTTCCGCCGGCGGACAGGATGTGGCTGCGTCGGGCGTGGTTCTAGTGCCTCAGGGACAGCCGCCGGCGAGAGGCTGGCCGATCATTGCCTGGGCGCACGGCTTTACCGGAGCGGCTCGTCAGTGTGCTCCGTCGCTCTTGCGAAATTTGTATTCCGGACCGTTTCTTTCCATGTACCTCGATCTTGGCTATGCCGTGGTTGGGACCGATTATACCGGATTGGGAACTAATTCCCGAAGTGCCGTGTTGGATGTGCCGTCCGACGCAGCGGATGTGATCTATGCAATTTCCGCGGCGCATGCGGCGGTTCCGCAACTTGGTCCTAGATGGGTTGCCATGGGGCCTTCTCTCGGAGGTAATGTCGCAATTGGCGTGGCGGAGATGGAGGGCGGAATTCGTGATTCCAACTACCTCGGAAGCATTACGATTTCGGGCATCGCAGATTTGAAAGACGCCTACGAGCAGCGGATAAAAGAGAAATCCTTGAGGATGATCGCGTTTGTGGCTTACACCATCAAAACGGTGTATCCAGACTTCAACATACGTGACATGCTGATGGAGAAGGCGCTCCCAGCCTATCAGCGGATCGATGAGAACTGCGGTAGCCTGGATAACGGCACGGCATTTTCTGCGAGTGAAATGCTTAGAGTGAATTGGCAGAACAATGAGTTCGTTGGGAAATTTCTGAGCAGGAATAGGCTCGGCCAGAGGCCTGCGTACGGTCCACTTCTGGTGATCAGTGGCGACGCAGCTCCCGAGGGGCTGCCCGCTTTGTCCGAGCAGACAGTTGGTCGCATGTGCCAACAGGGAGACCGTATTCAGGTCGACAAGTTCCCCGAACCTCAATCGGGCATGGTCATAGGCGACTCCGTCCGAGACCAGATGGCCTGGATCGATGCACGGTTTGCGGGTCGACCTGCTGCGAGCGACTGCCGGTAATGCTGGGTCTCGGTTTGGTTATTCCGCACTACCTCGTTCCCGCAGCAGCGCCTCCGCCTTGTTTTCTTTGCCGGGAAACAGCGTTGCGTACTCCAAAGGCGTACATTCCACCACTTCGCCCGGCCGCTGATAGTGGCCCGGAAGTTTTACCCGAACCGACAGGTCCGCTCCGCGATCCAACAATAACTGCGCTACGGGCAATCCCCAGTCGCCATATTGTGTCACCGCGTGGAAGATTGGCGTCTGCCCTCCGATGCCGGCTTCATCAACCGTAGCGCGGACATTGACGTCGGCCCCGCAGTCGAGAAGCAGCGTCGCGGCTTCCGGGATCCCGTACTCAGCGGCCACGTGCAGTAAAGTTGCTCCCCGCAGCGAGAGTTGGCGGGCGCCGGTAACGCCAATGTCGAGTGCGGGGAATCGCGTGTTTACCAGCGCGGGGTCAGCATCAAGATGTTTGGCCAAGAGATCAGGGCGGCCACGGAGTAAGTCGATCACTGAAGGCATGTCGTACTTAGTGACTCCGCCGGCGTCGAGCAGGATATTGATGCAGGCCCCGAGTTGTGTCGAACGGCCATAGCTAAGGATGACTTGATCCAGTGCCGTGCCGGGATACTTACGATCCAGCCTCGCGCAGTTAGGGTTTGCGCCGTGTTCGAGGAGCCACCTGATGGGCGCCGGCTCCAGTGTCTCGGAGGGAGCGAACAGGATCGGGAAATATCCGTTCCATTCGGCGTTTACGTCGGCACCGCGCGCGACCAGGAGTTCCATCATTGGAATGCGATGACCGAAGAGCGCAGCCCGCATAAGCGGGCCATCGCCGCCTTGATGCACGTCGGAGCCGTTGTCGATCATCCACTTCGCGATGGCCAGTCTCGCCGGACTGGGCGGCTCCCACGGCACCCGGCATTCCGCAACCCAGGTAAGCGGGCCGTTCTTGTTGTAACCAAGTGGGGCGCGATGCAGCGCCGGGTTGCGAGTCATAAGATTCTCTATGCTCTCGAAGTCGTTGGTGTCGATGGCCTGTTTGAGTTCGCCGAACTCCTCAAGTGAGTCGATGTGGGTTTTGAGCTTTGGCCAACTGGCAAACCCATAGAAACGTGCAATCTTGAACTGCGCGTCGGTGAGCGACTCAGCGCCTCCGGCCTTGAGCAGGTCTTTGGCTTGATCTTTGAGGTGGCGGAGATTGGGACGCTCGGGAAGCGAGCGAGTTACTTCTGGGGGATTGGTCGACACAGCGACCTCCTTTCATGTAGCGCCCGTCGTCCGCATGTCGGGCTGAAAGAAGGATCGCGAAACTTTGCTGCTAAGAGGTGGGCTTCTACCCTTTCCGCGGACCGGATGCGTCCCTAACGCTGGAAGGGATGGTAGCACAAATGATAAAAAACGTTATCTTGGAAATGAATGTGACCGCGCGGAGCAGCGGTCCCAGATCTAATGTCGTGTGCCGTTGCTGATTGGAGGCAGGAAGCGTTCGTCTTGCAGCGCCTTGGTCTCGCGAGTTTCTAGCTCTGCCTGGCGAAGCTGGGTGGCTTGTTCGGGGCTGGTTCCAGGTTTAAGTTCGGTCTTCTCGCAGAAATAACGCCAGCCAGCCTGACGCTCTTCCATGCTCTGACCGCTCTCGTACTGCTTGGCAGTGGTTTCCGCGTTCTGCTTGCCCTTGATCACGGCCGCGACTCCGCCGGATTCATAGGTGCGGACATTGTGACGAATGATCGCGTAGGAAGTTCTGAGTTCTTCGCTGGTCAAACAGGCTCCAGTGTTGCGGTGGATTCGGGGAAGGACGATAACGCGTGCCGGCCCCAGGTTCGGGTCGCCGGCACGCTCGCTGTGAAAGTTACCGCTTAGAGCGGTCGGACGTTTTCAGCTTGCCAGCCTTTTGGCCCCTTGGTCACATCGAACTCCACGGTCTGGCCCTCCTGCAGGCTCTTGAAGCCGCCCGCCTGGATTGCCGAGAAATGGACAAACACATCCTCGCCAGTCTGACGGCTGATGAAGCCGTAGCCCTTGGCGTCGTTAAACCACTTTACTGTTCCTTGTTCTGCCATATTGTTAAGGTGATGTTCCTTTCGATCAATTTACGCTGAAAGGATTCGGAAGTACGAAGGGCAGGTCCTAGCTGGTTGGCAAGAAGTTGCTCTACAACCGATTCTATCAAACGCGTCTATAGCATAGCAGAGAAGCCGCTGAAATGGCAAAACCGGGGGGACCGAGATAGTATTCCAATCTCTAATTTAGTGATCGTTCGCGACCAAAAGGTCTTGACCGCAAAGGGCGCAAAGGGTTCGCAAAAGATCGCCAAGAAGACTTAAACCTTCTCGACCCTGGCGGCACGTCAGTAATCTTCCCGAGGTTACAGTCGTGACTTGGAAACCCTCGAAGGTGCCATTGTGATGTAGGGGTTGAGAAGGCAAGCTGGGAGTGAGCGCGGAAGCCCTAAGCACGCGCCGGGGGAAAGAAGGATGAAAGATTTTCTGGGCAGACTTTGGTCGCAAGAGGAAGGCCAGGACATTGCAGAATATGCGGTGATGCTGGCGGTGATTCTGGTGATCGTTGTGGGCACGATCAAGTTGATCGGCTCGAATTCCAATAACGTGTTTTCCAGTGTAGCAAGTTCGATCGGAACGTAGACCCAATATGTTGGCTCGGCGCACTCTGCGGCGGTTCTCGGCGGTCTCTGCGTTTTACGGCTTGGTGAGACTTTGGCCAAAGTCTGAAATCGCGGAGGTCGCGGAGAACAGGCGCAGGGTGCGCGGAGAAGGCCCGCCGCCAGCCACCTAAATACGCTCCCAAACCAGAGTTTTTCGTCAGCCTACGGTATGCTGAGTCACGCAGTTACTCTCGAAGGATGGCTCGGCATCCATGCCCCACACTCACTTTTGGCAAGTCTCTTCGCTTGAAGAACAGGATGCGAAAGCCGGTAAGGCTTATCTGGAATTTCTACGCGTGCCGGCCATGAGCGCCGGTCTCTACATTTTGCCTGTGGGCGGTACCGATCCTCAATCTCCGCACCAGGAGGACGAGATGTATTACGTGGTTCGGGGAAAGGCGCAGATGAGAGTCGGGTCCGAGAGTCGACCGGTAGGTGCGGGCAGCGTTATCTTCGTTGAAGAGCGACTCGAGCATTGCTTTTACGACATCACGGAAGAACTGGTGGTGTTGGTATTCTTCGCGCCGGCGGAAACGGCTTAGGGGCGGTGGCTTCGAATGACGGTGCACTTCCACATCAACCTTTGGCGACGGAAGACTGGGACGCTGTGCGGGACAGCTATGCCGAGGGCACTGCCACCGGAAAGCTACTTTCCGTATACCAGAACTACGAAGCTATCTGGCAGAATGCTGCGCCGCGGATGCGGGTTGTCGGCTGTCGGTGCGGGAGGTGGCCCGAATTTCGCAGTGACGAGATACACGTTGTGAGTTTTCTCATCGAGCGCCATGGTGCGCGCGCCTGACTGCGTTGCCACGTTCCCCACAACGCTGAATTTCGCCGGCGAATCTTCGTGGACCACGGTCAGAACGCCCTCACCACAGGACGCGAAAGCCAGTCCCGTTCCCGGATCAAAAGCGTTGGCATCGACGCCATCACCGATCGGAGGAGTGGCGATGACCTTTCCTGTGTCGGCATCTAGTACTGCCATCATCTTGTTGTCGCAGCCGGCAAACAGACGGCGGTTCTTACGGTCGATGGCCAAGCCGCTGGGCTCTTCACAGGGTGCCAGCGGCCAGCTCGCCTTAACCTCCAGCTTGGCGGGATCGACGGCGTCGATCTGACTCTTGTCTTCGATATTCACGAAGATCTTGCCCTTCTCGTCGCTGACCGCAAACTCCGGTTTTCCTTCGAGCTTGATCGTGCCCAGCACGGTGCCAGCAGCAGCATCAATGGCAGTGGCGTCGTGGCTTCGGCCGTTGAAGGCAAAAACGCGTTTGCTCGCGGGATCGTAAAGAATGGCGTCCGGGTTTTCCCCGGCCTTGACCTTAGCGATCGCTTTCAGGCTTTTCAGGTCGAAGATGGTGACCGCATTTTCTCGGCCATTGCTGATGAAGCCTCGGCCCAGTTCCGGCGCCAGTGCGATGCCATGGACGCCGGGCGTATCAGGAATGTCTCCCACCGGCTTGCCGGTATCCGCATCAATCACGATGACGTGGGTGGCGCGAGAGATGTACACTCGCCGCGCAGAACTGTCGAGGGCCAGATAATCCCAGCCACCGTCGCCGCCGAGGGGGTAGGTGTTGATGAGGTGGTAGCCCGGATCCGCTGCCAAGGCCAACGTGGCCGCGAGCAGTAACGACAAACCCAAACCAAAGAACCTGCGCTTCGCGAACATAATGTGTCTCAATGTCGGCCCCTATTTCGAGATTACACCGCAAGCAATGCGGTCCCCGGAGTTTCCCGAGGGGTCAGTTTTATTGTCGTCGGCCTTGGCGTGAATCACCAGGGCAGTTCCACCGTTTGAGAAGAGCGAATGGTTGTCGGTGCCGAAGCCTACCCCCGGAATGTCGGAGGTGAACGCGGCCTTACCCTTTGCGTCGACTGTGAAGTTTTTCAGGTCGCCGGCGTGGTGGCCGTCTGGATTCTCCCAGCCGTGCTTCTTGCCGTCGGGATTGAAATGTGGGCCGGCCGATTTGAAGTCCGGCGGATCACACTTGGCATTCTGGTGAATGTGAATCGCATGCTCGCCGGGCGGCAGTCCGTGGAAGTTGGCCTTAATCCCCACCGTGCCCTGCCGGTCCCAAAGGATCGCGGTGCCAACGCTGTTGCCCTGGGCATCCTTCAGTTCAACGTGCGTCTTGGCGGCAGCGGAAAGTGAAAGGGTCAACAGGGCAAGTGAAAGGGAGCAAGCGGAAATCCGTAGCATGAGGAAATTATAGCTCACCTTTTCCTGCGCAAGGCGCGTGGGTCCTGTCTTAAATAAGACAACACCGGCGCGTGGGAAACGACACTTGTCCACAAGCTTGTGGAGTATACTGCGGGGAAGTTTCCAATTCCTTCAGGGAAGAAATGCAATCATGTCCGTGAGAGTGGCTGAAGAAGGATCCCCGCAGGTTTCCCCCGACGATTTTCAGGCGCTGGAACAGAAAGTCTATCGCACCATTGAGCTGTACAAAGCGGCGCGCGAGGCGCGGACGGTGGCCGAACGCGACGTTAACCGACTGCGGGAGCAACTGGAAGAGCGCGAGGAGGAAGTCGAAACCTTACGTCGCCAGATGGTGCAACTGCGCCGCGAACGCGAGGAAATTCGCGGGCGGGTGGAGAAAATGCTGCAACACATCGAGACGGTTGAAGAACAGCCGGCCGCGAGTTGATTGATTTTGCTTCCTCCCGGCAGTTGAGAGGAGCAAAATAAGCTATGGCCATCGCCACCAAGCCAGCCTCGGGCAAGGACACGACCAGTAGCGTGCGGGTAGAGATCTTTGACCAGGCCTACAATCTGCGCGGTTCCGATCCTGACTACATCCTCAAGTTGGCCGAATATGTGGACGCGAAAATGCGTGCCGTTGCCGAACAGACCCACACTGTGGACACAGTTCGTCTGGCAGTGCTGGCGGCGCTGAATATCGCTGACGAATATCACCTGATCAAACGCAATCAGGATAGCGGGACGATCGAGTACTTGAAGCGGGCGAACAATCTGGCCAACGCGCTGGATGAAGTGCTCGAGGAAAAGCGTAAGGCTGGATAAAGTGTCGCCTGCCAAGTCTTTTTTCGCCTTTCTGTTTCTCCTTTTCGTTAATTCTGCGGTCACTCAGGAAGCGACCATCCGCAGTCAATCCACCGTGGTTCTCGTGCCCGCGCTGGTGAAGGATGCGCGTGGGCACGCGGTCTATGGGTTACAGGCGCAGGACTTCGTCGTAGAAGATAACGGCGCAGTCCAGACTGTGCATCTGGACGAAGCGGCTGAAGCCCAGCCGATATCGCTGGTCATTGCCATTCAGAGCGGCCGCCAAGCTTATCGAGAATTTCCCAGGATCAGAGGTCTAAGTTCCATGATCCAGCCTATTCTGGACCAGGAAGGAACACTGGCCGCAGTGGTTGAATTCGACAGCGGCATCGAACTGTCGCAGGATTTTACCGGCGACCAACGCCTGGTTGGCAACACGCTCAGGACGTTGCAGTCCGGCGACAGCGGGGCGGCGATTCTCGATGCGGTGAAGTACTCGCTCAACTTGTTGGACCAACAGCCGGCGGGACGGCAGCGCGTGCTGTTGTTGGTCAGTGAGACTCGCGACCATGGAAGTCACTCTGCCAAAATCGACGATGTCGTGAGCGCGATTGGGGAGACCAATACGACCGTCTACACGCTGGCATTCTCACCGGCACTGTCGAATGTGTTGGATACCGGACGCGGCAACAACAAGGACGAGATGAACGCCGGGCCCGATCTCCTTGCCCCACTAATACTGGTCAGACAGGCAATGAGAAAAAACACGCCAAAGGCAATCTCGTCAATGACCGGAGGGGAGTACGCCTCATTCGAGTCCCAAAATGGTTTTGAGACGCGCATGCTCGATTTCACCAATCATTTGCACAGCCGGTACTTGCTGAGTTTTCAGCCCAGAGATCCACATCCCGGGCTGCATGAGCTACGGGTACGGTTGAGGGATCCGGAGAGAGGCGAGATTCTGGCCAGAGGCAGCTATTGGGCAAATGGCCCTGTGCAATGAGCCGGTTTGTCTCCTTACCAAAGTTGCTGGCAAACCGAGTGCCAACTTTTTGTGCCTGCCCTCTTGCTAATCTCCGCCGACTTCCCTAGGATGCGAAATTGAAAGTCGGCCTGCAAGGTTGGTGATGGTGGTCACCGAATTTTTGAACCAATACTGAATGAA
>Ga0210405_10003253_pt1 | contig 16093 bp, 14 predicted proteins | sample IncBWH11MmetaG_FD_155492 | JGI IMG/M metagenome (GOLD analysis project Ga0210405, IMG submission 155492) | Forest soil microbial communities from Barre Woods Harvard Forest LTER site, Petersham, Massachusetts, United States - Inc-BW-H-11-M | ecosystem: Environmental > Terrestrial > Soil >... | reverse complement strand
TCTGCTCGCGTGGCCACAAGCCTCGCTGAATCCTGAATCTTTTCCGCACTGGCGCTGGCTTCCCCGCCTGCCTTTTCTTGCTGTGGGACTCTTTCTCGGTGCATCGCTCTGGTACGTCTCCCGGCGCCTCTGCGGAAACACTGGAGGTTTCGTCGCCCTCACACTTTACTGTTTCTCTCCCGCGATGATTCAGTCCGCCGCCGTCTGGCACACCGAGCCTGAAATCCTCGCCGCCTGGGGATCCTTCGGCGCAATCTTCACCGCCATCGCCGTTGCCCACACTCTTTATGCCCCGCGCGAGGTCGTTCTCTGGAATTGGCGCCGCATCGTTCTTCTCGGAATTTCTCTGGCGATTGCCATTGGCTCTCAGTTCTCGTTGATCGTCGTTGTCCCGCTAGCCCTGGCCTTCCTGCTCTATCTTGCGCCCATTCGCCGGGGGGCAGCTCTCGTCATCTGGGTATGCTCATCCGTCGTAGCTTTGACACTACTCTTTGCGGCCTACTTTTTTAATCTCCACGCTTTTTCCGAAAGCCTGCGTCACGCCGCGTTCTGGGGAGCGACTTATCGCAGCTTTACCGTGCTTGCCGTCTACCGCCACGTGGGATCCCAGCTTCTGCGCGCCTGCCCCGCCCTCGCGATCCTGTTACCGGTCGCAATTGCGACTTATTGCGCCTGGCCGCGCACCCGCTATTTCGGCAATACCGCTCCTTTATTGGTCGGCGTTCTTTTTACCGGACTTGGCATGGCACATCCGGACCTCGCGGGCGCCGGATTTCTCTTGGCGTCCGTCCCCTTCATCCTGATCTTCGTCTCCGGCATTCTCGCCGACCTCATGGAAACTCCCTTCCGCGCCTTGGTGACGGCCTGCGTCTGGGGATTGCTTGGGGCATACGTTGTATGGAGTCTTCTGGCCCTAGCCCACGTTCCCCGCGGATAACCGCCATCACATTTCTCTACACTTCTTCGCGCATCACCCTAAGTCTCTCGACGATCTAATTGTGTAGGTTGTCGTCTCTAGAGGTGCGCCATGACGTTTCCGCTGGAGTATCATAAGAGCATGCGGCGGTCGATTCCGGCTTCGCTGGCTTGTTTCGGGGTGTTCGTGCTCCCGCTTTTTCTTATTTCCGCAAGTCTTGCTCAATTCAACAGCGCGGGTTCATCGGCCTCGGCTCATTCCGTGAGCGTGGCTCCGCCCACCGGCAGTGTCGCACCATATACTGGCGCCGTCGCTCCACACACAGGCGCGGTGGCACCGCCGACAGGGAGTTTCGTCCATAACGGTTTTGTGCCTTCCAACGGCGGCGTCGCGCATTCGCCCCACTCCCCGCATACTCCCAGTGTGTCGCACGATGGCAATCGCCGGCGCCATTCCGCTGACGGTACCGCTTTCTATCCGTACTACTATGGCGTTCCCATCCCATACGCGGCCGATAGTGACGCTGGTACGCCGAATGACGAGAACGAAGCCGATGATGCCGAATATCAGGGTGGTCCGACGATCTTTGACCGCCGTGGATTAGGGCCCGAATCTTACATTCCTCCAGTGTCGGACCGGCAAGCCGAAACTCAGGCTGAGAATCCCATGACGGCCATGCCCGCGAATGATCTCCCGCAGCCTTCCACTTTTCTTGTCTTTAAAGACGGTCATCAACTCGAGGTTGCGAACTATGCCATCGTCAGCCAAACGCTCTACGACCTGACGCCGGGACATCCGCGCAAGATCGCTCTCGCCGATCTCGATTTGCCCGCTACTGAAAGACAAAACGACGACCGCGGCGTCACCTTCCAGCTGCCGCCGACTGCGCAGGCCAACTGACCATGTCATTCTTGACCAGCATCGATACGTTAGGCCGGTATCGATTGGTTTTCATTGCAACGACCGTCTTCTCAACCGCAGCCGCTGCACAACGGGGCTCCTTTGCATCTCCGGCGCATGCCGCCGCTCCACCGCGCACCGCAATGCATGCCTTCAACTCGCGCAGCGCCAACTTTGCTCTTGGTCGCGGCGCACATTCTTCCGGATTCCGCCACCCTTCTCCATATCCTTACTCCTACGCTTCTCTGCCGTTCCCGTTTTTCGGCGACTCCTTCGACCCCAATGACATCTACTCGACCGGATATCCCGTAGCCTCGCAGCCGCCTCCGTTCGTTTTAGAGGCCGCTCGCGCCTTGGCGAATTCTTCCAGTCCTATGGGATTCGCCCCCGCACTCGACAACAATCGCGAGTCGGCCTCATCCCAACCTCTGATGCTCGAACTGCAGAACGGCCAGTACGTCCGTGTCAACTCGAGTGCAGCCGAGGTCGATGACGCGCACGATCTCACTGCCGCGAGTGGCAAGGCTCTAAACAAGAACACCGAGCCTGCGAAGTCAGCGCGCAACCATTCCGCGTCTCCCCCAGATTCCACTCCGGCGCTAGATGTCGCCGCCTCTCGCCCGCGCGAATTGCCCCCTGCGACTCTGATCTTCCGCGACGGACACAGCGAAGAAGTCCGCGACTACACCATTGCCGACGGCATCCTTTACGCCCGCGGCGACTACTACGCCGACGGCTACTGGAACAAGAAGATCGGCCTCGCCGCACTGAATATCCCTGAGACTTTACAAGCCAACACCGCCCGCAACGTAAACTTCGTTCTGCCATCCTCGCCCAATGAAGTGATCACCCGTCCCTAGTCGCGAGCAATAGAGCTTTGCCGCTAAGTTGAACACTGTCATTCCGAAAATTAGCGTTGTCATTCCGAGCCGCTCTTGGCGAGGAATCTGCTTTAGTCCTCGGATGGCATGGCCCGGTGCCTTCAGCGCCGCGATAGGATTCCCGGCCCAATAAAAAGCCGCCCGAAGGCGGCTTTTATCCGGACTAACTCGATCCATCACCCCTCAACCCGAAAAGCCACGTTGCTGGAAAGCACACCGCTGGGCGTCGTTACTTTGATCGTGCCCGTGGTCGCTCCGCTAGGAACCGTCGCCTCAATGAAAGTGCCGGACACAACTGTAAATGTTGCCGGCACGCCATTAAACGTCACGCCAGTCGCCCCCGTAAGATCGCTTCCCAGAATGCTGACGACGTAGCCGGCTCTGCCAAAGGTAGGATTGCTCTTCACGAAAAGCCCAAGCCCCATCGACAAACTGTAGACGGTTCCACTGTACGTCGCCCCGTAAAAGTTCCCGTCAGTGCCCTGGACCAGCCCATAATACGGTGCCAGGCCGTCCGCGCAATTCGCTAGCGAGCAAAAATTGTAGAGCGTAGTCAGAGTGCCCGAGGTCGTGATTTGAAACGCTGTGCCGCAGTGGAATGCGCAATCCTCCGTCCCGCCGGTTCCACCTAACGCCGTCGTCCCATACAAGTTTCCATCCGTACCTTGCACCAGCGCCGAGCTCGGCTCTTCGCCGTCGGCACAGTTCGCTTCCGAGCAGAAGTTGTGCAGAACCGTGAGACGGCCGGTCGGCGTGAGTTGGAAGACCGTGCCAACGTTATTCGATCCGTAGAATTGGGATGTCCCGTAGAAATTTCCGTCCGAAGCCCACACCAATCCGTTCCCGCCGCTTCCCTCGGCAGCCTTAAAGCTGCGCAGGGTGGTTAGCGCGCCAGCCGGGGTTAGCTTGAAAAAAGTGCCGAAGCCGTGGGCGCCCCCTCCTCCGGTCGTTCCGTAGAGGTTCCCGCCCGGTCCCACCACTAGCGTACCGGCGCCCGAGCCGTCGGCGCAGTTTGGCAGCGAGCAGAAGGTGTAGATCGTGCTCAGCGTACCCGCCGAATTGATGGAAAAGATTCTGTTTACCGCGCTTCCATAGATATCCCCATTGACGCCTTGCACCAGCACGCCTCCCGGATTACCTTGATTCGGGAAGCTGTACAAGGTCGTCAACTTGCCTGGAGTGATTTCGAAGACCGTCCCGCCATCGTTAGCTCCACCGAAGTTGGTGGCCCCGTAAATATTCCCGTTGGCGGCCTGTATCACTCCCCAATACGGCGTTTGCCCATCCGGGCACCCCGCCTCTGCGCAAAAGCTGTAAACCACAGTCAGCGTGCCGCTCGGGGTAACTTCGAAAATTCCGCCGGAGCCGTCGGCGGACGACGTAGTCCCGAAGAAGTTACCATTCCTGCCCTGAACGAGCGGCCCTAAATAGGGCGATTATATACTTGACATACCGTGCTAATCATGCGATATTCATTGCATGGAAAGCATCAAGACACTTCAACAAGCCATCATCCACTTTCAGGACTTCGACAACTGCCGCAAGTTGATGGTAGAACTCCGCTGGCCCGATGGCAAGATCACATGCCCACGGTGCGGTGCTGAGAAAGTTACCTTCCTCGCAAAGCCTCGCGTGTGGAAGTGCTACGCCGGACACGACAAGCCTACCTTCTCACTCAAGACCGGAACCATCATGGAAGAATCGCCCATCGGTTTAGACAAGTGGCTCCCCGCGCTGTGGCTGGTAGTGAACTGCAAGAATGGGATTAGCTCTTGCGAACTGGCACGCGATCTGGGAGTGACACAGAAAACCGCGTGGTTCATGGCGCACCGTTTGCGCTTCGCTCTGACCGAAGGCGGATTCAATCTGCTAGGTGGCGAAGTCGAAGCGGACGAAACTTTCATCGGCGGAAAAGCACGCAACATGCACGTTGCCCAACGCAAACGCAGAATTACCGGAACTGGCACCAAAGACAAAACCGCCGTCATGGGCATCTTGCAGCGCGGCGGCAAAGTTCGCGCAACCGTAGTCCCAAACCGCAAGCGCCATGCTCTGCAAGCGGAAGTGAAAAAGCATGTCGAAGCGGGATCGGCTCTGTACACCGATGCGTTGCTTTCGTATCAGGGTTTGGAGAGTGACTACGCGCACCAAGTTGTAGACCATGCGGTTCAATATGTGGATGGCAAGGTTCACACTAACGGGCTGGAAAATTTTTGGTCATTACTCAAGCGCGGCATTAGCGGAACCTATGTGAGCGTAGAGCCATTTCATCTATTCCGCTACTTGGATGAGCAAACCTTCCGCTACAACTACCGCAAAGACATGGACGATTACGACCGCTTCCGTCTGGCTCTGTCGCAGATCACAGGCAAGCGGCTCACCTACGAACATCTCACCGGACGCGACAGGGACATGAGCGTACTCCCGATCAATTAAAACGGCAGCGCAGAGGAAAACGAAAAGCTGGTTAGCCCTTTCGGGCGGCTGGCTTTTTTCTTTTTGTGCGGGAAGTCTTCGGTTTCGAGAAGGGATTTGGAATGGAACTCTTAGGCACGGAGAGAACTGTTTTCAGCGCATCCGTGAACCGCGTTGCGGCTTCCGGGCCTTCGATCATTTCCGCGTGCGGTTTCATGGCTTATAATTGCGTTCTCACCCTGCTCATTCTTCGCGGGAGCGGCGGGGCGAGTTTGATTTTTGAGGCAGGTAGAACGCCCCTTCTTGCTTAGAGAGAAGGGTAGTTCTACGTGTGTCAAAAGTCAACCTGGAATCACATGGGCGGAAGTGGCGTCCCTGCTTGACCTTTCTTCTACCGATTTTTTGGCGATGCTTTACCGCACATTCATCGACGACAGCGCCGATCAGAAGCAAGAGATCATAATGGTTGCTGGCGCTTTGATGGGCACCCAGAAGCAATGTAATGAGTTGGGACGCAAGTGGAGTGCTTGCCTAAAACGTCACCATATTCGTTATTTTCATTCCTCGGAATACAACTGGCTTGATGGCGAATTCAAGAAGTACCGCGATGCTGATAAGTATCCAAAGCCAGCGGGCCGCGATGCTGCTCGCCTTATACGCGACGACCTAGACGCCGTCGTAAAACAATCTTCTCTTCTGGGAATTGCATCTGTCTGGCCGTTGCCTGCGTATCGGAAAATAGTGAAAGAATACGAATTACACAAGAAGCTCGATCCCGATCCATTTTCGGCAGCGATGCAGAGCGTCATGCGGGAATGCGCACTAGTCTCTAAGGATTTACCGCAAGGCAAAAAGAATAAAGAGAACGTGGTCGCATTCGTTTGTGACGATACTGACAACGCTCCGAAATACGCGGCGGCCTACGCCGGGTTCAAAGCTAAGAATCTTCTTCTTCAAGATATCCTTGGCGGCATGATTCATCGAGACGACAAGAACACGCCGCAACTCCAAGCGGCGGACGTAGTCGCGAGTATCGGAAGAGAGATGGCCCTTGAATATTTGAGGACTGGCGCTCAGTCAGAATTAAAGAGATTGCAGGGCGCGTTCTACAAACTGGTCATCTGGGATGAAGAATCAATGAGAACGCTAGCAAGTTTGCAATAGCTCAGGAACAAACACGAATGGCGCGGACTCGCGATCCGCGCCATTCGTAAAACTGAAAGGTGACAACGTGAATATATCACAACCGTGGAAGTGGATTGTGGGTGTCATAGGATCGATAGGTACGCTCATCACTGGCATTAAGAGCATCGCCGAAGCTGGCTCCGGGCTTTGGCGTAACTTAAACCCGTGGCATGTAACCTTTTGTCTTTTCGCGGTAATGTTGCTGGCTCTTGGCGTCGTATATTTACTTGAGAAATTGGACGCCAGATTCGTGGCATTACATACGGAAATGACAACTAAGTTCACAAATGAAGCAAGCGCTCGCGGTGGTGAGCATTTTGCGGCATGGACAGAGTTCGGCAAGTTAGAAAAAAGGATTGCCGCGCTTGAAGCCGAAGCGCTCGGAGTTCAATCTTTGAATTAGCCAGATCGGTTTCAGGGTTTTTCTTGGCTGACTGAAAACAAAACCCGCCGGGATGGCGGGTCTGTATGGTTTTGTGTGTTCGTGTGTGCTAGCTATGAACAGGCCGCCACTGCTTGAGTAGTCGGCAATCTCCGGTTTTCCAATCAGCCAATGTAGGAATGACCCAGAAGCACGGCTGAAGATCGAGGGTGAGCGCCGTCTTGTCTTGAAACCGGATATTCACGGCGCGGTAATCCGTGGAGAGAGACAGTTCCACATCATCCACGATTTTGCCCACGACTTGCGGGAACTGCCTTGTGCGCCTCTTACGGGAACGATTACTCTTGGTAGCAGCCATAGGTCGCCTTTCTCTGGAAGGTGATTTGTGGTTAGGGCTGCGTCTGGTGTTAACGCACCGGGCGCGGCCTGTTTCACCTTGTAGCCTAATGGCGAAAATAGAGCAACGAAAAAATAGCGAAACTCCTCATCTTTTTTACCTTTGGAGTTACGGTACGGCAAGTATATAATTACCCTAAATAGGGGAGGCCGCCGACATTCGCTATCGTGGTAAGGGTTTGTGCCGGCGAGGCAACCGCGGCTGCGACGCAGAAAACTACTAAGATGCAAGCAATCTTGCCAAAATCAAGCTCTCTCATAACTGCTCCTTATCCGGCTTCGTGCCGGCGGCGTGAAAGTATCGACCGGTTATATCGACGAGGCCGGCTCGAAAGCCGGCCTCGTCATCTCAGTGTTGCCTCGGGAAAAGCATCACCGTGTTCATTGCCCTTCGCTACGCAGGTTCCGATTTGCTTCCACCGAAGGACTGATCGACAAACTGAAGATTGTCCCGCAGCCGTTGCCTCCGCACTTCGAGCTGGCCCCGCCGTAACTCGCAGCGCCGTAAAAGATCTCGCTGGTAGCCTGGATGAGTGCTCCCTGCGGAAATCTTCCATCAGCGCAGTCCGTCTCCGAGCAAAAGCTGTGCAGCGTGGTCAGCGTTCCCGCCGGCGTGATCTGGAAGAGCGTGCCGCAGGGCGCCTTGCTGCACTCAGAGTTGGTGCTTGCCCCTCCGGCGGTGGTGGTTCCATAGAAGTTTCCATCGCTTCCCTGAATCACCTGATTAGGACCTGCTCCGTCCGCGCAGTTCGCCAGAGAGCAAAAGTTGTAGAGCGTAATCAGCTTGCCTCCCACCTTTTGGTAGAAAAACCCGGCTCCGTTCGTCCCGCCATAGAAGACCGTCCCGTAGATGGACCCGTCGGCCGCCTGAATCGGCGGAGTAGGTTCAGCATCGCCGTTTCCTTCCGGGTCGAAAGTATGTAGCACCGTCAGGTTTCCGCCCGGGGTGATCTTGTACAGTCCGCCGCCGAAGTTGCCCGAAAGCGAGTCCAAGGTGGCACCGTAAAAGTTGCCATCTGAGAACCGCGTCAAGCCGTTCCCCCCCGACCCCTCAGGGCAAGTCGGCGTCGAGCAGAAGACATGCAACGTCGTGAGCGTGCCCGTCGGCGTGATGTCGAAGATCGTGCCGCACCCCCACGCGCAGTTATTATCCCCGTTGAGATCGCCGCCGAACTTTGTTGTGCCATAGATGTTTCCATTGCGGCCCACAGCCAAGGGCGCGCCCCAGGGGAAGAAGCCATCGTCGCAGTTGGTCTGGGAGCAAAAGCTATACAGCGTTGTCAGTGGTTGTCCCGGCCCGATCACAAAGAAAGTGCCACAACCGATACCGACATTGCTGCAAATCGCGGCATCCGACGCGCCACCTAGAGCGGTGGTGCCGAAGAATTTTCCGTTGGCGGTCTGGATCAGACCATTCGGAGTGCTGCCGTCAGCGCAGTTGGCCAGCGCGCAAAAACTATAAAGAACGCTGACCTTGCCCGCCGGACTCATGCGGAAAAGTGCTCCACCGGTCGAGGAGGTTCCATTTGTGCCCCCGGCCTGCGTTACGCCATAGATATTTCCATCGATGCCCGCAACTAACTGCGTGGGATTGGCCGGTTGCGGCGTCCCGTTAAATTTCACCAGCGTGGTGAAGGTTTGTGCGGACGAAGCAACCGCAGCCGCGACGCAGAATACAGCAACCATACAAGCAATCTTTTCCAACACAAGCTTTCGCATAAACTGCTCCTTATCCGGCTTCGCGCCGGGCAAAATCGCCCCTAGGTTTGTATTTCTCTTCACGCGAGACACGTCCGCTAGACGAAGGACGGGGTTTGACCGAACCGAAAGAAAGCCAAGGAGACCTAGCTGGACAGGGAAACAACTGGGTCCAAAGTTGCGAAACATTATTTGCGAAGCCAGTTCGCCTGTCAACGGTGAAAGAACTTGCAGCATGCGAGAAAACAGCTTATGTGGGGACAGCCGCCCTCGGCTGTCCGACCTAGCGAAGCTCGAAGGTCCTTACTTTGTGGCACGGATCATGCTTTTGGGTGGCGCAGCGCTTTCAGCGCTGCGATCAGATCGTATCAAAGGAATCGAGGCTTCAGCCTCAGGGGGCTGCTCTGTAACGAACGCAGTCGTGGCGAGGGTAGGGACGCTTCGACTCCGCACCGAGATCGCTTCACTCTTCTCGGTGCTCCACTCAGCATGACACTGTCGTCCTCTGCTTTTCCACGCTGTCATGCTGAGCGCAGCCGCGAGGACGAAAGTCCCGCGGCGGAGTCGAAGTTGAGGCGCTTGCGCGGCGTCAGAGCCGCGCGCCGAAATCCTGAGCTTGCCGAAGGACCATCCCTATGATCGCCACGGAATCTGCGGGAGAGGCATCGCCTTTGGGTGGCGCAGCGCTTCAGCGCTGCGATAAAACGCGAAGTCTAAATCGCCTCCGCTGAGCTAATTGACACTGTAAACCATATAATTTACACTTAAGGAGTGATTGAGAGCTTCCGCCATAAAGGACTTGAAGAACTCTACTTCACGGGAGGGACTAGGCGGATTGGCAGCGACGTTATCAGGAGATGCGCGCGCATCCTGCAATTACTGGAACTGGCCGACAAGCCGGAAGATTTGAACATCGCCGGGTTTCGTTTTCACGGCCTGCACGGCGAACCGAAGCGCTGGTCGCTACGCGTCACCGGCAATTACCGGATCACGTTCGGCTGGTCTGGCGGCAAAGCACAGGAGGTCGATTTTGAGGACTATCACTAAAAACGGAGCCGCGAAGAAACGCAACGGCCTACCGCCCATTCATCCGGGCGAGATTCTCAGGGAGGACGTGCTCCCGTCGGCTGGCCTGTCGGTCACGGCGGCGGCCAAGTCCCTGGGCGTGTCGCGGCAGATGCTGCACGGTATTCTCGCCGGGCGCAAACCGCTCTCGGCGGTGATGTGCCTGAAAATCGCGCGCCTGTTCGGCGGCTCGCCTGAACTGTGGGTGCGCCTGCAAGCCACCTACGACCTGAAAAAGTCCGAGCAGAATAAAAAGATCATGGATCGCGTGGCAAGGATTGTCCCGATTGCATCGGCCTGCTAACGAGGCAGTCGTGGTGGGTAGGGATGTTTCGACTCCGTACTGAGAATCGCTGCGCTCTTCTCAGTGCTCCGCTCAACATGACACTGTTCTGCCCGCCCGCATCTCCCCGCTGTCATGCTGAGCGCAGCCGCGAGGACAAAGTCCTCGCGGCGGAGTCGAAGCATCCCTATACGCGCCACGGAAACTGAGGGAGAGGCATCGCTTTTGGGTGGCGCAGCGCTTCAGCGCTGCGATAAACACCTATCGAGATAACCGAGGCTAGCCTCTGGGGGTACCCAAGAAAAGTCTGGCGTCACTCCGGAGGCTCGCTTTTTTCAGCAGCGCTTAAGCGACCATTAAGGTGCGGAGCGCCCCAAGCCCGGCCTTGGAGGGCCTACGGCACCTTGACACTTTTGGCACTGTACCTCCGTTACTTTTGCCCCGCCCACGGTCAACAGCACAATAGGATCATTCCCAATATGAAGTGGGACATCAACCTTAGATCCCTAGGATTGGCGAATCTAGTTGACTTGATTCCACGGCTGTGGGTAAGGCAATGTCGTGAGTAGACAATGCCGGGGGTAGTGAATTGAAGAATATACAAGCCCAGGACATACCGGATCCCGTGGGACCCTCGTTCTCCTTTGGTCAGCACAGCAGCAGCAGCTTGTCTACGCATCTCTCATGCGGTTTGGCTGCGAGACCCTCTCGCTGAGGAATCGATGTCTAGATCATGTAGTTCTTAACAGCCTTCTGGGCGCCTCACTCGAAGCACCGATGAAGATTGGCGAAATACAGCGCAAGCTGCATTTTGGGACCAATGCGCCAATCTTGCGGCCGGAAATTCTCAAAGAGGCATTGGCTAGGCTGGATGAAGAGGGCAAAGTCTCATCCACTGCCATCAAGAAGAAGAAGGCTTATTTCTTGACTCCCAGCGGCCTCGAGTGCGTAACACACGCGGTCGTGTCAGCTGAAAACCTTACGAAACCGGTAGTCGCCCGCCTTCTGAAGCACACCGGACATCTTATTCAAGCGGCAGACGGTGCCAAGATCTGCATAGACTTTATCTGCGAGGCGTTTGCGCGGTGCGGACTAGGAATCGCAAAAGATCTCCATGGCTGCGGAGATTTCCCCCACGCCGGCGATTTAGCTGCCGCATTCGACGCTGCCGTGAAAGGCGTGATGATTTCCAACGAGAGTCGCCAGACCCTCGAAACCAGATGCTTGGGCCTCTTCAAAAGCCGAGATCCTGAGGATGTAAGGCTGATCTTCTACCTAACGCAGGGCTACTACTTTGCCCAATTACTCGGCCTCGACCAGAAGGCCTTTGACCCAATTTCCGAACAGGCTTTTGTAGGGGCGGTTCTTTATCTAGATACCAATGTGGTATTACCTGGACTTTTACCGGGCGACGACGGCAGAGCATTCGTAGAGACGATGAGTTTGGCGAGAAGAATTGGAATCAGTCTAAGAATAACGCGGGCTTCCCTAAACGAGGCCCGCCGGGTTGGCGCGAATCGGCTCAATGAACTTAAAAAGATAGAGAATAAGGTTCCACCCGAGCTTGCGGAAAAAAGTTTCGATGATTTCGTCATTCACTTCTACGAACAGCGACAAAAGTCTCCCGACCTCACACCCGAGCAATACCTGAAGGCGTTTGAGAGCCTCGCCCAAGTCGTAGAAAGTTGGGGGGTAGAAATAGACGACATCGTTGAGGACGAGATGTTGAAAGGTAGGCAGTATGCCGACCTGAGCGACCGCATCCAAGACGTAGCCGCGAAATATCGGAAAGCCGGGCCGAAGTCTGAAAATGTGCTACGCCACGACATAGCGCATTACGCGTTGATTCAAGACCAGCGTCAGACTAACGCGAAAACCTGGTTCCTGACACGAGACAGAACCCTAGTCTTAGGTACAGAAGATGTTAGGGAGGAAGAGACCCCATTTTGCTTTGGCCTGATTGGTTTTCTCCAAAGCATCTCACCGTTCGTTGTGAGCGACATAGAATGCGCCTCTCTTTCCAAGATCTTCGCCTCCCTCCTCAAGGAGCAAGTCATCATGACCGATAGGCTCTTTGACAGTCGAGAGCTGGCACTACTGGCGGAAATGCACTCTGACGTCCTTGCGACGGCCCCGGAACAATTGCTCCCGGCGGTCGACTTTCTAAAATTTTCAGTTCTAAAAGGCAAGGCCTACCGCACCGAAGACATACCTCTGGTTTCCTTGGAGCTTCGTAAGTTTCTTGCATCGAGCAAGGACGAACAGAAGAAGGCGTTGGAGCTCCTCAACGCAGCGCTTCAAGCGGAAGCAAAGGCAGAGCGCGATTCGGCCACCGAAAGCCGGAACGCACGAATTGCGGCGGAGAACGATGCCCTTGTCCAGCAACAGAAGCTGGAACAAGAGGCCGAAAGGCTACGATGCGCGACAACGCAAATTGCCGACCTTCAGTCGCAGGCTCAGCTGGGCAAGACGAAGCAAGGGCTTTATGATGCTGGCGCTGGAATAATCATTGGCGGATTGTTGTGGGCGGTTCAAGGTACCCTCATGTCCAAGCTTCAGACTACCAACTGGATCGTGGCACTCTTGATCGGCAGCGCGATAAAGGCAATAGCAGCCTTCCTCTTCTGCTTTCCATCCCTGCGTCATCTCCGAAATAGCAATTGGCGGTCGGAGGTCCGTATTGGGCTAGCGACACTGCTGCTCCTAACGGCCATATTGGCAACAAAAGTTATCTCGCCGTCCATCGCCGCCGACCTAGCAAGCTATATAGCGATCGCAGCGGCCTTGGCCGGGGTTTTTGTCTTCCGCGACTGGAAATCGCGACCAGATAGCGTGTGACGCGAGGATTCCCTAATCCGAATCGAAGAACTTCTTTATCCCCTCCCAATATTTCCTCACCACGAATTCCGTCCTCAGATGCCCGCCCCGCCGAAGAGATTTCAGGGCGATTCCTGTCTCCTTCGCAAACCGCACGCTTCCTTCATACGGAACATGCGGGTCATCCATCGCGTGAAAGATCATCAGCTTCGCCGCGTCGATCTCCGCTCGGCGATGCCACGGACTGTAGAAACTCCCGCTTCGCAGCTTCTCCCAATTCGCATCAGAGAGACGATACCCGTTGCCAAACGCCTCGCGAATATACGCAGCATAATTCTTGTTGGAGGTTTCCACTTCCTCCGAGCGATCTAAAATCTTCCAATCTGTAACCGGACAACTCGCAACGACTTTGCTTACCCGCGAATCAAGAGAAGCCAGAATCGCCGCCGCCCCGCCAAAGCTTCCACCGATCACAAAAACTTGATCGGGCGTCAGCGGAAACCGCCGTCCAAACGCAATCTCGACCAACCCGTTCGGCAACTCATCGACAACATCAAGAATGTCCTCATGCGGCGACCGCCGCAAAAACTCGCCGCCACTCTCCCAGGCTCCGCGATATCGCGGATACACCACCCAAAATCCTTTCGCAGCGAGGAACTCAACCAACGGTTGCTTGCGTGGAATCGAAGGCATCCCGTCGCACAAAACAATGACTCTCTGCCTTTTTCGCACCCTGACAGGAGGCAAGAATTCCGCAACGATTTCCTTCTTAAATCGAGTTCTAAACATGGTGCACCTCTTCGCGATGAGAGCTAATTTCGTGCTAGAATATCAACAGTCATAAATCAACTAACCGCCTGTAAATGCAATCGTTTAGAACAGTTTCCGGGTGACCAGCAGTCGAGCTAGCAGCTAAGAGCTAGAAGCTAAATTATGGCAGACGATCAGAATCCCGAGCTTCCACTAACTCCTCCAACGCCGCCCGGCGACGGCAGTCCCGGCGCGCTGCACATTCAGCCCGTCAACATTGAAGACGAGATGAAGAAGTCGTATCTCGACTATTCAATGTCGGTCATCATCGGCCGCGCTCTGCCCGATGTTCGCGACGGACTCAAGCCCGTGCACCGCCGCATACTTTATACGATGGCCCAAATGGGGTTGCAGCCTAATCGGGCCACACGCAAGTGCGCCCGCATCGTCGGGGACGTGATGGGCAAGTACCATCCCCACGGTAACCTCGCTGTTTACGATGCTCTCGTGCGCCTCGCGCAAACCTGGAGCATGCGCTACCCATTGATTTTTGGTCAGGGAAATTTCGGCTCCGTGGACGGAGATCCTCCAGCAGCGGATCGTTACACTGAAGCCAAACTCGCGCAAGTCTCGACCGCGTTGCTCGAAGATCTCGACAAAGATACCGTCGACTTCCGTCCCAACTATGATGGCAGCGAAGTTGAACCCGACGTTCTTCCCACGCGCATTCCGAACCTGCTGATCAATGGCTCCGACGGCATCGCCGTCGGCATGGCCACAAAAATTCCGCCGCACAATTTAACCGAAATCGTCGATGCCACGATCACGCTCATCAACGATCCCAATGCGCAACTCGCCGAAATTTTGAAATTCGTGCAGGGCCCGGATTTCCCCACCGCCGGCATTATTCACGGACGCGCCGGAGTCTTCGAAGCCTACCGCACCGGCCGCGGCCGTTTCATGATGCGCGCTAAGGCCGCCATCGAAAGTATTTCTAAAGATCGTCAGGCCATCATCGTCACCGAGATTCCTTACCAGGTGAATAAAGCTCGCCTGGTCGAGCGCATCGCGCAACTGGTCAATGACAAAGAGATCGAAGATATCTCCGACGTTCGCGACGAGAGCGATCGCGACGGCATGCGCATCGTAATCGAACTGAAGCGCGGAACGGAACCACAGATTGTTCTCAACCAGCTTTTCAAGCACACGTCCATGCAGGAAGGGTTTTCGATGATCCTGCTGGCGGTGGTCAACGGACAGCCGCGCGAAATGGGGTTGATTCAGGCCATCAAGCATTTCATCAATCACCGCGTCGAAGTGGTCCGGCGGCGCACCGCTTTCTTGTTGCAGAAAGCCAAGGACCGCGAGCACATTCTCGAAGGCTATCTCAACGCGCTCGACCATCTCGACAACGTGATTACGATCATCCGCGCCAGCGCGAATCGCGCCGATGCCCGCGAAAATTTGGTCGCCTACTTCGGCGGCAAGAAAATCACGATCAACACAACCGGCCGCGCTCCCAAGCTCGATCCCGAAAAGCCCTTCACCTCGCGCCAGGCCGAGGCCATCCTCGAACTGCAATTGCACCGCCTTACCAAACTTTCTATCGATGAAATTTCCAACGAACTGAAAGAAGTGCGCGAGAAGATCGAAGACTACGAATCCATTCTTGCTTCCGAGAAAAAACTTCGCAACGTCATTATCAAAGAACTGGAAGAAGTAAAAGAGCTTTACGGGGACGAGCGACGCACCCGCATCGAGGACGAGGCTGCCGAAATCGTTCTCGAAGACCTGATCGCCGACGAGCAAGTCGCCGTCACCTTCAGCCACTCGGGCTACATGAAGCGCACGCCGATTTCAACTTACCGCATGCAGCGCCGCGGCGGAAGCGGACGCACCGGCATGAAGACGCGTGAGGAAGATTTCGTCGAGCATCTTTTTATCGCTTCGACTCACGCTTACATTTTGATCTTCACCAACAAGGGGCGCGTTTACTGGCTCAAAGTTTATGAAATTCCCGATGTCAGTGCCGCCGGACGCGGCAAACACATCGGCAACCTGATCGGCCTGCAACCCGGCGAAACGGTTCGCACCATGCTCGCGGTGCGCAACCTCGAAGAAGAAAATAAATATATCTTCTTCGCCACGCGGAACGGTCTGGTAAAGAAATCCGAGCTGCGCGAGTTCATGCACGTGCGCTCGAACGGCATCAACGCCATCAACATCGAAGAAGGAGACGAACTGGTGGCCGCCCGCGTCACTAACGGCAATCAGATCGTTTTTATTGCGTCGCACGAAGGCATGGCCGTCCGCTTCGATGAAAATCATGTTCGCCCCATGGGCCGCGCGGCGTATGGCGTGAACGGCATCAATCTGGACGAAGGCGATTACGTCGTGGGAATGAC
>Ga0210405_10003252_pt1 | contig 16095 bp, 10 predicted proteins | sample IncBWH11MmetaG_FD_155492 | JGI IMG/M metagenome (GOLD analysis project Ga0210405, IMG submission 155492) | Forest soil microbial communities from Barre Woods Harvard Forest LTER site, Petersham, Massachusetts, United States - Inc-BW-H-11-M | ecosystem: Environmental > Terrestrial > Soil >... | reverse complement strand
GCGGCGGCTGTCTCCGCCGGGCAGGGCGACGATGGCGTGATCCTTCTCGCGGTAGACGCAGCGCGCGTTGGCGGCTTCTTCGAGCGCGCTGATCGGCAGCAGACCTTCCACGAAGACTTCGAAAAGCTCGACGAAGCAGCCGTATTTCTGGACGGAAATGATCAGGCCGTCGTATTCCTCGCCAAGATGCTCTTCCATGAATTGAGCGGTTTTCCAATCCATCAGTTCGCGCTCGGCGCCGTTGGCGCGGCGCTCCGCTTCGGAGGTTTCTGAGGCGATCTCTTCGAGGTTCTTGTGCGAATAAAGCGTGGCTTCGGCGCCTCGTGGTGCAGCAGAGTGCACCTGCGAACTTGGCGGACCATCGTTCGCATGCGCGAGGGCCCATTTCAGAATGCGATGAACGATCAGGTCCGGATACCGCCGGATGGGCGAAGTGAAGTGGGTGTATTCGTCGAAGCCGAGGGCGAAGTGGCCGAGAGGCTCGGCGGCGTAGCGGGCTTGCTTCAGGGAACGCAACATGAGGTAGGAGATGATGCGTTCTTCGGGTTTGCCGACGACCTTTCGAATCAGGCGCTGATAGTGCTGCGGCGTGATGCGCAGCTCGCCGCCCGGGAGCGCCACCTTCATGCCGCGCTCGCGGCCGTGGCCGTAGGAATCGGGGCGGCCGGCTTTCGCGGGCGCCGGGACGCGGCCATGGCGGACGGCGACTTCGCGCTGGTGCAGGTTTTCAACTCCAAGAGAGTAACCGAAAGCGCGAGCCAGCTCTTCGAACTCGAGGACTTTGCGGGCGTCGGGCTTTTCGTGAACGCGATGGAGCGATTCGATGCCGCGCTTCAGCAGATAGCCGGCGACGGCGCGGTTGGCGGCCAGCATGAATTCTTCAATGAGCCGGTGCGCGATGTTGCGCTCGCTGCGCGTGATGTTGGTCATGCGCTGCTCATCGTCGAACTCGATGACCGGCTCGGGGAGATCGAAATCGATGGAGCCGTGCTCGTTGCGCCGAGCATTGAGGAGCAGCGCCAGCTCTTTCATTTCGCAGAAGCGGGGTGCCAGCGCGGCGTATCGCTTGGTCATCTCCGGGTCGCCTTCGATGACTTTGTTCACGTTTGTGTAGGTCATGCGTTCGGCGGAGCGAATGACGCCGGAAGTCATGTGCGAGGATTTCATGCGGCCCGCGGCGTCGAATTCCATGAGCGCGCTCATGACCAGGCGCTCTTCGCGGGGCTTTAGCGAGCACATGCCGTTCGAAAGGGCTTCCGGAAGCATCGGAACGGCGCGATCGGGAAAGTAAACGGAAGTGCCGCGGAGACGAGCTTCGCGGTCGAGAGCGCTCTCCGTTCGAACATAGTGCGCTACGTCGGCGATGTGAACTTGTAAGTGCCAGCCGCCATCGGCGCGGTGTTCGACGTAAACGGCGTCGTCGAAATCGCGCGCGGTCTCGCCATCGATGGTGACGATCGGCAAGTGGCGGAAATCTTCGCGGCCGGCGCGCTGCGCTTCGCTCACGGGCTTCGCGCCACGCTCCGCTTCCTCCAGAACTTCGGCGGAGAAGGCGTGCGGGAGACGATGCTTGCGGATGATGATTTCGGTGTCGACGCCAAGATCGCCGGGCCGGCCGAGAATTTCAATGACGCGGCCGGTCGCCGATGAGCCTCCCTGGGGATAACGGAGCAATTCCACGTCCACGACGGCGCCGTCCAGCTCCTCCAGCCGCGGGATACGCCTCATTCGAATGCTGGTTTCATCCGCGCCGCTGAAGCCGAGTTTTTTCCATAGGCCGGGCGTCAGTTCGTTGCCGCGTGGAATTTCCACTTCGTGCTGGATGCGAACATCGTAAGGCAGGACAACATTGTGCTGGGCGCCGTAGCGAAACAATCCGACGACGCTGGGATGCGCGCGCCCCAGAATTCGAACGATGCGGCCTTCAGCACGCTGCGCTCCGCTGACGCCACCCAAACGCTGTATCTTTGCGAGAACGTGGTCGCCGTGCATGGCGTCCTGAATGGCGTCGCGCGGAATGAAAACATCGCCGTCGAGTTGCGGCATCGGCGAATCCGGAACGACGAAGCCATAGCCGTCGTGGTGAAGAACCAGTCGTCCTTTTACTTCCGCTCGATCCGCGAGTGCGGAAGGTTGCGCTGGCCGGATCATGTTCTGGGGCGAAGTCTTGCCGAGAGCTGCACGTTCCGACTTGCGGTCCGGGAGGCGGTACCGTCCGCCCGGCAACTCCTCAATGGCGTGACGCTTCTTGAGTTTCGAAAGCAGCTTGAAGAGCGGGCGATCGTCGGCTTTTTTAAGATGGAGTCCCTGAGCGATTTCATTCGAGGAGGCTGGTTCGCTTCTAACTTGCAGAAAACGCAATATGTTATCGGGGCTTAGGTGTGAGGTTCGTGGCATGAGTTGTCGCGCCAGGCGGCGGGCGCCGGATTTCCACCGTAATTCTATTCATTTTTTCCGGTTTCGCAGGAACTTTTTTCTGGATTCCGGGATTATATAGGCAGGCCAACACACGACCGGCTAGTCGCCCTCCGTCAGACTGGCCGGATTCCCCGAGAGGGGAAAGAAGGGAGGCGGGACGACCTGGCCCGCCTCCCTTTCATTTTCGTTTCCCGATCAACCCTTCACGCAAACGACTTCATCGATTACCGAGCGACCGTGCTCAAAAATGGGTAATGGCTCGCGGCGCCCATGAAGAACAGCATGGGGAACGACAGCCAGAACGAGGTGCGCGCGGTGAGATAGTTCCAGCGCATCAGGCCCGCGGCTTCCGGCGGCATGGGCGCGCCCTGTGCGGCGGCGGTGCGCGTCCAGACGATCAGACGCTTCTGCACGCGCCAGATCACTCCCCAGGTATTCAGCAGCATCACCAAGCCGAGTCCGCCGCCCACGCTGATGGCCAGGTGCGCGTTGGAAACATTGGGACCGCCGTTCAATGCCAGGACCAGCCAGGATGCCGCGATCACGACTACGGAAATTCCAATCACGCGCACCCACGCGCTATCCAGCAATCCTTTTGCGGGAAGCTGCAAGGCGTAAATGAAAACATAGGCGACGACCCACACCAGCAGCCACCAACCGAACCACTTGCCAATCAGCGAAAGATCACCCGCCTGTCTCGCATCCACGGACAGATGAATCGTAAAGTAACGCAAGCCAACGAGCACAGTTACAAACGCCGACGAGCGGAACCAGCCCATCGCCCCGGGCATCAACTCCGGATAGATTTTGATGCGCAACTGGGGATCGCACTTTTTCATCGCTGGTGTCAACACCAGATTGAAGAAATAAAGCAGCCCGATCCAAATGATCCCAAAAACGAGGTTCAGCCAGCGCAACGCCATCATTTCGTTGGCCCGCACGGTGTCAAGAAAAACGAAGTGGGGCCGCCACTCGGGAAACGAAAGCGCCAGGAGATAGAAAATCATCAGGGCACCTCGGCTGAAGTGTGGAGCGATCCGAAGCCACACCCTAGCGGGTTGCGGCGCAAGCCGTCAATGAGTTACGGCGCAATGTTCAGAGATATTGGTGCCCGAAAGAGGACTCGAACCTCCACTCCCTTGCGAGAACTGCGACCTGAACGCAGCGCGTCTGCCAATTCCGCCATTCGGGCACAAATGCATGCTCACCCCGACCAGATCGGGGCGGCTTCTGAGCTGTTGCCCCCGGCGCAGCCGGAGTCGCACATTACAGGAAGCATTTTCATTCTGCCCGGCGGTTCCCCCTTTGTCAACGCAACCACAGCGCCCGGGAGTGGCTGCAGCCCCCCGCTGCAGCGCTTTCGTTAGACATCCGCTAACATTCTAGCCGCTCGGCAGTTTAATCAAACGAGAATCCCCTTTAGGATGTTGATTTTGCCCGGCAACCAGCGGGGCTCCGGCCCACGAATCCAACCGACGAACGACACGGGGTGGCATCTGTCTTTTCAATTGTCAAGACTAGAATTTTAAATCCAGAGTGCTATACTCCCGCCTATAAAACGCAAGTAACCCCTTGCCGGCCCGGCCGGCACTGCGGGTTGGTTCCAACGGGAGGTCACCATGGAATCACTTACGGGGCCACTTCTTTATATGCTAATCGCCTGGGGAGTCGTATTTGCCGTATTCCTGGTTCTCGTGCTCCGGCGAAGCCTCCTCGCAAGCCACGAGGACGACCAAATCTTCCTCGACGCAGCAGAGGAGCACATGGCCCAGGAGCAGCGCGAGTTGGTCGCCAAGATCGAAGCTCTCTCAAAGCCCATCATGGGCACGGGCATCCTGGCAGGCGTTCTGCTGTTAGTGATTGCCGGAATGTGGCTTAAAGAAGGGCTGAAGGGCCTGTTCTAGTTCGTCGGCTCGGCTTGCTTTGATCGCCGGCTTCAGCGAGGCGTCGGCTTCGCCGGCTCGGGTGGAACGGAAGGGGCGCTTGTGGGAGTGGCTTGCGGGGGCCGCGGGGCGAGCGAAGTGTGGTTCAGCACGATGACCCAGTGGTTGTTGCGCTTCTCTAACACCACCGTGGTCTGGCCCTGGGATTCCTTCTGCTGGCCGTCCACAACTCCTGCGAATTCCCACTGGTAGCATGCCCAACCCACCGCGCCGCTCACTTTGATGTAGGTATTGAAGCGATCCATGCGCACCTGCTGCATGCGGGAGCGCTGCTGCTGGTAAATAGCCAGATAGTTGGTCCACCCCAGAACCGGCGGCGCCCACGAGCCATTCACGACCGCAACGTCGTCGGCATAGTCCTGGCGCAGCTTTTCGACGTCCCCGAGCTGCCAGGCGCCCAGCATTTCCGAGAGCATGTAATCGATTTGCTGTTCGTCGCTCATGGAAACCAGCATTTTGGAGCTGTCCGCTGGCGGAGGCTGCTCGGGCTTCTTTTTTTTCTGTGCCGCAGCGGGAGAAACGCAAGCCAAGGAGAACGCGGATGCCAGCAACAATAGAATGAGCTTGCGAGCCGCTCGCCCGGTGAAGCAGGTCCGATGATGGATGATCATTCGCATTGCACCCCTCGGCTCAAAAGAATAGCACGGGGATTTGCGCGCGGAAGCGATGTGCCCACTTGATTTACTTGTCTCAGACAATCTCAGCTCGGGATTTCAGGCCCGAGGTTTCTTGCGTTTTTTCCCGACGGGCTGTGCTCCGGGGCTCGGCGACGTGCTGAGTAAATTGACAAAAAGCCGGTAAGCCCCTGGGACGCCTTCGGGCAATTGCCGGAAGAAGGCCAGGCCCGTGTAAATGTAAGTGCCCTTGCCGACATGGGCGTAGACGAGGCTGCCGTTGAGGTCGGGCTCGCCGGGATCATGCATGGCCAGGAGCGGTGTGTACTTGGGGTCGAACTCCGTCCAGAAATAAAGGCCCCGCTCTTGCATCCAGCCCTTGAAGTCGTCCTGGGTAATTTTGTTTGGACGATTGAGCAGCGCATCCTCCGGTTTCAAGAATTTCACGGGAGAGTTTTCGTCGGTGATGCGCGGAAGGGGACGAACGACTGGCGGCGCACCCTCCTTTGCAGGAGGAGCCGGGGGCGAGATCAAGGCGGGATACGGCGCATAGTGGAATTTGTCCCAGGCAAAGTCACGCTGATACTGCACCACCAGCGTACCGCCCTGTGAAACGTAATCCAGCAGACGCTGATTCGCTCCGGGCAAGTCCGGGCGCAGTTCGTACGTGCGCACGCCAACCACGATGGCGTTGAAGGCGGACAAGTCGCGGAAGGCCAGCGCCACGGCGTCCAGCATCTCGACGTGAATGCCCAGGTGTTGTAGGGCTTCCGGCACTGGCTCGCTCTCCGCGGTGACGTAACCGACGCGGAAATTCGCCGGCACCAGCACGTCAAAGGCGCGCACGGCGCACTGGGCCGGCTCGCTCCAAGATTGCGTCGGAAGCGTCGGCAGGGGCTCCAGCGAAGTGGTGAACTTTTCCGCCTTGTCGCCATGGGCGCGGTCGGCTGCGCGCTCCACGTACGCCGAAATCTTGAAGTTCCCCTTCACGAGTTTCAGCGGCGGCGTCACCGTCAGGCGCGCGTAGCGGTCGCCCGATCCCTCGAATTTCAAGGGCACGGGCGCGCCCGTTTTCCATCCGCGCGGCGCGCTCAGCCCCGCGCGAACCTCGCCTGCTTGCGTGGCATAGGAATGCACGCGAAGCAGCACATCGAACGGCTTACCCGGCTTGCCGGTAATCTCGATGGCTTGATTTGGCTCGACCGCCAGCGTGTAGGCGGGAACGATTCGCAGAGGCATGCGGTCCGCGCGCGTGGAAGTCGCGTGGAGCTGCATCACCGGTGAGCTGACCGCGAACGTATAGCCATCGACCACGGCTTCCTGGCTGACCGTCACCAGCGGCGGAGGTTCCGGCAGGATGGCGATGGTGGAGGCGGGCAGGCGTTGCGGATTCTGTCCGGCAGAAATGGTGAAGCGAACCGCCCCGCCGGTCTCGGCTTCTTCTTTGGTGACATTCCAATCGGCGGGAAGCAGCAGTACGGGCTTCTTGAAATCTCCCGTTATTTCCCCGCGATGATGAGAGTCCACGCGGACCGTGAATGTTTCTCCGGAGACCAGTTCGCCGCGATCGGCCAGCGCGTCCACGCGTAGCCCGGTGACGAGAGCCAGGGCCGCGTCGATTTTTTCCCGTTTGCGCTTCAGGCTTCTCGCCAGGGAGACAACCGGGGCGGGGACCTGGTATGAAATGGAAGGCACGGGCACTTCGTTGATTTTTCTCCCGGCGGCAACCAGGGAACTCGCGGCCGCCTTCCAATCGAGCCGCAAGGCGGCATCACGCGCGGCCACCAAGGCGCTATCCACGGAGCGCATGAGCGGATCCACGCCCATGTTTCCGATTTCATAGTCCTCGTCCAGCGGGCCAAGCGGTTGCGCCAGCAAGGCCGGATCAAGTTGCCCGCCGTCCTCGCGCTGGAGCGCGACGGAGCGGCGCAGGAACGGCGAACTCAAGAATCCGGTGATGCCCTGCGAGTGATGATTGGCAAAGCCATCGAGTCCGATTTCACGCCAGGATTTTCCGTAGAGCGGGGAAATTTCATTGACAGGGAGCACGTAGCCCTTGGGGGCTTCGCTGCGCTCGAGGTCCACCACGACCATAGGCTTGCGGTCGCCCCAGGGCGCCGAAACCTGGTCGTCCGCGGAAGAGCCGTGCAGCTTGAAGGAAGAATCCGCCGCCAGTTGCACGGCCTTCGGCGTAAGCAACGCCGAGGCTTGATGATGTCCGTGGCCACCGTGCACGGCGCCCCAGCCGTTGATCACAATATTGGGGCGAAATCCACGGATCACGCGGACCATGTCCTCAAGGACCTGGTCGCCCCAGATGCGTTCCGTTTCTTCCGGCGTTTTCGAATAGCCAAAATCTTTGGCGCGCGTAAAGTACAGCTTCACGCCATAGGCTCGCGTGGCCGCCAGCAATTCCTGCGTGCGGATCAATCCCAATTGCGGGGCTTGTTCGGGGCCGAGGTCGTTCTGCCCGCCCTCGCCGCGCGTCAAAGTCAGCAGCGCGACGTCCGCATGCAACCCGCGGGCAAGATAGGTGAGCGTCTCGGCGCTTTCATCGTCTGGATGTGCGGTGATGAAAAGGATTCGCGTAGTAATGCGGGCGCTCTCTATCGCCTCAATCGTTTCCGGCAAGCCGGGACCTGTCCCGGGCGCTGGAGGAAATTGCGCAAGCACGGAAGGGGCCAAGAACGCAGCGGCCGCCCCGCCAATCAGAATGCAAATCGCAAAACGCCGAAAATAGGAATTCACGAAACCTCCACGGCAAAGGAGTTCATAATTCTCAAAGTGAACCAGCAGCAGCCGGCGGCGAACTTGCAAAAGGCCATTGTCTCACTTCCCGCGCGCGAATTAGAAACGCCAGAGTTCCCAGCGCTATCTCCGCAAGCCCCCACTTTCGCGTCGGCCCGGTCTGCCAAAATAGCCAGGCCCAGCCGATCATCGTCAGCACAGCCGGCAGAGGATACAGCCACATTTTGAACGGCAAGCCTTGCGTGCCCCTGCGCCGCCGGAGCAGGATCACCCCCACGGCCTGCCCGATGAATTGCACCAGCAGCCGCATCGCCAGAATTCCCGCGATGGCTTGCTTCAGTTTCAAGGAAATGCTGAAGAGCAACGCGAGTCCGGCAAGAACCAACAGTGAAATATGAGGAAAATGTTTCGTGGGGTGAACCTTGCCGAATACTGGGAAGAAATTCCCGTCCAGCGCCGCCGAATAGGGCACCCGCGAAGCGCCCAGCAGCACGGAGAAAGCGGAAGCGACGGCAATCCACAAAATCATTCCCGTCACGAAGCGCGCCGCCGCTTGTCCATATAATTTTTCAACGAACAAGCTGGCGATGAAATCGGAATTCTGCGCCTCGCGCCACGGCACCACCCCCAGGATGCTCGTTTGCATCGCCAGATACAGCACGGCGATTCCCAGAACGGAAAGAAAAATCCCCCGGGGAATATTTTTTTCTGGATCCTTGATCTCGCTGCCGAGATGGCAAATGTTGTAGTAGCCCCAGTAGCTGTAGATTGTGCTAACCATCGCGGACCCCAATCCCGCGAACCACACCCACGACAAATCGAAGGCCCCCGGCGGAAAATCAAAAGCAATTTTGGCGTTGAAATGCGTCGCCCCTCCCCAGATCAGCCACAGCATCGTTCCCACGACGCCGATCCACAGCAGGATGGAAATTTTTCCGATGGTCGCGATTCTTCGGTAAAGCAGGATCACGATAAGGATGACCAACCCTCCGGAAATCGCTTTCGCCTGCAGCGGCGTGAAGGAGTACAGATATCCCGCATACTTTGCGAAACCAATCGACGCTGACGCAACGGAAAGCGGCGCCTGCACTAGCGTTTGCCACACAAACAGGAACGACATCAGCCGACCCCACCGCTCCGGACCATAGGCCTCCCGAAGGAAAACGTACGTGCCGCCCGCCTTCGGCATCGCCGCGCCCAACTCGGACCATACAAACGCATCCAGCGTCGCCAGCAGCGCGCCCGCCAGCCACGCGATGAGCGCCTGCGGTCCGCCCATCGCTCGAATCACCAGGGAGCTGACCACAAACGGTCCGATCCCCACGATTTCGATCATGTTCAGCGCGACGGCCTCTTTCAGGCCCAGTCCGCGCTCCAGCGTGGGGCTTGCGGCATTGCTGTTCGTCTTCACGGGTCCGCCGAGAATATCAAATGCCCACCGCCCCGCCTAACCAAGATTCCTGCCGCAAAAACCATTTCGGTTTGCATCTCTTCTCGAACAGCTTAAACTCGTCCGGCGCAAAGCCTGAGTATGCGCACGCTTTTTCCGGACGGGAACCATGAATGCTTCGCCGATAGCTCGCCGTGCCAGCCTCGCTTGCCTGCTCGTCTTGACTCCATTGGCAATCTCTGCGCACCCTTCCAATCTCACTCTGCCGCCCGAAACCCCTGCCATCCTCGACAAAATCTATTCCTTCGACCTCCAGGGAGCGGTAGAAGCCGCTAAGCGCGTGCAGCAGGAAAGACCCAATCATCCTCTGGGCTATCTTATGGAAACGGAAGCGTTGTGGTGGCGCATCTGGTGTACTTCCGCCGATTTCAAGTATGGAATGAGCGACGCCCGGCGGCGTCCCAAGCTCCCGGCGGATCAGCACTATCTCGATCTTGTGGCCAGGGCCTTGTCGCTGGCGGAGGCGCAGATCAAGCAGAGCGATTCCGCGGAGATGCAATTTTACGCCGGCATGGCGGAAGCCTCTGCCGCTCGCCTTTATGGACTGCGCGCCGAGAATCGCAACGCGGCCCGCGCTGGCGTGCGCGCCCGCGAACACCTCCTCCGCGCCAAGGCTCTGGACCCTGATCTTGCTGACGCAGACTTCGGCTTGGGTCTTTACAACTATTACGTGGACACTCTCAGCAGCCTCGCCCGGATCTTGCGTTTCTTCATGGGTATCCCCGGCGGCTCAAAGCAAGAAGGAGTGCGGCTGCTCGAAAACGCCATCGCCGACGGCCAGCTCACTTCCAATGTCGCGCGCTTTTATCTCTCGCTCAATCTCCACCGTTACGATCAACAGTATGAAAAAGCTCTCGCGGTCCTCACCCCGCTCGTTGAGAAGTACCCCGAGAATCCGCTGTTTCAACTGGCGCGCGGCGACCTCTATGCCAAACTTGGCCGCAAGCAACAAGCGCTGGCTTGTTATCGCGCTGCAAGGGCCCTGCCGCTCCAGGATGCGGAGTGTCAAGCGCACGTCCGCGAACTGACGCGCATCTCGATCGTGTCTCTGGGTATGAAGAACGATAGCGGGGACGGCTGAAAGGCACGCGCGTGAGTAGCTCTTCGCTGAGCACGCCGCGGCGCTAATCGTAGACGCAATAAAATCTGTAATTGTCCAGGATTTGTTTTTCTCGCAGCGGAGGCAGGACTTCCAGCGCAAATCGGCTGAGGCTTGTTTCTGGCGCCAGTCGCACGACTTCCTCGAAATAGCTGATGGCCTTGACTCGCGCTTCCTCGGCGCCCTCCTGGAAATCTTTCGGGTTAACGTAATCGAACATTTCGCCGCCTGCCGGCTCGTTGCTCAGCGACCACCGCGACGCATACGCCTCGGCTACTAGCAGCGTGACGACCCCGCGGTACGTGCTGTTGGGCCGATTTTGTAGAAAGGATTCTCCTTGGCCAATCACCTCCTTGGTTTGGTCCGATCCTTTTGCGCACGTGGCGCTGGTGTCCCAGCCGCTATCGAGGAGCAGAACAAACGCCCGCTCTGCCCACACTGTCTCCGGATATTCTCGCCAGATGCGCCAGAGAAGATCGTGGGGATAATACAAGCCTGCTCCGAGTTCGTCGTTGTCCAGTTTCAAGTCATACCGGGCGAGGTCTTTTTGCAGCCGGGCGCAATCCGCCCGAGCGCCCTCCCGTTTGTCGTCTCTATCGCACCCAAGACGGCCGGCCTGGTCAGCTGCAAGTAGGATGGCAGGCCGTCGCTCAGCCGGTGCCTTTTTTGCCGCCTCGAGGAGTTCAAAGAACACCCGCTGATAGGGAGGCGGGCTGGCCCCCTCATCCGGTTCCTCTAGCGCAGCTTGAAGTTCAGGAAAACGCGGTGCCAATTCATCCAGAACCTTCTTCTTCAAATCCTCGCGGAAGTTGTACAGATGACGCCTTTCTAGGATGTGAAAAATCGGCCTTTCGGGCACGTTGCTCGGTGTGGAAGAAGGTGCGCCGGGCGTGTTCGTGCTTGGCGCGGCAACCGTTCGTGGCGCAGCCATAATCTTGGCAAAGGGTCGATACGCCTGCACTGGCCTTAGCGAAGGTGGTGGCGGCACGTCCTGGAGCCGCGAATAGTAGTAAAACCAGCCGCCCGCTCCAACCGCAGCCACCAGGAAGCCGATAGCGCTGAAGACCAGCCTCATCTTCCAATCGTTTTTAACCGACGGCTGTTCCGTTGTGTGCAGTTCCTGAATCACACTTTGCTCTTTTCCATTATCGGATCCCTTTGCAGCATGAGCGGGAAATCGGCAAGTATAAGGTAGCGAAAGACGTATTACTTAGCCGGAACCGCATTTGATCGCCAAGCGGCGCCCGCGGCCTGCTTGCAATGCGCATTGACCTCCTCCCCGTCCAGGTGGTAATGATGTAGGGTTGCCTGAGTCCTCAGATTCGTGGCAAAGTGCGGTTTCGCGCAGGGGTGGAGAAAGGCTGGGCGGTGTTCCCCGGTTCCCGGCTTCGTTGCGGTCAACGCGCGGCACAATTTTCGCATCTCACACCCAAAGTGCGCCTGGCGCCACGGGCTACCCCGTTCGCGCGGGCAAGTGGGTTCCGGTATGGCCGGGCCTGTTAGAGAAAGATGAAGGAGTCTCAATGAAGCGGTCTTGGACAGCCTTGGCTGTCGCACTTTTAACGATTTTCGCGGTCTTCGGCTGCAACGATTACGGCAACACCTTTCAGAACAATACGGGCGCCTCCATTACCTCCCTTTCGCCTGCCCAGACCAGTGCCTGTAACGCTGCCAACTGCGCTCCCATTACGCTAAACGTGATTGGCTCGGGGTTCGTGGCAAAAACGGTCGTGCAATGGAATGGAAAAACCATCCCCACGACCGTGACCCTCGACAGTAATGGAAACGTTTTGACGGTGACCGCGACTGTTTCGCCGGCATTGTTCGCCAAGCCCGGCAACGCCAGCGTCAGCACGCTCAATCCCGCCAGCGGCGCGGGCAACAATGGCCTTTCGAACCCCTTCATCTTTTATATCAATCCGCCGGCCAATCCATCGCCGTTTCTCACTGGCATCGGTCCCATGAGCGCGCCGGCGTGCCCTGGGTCGGCGTGCACCGCTCCCTTCACATTGTCGCTCAATGGTTCAGCTTTTCTCCCGACTACGGATCCCTCCGGCGGATCCCAGGTGAAGTGGAGCATCGCGGGGACGCAACGACAATTGACTGTCCTTTCGACGTCAACCTCTAGCCAAATTCAGGCCACGGTTACTCCGGATCTTCTGGCGAACGCAGGCACGACAAATTTGATCGCGAGCGTGACGGTTTTCAATCCACCGTCACCTCCTCAGCCAGGCTGCATCACGCCATGCACGGGCGGTGGCGGCGGCGGCTCCAGCGCGCCAGCAGCCTTCACCATTTGCCCTTCGACTGGTTGCCCGCCTGGTACCACTGCTGGTGCTTCCGCTTCTGCGCTTGTTGCCGAGGAGACTCCAGCGCTTAGTCTCGACGGGCGTTACGTGGCTTACGCCGCGGTACAGAATGAACACTCACAAGTGTTTTTGCGGGATACCTGCGAAGGTGCTGCGCCAGCTTGCCAGCCGCGTACAACTCTTGTCTCCGCGACAGCCGATGGCACTCCGGCAAATGCCGCAAGTCATGCGCCTTCCATGAGCGCCGACGGACGCTATGTGGCCTTCAGCTCCGCCGCGACGAATCTCGTGGAAAATGCTGCGCCGGGCCGCCAGGTCTATTTGCTCGATACTTGCGCTGGCGCCGGAGATTCCTGCAAGCCGTCGACCCATTTGGTCTCTACCGATTCGAACGGAGCCTTGGCCGGTACGGAAAGCATCCTGCCTTCGGTCAGCTCTTCAGGGCGCTTCGTCGCGTTTCTGGCCATCACCCCGAGCCATTCCTCGAATCCGCTCTCCGAAGCGCCTGCGGGCGGAAACAACAGCGGCCTCCGCCAGGTGTTCATGCGCGATACTTGTGTCGGTGCGGCCAACTGCACTCCGAAGACGACCAGGATTTCGCTTCAGCCGGGCGACGGGACGGGATCCAGCTCAAAGCCCGCCGGTCCGGCTTTGAGCGGCAAAGCCGGGCACATCGCCATCGTGGGTGCAAACGCCGCCACTCTCTTTACCCGATCCGTTGCCGTGGATGATCGCGTTTTCCTGGCCGTTGCGAATCAGCAGCACTGAGCTTTGGCATTTCGAGTTTTCGTGCGCGCCCCGCGATTCCGCGGCCATTTGAACTCTGACGTGAACGCACCTTTGCTCGCCACCGCTAACATCGGCAAGACCATCCTCGTTACGGGAGCGGGAGGCTGCATTGGCTCCGCGCTGGTGCAAGCTCTCGCTTCCGGCAGTCCTCGTTTCCTGATACTTGTCGATCACTCCGAACAGAACCTCCACGAAATCAATCTGCAGCTTGCCGCCCTTGGCAAATCCTCTTACGCGGCCATTCTCGGCGACATTCTGGACGCGCCCTTAATGGCCGAGATTTTTGACCACTATCGTCCCCAGACGATTTATCACGCTGCCGCGTTCAAACATGTCCCCCTGATGGAATCGAATCCCATCGCCGTGGTCCGCAACAATGCCCTTGGCACTTGGGAATTGGCAAAAACGGCGGCCCGCTTTGGAGCCGAGCGCCTGCTCATGATTTCCACCGACAAAGCCGTCAATCCCCGCAGCATTATGGGAGCGTCCAAGCGCGTCGCCGAACTTGTCCTGCTTGGCCTTACCGATTCGAAATCGAGCATTGAGAACACAAGTTTGGCCGGAACAAAGATGAACGCCGTGCGGCTTGGAAACGTTCTCGGCTCTCACGGAAGCGTTGGCCCGCTCTTTCGGCAGCAAATTCAGCGCGGCGGACCAGTAACGGTAACCCACCGCGAAGCCAGCCGATATTTCCTCATGCTCAGCGAAACCGTCGAACTCATCATGGCTGCCGCTGCCATCGATGATTCTGCAAGTATTTTCATTCCCAAAATGTGCGAGCCCGTGAAAATCATGGATTTCGCCCAACGTCTGATTTGCGAAACCGGCCTCGAAACTCCCCGCGATATCCAGATTGTCCTTACCGGCTTGCGCCCGGGCGACAAACTCGAAGAAGAGCTCGCTTACGCGGACGAAGCCCTGCAACCATCGAGCGACGAGCGGCTCTACAGGGCGGTCGGTCCGCCGTGTGACGTCGGTTTTCTTGAAACTTCGCTGCAAAAAATCTCCGAAAGCGTCCGTGAGCGTAACCTCGCCGCGCTGCTCGCCGCCCTCTGCAGTCTGGTTCCGGAGTACAAACCGAGCGAAACGCTCCTCTCGCTCTTGAATCCCTCGCTTGCCTGAGACAGCCTTGAAACGCAAAATCGCCGTCATCACCACTTCCCGCGCCGACTACAGCCATCTTTACTGGCCGCTCCGCGATCTCTCCATTCATCCTCAGGTGGACCTGAAGCTCCTCGTCCTCGGTTCGCATCTCTCTCCCGAATTTGGCCGCACCGTCAGCGAAATCGAAAAGGACGGTTTTTCGATAGACGCAAATATCGAATGTCTTCTGAGTTCCGACACCGATGTCGGCATGGCCAAAACCATCGGCCTCGCCACCCTGAGCCTCGCGGACTGTCTCGGCCAGATGCGTCCAGACATCCTTCTTCTCATCGCCGATCGCTATGAAATGCTCGCCCCTGCTTCCGTCGCGCTGGCCCTGCGAATTCCCGTCGCTCACATCGAAGGTGGCGAAATCAGCGAAGGCGCTATCGACGATGCCGTGCGCAATGCCCTCACGAAAATGAGTCACATTCACTTCACTTCCACTTTCGAAGCGCGTCGCCGCATCATTGCCATGGACGAAGAGGACTGGCGCGTACACCGCGCCGGCGCCCCTTCGCTCGACCATTTGCGCCGCTCGACCCTGCACACTCGCGAAGAACTCGAATCCCTGCTGAAAATCAAACTCGAAAAACCATCCATCCTCGTGTCCTATCATCCCGTGACCATCGCGCGTGACACCGTCCAGGAAGCCGCTCCGCTCTTCGAAGCCCTCGCCGCTCTCCCTGGCCAGATTCTTTTCTGCTACCCCAATGCTGACGCCGGCAGCCGCGACCTCATCGCTCGCTCGCGCTCATTTGCCGCCTCGCGCGCGAACTCGCGCGTCTTCGTCAACCTCGATGCCGTCACCTATTGGAGTCTGCTCCGCCAGATGAATGTCTTCCTCGGAAACTCCAGCAGCGGCATCATGGAAACGCCTTCTCTCGCTTTGCCCACTGTCAATGTCGGCCTGCGGCAGCAAGGGCGCGAACGCGCGCGCAACATCATTGACGCCGCACCGAGTGCGCAAGCAATTCTGGAAGCGCTCCGAACAGCCAAAAGTGAACCGTTCCGAGAATCCCTCCACAGCATGACCAATCCCTACGGTGACGGCTTCGCCTCCGAAAAAATTGTCCAGGTCCTCACGACCGTTCCGCTCTCCCAGACCATCTTGTTGAAGCGCCATTCCTCTTTGCCCGCTCCCGAACCCGCCGGCCTGAGCCAACGTCGGCAATGAGGATTCCTCTCTCTGCCCCCGACATCACCGAAGCGGACATCACCGCTGTCAGCGCCGTGCTCCGCACCACTCGCCTCAGCCTCGGCCCCCAACTGGAAGTATTTGAACAGTCCCTCGTGCGCTACATTGGCGTTTCGCAAGCCGTCGCCGTGAATTCCGGCACCAGCGCCCTCCACCTCTGCATCCGCGCGCTGGGCATTTCCGAAGGCGACGAAGTCATCGTCCCCTCTTTCGCATTCATCGCCGTCGCCAACGTTCTTCGTTACGAACGCGCCGTGCCCGTCTTCGTCGATATCGATCCAGGCACACTCAATCTCGACCCCGCTCGCATCGAGGAAGCCATCACCCCGCGCACTCGCGCCATCATCGTCGTGCACACCTTCGGCTGTCCCGCCGCGCTTGACG
>Ga0210405_10003247_pt1 | contig 16103 bp, 14 predicted proteins | sample IncBWH11MmetaG_FD_155492 | JGI IMG/M metagenome (GOLD analysis project Ga0210405, IMG submission 155492) | Forest soil microbial communities from Barre Woods Harvard Forest LTER site, Petersham, Massachusetts, United States - Inc-BW-H-11-M | ecosystem: Environmental > Terrestrial > Soil >... | reverse complement strand
CAAGGTCATCGTCTGACCGTGCGTTCGGTGATGAACACGAACTCGCGGCCCGGGCGATCCGGGGCATCCCGCACTTCCAGCACCCGGTAGCCCCGGGCGGCCAGGCTCGATTCCAGCTCGTCGCGCCCGCGGAACCGCAGCGTGGAGTCAGACGTGATGACCGCGCCGTCGGCCCGGAAGGTGTAGGTGTAGCGGAACGAGACGAACGGAAGGGCCACGGCGGTGACCTCGAGGCGCCGCTCGACCAGTCCGCTGCCCGGGACGTCACGGCGGACCGGGCCGGTCTCGGCCGCCCATTCCTCCCACGCCCGGCGTCCCGGGCGCCGGGTTTCGAAAACCAGGTACCCGCGCGGGACAAGCGCGGCCCCGATGGCCCGGAGCACCTGGTCCCAGTCCTCATCGGTGCGGAAGACCTGGGCCACGTTCCCTGTCATCACGGCCAGGTCGGCGCTGGCCGCCGGTGCCGCGGTGGCATCGCCGTGGATCCAGGTGACCGCGGCGCTGCCGTCCTTGGCCCGGGCGACGTCGATACAGGCCGCGGCCGGGTCGACGCCCGTCACGGCGCGGCCGGTCCCGGCCAGCGCGATGGCCAGGCATCCCGTCCCGCAGCCCACATCCAGCACGCGGTCCGCGCCCAGTTCCCCCGCGATGGCGACGTAGGCGGCCAGGTCGTCGCGCGGCCCGTCGAACGCGTCGTAGACCAGCGCCAGGCGCGGGTCGGCGAAGATCGCATCGGGCACGCCCCCGACCGTACCCGCCGCCGCGGCGTTTCCGCGGAGACGGCTTGTGTGTCGTTTCACAAGCTGCGCCCGCGGATCACGTCCAGGTGAGGCGCATGGTCTATGTGGGCTGGCCAGGCGCGGGCAGGGCGCCGGTCTCGATCGCCTTGGTCACCGCGGCGGTCCGGCCGGAGACGCCGAGCTTGCCGCACGCGCGCAGCAGGTGCGTCTTCACCGTGGTCTCGCCGACGTAGAGCCTGCGGCCGATTTCGGCGTTGGTGAGCCCCTGCGCGACCAGCGCGAGGACCTCGGCTTCCCGGGCCGAGAGATGCTCGGTCCGGGTCGCGGGCTCGCCGCGCATGCGGCCGAGCAGGCGGCCCGCCACGGTCGGCGCGAGCACGGTCTCGCCCCGGGCCGCGGCCCGCACCCGGTCGGCCAGCACCGCCCGCGGCGTGTCCTTCAGCAGGTAGCCTGCCGCGCCGGCCTCGACCGCGCGCAGGATGTCGGTGTCGGAGTCGTACGTGGTCAGCACCACGACCGTGGTCCCGGCCAGGCGCCGGGTGGCCTCCACCCCGTCGCCGCCCGGCATGCGCAGGTCCATCAGGATCACGTCCGGCCGCAGCAGTTCGGCGAGCGCCACCGCCTCGGGACCTGATGCTGCCTCGCCGACCACCTCGATGTCCGGCTCGGCGGCCAGCATGCCGCGCAGGCCCTCGCGGACCACCGGATGGTCGTCGGCCAGCAGCACGCGGATGGCGGTCACGCCGGCACCATCGCGCTGACGTGAGTGCCCGCGCCGGGCGCGCTGCGCACGGTCAGCGTGCCGCCCGCCTCGGCGACCCGGGTCCGCATCCCGCGCAGGCCGTAGCCGCCGTTGACCCGGGCCGGGTCGAATCCGGCGCCGTCGTCGCTGACCTCCAGCCGGATGGCGTCCGGATCGTAGTCCAGGCGCACGGCCGCCGACCGCGCATCGGCGTGCTTGCGCACGTTGGCCAGCGCTTCCTGGCACACGCGCAGCAGCACGACCTCGGTCGCCATCGGCAGCGGCCGGGGCGCGCCGGACAGGCCGAAGCTCGCGTCCACGCCCGGCGCCCGGGACAGCCTGCGCAGCGCGTCCGGCAGCGTGCCGCCGTCGAGCTCAGCGGGGGCCAGGTCTTCCACCAGCACCCGTGCCTCGGCCAGGTTCTCCCGGGCGGTCCGGGCCGCGAGGTCCAGGTGCCGGCCCGCGCGAGGATGCGAGCCGTCCAGGTCGGCCTGGGCGGCCTGGATCAGCATGAGGATGCTGGTGAAGCCCTGGGCCAGCGTGTCGTGAATATCGGTGGCGAGCCGCTGCCGCTCGGCCATCCGTCCGGCCTCGTGCTGTATGGCGTCCAGCTCGGCTCTGGTCGCCTCGAGCTGGTCGATGATCGCGGCCCGCTCTGCGCTCTGCTCGATGATCCGCGACACCCAGGTGCCGTAGAAGATCGCGAAGCCGCCGCCCGCCGCGGCGATGGTGAACGCCACGGCCGCAGTCTCGGCGGTCGGGTTCCGGGCCACGAGCAGCGCGGCGGCCATGAAGTTCAGCGCGACGCCCAGCCCCATGGCCAGGCGGGTGCTCAGGAAGCTGAACAGCTGCGGGGTGATGGCCAGCGAGAGGAACCAGGCGTTGGGGTTCTGGCTCTGCGCGACGCCGAACAGCGTGAACAGGCCGATCACGTAGATCGCCGCGGGTGCCGTGCCGTGGCGGCGGCCGGTCCACAGTGGTCGGCCGACGAGCAGGTACCAGGGGATGAGCGCGGCGGTCGCCGCGGCCGCCGCGACCGTCGAACCAGGTGTGTCAATCAGCACGATGGCCAGGACGGCGGCGAAGACCAGCAGGTAGAAGGCGTCCCAGCGCAGGTTGCCGGTTTCCCAGGCGTGCCGGTTATCCGGCCCGGGTACGCAGGACGTCTGCGTCACCGGTCCTGCCGGTTCTGCCAGTGGAACGTGGTCAGGCATAGCACCAATCCTGCGCCGATCCAGACCGATAGCACCAGCGCGGTCTGGCCGTGCTGCCAGGAGTGCCCGGGCTCCAGCGCGACGGCCTGCGGCACGAACACCGATCGCATGCCCCGGCACATCCATTCCAGCGGGAACACCGACGCGATGTCCCGCAGCCACGTCGGCACCAGGAAGAACGGGACGTAGACCCCGGAGATGAACTGCAGGATCACGAACGGGAAGGTGATCACGGCCACGCCGTTACGCGCCGCCGAGCGCGGCACGCTGCTTGCCGCGATGCCGAGCAGCGAGCAGGCGGCCACGCCGAGCACGAACACCCAGGCGAACGTCCACCAGGCCGCCGCCTCCGGCAGCCGCAGGTGGTAGAACGCCAGGCCGACCACCAGCAGCACGGCCACCTCGGCCACGGCGGCCACCAGGACCTGGATGATCTTCCCGACGAAATACGCGGCCGCGGGCATGGGCGTGCCGCGCAGCCGCTTGAGCGTGAACCGCTCACGCTCGAACGCGATCGACATGCCCAGGTTCTGGTAGCTGATGGCCATCACGCCGCCCCCGATCAGCCCCGCCACGTACAGATCGCCGATGGTGACGCCGTGACCCGCCCCCTGTTTGCCGAAGATCGCGCCGAGCAGCACCAGCATCACGGCCGGCATGGCGAAGATGAACACCACCGACTGGCGCTCGCGGAAGAACGCCTTCAGCTCGACCTGGCCGCGGGACCAGCCGACCCGCCATACGCCCGGCAGCGGTGCCCGCCGGGCGCCGATCGCGACAGACGGCGCCGCGCTCGCGCCGGCGGTCACCGCTGGCCCCCGATCAGCTCCAGGTAGACGTCCTCCAGGGACGGGCGGGTCACGGTCAGCTCCGGGACCTCACCGCCGTAGCGGGCCGCGAGCTCGGTCACCAGGCGGGCCGGCTCCGCCGTCCGCTCCGACCTCCGGCCACCGTGGTCTTGCCAGCTCACCACCGCCGCGGCGGCCGCGCGGCCGCCCAGGTCGTCCGGCCTGTCCTCAGCCACGATCACGCCGTCGCGGATCACCGCGACCCGGTCGGCCAGCGCCGCCGCCTCGTCCAGGTAATGCGTGGTGAGCAGGACCGTTACCCCGCCGCCGGACAGGACGCGGATCACGTCCCAGAACGCGTGCCGGGCCGCCGGGTCGAATCCGGTCGTCGGCTCGTCCAGGAACAGCAGCTCGGGGCCGCCGATCAGGCCGAGCGCCACGTCGAGCCGCCGCTGCTGCCCGCCGGACAGCGTATGAACCCGCGCGCGGGCCTTGTCGGCCAACCCCACCAGGTCGATCACCTCGGCGGGCCGGCGCGGGCTCGGGTAGAACCCGGCGAAGTTCCCGACCATCTCGGCCACGGTCAGCTCCGGCGCATCGGACGCGAGCTGCAGCACGATGCCGATCCGGGCCCGCCAGGCCCGCCCGGCTCGCTGCGGGTCCGTGCCCAGGACGCTGACCTCGCCGCCGTCCCGGTCGCGATAGCCCTCCAGGATCTCCATCGTGGTGGTCTTGCCGGCGCCGTTCGGGCCCAGCAGCGCGAATACCTCGCCCGGCGCGATCTCCAGGTCGATCCCGCTGACCGCCGCGACCCCGCCGTACCGCTTGACCAGCCCGCGCGCCAGCACCGTGCACCCCGTTGCATTCATGTACCCAAGCATGCGTGCCAACCCCCGGCGGCGCGTCGCCCGTCCGGTCACCGCCGTGTCCGCCAAACGGTGGACAAGCCCGCCCTCGCGCTCGCCCTGCCCTCCCACGTCCCGGCCGCGACGGCCAAGGGCTTCACGCTCAGCATCGCCAAGCAGGTGCTGAGCGGCAAGATGGACGAGGTCATCGAGACCGTCGAGCACAACGTCCGGCTCCTGTGACCCCGGCGTTCAACGGCCCGAGGATGACTCCCCGGCCGCGGCAGCCATCGGTTACGGCGAGCCTTTCCGGCTATATCGGCAGCACGGATATAAGGAATTTCTATACGTGCCATGAATTCTTCGAAACCGTCCGATCATTGCCGGTCTATGGGTAATGTGCCATGCTCGTTTGTGTCCATTAGCCGGGGAGGACCCGATGACAGATGCGCTGGCCAGGCTGCGGGCCGACGTGACCCGTGATGACGTGGTGCACGCGATGCAGGAGTACGACCGGCTGGGACCGGAGCAGTTCTTTTCCGAGCATGGTTTCGGTCCCACCACGACCTACGACCTGATCTGGGACGAACGCCGTTATCCGCCAAAAGCAATCCTGGGTACCGCTTTTGAATTCGCCACCGGCCAGCGCCTTGAGTCCGGCGATTTCGAAGGCGGGAGGTCCGGCGCCGTCGCGGTGCTCGGGAAACTGGGCTTCACCATCGAGCACAAGCCCTAGCCAGCTCAAGTGGAGGCCAGCCCCGCGCGGCACCCGCCGTCCTCTATCCGAGCGTGAGCATCGCCTCGGTGACCTCGCCGGCCGCCGCATCGGGGATCGCAGTGGCGGCCTCCTTGAGGACCAGCAGCCGTGCCCCGGGGATCTCGCGCGCGATCGCCTCGCCGTTGCCGACGGGGAAGAACCGGTCGCGGCGGCCGTGGACGACGAGCGTGGGGACCCCGATCTCGGGCAGGCGCTCGCGCCAGCGGGGTTTGCAGTCGAGCCTGGAAAACACCATGCGCATCTGGTTGGCCATCTGGACCGCGGGTGCGGTGCTGGGCGTGCGGTCCCAGATGCGCGCAGCGATTGCGCGCGCGGCGACGGGGTCGTCGCCGAGGATCTCCGCGCCGGCGGCGGCGAACTCCGCAACCGCCTCGCGGTCGGTCCAATCGGGCATCGGACGCGCGAACAGCCGGCTCATCGTCGCCTGGTCATGGCCGGGGAGGTCATCGTCGGGCGGGCCAGGGGCAACCGCGCGGGTGCCGACCAGGGTGAGCGCCGAGAACGCGCCCGGATGGTCGAGCACGGCCACCTGGGCGACCATCCCGCCGACGCCGATCCCCGCGAGGTGCGCGGGCCCCCCGCCGAGCGCGTCAGCAAGGGCCGCCGCGTCGGCGGCGAGGCCGCGCAGGGTGTAGGCGGGCGCCTCCGGATCCGTCGTCGTCGACTCCCCGCTATCGCGCAGGTCGTAGCGCACCACCCGGCGCCCGCCGGCGGCGAGGCGCTCGCAAAGCGCGTCGGGCCAGGAGAGCATCGTCGTGCCGCCCGCAAGCAGGACGAGTGGCGCGTCGTCGTCACCGAACGACTCGATGCCCAAGGCGATCTCATTGGCGTTGACAGTGGTCATCGGATCACCGGAAGACGTCGTAGGTCGGGTGCGTCGCGGTCGATGTCATGCCAGGGCAGACCCGATCCGCCGCCCAAACTCATCGCTCTCACCGCCATCCAGCGCATTGGCCCGGCCCTCATGCCCGCGCCGCCTGGTGGTGCAGCACCCGCCGGCCGTCGAGCAGATAGCGCGGGCCAAAGAGATCTGTGCCCGGTGCCCGGTCCGGCGGGAATGCCTGGCCTTTGCCCTGCGGACCCGCCAGGCGCACGGCGTGTGGGGTGGCCTGACCGAGCAGGAACGGTATCCGGCCTGGAGCCATGGTGACGATCAAGCACCGGATTTGAAGTCGATCCGATCGGCCGACTCGCCGCGGCCCACCAGGACCGTGGCCACCATCTCCGGCGGAAACAGGCCGTGCTGCACGAGCCCGGGCGTGCCGGACAGCCGGACGGCCAGCGCCGCCGGGTCGTCCACTGGGCCGCGGTAGTCCGCGATCACGCCGCCGTCCGGGCTGAGCGGAACGTCGCGCAGTGAGGCCGGGAAGACCCGGCGCATGGTGGCGCGCAGCCCGAAGGACAGCAGCTCGAGCGGGACCGGGCCGTGCAGCGCCGGGACGGGCTTGGAGGAGTCGACGATGACGACGAACCGGTCTGCGGCCCCGGCGACGATCTTCTCCCGCGTGTGCGCGCCGCCGCCGCCCTTGACTAGCCAGCCGTCCGGGGCGACCTGGTCCGCCCCGTCGATGGTCAGGTCGAACCGGTCGATGCTCGCGACGTCCTCGATCCGCAGGCCCAGCTCGCGCGCGGCGTGCTCGGTGCGCGGCGACGTGGCAGCGCAGAGGATGTCGAGCGATCGCCTGGCCAGGGCCGGGAGCAGGTACGCCACGGTCGAGCCGGTACCCAGCCCGACCGTCATGCCGTTCTCGACCAGCTCCGCGGCCGCCTCCGCGGCGACCTGCTTCTCGCGCTCGATATCCATGGCTGCGTGCCTCCAGGTGGTTGCCGTTACTGGGCACCACCGTACGGTCCGCGATCACCAGGCACGCGGCGGCAGTACCGCGGCTGACCGGGCCCGCACCGTCAGGGCTGACCGACCGCGTCGCCGGCCCGCGACGTGACCGCGCCGTCTGCTTCGACGGTGTGCGTCCGGGCGGCGGCGGCGAGGCTGGCCGCTAGGCACCCAGCGGAAAGGAATGTTGGTATGAACGCGAACTGGAACTGGCTCCAGGACAGGTACGGCGACGGCGGGGACATGCAGCCCCAGATGGGCATGAACGGCCGGTCGAGGCCCGTGTTCGCGGGCCAGAAGCTGGTGGTGGCCGGCGGCAGCAGCGGGATGGGCCGGCAGGCCGCCGCCGACGTGGTCGCGGCCGGCGGCAGTGCAGTGATCATCGGCGCGGACGCCGGCAAGGTCGAGGAGACCGTGCAGGAACTGTCCAAGGACGGCGAAGCCTACGGGATCACCGCCGATCTGGCCGACCGGACGGCGGCCGAGGCCGTCTGCGGGCAGCTGGCCGCCGAGCACGCAGACGCGACCCTGCTGGTCAACGCGGCCGGGCTGTTCGTCCCGACCCCGTTCCTGGCCACCGACGGCCCGTCCTACGACTCCTACCTGGAGCTGGACCGGGCCATCTTCTTCCTCACCCAGACCGTGGCCCGCGGCATGGTGGCGGGGGGCCGGGGCGGGTCGATCGTGAACATCGGCTCCATGTGGGCCCACCAGGCCATCGGCGCCACCCCGTCGGCGGCGTACTCGGCGGCCAAGGGCGGGCTGCACGCGCTGACTAAGAACCTGGCCCTGGAACTGGCCCCGCACCAGATCCGGGTCAACGCGGTCGCCCCGGCGGTCGTGGCCACCCCCATCTACCGGCGGTTCGTGCCCGAAGACAAGCTGGAGGAGACGCTGCACAGCTTCGACGCGTTCCACCCGCTGGGCCGGACGGGTACGGTCCGGGACCTGGCCAACACCATCACCTTCCTGCTGTCCCCGGCCACCAGCTGGGTCACCGGCGCCATCTGGGACGTCGACGGCGGCGTCATGGCCGGCCGCAACTAGCCAGGCCCGACGAAGCAGACACTGCAGGCGGCCCCGTCTAGCGCGGGGCCGCCGCCTGCTCCAGGACGATCCGGGTGAGTTCGACCCGGGAGCCGATGTTGAGCTTGCGGTACGCCTGGCGCATGTAGAAGGCCACGGTGTTGATGCTGACGTACATCCGGCTGGCCACTTCCCGGTTGTTCAGTCCCTCGGCGACCAGTTCGGACGCGGCGCGTTCGGCGTCGGTCAGGCTTTCCCACCCGCTGACCGGCCTGCGCGCCGGCTGGGTCCAGTTCCGGCGCCGCACGCCGAGCTCGCGGAGCCGGGACCGGACCCGCGCCATGTCGGCGGCCGCGCCGGTCGGCTGGTATCCCTGGATGGCCCCCGTGAGCTGGTCGATGGCCTGCCTCCGGTCCGCCTGCCGGGCGTGCAGGACGCCGAGGTCTTCGGCCGCGGAGGCCTGGGCCCACGGATCGGGGTGCTGCGCGGCGGCCTCGGCCAGGCGGCCCGGGTCCCGCCCGGCCAGGCCCAGGCTGTGCGCCGCGGCCGCGCTGACCGCCGGGTAGCCGGGATTACCGGCGGCGAGGGCTTCGGCGGCGCCGGCCACCCCGGCGGCCAGCTCATCCTCGCCCGCGGCCAGCGCGGTGCGCACCATCCACGGCGCGGTGGCCGGGTCTCCCAGGAGCAGCCCCGGGCGCGCGTGGAGCTCGGGGCAGGCCTGGCGGAGGTAGCCCACGGCGCCGGCCGGGCCGTCGCGGACCTCGCTGACCTGGGCCTGGGCCTGGGCGGTCTCGGCCCGCGCGTACACGTCCGCGAACTGCGGGTTAGGGCTGGGCCCGGCCACGTGCCCGGCCGCGGCCGCGACGTCGCCGCGGCGCAGCGCGATCACGCCCAGCACACAGCGCGCGGTGCTGGCGTATCCGTGCGCCCCGAGCGTCTCGGCGGTAGCCAGGGCGGACTGACCCGCGTCGGCCGCCTCGGCCAGCCGGCCACGGGCCAGGTGGATGCGGGCCCGCAGGATGGCCATCCCGGCCTGGGCCGGGATGCCGTGCAGGGCCGGGGTGTCCGCGGCGCCCAGGACGTCCTCCGCCTCGTCGAGCCGGCGCAGGTCGATCAGCGCGGCGGCGAGCACGAGCAATGGCTGGACCTGACGGGCGTCAGGAGAGATCCCGCGGCCGGAGCGGGCCGCGTCCCGCAGCAGTTCGAGCCCGTCACCGATCTGGCCCCGGTCCCAGCTGATGATGGCCCGGGTGACCAGGGCCGCCACCACGACCTGGCGGTCGTGCCGGTCCGGGGCGGCGAGCACGGTGCCGACCAAGGAGGTGGCCAGCTCGGCGCGCAGCCCGGCCAGCGCCTGCAGGTGCGCGGCCATGGCCTGGTCCCGCAGGCCGTCGGGTAGCTGCGGCTGGGCCAGCACCATCCGGGCTTCGGCGGCGGCGTCCCGGGCCTGGCCGCGGGCGCACAGCACCGAGGACAGGACGCACCGCAGCCGGGCCTCGGCAGCTGGCGGCAGCGGCTGGGGCAGGGTGTCGTGGGCGATCCGGGCGGCCTGGTCCAGCCGGCCGGCCGCGGCCAGGGTCTCGGCGGCGGCTACCGCCCGGGGCAACGCACCCGGATCGCCGGGCGGGGTCAGCTCCAGCGCCTGCAGCGCCAGGTGGGCGGCGGTCTGCGGCGCCGACGGCATCGTCTGCGCCGCCGCCGCGTCCAGGTCGGCCAGGGACGCCGGGTTGCCCGGGTGGGCGGCCTGGAGGAGATGTTCCGCGGCCAGCGCCGCGGGCTCGCCCCGGCTGAGCAGGATCTGGCCGTACTGGCGGTGCAGCGCCTTGCGGCCCGGCCGCGGGATCATGTCGCCGACCGCGCGCCGCAGCAGCGGGTGCCGGAACGAGAAGCTGTTCTCGGCGGCGGTCATGATCCCGGCATCCATCGCCTCCTCGACCGTGGGCAGCAGCATGGCCGGGGTTTCGCCGAGCATCTCGGCCGCGTCTTCCAGGCGGAACGAGGGGCCCAGCACGGCCGCGGTGGTCAGCAGGTGCCGGGCCCGCTTGCTGAGCGCGTCGAGCCGCTGCTGCGCGAGGCGGTGCATGCGCCGCGGCACCCGGCCCGACACCAGCACCGCCTGGCCGTCACGCAGCTGCACGGCGTCATCGTCACGCAGGCCGCCGATCAGCTCGGCCAGCAGCGACGGGTTCCCGGCCGCCCCGGCGGCCAGGGCCGCCAAGCCCGGGTCTGGCGGGCCGTCGAACGCGGCGGCGAGCAGTGTCCCCACCGCGTCCTCACCGAGCGGGGCCAGACTGACCCGGGTCGCGCCATCGGTTTCCAGCAGGCCGAACAGGTACTCGGTGTCCCGCTGCGGCGTGCTGGACCGGGCCAGCACCCAGGCCACCGGGTGGCGCCGCAGGGCCCGGGGCAGCGTCCGCAGGGCGGCCAGCGTGGCCGGGCAGGCCCACTGCACGTCGTCCAGGCACACCAGGACCGGGGTCACCGCCGCCCGCTGCTCGAGGTGCGCTCGCATCTGGCCGATCCACCACTCGGGTGCGACGGGCCGGTCATGATCGGGGCGATCGGTGGCGAACGCCTCACCCAGGGCGACCCGCAGCGCGAAGAACGGGATGGCCCGCCCGAGCTGGTCCGCGGCCCCTGCCGCCAGCGAAAACCCGTGCCGGGCCGCCTCGTCGACGCAGTCGCGGAGCAGCAGGGACTTGCCGGTGCCCGGCTCCCCCTCCACCAGCATCACGCCGCCCGTGCCGCGCTGAGCGCGCCGCAGCAGATCTCGGACGACCCGTCGTTCCGGCTCACGTCCGCGCATGGCCTCGTCGGCGACAGGCCGTACCGACGGCATTACCATTAGTTCTCTCCTGGGGCGGCACCGGTTAAGTCTTCGACGCGGGGTATACAGCGTCCCGGTACTTGTATCTCATGGATAGAAACGAGCCTGGCACATTATGGATATCCGGGGCAAGGCGTCCGGGTTTCGAAGAATTCATAGGCATTATCGAAATCCCTAATACCGGTCCCGCGGCGATGCCCTAGCCGACCAGGACCAGCGAAGGGGCGGGCAGCCCTTGTTCTCACGCTATTCGAACACAAGCGACTCACGTGAACGTTGCCGAGAAACTTCATTGAATCACTTGACGACAAGGTAAGTGTGGCCTTAGGTAGTTCGGAGTAGTGGTCGAACCACCCATCGGAGCATTCTTGTGGCCAATTCCATCGCTGTGTTCGGAGCCGGACCCGGTCTTGGGCAGGCAGTCGCCCGTCGCTACGCGCGAGAGGGTTACGCCGTCACCCTGGTGGGCCGCCGCCAGGAGCCGCTTGACCTTCTGGCCAAAGAGCTGACCAGTGCCGGGGCAACCGCGCACGTCATCACGGCCGACCTGTCCCGTACCGAGGCCACACCCCGGCTGGCCGAGCAGATTCGCGCCAAGGCCGGCCACCTCGACGCCTTTTACTATGCACCTACCCCAGACACCGGGTTCGTTTCCGCGGCCAACCTGACCCCGCAGCACGCCCAGAACTTCATGCCGCTGATCTTCTACACGATGCTGGCCCTCGTGCAGGAATTCCTGCCGCACATGCTCGAGCAGGGGGACGGCGCCATCTTGACCGCGCAGGGCGGCAGCACCGTGCGGGGCCTGCCGGACATGAGCGGCCCCAGTCCTGCCCAGGCCGCCCAGCGCAACTACCTGCAAGCCCTGCACGCCGAGGTAGCCGGGAAAGGCGTCTACGTCGGCATGCTCTACATCGGTGCAGCCATCAAGAACAGTGCCTTCCACGCCGAGCTGGAGAAGACCAGAGCTGCGGGCGACCCGGTCTGGGAGATGCCTACCGTCGACCCCGAGCATCTCGCCGGCCTGCTCTGGACTATGCACGGCACGAAGGGACAGCAGGAAGTCATCTATCCGTAGTACCGCGCGTCGCGGATCCGTTCCCTGACGGGCTGGTCCAGACCCGCCACCACGTGGCCTGGGAATTTGACTGGTTTGTGAGGGTCGCGCCGGGCAAGAAAGAGAGGACGAAGGGAGGCCTTCATGCCCAGGGCGCAGATCAAGGACGAGCAGGCGCACCGCAACCTCCGCGTGGCGGAGCTGATCAAGGCTCTGCGGGATCGCTGATCGGTGACGGCGGAACTAGACCCGGCCGTGGTCGAGGACCGGCTGCGGGCCATCCAGTCGATCACCGATGCGGCTCTGTCGCGTCTGGATGATCACGAGCTGCTCACCGAGCTGCTGGAGCGTGCCCGGGACGCCTTGCAGGCCGACACGGCGGCGGTACTGCTGCTCGACTTTTCCTCCGGGCAGCTGATCGCCACCGCGGCCGCGGGGCTGGAGGAGGAGGTCCACCAGGGCGTGCGCATCCCGGTGGGCCGGGGGTTTGCCGGGCGGATCGCCGCCGGGCACCAGCCGGTGATCCTGGACCACGTCGACCACACCACCGTGCTCAACCCGATCCTGTGGGCCAAGGGCATCAAGTCGATGATGGGCGTGCCGATGGTGGCGGGCGGCAGGGTGATCGGCGTGCTGCACGTCGGCTCGCTGACGCCGCGCCAGTTCACCGCCCACGAAGTCGAGCTTTTGCAGCTGGCCGCGGACCGGGCCGCCGCGGCCGTGCAGTCCATGACCGTCCAGGCCGACCGCCTGGCGGCGGCCGCGCTGCAGCGCAGCCTGATGCCGACCGCGTTGCCCGTGGTAGCGGGGGCGGAGATGGCGGCCCGTTACATCCCGGGCAGCGGCGGGGTAGGCGGGGACTGGTACGACGTGTTCACCCTGCCGACCGGGGAGCTGTGCGTGGTGATCGGCGACGTGGCCGGATCCGGCCTGCCCGCCGCGGTCATCATGGGCCGGATGCGCAGCGCGCTGCGCGCCTACGCCCTGGAGACCCGGGATCCGGCCGAGGTGCTGAGCAGGCTCGACCGGAAGATGCAGTACTTCGAAGCCGACGCGATGGCCACCGTGCTGTACGCGGTCATCGACCCGGGGCTCGACCGGATGGACATCTGCCTGGCCGGGCATTTCCCACCGGTCATCGCGAACCCGGGCCAGCCCGCGGAGCTGGCCAGCGTCCCGGTCGGCCTGATCATCGGCATCGCCGATCAGGCGCCGCGGCCGGTGACCAGCCTGGCGATCCCGCCGGGCGCGCTGCTCTGCTTTTACACCGACGGGTTGATCGAGCGTCGCGGTGAGGTGATCGATGCCGGGCTCGCCCGGCTCTGCCGGTCGGTAACGGCGGAGCCCCCCGAGGACGCGTGCGCCACGGTGATGCACGCGCTGGTCGGCAGCGCACCGGCCCGCGATGACATCGCCCTGCTGATGGTCCGGCGCCAGCCCGGTCCCGTAGACAATCGGAGGTTAGCTGCGGATGCCAGACGCCGGCTTTTCGGTCGAGGTGATCAGGGGCGTGCCGGTGGTGGCCACCCCGGAGGACATCGATATCAACAACGCCGCCGGGCTGCGGGCCGCACTGCTGGAGTCGGCCGCGTACGGGCCCGGGACCCTCGTGGTCGACATGACCCGGACTCAGTTCTGCGACACGGCCGGGCTGCACGCACTGGTGGGCGCGCATAAGCGAGCGCGGACCGAGGGCGGCCGGGTGCTGCTGGTCCTGCCGGGCGCAACCGTCCTGCGTATCTTCTCGATCACCGGGCTTGACGACGTGATCCCGAACTTCCCGAGCCTGGAAGAGGCGCTCGCGGCCGGCGCGGCCGGGCCCGGGTAGCTGGCGGGGTAAACCCGGCAGAGCCGGCTCCCGGGATAACCCCGGGAGCCGGCTGCATCCGGGGTTACTCGCTCCCGCCCGGCAGGATCTCCCGGGCCTTGGTCATCAGGCCTTCCTTGACCACGCCCCACCGGTTCGGGTCCCCCTTCAGCAGCGCCTTGGCGGCGTCCTTGGCCTGCTCGAAGGTGGCGTGCGGCGGGATGGGCGGGATGTCCGGGTCGGTCCGCACGTCCAGCACGGTGGGCCGGTCGGCGGCCAGCGCCTGATCCCAGGCGGCGGCGACCTGGTCGGGCTTGTCCACCGCGATCCCGTGCAGGCCCAGGCTACGGGCGAAGCCCTCGTAGGAGACGTCGGGGAGGCGCTGGGACTCGGTGAATTTCGGGGCGCCCTCCATGGCCCGCATCTCCCAGGTGACCTGGTTGAGGTCGTTGTTGTGCAGCACCGCGACGATCAGCCGCGGATCGGCCCATTCCTGCCAGTAGTGCTTGATCGTGATCAGCTCGGCCAGGCCGTTCATCTGCATCGCCCCGTCCCCGGCGAAGACGATGACCGGCCGGTCCGGGTGGCCGAACTTCGCGCCGATCCCGTACGGAACGCCCGGGCCCATCGTGGCCAGGTTCCCGGACAGCGAGCCGCGCATGTCGCCGCGGAAGCGCAGCTGCCGCGCATACCAGTTAGCCGAGGAGCCGGAGTCCGCGGCGACGATGGCGTTCATCGGCAGCCGGCCGGACAGCTCCCGGAACAGCAGCATCGGGTTGACCGGATCGGCCTCGACCTCGGCCTCGGCGTCCATCGACCGCCACCACTTGGCCACGCGGTCTTCGATGTCCTCGCGCCAGGACCGGTCCTCCTTGCGCCGCAGCAGCGGGATCAGGGCGCGCAGCGTCGCGGCCGCGTCCCCGACCAGGTTGACCTCGTAGGGGTAACGCATCCCGATGAACTTGCCGTCGATGTCGATCTGGACGGCGCGGGCCTGGTCGAAGGCCGGCAGGAACTGGGTGTACGGGAAGCTCGAGCCGACGGTGAGCAGCGTGTCGCAGTTCATCATCAGCTCGTAGCTCGGCCGGGTGCCCAGCAGCCCGATCGACCCGGTCACGTACGGCAGCTCGTCGGAGAGCACGTCCTTGCCGAGCAGCGGCTTGGCCACGCCGGCGCCGAGCAGCTCGGCCACCGCCTCGAGCTCGTGCCGTGCCCCGCGGGCGCCCTGGCCGGCCAGGATGGCCACCTTGCTCCCGGCGTTCAGGATCTCGGCGGCCCGGGCGACGGCCTCGTCGTCCGGCGCGACGGTCGGCCAGCTGACCCCGAGCGACGAGGGCACCATCTTGAACGCGTGGCTGGGCGCGGAGTACTCCAGCTCCTGGACGTCGGCCGGGATGATGATGGCGGTGGGCGCGCGCTCGGCCAGGGCGGTGCGGATGGCCCGGTCCAGCACGTTGGGCAGCTGCTCCGGGACCGTCACCATCTGCACGTACTCGCTGGCCACGTCCTTGTACAGCGAGAGCAGGTCGACTTCTTGCTGGTAGGAGCCGCCCATGGCGCTGCGGTTGGTCTGGCCCACGATCGCCACCACCGGCACGTGGTCCAGCTTGGCGTCGTACAGCCCGTTGAGCAGGTGGATCGCCCCCGGACCCGAGGTGGCCATGCACACGCCGAACCGTCCGGTGAACTTCGCGTACCCGACCGCCTCGAAGGCGGCCATCTCCTCGTGCCGGGCCTGGACGAACTGCGGCTTGTTGTCCGCCCGGCCCCAGGCGGCCAGGATGCCGTTGATCCCGTCTCCGGCGTAGGCGAATACGTGCTGTACGTCCCAGGCGCGCAGCCGCTCGAGTAGGTAGTCGGCAACTGTCGGTGCCATGTTTTCTGTCCTTCCTCGACCAGATAGGCCGTGACCAGATAGGTGTGGGTCAGGAAATGCCAGCGGCCAGGTGATGGGCGGTCCGCGCCGCCACGGCCATGATGGTCAGGGCCGGGTTGGCGCTGCCCTGGGTGGGGAGCACGCTGCCGTCGGTGATGTAGAGGTTGGGCACGGCGAAGCTCCGGCCGTACCGGTCGACCACACCGTGCTGTTCGTCCTCGGCCATCCGGGCCCCGCCGACCAGGTGGGCGTAGCGCTGGATGGTGATGACCTCGTCCGCCCCGGCGGCATGGAGGATGCCCTCCATCACCGACTGCGCGGCGCGGGCCAGGGCCCGGTCGTTGTCGCACTGGGAATAGGAGAAGCGGGCCACCGGCAGGCCGTAGGAGTCCTTCTCGCCGGCCAGCGTCACCCGGTTCTCCGGCCGCGGCAGGAACTCGCACAGCCCCCCGAGACAGGACCAGTGCACGTAGTCGCTCATGTATTCGCGCAGCGCCGGACCCCAGTGTCCCTGCGCCGCGACGTGCTCGGCCCAGGTAATCGGCAGGGGCGAGACGGTCTGGATCGAG
>Ga0210405_10003246_pt1 | contig 16106 bp, 17 predicted proteins | sample IncBWH11MmetaG_FD_155492 | JGI IMG/M metagenome (GOLD analysis project Ga0210405, IMG submission 155492) | Forest soil microbial communities from Barre Woods Harvard Forest LTER site, Petersham, Massachusetts, United States - Inc-BW-H-11-M | ecosystem: Environmental > Terrestrial > Soil >... | reverse complement strand
CGTCTACTGGTTCGAGCGCCGCAATAAAGGCGTGTTCCTTGCCGCGACGCCGATCGACATCAGCCAGATCCTGCGCGAAAAACTTTTCGAAACCTTCGACACCGTAATCCTCACTTCCGCAACCTTGACGGTGGCCGGGCGATTTGAATTCATCCGCCAGCGGCTCGGGCTCGACCACGCGAAGGAATGCGCTTTGCCGCCGGAGTTCGACTTCCAGCAACAGGCGCTGCTGTATCTCCCGCAGAAAATGCCCGACGTGCGCGACGCGGGTTTCCCCGGAAAAGCCGCCGACGAAATCGTTCAATTGCTGGAGCTGAGCCAAGGCCGCGCGTTCTGCCTGTTCACCAGCTATTCGCAAATGAACGATCTCTTCGAACGGGTGCGCACGCGGGTGGATTTCCCGCTGATGCTGCAGGGGACCGCGCCGCGCTCCGTCCTGCTCGAGCGCTTCAAGAACACGCCCAACGCCGTCCTCTTCGCCACGGCGAGCTTCTGGCAGGGCGTTGACGTGCCCGGCGAGCAGCTTTCCTGCGTCATCGTCGATCGCCTGCCGTTTGCCGTGCCGAGTGATCCAATCGTTGCCGCGCGGGTGCGCGCTCTGCAGGACGAAGGCCGCAATCCCTTCAACGAATTTCAGGTGCCGGAAGCCGTGCTGGCGCTGAAACAGGGCTTCGGGCGGCTGATTCGCGCCAAGACCGATCGCGGCGTGCTGGCCCTGCTGGACACGCGTATTCAGCGGATGCCCTATGGTAAAATTTTCTTGGAGTCGCTGCCCCGGTACCGGAGGACCAACGATCTGGAGGATGTATCCCGGTTCCTTTCCGCGGCCAGCCCTGCCTGAAAGCGTTGTCCCCAGGGAAGAAGAAGAGGAAGTGAAAGCCAGCTATGTTTCAAGTGAGTGTTGAAGATACGTTTTCGTCGGGCCACGCCCTGCGCGGTTATAAGGGCAAGTGCGAGAATGTCCACGGGCACAATTATCGCGTGCAGGTTACGCTGGAGGGGCCGCAGCTCGACAACATCGGGTTGCTGATCGATTTCACGCAGTTGAAGCACGCGATGCGCGGACTGATCGCGCGGCTGGATCACCAGTTCATCAACGATCTGGAGCCGTTTACCACGGTGAATCCGTCGGCAGAAAATCTTGCGAAATATTTTTACGACAATCTGACCAGCCAGCTGAGCGGTTTGCCGCCAGGCGCAAAATTGAAAGACGTGGTGATCTGGGAGACCGACACCGCCATGGCGCGCTACAACCCATAACGGGCCGTGGCGCGACGGGCGGGAAACAGGGGGCGCAATGAACCGATCTCTTTTGATCATCCTGATTCCGGCGCTGCTGGTCGCTATCGGCTATGTTGTGGTGCTGCGGATGATGGGATTCTCGCCCGGGTATCCGCGGTTGATCGGCGCCATGGTGTTGTTTTTTGGCAGCATCTACTGGCTTTCGAAACGCTCGGGCAAAAAAGCAAAGAGCGGCAGCTAGGTGCGCCTTTCCCGGCAGATGCTTCTGGGAAGAGCTCGAAAAGATTGTCATTCCGAACCCCTTTGGTTTTTGAAGGGGTGAGGAATCTGCTTTTCCTTCGGTCGACAGGGAAAGCAGATCCCTCACCCGCAAAATGCACGGGTTCAGGATGACAAACAGGCTGAGAGTTTCATAGGGGCGCGTAGAGTTCCAAATGTTTATTACCGAAATCTTCAAATCCATTCAGGGCGAAGGAACCCGCGCCGGACTTCCGTGCATCTTCGTCCGGCTGACAGGCTGCAATCTGCGGTGCACCTGGTGTGATACGGCCTACGCTTTTCACGGCGGGCAAAAAGTGAGCGTGGACGAAGTGATGGAGCGGGTCGAATCGCTGAACCGGCGTTCTGACGGCGGCGCAGGGGGAGTATCCCTCCTTGAGCTAACCGGCGGCGAACCGCTGCTGCAGGAAGAGATTTATCCGTTGGCCGAGCGGCTGCTGGCGGGGGGCTACACCGTGATGATCGAAACCAGCGGTGAGCGATTCATCGGCCGCCTGCCCAAGGAAGTCATCAAGATTGTGGACGTGAAATGCCCTGATTCGGGTGAGCCAGACACGTTTGACGCGCGGAATCTCGAAGAACTGGGCGCGGCCGATGAAGTGAAATTCGTCATCTCCAGCCGCAAGGACTACGAGTTTGCGCGTGAGTTTAGCCGGGAACACCGGCTGGCGGAGCGTGTGCGCGAGGTGCTGTTCTCGCCGGTTCATGACGATCCAAACGGAAAGTGGAGCGGGTTGGAACCGCGAGTGTTGGTCGAATGGATGCTTGAGGACGGATTGCCGGTTCGGCTGGGATTGCAGCTTCACAAAATCGTCTGGGATCCCGCCATGCGCGGCGTCTAGCATTCGCTCCGGTTATTCGCAGTACAGTCGAACTTTTTTCCCGCTGCTTTGCTCGACTTCAATATTGAGTTCTTGCAGCGCCGCTTCCAGTCCCTTGCCCCGGAGACTGGAGAATTTATCCACGTCGATGCCGGAATCCGACAATTTGTCGAGGACGCGTTGGGGCAGGATCGCGAGAAGGCCACTTTGAGCGCGGAGAAAGTTCAGGGGCACTCGCATGTTCACGTTGTCGCCGCCCGGCTTTTCCACCACGATCCGAAGATATCGGGGCGATTTCGCATCCGCCGATGAAGCGGCCTCTTCTGCCGATGCCGGGGATTCGCTGCTGGGCAACCGGCCCGGGGACAGCTTGTCCAGCAGCCGGTCGGCATCCTCCGCCGTAATTTTTCCTGTCGCGAGCATTTCGAGAATCTTCTTCCGTTCAACAGACATGGTGGTGCTCCTTTCCAATTTAGGTGAGTTTTTCCAGGGCTTCCTCAACCGAGATTTCCCCGCGATCAATCTGCTCCAGCACATAAAGATTTGGAGAAGGTCCCTGGAAGTCTCGATCCAGGGCGGCGGCAATCGAATTCAGGCGGTTTTTTACCGTCGGGTAACTGATGTCGAACACGCTCTCCATTTTCTTGATCGTGCCGTGGTGCCGGATGAAGGCAATTACGAAGGCTTGATCGTCGGACGACAGCTTAGCCAGAGGGGACATCTCAAATTCCCCCTCCAGATGCACTCTGCACACGGGACAGCCGAGTCTTTGCACTTTGAGAGGATTTGAGCAGGAGGGACAGCGGGCTGTTGAAATATCCATATGGGTCACCTTGTACATCAACATAATAAATATGACACTGAATAAAGTCAATAGAAAATGCAAAATAAATTAAGTTTGCGACTCGAGGTGGAGGGTGCATGACTTTCACCTCACCGCAGGGGCTGTTACCATCGAATGTAGAATGGACTCGAGCACAGAGGGAGGAGATAGCCGTGGAAACAGTGGATGCGATCGTACTGCTGAGCGGTGGAATGGATTCCTGTGTCTGCACCGCTGAAGCCCATCACACGCACGGGCGGGGGCGAGTGGGCTTGCTCCACGCGAGCTATCGACAGCGCGCCGAGGCCCGCGAGCGCCGCGCATTTTCCGAGATTGCTGAGTTCTACGGCGTGCGCGAAACGCTGATCGTCAAGTTGGACTACTTCCGGGCCATCGGCGGTTCAGCGCTCACCGACGCAAATATCGCGGTGCCAGAAAATGAGCTGGGCGCGCCGGGGCCGGGCGGAAGCGCGATCCCGGTGACCTACGTCCCTTTTCGCAACGCGCACTTTCTGAGCGTCGCCGTCAGTTGGGCCGAAGCGACCGGGGCGGCCGCCATCTACATTGGAGCCGTGGCCGAAGACAGCTCCGGATACCCCGATTGCCGGCCGGAATATTACCAAGCATTCCAGGAATTGATTCGGCGGGGAACGCGTCCCGAGACGAAAATTGAAATTGTGACGCCCGTGATTCGCCTGAAAAAAAGCGAAATCATCCGGCGCGGCGTGGAACTGGGTGCACCGCTGCAGTTAACGTGGTCCTGCTATCAGGGCGAGGAGTTGGCCTGTGGAAGCTGCGACAGCTGCGTGCTGCGTTTGCGGGCATTTGCCGAGGCCGGAGTTCGCGACCCGATTGCTTACCGGCCGGAAGCCCGCGCCGGGGCAGCGAAATAATTTCGCGGCGCTTGGATTCCGGCCGATATGAGGGATAATGGTCGAAACCGGCCAGCGGACCGAGGTCGGCGCTCCTCTACAAAAAAGGAGAATGGGGCATGGTGAAATGGACGAAGACGTACGCGCTCGCCGCAATCCTGGCGCTCGGAATGCTGGGATGCTTTGCCACGCGCGCGGCCGCGCAAGAAGGGAAGATGTCCGGCACGATCATCGACTTCGATGGAAATCCGTGGGCCAATCTTCCGGTGAAGATCAAAAGCGATGTTGGAGCAATCTCCGAATCGAAAACCGATGCGGCCGGCAAGTTTGCGTTCTCGGGCCTGAAGAACGGCAAATATACGTTCACGGTGCAAACTCCGCAGATGCAGGCCCCATTCGATGTCATCGTTGAGGTGCGCGGCGCGGATACTCCACCGGTGAACCTCAACTTCAAGGAAATCCTGGAGAAGCAGAACCCCGAGGCGGCCGCGAAATACAGGAAACAGCAGGAAGAGCAGAAGAAATTTGTAGGCATGAAGGAGCAATTCGCGAAAGGCGTGGCCCTGCTGGATCAGGAGCGCGCGGCGAAAGCCGAGCTCACGAAAGCTAAGCCTGAGGAGAAAGACGCCCTGAAGGCCAAGATCTCCGACCTTTCCAACCAGGCCGTTACAACATTTCAGGATGGTCTGAAGGCCGCTCCGGAAAAGGATCCGAACATCCATCTGTTCTGGGCGCGCATGGGCGAAGCCTACGACCTGGCGGGACGCAACGACGAAGCGATCAATGCTTACCAACAGGCGATCGCCGCGAAGCCGGACAATCCGAGCTACTACAACAACTTGGGAAATATTCTGGGGCGCACCGGCAAGATCGATGAAGCGCGCGCGGCTTACACCAAGTGCGCGGAACTTGATCCCCCGAACGCGTCGATGGCCTGGCGCAATTTTGGCATTAGCCTGTACCAGGCGGGACGCATGGTGGAGGCCATCGAGCCGTTGAAGAAGGCCACGGAGCTGGATCCCAAGAACGCACAAGCGTGGTATCTGCTCGGCGCGTGCATGGTGGCGGATCCAAGCATTTACAAGACGGTTGGCAGCAAGATCGAGGTGAATCCAAGGCCGGGAACGATCGAAGCCTACCAGAAGGCTATCGACCTGGATCCAAACGGCCCCTGGGGCACGCAAGCCAAGCAGGGCCTGGAGCAGCTCCAACAACTGACCGGCGGCATCGAGACCAAAGTCGGCAACAAGAAAAAGAAACCGTAAATCCGAAGGCAGGAATACAACATCGGTTCCGAAGGACGGCCTCGTTTCGGCGGGGCCGTTTTTCTTTTTAACGGTGGGTTAAGGTGCCGGTGATTTTCGTGCGGCGAAGCGACCAGGAGAAAATCACAATAGACGAAGGCAGAAGGACCGCGGCGAAGGCAAGCAGAAGCAGCAGCGGATGGCCAATCGAGGCGATGCCTGCGCCGTCGAGAAGCGCGAGACGCATGGCATCCATCGCATAGGTCACGGGATTCAAATGGGCCACGATTTGCAGCCAGGGCGGCAAAATACTCACCGGGAAGAGCATGCCGCCCGCCACGCTCGATACTCCGAGAATAAACCACTTCGCAGGATTCCCCCGCTTGAACAGCAGAAGATACGCTGCCGAGAGCACGCCCAGGCCGGCAAAGGCCAGTAGAGTGGCCAACAGCACGGCGATGACTGACAGCCAGTTTGCGGCGCGCAGAGGAAAATCAAACAATACCGCCGCCCAGCCGAGATACACGGCGATGCGCAGCGTCGTGGCGGCGAAGGGATAAAATGCCGATCCGATCAAAATGACCGGCAAGGAAACTTGCGTGACCAGCAGCGGTTCCAATGTGCCGGCATCGCGCGCTTCCTGCAGGCTGCGGTCAAACGTATCCAGTGCCGCATTGAGATAGTCAAAAAAAATGAATCCGGCCAGCGAGTAGGCGAAATACGTTTTGCCCTGGGGAAGGGCATCACGCAGCGCGGGAGAGTCCACGAATTGCGCCACGTAATAAAACATTGCCGCGCCGAAAAGAGCTTCCACCGCCTCCAGAATGAAAGGGCTGCGATAGGTGCTGGCGATTCGAAGGTCGCGCTGGAAGAAGAGGAAAATGTCGCGCAAGATTTGCCTCATTCCGGTGTCGACTCCCCGGCTGAATAAAGATGCCGGCCCGTGAGCCGCGCGAATGCTTCTTCCAGGGTAGTGGACAAAGACCTGGCCCGCAGCGCGGTGGGAGTATCGAACGCGAGCAGCTTCCCTTCGTCGAGGATGGCCACGCGGTCGGCGAGCAGTTCGATTTCCTGCATGGTGTGCGAGGCGAAGAGCAGCGACGTATCTTTCCGCGCAAGGACTTCCGTTTTCAGGAAATGCCGGAAATCGGCGGCGACGATGGCGTCGAGGCTGCGCGTCGGTTCATCCAGCAGCAGCACCTTCGGCTGATGAAGCAGTGCGCGGAGCAGGCTGAGTCGCTGGATCGTGCCGGAGGAAAGCGTGCGCGCCTGGCGGTCCAGAGCGCGGCCCAATCCGAACCGTTCGCCCAGGGTTTTGATGCGGCCGGCGCTGAATTCATCGGAGAGGTGGTTCAGGCGGCCAAAGAACTGCAGATTCTGGCGGCCGGTGAGCCGCGCATAGAATCCGAGATCGCTTCCCGCGTGGTACCCGATTTGGCGCCGCACGGCTGTTGGTTCGCGCGCGGTGTCGTACCCGGCCAGAGAAGCGGTGCCACGCGTTGGCAAGAGCAGCGTGGCCAAAATGCGAAGCAGCGTCGTTTTGCCGGCTCCATTGGCACCGAGCAAAGCGACCGCCTCTCCTTGTTTTACTTCCAGGGAGATGCCGCGCAACGCGGGCGATGTAGGCGGGGCAAACGGTTGAAGGAAACCGCGCCAACCGCTGAGCGCCGGCGGAAACCATTTCTCCAGGGAATCCAGGATGATCGCGGGGTCGGACACTCCCGACTTTATAGCGTGTCTCGCAACGGAAGACAATCGGCGCTGGACGTCGCGCCCCACGCGCCGAACGTGACAGTCCGGAGCAAACCTCGGTAAGATACCCGTATACTCCCGGAATCCGCGTCCCCAGGCAGGAGACCAAAAAATGGTGGAGTTGAACATGCGCGCGGTGGTGCCGGCACACGTGCTGATCCGCCGCCTCGACGGGGAATCCGTGCTGCTCAATCTGGAGAGCGAGCGGTATTTTGGCCTGGACGCCACTGGCACGCGGATGTGGGAGCTGGTGACCTCGCAGCCGTGTATCGCTTTGGCATTAGAAAAACTTCAGGAAGAATACGAGGTGGAACCCGACGTGTTGCGGAGCCACCTCACCCAATTGATGAGCGGGCTTGTGGAGAACGGCCTGCTGCAAGTACTGCCCGCAGATGTGGGAACCACTTCAACGATATAAGGCGCAGGATCCCGCCTCCCGGCGGATGTTCCGGCGCGCCGCGCTTCTTTTGCCGTTGGTGCGATGGTCGTTGCGCTTGCGGGGTTACGGCAAGACGTTCACTTCCCTCCAGAGGCGCATTCGATTCCATGCCAAGGGGACGGACGCCCGACCCGAGGCGCGGGAAGAAGTGCAGGTCGCGTGCCGCATGGTGCGCGCCGCCGCGCGCTACTCTCTCGCGCAATATACCTGCCTCGAAGAATCCCTGACCCTGTGGTATCTGCTGCGCAAGCAGGGAATCCCCGCGTGTCTGCGCATTGGTGTCCGCAAAGAAAATGAGAAGTTCGAGGCTCATGCGTGGGTGGAGTATGGCGGCGAGGCTTTGAACCAGGATGAAGCGATGCACCGCCACTATGCGGCATTTGAACAGGATCTCCCCGAACCGCCGGCGGAGCAGCCGTGAGCGGGTTCTTCGGGATGATGCGTGCGGACGGTGTGGCCGTGGAACCGCGATTTCTGGATCAGGTGGCGCAGCGCTTGCGTTTTCGCGGCCCGGATGGCGGCCAGACATGGGCAAAAGATGGTCTGGGCAGCTGCTTCGCGTATCTGGAGACCGGAACGCGCCATCAGTCTCGCAGTCAGCCCGTACGGCTGGGGGGACGCTACACGCTGCTCGGCGAAGCGCGCCTGGATGCGCGAAAACAACTCATCGCAGAATTGCTGGAAAACCAGCAGCAGGTGACCGGAGAAACTACGGACCAGGAATTATTGCTTCTGGCGTGGAGCGTGTGGGGCGAGCGGGCGCTCACTGAAATACTGGGCGACTTTTCCTTTGCCCTATGGGACGCTTCGCTGCGATCTCTTTTCTGCGCGCGTGATTTTGCCGGCGCCCGGCCTTTTTTCTATGCATGGCATGACGGTGTCTTTTGCTTCAGCAACACGCTGAACGTATTGCGGTTGGCTCACGGGATTTCCGACGCACTCGATGATTTCTTCGTGCGCGATTTTCTGCTCACCGGGTTGTGCAGCGATCCAACGCGCACCGTGTGGCGGGATATCCGGCGGTTGCCCGCCGGCCACCGCCTGGTTCTTTCCGGCGGGCAAATCCAGGTGCAACGGTTCCAGAGCTTGCCGATTGAAGAACCGCTGCGGCTCAAGGATGCTGGCGAATATCTGGAGAGCTATCGTGAGCTTTTGGGACAGGCGGTTGGCGACCGGCTGCCGGAAGGTAAAGTGTCGCTCTATCTGAGCGGCGGCATGGATTCCGGTTCCGTTTGCGCAACCGCCGCTCGAATCGCCAGAGAAGGTGGCAATTCCTCCGCGCTCAAGGCATTTACCATCAGTTGGCGGCCATTGTTGGACGATTCCGAGCCACAGTTTGCGCAGATCACGGCACGGCATCTTGGATTGGCTCACGAAATTCTAGAAGAAGATTTCATTCGTCCCGATGACCGCCAGGCGGCAATTTCGCCGGAGCCCAGCGCGGAACTTTTTCTTGATCGAGAAGACCGCTTCTACCAAAGCATCTCCCAGCACGCGCGTGTGATTCTCGCCGGGGACGGCGGCGACGACGTTTTATCCGGACAGTCGTGGCCTTATCTCAAGCATTTATACGAGCACGGCGAGTGGGGAGAGATTTTCGCGAGTTTCGGCGAGTATTTCGGCACAAATGGGCGCTTCCCGCCTTTGCGCGGCGGATTTCGAAACAGGATTCGCCACTGGTTCGGTGCAATAGACACTTCTAAATCAGTGCCGTCCTGGTTGAAGGATGGATTCGCCGCACGAACCCACGGAGAATCCGAGGAGCGCATCCATGAGCGCGCGCCCAACGGAGAGCACCCGCTGCACCCGGATGCCTATCGCGGCCTGCACAGGGGATATTGGGCGAGTGTCCATGAAACTGAGGACATGGGCTTCACAGGAGTGACTCTCGAGACGAGAGCGCCGCTGCTCGACCTGAGAATCCTGCGGTTTCTCCTGCGCCTGCCTCCCGTGCCCTGGTGCGTCAACAAAGAACTTGCTCGACGGGCTATGAAGGGTGAATTGCCCGACAAAATTCTGTCACGGCCCAAGACGCCCCTTCTCGAAGACCCGCTGGAAGCATGCTGGCAGAGAGGTGAATGGCGTCCAACTCCGGAAAAGAGTCCACCGGAACTGATCCATGAATTCGTAGATTGGGAGCGCTGGCTTGCAACTTTAGAAAATGCAAAGGGTTACTTTCATTATGAGTACCTTTTACCGCTCTCTTTTTCACTTTGGCTGAAAGCCATTGAAAAGGAAGGATGGATTAAGTAGAGTGCTATCTAAGGGGCATGAATGAAGCAGCAGTCAAAGCGGTCCGCTAAAAAGGCTTATTTACCACCCAAGCTGCTTGTTTATGGCGATCTCGCGGAAATGACCAGGGCCGTCGGCACGGTATCAAAGCCCGATGGCGGAACCAGGCCGCGAAAGCGACGTACCGGACGCTGAACCCCGCTCACAGCGCCGCAGCAGCAAAAAATTAGGTCCCTTTGAGGTATTCCTTCCGAGCTTACGGCCTTGGGATCGACTCTTCCAGCCGCATTGCAGGACTCGAACCGTCTCCCCTGCAAGAGGGAGAGACAGATTTGTGGTTTGAAGACGGCCCGGAGCCGGACTGGGCCAGAGAATTACTGGCACTTCCGGCGCTAATCCTTTCCCACCGATCCGAACCCGCAGGCTCCGCCGATCCCTCGTTCATCCTCACCCAGCACGGGAACGTAGAAGGCTTCCAACTCTCCTATTCGGACGGGACTCGGTTTGTCGTGGACGCGACGGCCGCGCATATTTGGGGAACTTTCCACCCGCCGCTGACCGCGGAAGACATGGCTACCTATTTCCTGGGGCCGGTGCTGGGCTTTGTGCTTCGCCGGCGGAATCGCACCTGTTTGCATGCCAGCGGCGTCGAAATCCAGGGCCGTGCGGTCTGTTTTTGCGGCGATGCGGGGTCCGGAAAGTCGACCGCCGCAGCGGAACTGGCCCTCCGCGGGCTGCCGGTGCTGGCGGAGGATATCGTGGCGCTTGAGGAGAACGGCGGCCAATTCTACACCGTGCCCGGCTATCCGCGTGTCTGCCTGTGGCCGGAAAGCGTGCGAATGTTACTCGGCCGCGAGGACGCGCTGCCGCAACTGACGCCGGCGTGGGAGAAGTGCTACCTGGAACTCGACGGAAAACGCGCAAGATTCTCGCAGGCGAAATTGCCGATTGGCATTTTGTATTTGTTTGCGCCGCGCAGCGACGACCGGGCCGCCCCGCGCGTTGAAAAACTCACCCCGCGCGATGGCTTGCTTGAATTGGTGCAGAACACCTACATGAACTGGGCTCTGGACCGGGAGCAGCGGGCAAAGGAATTTGACGCCCTGTGCCGGCTGGTCCAGCGAGTACCCGTACGCCGCATCGTGCCGCATTCCAAACCTGAGAAACTCGCGGGCCTGTGCGACCTGATTTTGCGGGACGCGTCGACGGTTCTCTCCGCTCAAACGAATCCCCCGGCATCCGACCCGCGCTAAAGAATCCGGGTGCCTTGACCCGCATTGCCTCAAGGCGTGCCCAACCGACCCCTTCTGTCAGCGGTTGAATTGCCGGTGTACACTGGCAAACATCGGTTCAGGAGCAACTTCTGCCGGCCTCTTCTCCCTTCGGAGCAAAGCCCTTCGATCGCGAATGGAGATTTCTGTGCACATGCGCCTCTCCTTTGCCATCGTCCGCCGGTGAACTCTCTTCCCTGACTGCGAATCTGGACTGGAACCTGGCGATGGAACTTGCCGAGGAACACAGCGTTCTGGGGGTAGTCGCCACGCGTCTGGAGAAGAGCGGCCATCTGGGAATGCCCGCAGACGCGTGGGAACTACTCCAGGGCAAGATGCGGACCCAGCACCTCTTCACTTTGAGCATGACCGCGGAGCTTTTCCGCATTCTCGACGCATTCGGCCAGGCGAGCATCGAGACCATTCTGGTGAAAGGCCCCGTCGTGTCGTTGCTGGCCTATGGCGATCCCGGGGTACGCAGTTACGTCGATCTTGATCTGCTGGTGCGCGACCGGGAGATACTTCCTGCTTCCAGAATTATGACCACGCTGGGATTTGAAGCCGACGTCCTGGAGGCGGCTATTCTCGCGGGAAAAATTCCCGGCGAATATCTTTTCAAGCGGACCGGCGCGCAGCAGATTGTGGAACTCCATACGGAAAAAACTTTTCGCTACTATCCGCGCCTGATGCCTATCGAAGACTTATTCGCGCGGCGGCGGCGTGTGCCGCTGGAAGGCCATGAAATTCCCGCGCTCTGCCTGGAGGACGAACTGGTGCTCAATTGCATCCACGGCGCGAAACACTTCTGGGAGCGATTGATGTGGCCGGCGGACATCGCCGCGATTGTGGCACGCCACCCCGAGATCGACTGGGCGGGCGTGCGTCGGGCCGCCAGGGACGTAGGGGCGGAGCGAATGGTGCATGTTGGCTTGCTGCTCGCCGAATCACTTCTGGGCGTTCCAGTTCCGGCGGAGATGGCCGCGAACACGAATGCGGATAGCGCAGCGCGGAATCTGGTACGGCAGGTGGAGGGTTGGATGCCTACGGCGGGCTACCAGCCGCCGCCGCTGCGCCAGCGAGCGATATTCCGGCAGAAAATGGGCGGAGGCGGGATGAGAGGGGCTGCTTACCTGGTGCGATTGTCGTTCTCCCCGACCGACGAAGATTGGGCCGAGGGGAGCGAGGATCGCGGCTCGCGGGTGTGGGAAGCCATCAAGCGGCCATTCCGGCTGTTGCGCAAGTATGGCCAGGACGGATAAAGCGAATCGCAACGCCTCTGATCAGAAAACTCGATTCCAAAAAAAGGGAGGCCCGGCTCAGAAAAATTACGAGCCGGGCCGCTATGTCTGCAGTGGAATCAGATATTGGTGCGTTCCGAAAGGAAGTGCTCTTCTTCCTCCTTCTGTTGAGGGATCTCGACGGTCAATGTGACTTCACTCTTGTTCCGCAGCACGCCGAGCTTGAGGCTCTTTCCTTCGCGGTTGGTCATCAACTTTTCGCGCAATTCGCTGGCGTTGCGGATGCGTTCGCCGTTCAAGTTGGTGATCACATCGCCCACCTTCAGTCCGGCTTTCGCCGCGGCAGAGTTCGCAAACACGCCGCGCACCAGGACGCCTTCGCCATCGGGCGCGCCAAAGAAATGGCCGAAGTCGCCTTCAAGGTTTTCCGCGTCAATGCCGAACAGCGGGCGTCCGGGAGAGACCATCGAAAAAGTGCGCAGGTGTTCCAGACCCGACAAGTCCGGCATCGCGGGCATTGTCGGCATCTTGAAGGCGAAGGACTTCGGCCCATCCGCGAACACCTTCATGTTGCCGGCTTCCTGTTTTCCAACCGTGACCTTGATGCTTTGCGACCGGCCATCGCGCCACACCGTCAGGTTCGCCGCGCGGCCGGCGGGGATTTCGTGGATCATGCGGCGAAATTGTTCCGTGCCTTCGATGCGCTGGCCGTTGATTTCCAGCACCACATCATTTTCTTTCAGGCCCGCCTTGGCTGCCGGGCTGTCGGGAACGATTTTTCCAAGAAGCGCGCCGCGCTCTTCGGAGAGCTTCAGCGATTTCACCTTGTCCGGTGAAACTTCAGCTACGCCCACACCCAGCCAGCCTCCGCCGGAGCCCATGAAAACCTGAAGATTGTCGTCCGTATTTTTCGGGTCGTCGAATTCCCGAACCAAGGTGTCGGCGTCTCCGACGTCGTTGACCAGGACGTAGACATCGTTGTCCAGCGGATCCGTCTGGATTACCAGATTGGGATTTACCTGGATTTGCGGCTGCGTAACTTCCTGGCTTGCAGATTGGGCCGCGCGGGCAGCCTTGACCGTTGTTTCTTTGGTTTGACTGGAAGTACCGGGCAGGGCGATTAGAACAATGCTCAACGCCCCCAAGCCAAGGCTTGTCCACATTTGCCGTTGAATCATGAGTATTCTCCTTTGTCCGGTTAGACGCAGGAGAAGCTAAATGGTCGACCGCAGCGCGACGACGCGGATCGCGCCATTCACGGTACCCAATCGGATTGGGGCGCCACCCTTGCCCAGCCGCCCCTTCAGAATGCGCGGTTGGATGGCCCCTTCCATGACGAAGGGAAGTTCGGTGGAGAAGCTCCCATTCATGCAGCGCGCTTCCAAATCTGCTTGCGAATCCGCCGGAATCGCCAGCAGCACGGAGCCGTTCGTGGTTTCGGCTTGCGTTCCATGCAAATCGGCAGGATGCTTCAGCTCGACGTAAACGTTTCCGTTTGTCGTGTGGGCATGCAGGTTGCCGCTGCTTTCGTAAACTTCGATATTCCCGTTGACGGTGCGCAGGTCACCGAGCGATTCCAGATCTTTCACGCGCAGCGTCCCGTTGACCGTGTTGATGTGCTTCAGCAGGGTGTGTCGCGGCACATGCACGGTGTATTCGACGGCCACCTCCACGCCCTCTTCCGACGGATACCGCGTGGAGATGGAAAGACTGTCGGGGCTGGAGTTCACGTCGATCGAGACGAGGTCCAGCTTGGATTCTTTGTCCGTGGTGGTCTTGACCGCGCGCACCTCTACCTCATCCTTGTCCCAGCCCTCGATTCGCACGGTCCCGTTGATGTTGTTCAATTCCAGGGTGCCGTCGGAGTTCAGATGATAGGTTTGCGCGAATTCCCGCGTTACCCCGAAACACCCGGGCACGGCGAGCATGGACATGGCCGAAAGAGTCAGGCCAATCGAACGGATTGCGGAGCGAAACTTCATACTGCCTCCTTCGCGGACAACTCCGAAGACTACCCCCAGGACGACCGACAAATCCGAACCGTTGCCCCCCGCTCCTTTACACTAATGGAGCTGGAAGTTAAAAGCCAACGTTGAAATTACGTCCACCTTCTTGCCGCAGATATCCCCGGGATTCACCCGCCATTGCCGCACCGCGGCTCGAGCCGCTTCCACCAGCGCCGGCTCGCCTTCTATAACCTTTTCGACCTCGAGCGTTCCATCCGTTTTCGCTCGCACCTGCAACCGCACCACGCCCTGAATTCCCGCGCGGCGCGCCATCTGCGGGTAATCCGGCGGGGGCGAATTGATCAGGTGCTTCTTGAACTCCTCCGGCTCTTCGCTCACTCCACCGTGGAACCAAACCTGGAAGCGGTCTCTCCAGGCGCCCCACCAGTCCGCGCCGCTGCCGGTGCAGGCAACTGCGCTGGCCGCTGATTGGGAAGATGCGGTGGCGATGTCGGGCGCCGGTTGTTCGAATCCCATCTGACTCAATTTCTGCGCCAACCGGTGTCTCTGCTCTTCCAGCAGGGATTGTCTCAGCGCCATCTGTTCATCCACGTACTGCAGGCGGATTTTTCCGGCGTTGCTCTTCAGCTTCAAAAGCGCCCCGCCGCCATTCAGCGTGCCAGAGGCGCGCACTGGGCCGTCCTCGCGCGCCTCCATATTCAGGCCAAGAGCCGAATCTGCTTCAATGCGGTCCGCGCCGCCATTTTCCACGCTGGCTTCAATGGTGGCCGCCAGATTCCGCGGCAGGAAAACGACGATGTCGCCCGACCCGGAAGATAATTGCGATGGCCCCGCCAGGCGCGCGGGGCGCGAAGCGTCGCCGGATTCGGGCGTGATCCACGCCGTGATGGTGCCGTTGCCGGTCGCGGCGCGCACCACGTTCGAAACGCGCGTCAGGCAGATGCCGCCACCGCTCGTTTCCACTTCCATGGGCCCGGAGACATACATGACGCGAACGCCGCCGCCGCCCGTCTCTGCATGGACGGAGCCGTGCACTTCGCCGAAATCGATCTGGCCGCCGCCCGTGCGCACGCCAACCAGCGCGCCCGCTTCTCCAACGGTGATATTTCCCCCGTCGGTCTCCAGTTGCGCAGTGCCCCGGATATGCGCGGCGCGAATATGGCCGCCACCGGTGCGAATCTTGGCGTTGCCGGAAACGTCGCGGGCCTGGATGAAGCCGCCGGCAGTGTAGGCGTCGAAGTCGCCGGCGATGTCGAGGACGGTGATGTGCCCGCCCTGTGTCTCAATCTTCGCGACGGGCGCCGAACTCATGTTGGCGAGGTGATCGATTCCTCCAACGCGTCCCGTGGTGACGTTTCCGCCCTCGGTCACCAGCAGCGCATGGCCGCCGATATCCCCGGTTTCGATGTCGCCCGCGCCGGTGTGCACTTCCACCGAAAAATTCGCAGGGACGTAAACGGTGAACTGCACCCAGAACTGGGCATTTCTTCCCGCCAGGCTGCGCAGCCGGGGAAGGAAGCCGTTCAACGTAAGCGTGCCTCGGATATCGCGGAAATTGAGGACGTAGCGGTTAAATAGAATTTGCGAAAGTGGTTCGTGGGCATCCGTTTCGAGATGCACCGTATAACGTACGGCCGGGGCTGCGCCGGCGGGTTGCGGCAGAACGTGCACTGAGCCCATGTCCGCAATCAGCGAGAATGTGCGTGCGTCGCCCGCGGGCAATTCGCCGGAGCGATCGGCGGAAGCGTGCGGCGGAATATTTTCTGCTTTGGAAACGGGGCAATATACACAGGAGGTGGCCAGGCAGAGCGCCACAGCAATACCCGCGGCCAACACCCACGGCAAAAACTTTCCGGAATCGTTCACGAAGGGAATCGCTTTCATCGGTTCGACATCTTAAACCAAATCCGTTGCGGCGCGTTACTG
>Ga0210405_10003244_pt1 | contig 16115 bp, 10 predicted proteins | sample IncBWH11MmetaG_FD_155492 | JGI IMG/M metagenome (GOLD analysis project Ga0210405, IMG submission 155492) | Forest soil microbial communities from Barre Woods Harvard Forest LTER site, Petersham, Massachusetts, United States - Inc-BW-H-11-M | ecosystem: Environmental > Terrestrial > Soil >... | reverse complement strand
CTCGCGCACCCCCTTCTTGAACCAATAGGAGGCGAGCACGGGAATCAGCGTTAGCGTCAGGATGAGCGCGCCCACCAGGGCAAACGACATCGTCTCAGCCATGGGATGGAACAGTTTCCCCGAGGCTCCGCTCAGAGCATAAATCGGCAGATAACCAGCGAGGATGACGGCCACCGAATAAAAGATCGGGCGATCCACATCTTTCGCCGCGGCAAGAATGACTTCGTTCAGGTTGTAGTGCTGTCCCTCCCGCAGCGCCAGCTCGCGGTAGATATTTTCGATCATCACCACTGCGCCATCGATGACGATTCCGAAATCAATCGCCCCGATGGAAAGCAAATTCGCGGCAACGTCGTGCGCGTGCAGCACGATGAAGGCAAACAAAAGCGAGAGTGGAATGGTGAGGGCAACAATCACGGCAGCGCGGAAGCTGACCAGGAAGAAAATCAGCACCACCAAAACCAGCACCATGCCGCGAAGCAGGTTCGCTTCCACCGTGTCCGTCGTCAGGTCTACCAGTTCACTGCGGTCATAATAAGGACGAATTTTGACGTCAGGCGGCAGGATTTGGTGGTTCAGTTCGTTGGTCTTTGCTTCGACTCCTTTCAGCACGTTCTGCGTCTGCTCTCCGCGCAGCATGAGAATGACGCCCTCAACCGCATCGTCATTTTTCTGGAATCCGAATTCCCCCAGGCGCGGCGCGTGCCCAATAGTTACATCTCCTACATCGCGCACTCGGATGGGCACGCCTTTGTTGGCGCCAACTACGATGTTCCCGACGTCGTCTGTGTTCCGGACCAGTCCAATCCCGCGAACGTAGTAGAACTGCCCGCCTTGAGAATAAAAGCCGCCGCCCGCATTCGAGTTGTTGGCCGCTAAAGCAGCCGTGACCTGAGGAATGGTCAAGTGATAACCGTAGATGCGCGCCGGGTCGAGCAGGACCTGATATTGCATTACGGTTCCGCCGAAGCCCGAGTCGTCAGCCACGCCGTGAACCGATCGATAAGCTCTCTCAATCACCCAGTCTTCAATCGTTTTCAGTTCCTGAGGACTGCGGTCGGAACTCTCCAGAACATAGCGATACACCAGTCCGCTCGGGCTGAAAAGAGGCGCGAGGCTTGGAGTTACGCCGGTTGGCAGCGTAGCTTGAGCGAGCCGCTCAAAAACGATTTGCCGCGCAAAATAACTGTCCGTGCTTTCTTCGAAGGTGAGGATTACATCGGACAACCCGTAGAGCGAGATGGACCGCATCACCACCATGTGAGGGACGCCGTTCATCTGGAGTTCAAGTGGAAGCGTCACCAACCGTTCGACTTCCTCTGCAGCATGGTCCGGCCATTGGGTGATGATTTCGACCTGTGGAGGGGAGAGATCAGGATAGGCGTCGACGGGCATCCGCTGAAAAGACAGAATTCCCCCGACCGTGATGAAAGCGGTCAGCATGAGCACTAGAAATCTTTGCCGCAGTGCCGCTTGGACTATTCGGTGAATCATTCAGTTTGTGATAGACAAATCCTTGTCAGAATTCTTGGGACGTTGTTCCCAGCATGCGCAATCCGGCTAGCGCTGCAGCGAGTTCGCAAACTGCAGGAACAAACTGCCATCTCCGATGACCCGGTCGCCAGCTTTCAAGCCGCTGGTAATCTCTGTTTTTCCGTTCAGACTTTCTCCGAGCGTCACTGAGCGTCTGCCAAACTGGTTCACAGACACCGCGGCATAGACGAAAGGCTGATTCTCGCTATCGCGTAGGACGGCGGCATCCGGGAGCGCAATTGCATTCGGAATCGTGCCCGCGTTTACCATTGCTACGACGTACATATCTTTCTTCAGTTTTTCGCCAGGATTGTTCGTCTCGACGCGCGCCGGAAGGGTACGTGTGCTCGGATCCAAGGAAGCAGCCTCGTATGAAATGCGTCCGTGGAACGCTTCAGGATAAGTATCGGTCTGAATTGTGACCTCGTTTCCTACGTTCACGTATGGCAAGTCCTTCTGATAGACGTTGACCAGCACCCAGACCGTGTTAACGTCGGAAATCATGAAACATTGGGTGGCGCCCGGTTGAATCAGTTGTCCCACAGACACATCCTGCTCGACGACCAGCCCGCTGACCGGCGCTTTCAGCGGAGCCTCAAAAGAGGGCGGGGCTTTCACAAGGGCGTCAGGATCAGTGATTCCCAAGACTTTCAATGCCGCTTGCGCCGTAACCAGGTCGCCGCCGGCCTGCACCTCGGCCGATTGCGCCTGCTCCACATTCTGTTCCGCGATCGCGTGGTGCTGGTATAAGTCCTGAGTTCGGGCATTGGCCTTTTGTGCGAGGGCATAAGCATCCTTGGCCTTCAGATAGTTGGTACGGAGCTGCGAATAATCAGGACTCGCGACGTACAACATGGGATCGCCCTGACGTACGTTCTGCCCGGGAACCACCACTATGCGGCTAACCGGTCCGCTCACCTGCGTGATGACTGGCGTGGTACGAAAACTGTTGTAAGCCACGGTCCCGGTTAGCCGGAGGGTTCGAGTCAGCGTTGTGGTTTGAACGGTTAGCACCTGTACGTGCGACATCTGTTCCAGCGGAATGGTAAACAGTTCCGGGTGGTCTGAGTTCTTAGTGGAGTTGGCGGCATTTGACCCTGACCCCTGACAGCTGCCGATCACCATCGTGATCGCCGTCACGGCGGCCAATGCAGCCAACCGCCACCAAAGCCGCTTGCGAGAGTTCATGGAAGGTTCCTCGTTCCTACTGCTTCCTTCAGCTGCTCGAGCGCCGTCATGTAAGAAGCTAGTGCCTGGCGGTATGCCAACTGGGCGGCCCGGTAGGTACGCTCAGCGTCCAGGAAATCCAGCAGGCTGGCGGCGCCGCGCTTATAGGCGTACTCGCTGATATCGCGCGACTCTTGCGCCTGTTTCAGGTATCCGGAAGTGTAAAGTTGGACGATTTCGTCGTTGCTCCTGATGGCCTCGTAGGCATTGCCAACGTCTGACAGCACCGCGTCGCTTGCCGATAACTGCGATTCCTGGGCCTGCGTAAGAGCGTAGCCAGTACGCGCGATCTCACCCTGATTGCGATTGAAAATGGGCAGAGCAAAACTGGCGAAGATTGAAGCGGTATTCTGTCCCGCAGTGTGGGTAAAGTCGAAGGTACCGTTCACATCGACTTTGCCGTTGGCTTTCGCTAGCCGAATTTGGCTCTGGGCAGCGGTTACGCCGAACAGGGCAGCCTGGAAATCGGGACGCGCTTTAAGTGCCTTGGCCTGCAAATCCTCAAGGTTCGCTTTCAGCGGTTGATACGCCAAGTCACCAATGACGTCGTAGTTGGCCGGAACCGCGTCGTACCCAAGAAACTGCCTCAAGCCGATCAGTGCCTGCGCCTTCGCGAGGCGGGCGGAGGACACATCGGTCTGAAATTGGAGGAGCTGAAGCTTGATTTTGAGGTAGTCGCCTTCGCTAATGGCACCTGCATTGAGCTGGGCCTCTGAAATATCGACCGTCGTCTGGAAGCTTTTCATATCCTCCAGTGCGAACTGCAGAGTTGATTCAGCCAGCAAGACGCTGACGAACTGCTGTCCCACGTTAAAGGCGAGCGTGCGTTCTGCGTCCGTGACTTGAGCACGGGTGACCGCAGTCTGATCCCGCGCGGCTTGCAACCGGCTCTGCCGTTTGTGGCCGCGTTCAAAGAGATACGAGAGGCCGAGATCGAACTGCTGCGCCAGGTCCAGGTCCTCGGTCGAAAAATCGCTGGGAGAAAAGATGGGAATGAATTGAGCATCGCCTCCGAGGACAGGATTGGGACGCAGGTTCGCCGTAATCTCCTGCGCCTGGTTTTGGAAGATCAGAGTACGCGTGGCTTTGAGCGCATGGTTGTGGGCTAATGCCAAATCGATGGCCTGATCCAGACCGATCAGAGTCGCCGCTTGCGCCGCACACTCCTCTACTGCCAGGAACAAGAAGACGGGCAAAATGGCGAAGGCGAGAAATCGTTGGAAGCCCGTCAATATTGCATCAAAGCGATCGATTCTGACAGGCAGCTGCCCGCGAGGCGAAGGCGTTTTGAAGCGTCGTAAGCTCACTTCGAATTCCAAATTCTCCATACAACATCGTTGGGGCGGCAGCGCTCAACGAAAGCGATCGGGTCTGGCTGGCCGGCGGCCCTTTACTTTCCACTACAGACGTGCTGAAAAACTCAGATCACTTTTCGGGAACACCGAGAAAGGAGAGCACAGAAAGCTCTAGAGAGTAGGAGGAGGACGTACATATAACTGAAAGGACTCGAGAAAGGACCGCGGATGCATCTGCGCCGGCGAGATTTGGAGGCAACGGCGGAAGACGGCGGAGAACGCAATGGACAACACGATGGCCGCGACCGATTGCGCCATCAAGCAAGTCAGGCACAGCGTTGTATTGGCTGAATCTGCACGCAGCTGTGTCCCGCCCCGCACGTCGAACGATTGGAAACCGCAGGAATGGGCTACCTGCGCCACCGTGGCCACCAGTAGCAGAGCGACACATAAGGAAGCCAGCAATTTTGCGCCAGCCGTTTTTGTGAGGACGTTCACAATTGTGCTGCCGTCATATGGAGCATCCAGCCAAATTGCCTTAATCTCGCAGGTTACGACGCTTACCGGAGATTCTAGCACTCGAATGGCAATCGATTGAAACCTTCTTTCGCAGTGAATGTCTGAAGCCGCGAGAGACTGAGACAGTCCAATCACCTTTGCTATTAACTATGTGGTTCCTGATCGCAGGCGAACAAATCACCCAGGCCAAGAACCATGTCAACCAGTCCATGACCATGAAGCAACTGCAGCCCGTGATCTGGTATTAGGCGGCTTGGCTCCGGCGCCGCAAACTGGCGGAACTGAACGAAGTAGAAAAAATCATGGATGAAATGGACGCAAAAAGCGTGGCGTGAAATTGGCTCGTTGATTCTGTCAGATAAAGCGCGATCCCGAGGTTATCGGTTCGTCCGTCGCATTAGTACCGAGGAACGCCCTTGTAAGCACTAAGACGCACTGATCACAACTGGATTATCCTACGGGCAAAGGCTGTTTTGACCGCTCGTGCCCGAAAGAAGATGCGAACGATGGCGCCACATTTCTACAGATCGTTCTCGAATGATTGGCCCAAGAGCTGGTCCGATTTCGCAAGGGGAAAAATATCAAGGAGCAACCCGATCCGATGAAGATCACCCTGAATGTGAATGGTCAGCAGCACATGGTGGCGGTTGATGCAGAAACGCCCCTGCTGTTTGTTCTGAACGACGAGCTTGGGTTGCGCGGACCCCGATTCGGTTGTGGCATGGCTCAGTGCGGAGCCTGCACTGTAACCATGCGCGGCCAGGCCGTGCGGTCTTGTGTCATGCCCGTAAGCGCGGTCGGCCAAGACGAGGTCACGACGCTGGAGGGTTTGGGCACGCCTGAAAAGCCTCACCCAATTCAGCAAGCGTTTATTGAGGAAGGAGCTGCCCAATGCGGGTTTTGCCTCAGCGGCGTGATTCTGACGGCGAAGGCCGTACTCGACGTAAAACCGAATGCCTCTGATCAGGAGATTCGGGATGCTCTGGGGGGCATCTTGTGTCGCTGTTTCGCCCACATTCGCATGTTGCGGGCAATTCGAAAGTATGCAGAGGCAAAGCGATCATGACCCAGTCCCGCCGTGAGTTTCTGAAAAGTTGTGGTGCACTGATTGTCAGTTTTAGCGCTGGGTCGTTGAGTCTGTTGTCCGCCCAGGGTCAAGGACAGTTTGGCACCCATCCCTCACACATCGATCCGGAAAAGCTCGATTCGTGGCTAGCCGTCGGAGCCGATGGGATGGTCACAGCATATACCGGAAAATGCGATTTCGGTCAGGGCATTTTCACCGCTCAATCCCAACTGGTCGCGGAGGAACTGTGCGTTCCAATTGGTCGCGTCAAGCTTATCCAGTGCGATACATCTGTCTGTCCGGATCAGGGAACCACGTCTGGAAGTCAATCGACTCCGACGAACTTCAACTCGGAAAACCTCGCGTTAGCCGCAGCCACCGCTCGCGAAGCCCTGCTGGGCCTCGCTGCTGTGAAATTAGGAGAGCCGGTCGAGCAGCTCACAGTGGCGGATGGTGTCATCACGAGCAGTATGGGACGTCACGTCCGGTACGAGGAGCTTATTGGAAACAACCATTTCAATCTCCCGCTAAGTGCTACAGCAAAGCGGCGATCTGCTGCAAATTGGACGGTCCTGGGCAAACCAATTCCTTCACTGGACAGAACCGCCCTGATGACTGGTCAGTTCGAGTTCGTTCACCACGTTCGGATTCCTGGAATGCTGCACGGACGAGTCGTGCGGCCTCCCGAGATGGGAGCGACGGTTGCCCGTATAGACGAACAATCAGTGCGGAGTGTTCCAGGTCTCGTGAAGGTCGTCGTCGGTAAGAATTTTGTTGGCGTCGTGGCCGAGACTCAGTACCAGGCAGGAGTGGCGGCTAGGAAGTTGGGGGTTCGGTGGAATCCCGGCCCTGAGCTTCCGTCGCAGAATGGCTTCTTCGACTATCTCCAGGGACAGCCTTCGCAAGACGTTTTTAGCGTTGACTCCCGGGACATAGACGCTCAGCTCGCTGCCGCGAGCACGGTCATCCGGGCTAAGTACACGTATCCGTACCAAATGCACGGATCCGTAGGCGCATCGTGTGCGGTGGCCGACGTCAAGCCGGAGAGTGCAACCGTTTGGTCGGCAACTCAGTCGGTTTATCCAACCAGGAGCATCATTGCAAAGCTTCTGGATCTGCCGATTGATAAAGTGCGTGTGACCTATGTGCGCGGCTCGGGCTGCTACGGACTGAATGGTGCCGATGCCGTCTCTTTTGATGCAGCCATACTCTCTCAGGCGGTGGGAAGACCGGTCCGCCTGCAATTCTCACGTCAGGACGAAATGATGTGGGAGAACTTCGGTTCCGCGTGTGTGGTGGAACATCGTGCCGGCCTGGCGGGCGATGGACGCATCGTAGCCTGGGATCGGGAGGACTGGGTAGCTTCCCGGGGTAGTCGACCGGGCTACGATCAACCGGGGAATGTTATCACCGGCATGCTGCTGGGGTATGACCCCGAGTTGCCTGAGCCTCGCTCTGCCAAGCAGCCCGCTGGCAAGTTTCATAACCGGAGCAACAGCGTGCCATCCTACTTCGCAGGGTGCGTTGCTGGCGACTGTGGTGGCGACGGAACCATCCGCTGTGAACGGGCACTGACTCATACCGTGCGTTCGCCGTTCTTCACCGGGCCGCTCCGCTCACCGTTGCGAATTCAAAATACATTTGCCAACGAATGTTTCATGGACGAACTCTGCGCGCACTCCAGGGCCGACCCTGTGAGATTCAGACTGCTGCATCTGCAGAACTCGCGAGTCATCGGCGTCCTCAAGGCTGTCGCCAATGCCGCGAGTTGGCAGGCTCGGCCCTCCCCGAGGACGGACATCTCTCGGGCGCAAACGGTAAGCGGACGTGGCATCGCCTGCGTCGCGTATGAAGGAGACAACGGCTATGCTGCGCTCGTGGCCGAGGTCGACGTAGATCTGCAAACAGGAACGGTCCGGCCGAGGCGCTTTGTAATCGCTTTGGACTGTGGTTCTATTTCCAACCCTGATGGTCTGCGAAATCAGACTGAAGGTGGCATCCTGCAGGGCATGAGCCGTGCCTTGGTGGAAGAAATTAGATGGGACATGAGGCGAGTGACCTCCGTTGATTGGGAGACCTATAACAGTTTGCATCTGGATTACGAGATGCCCACGGTCGAGACGATCTTCGTGACGCCAGCGAATGTGCCCGCAACCGGCGCAGGAGAGACCGCAATCACAGTCACTCCCGCCGCGATCGGAAACGCTATTTTCGATGCGACGGGTGCCCGTCTTCGGGATTTACCGTTTACTCCGCAGCGCGTCAAGTCTGCACTCGTTGATAGGGTCCACGGAGACGAGAGCAGGTGAGTGTCAAGAATCGACAAAGGATCGCGTCTCTCCTCCCTGTGGCTGGAGGACTTTGAAGAACCGCTCAGCGTTGCCTCATGCAGCAGGAGAGCGCAACTGCTGCCGATCGTCGAGCGCTGCCACCCGTGTTGGTGATCAAACGCTCCTTTTGTATTTGCAATCTTTCGTCTGGGACAATTCTGGACGGTCCATGATTACTTCTTCTTGGACAGGAGGATGGTTTGCACGAAGGAGCGCATCTCTGCTGGCTGGTTCGCCAGACGCTGTTTGAGGCGTTGGTCCATCTGGTCTGCGAAGATGGCAAGCGCCTCTCCGTTCCCAGCACGCGCGGGGCTTAGCGCGCAAGCGAGCGATGGCACAAAAATCGAGCGGAAGAAAAGGGTGCGCTTGGTTGTTAGAGATTCCTTGTCTCCATCACAGGCGTACTGATCCCACGCTGCATCCGAGACCTCGGACATCGCGAAATCTTCCACGGTCAGTTGTTGGAATTCTCCAGTACGCTCGAAGGGCGCGAGGAGATCCCGTTTTCGCCGAGGATGGGCCCTAAGCGTCATTCGTGAGCGTTCCTCAGATGTGATCGCGCCATCGGCGACCATTTCCGCCAGCGCCGCGTTGGCATGGTCGAATATCGGTTCGAGCCCTACCGAACCATCATCGGCAATCCCAGGAAGAACCACGACCAGCTGGCCTCCAGGGCGCAATTCTCGCGCTCGCAACGTGAGAAATGCTTCCCAATCCTGCGCGGCCTGACGTTCAAATTCTGCGTGCACCGTGCTTGTGCTGCAAATAGAAATGAAGTGGCCGGGAATTAGTGCCGGCACCCGGCTCAGCCACACCGCTGCGTAGGAGGACCATCCGAGGTGCACGGAGCCGGATGGCAGGACCTTCTCGTAGAATGACTTGCCGATCGCCGCGGAATAGACTTCGGGTTCATCCACGCCATATCTGTTCGGGTCGGCATCCAGGACCTCGAACAGGGAGTTGAAGTCATTTGAGGGTTGGTCGATGTGAAAGACGGAAATAGCGCGGTTTGGCCTGATGCGCTTTCTCAATCTGCTGATTGCGACCTGCATCGGGGCAAGCGAGTTTTTTCCCTGGGACGATCCGTAGTCAGCAATAACGATGGGTTCGTCGCCCGGGTCGAGTTTTACCTCTCTGATCGCCTTTTCGAGCAGAGGTAGCGCCAGGGCGGCGCCGTCTGCCGGCAGTTTTGCATGCTTGTTGTACGCTCCGTTACCTTCCATGACGGCGTGAGATGGTCTACGTTCATTCGACATCTGACAAATTCTCTTTAGACTTCAAGAACAAGCAGCGTATTACGATGTCCGCACTTCCAGCGTGAACTATGGCTTTGCTGCAACAATCGCAGTGAACGGCGTCCCTGCCAGTCAGTGGGCCTCGCAATCGGCTCTTAACATTCGAGGGCGTATCCGGCTTGATGTTCTGGTTGAGCCGCAGCACGTTCCCGGGGTCGTACTTTTTCTTGATATCCACCAGTCGAGCGTAGTTCGGCCCGTACGCCGCATGGACCAACTCGTCGCTGGTTTCGCCCAGTTGGTTGACGTACACCCCATGCGCAAAGGGTTGCAAACTGTCTCGCACAGAGTTGACCCATTGCACTGCACTCGCCTTCTCCGCCGGAGCGTTCCAGAGTCCCACGATGTCCAACTCGTAACCCGGCTGGCGTAAAGCAAACGCCGTATCACTCAATCCCACGCGCGAAATAGCGCCGTAAAGCGGCACGATGAACACCCTGGTCCTTGGTGTTGCATCGTTGGTTGCCGCGGTTATCTTCGCAATTGCGGACGCGCTGAGTTCCGGCAGGAACAGGTCTGTTTGAAAATGCGCGGTGGGCGCTGGAATAAATGCTGCCGACTGGGCTTCCAGATAGGACATAACCCTGACGTTGTCCTCCTGCGGTTTGAGTGCGCGCAACGGCTTGAGCAATTCATTCCCCTGGCGCGGATCCCCACAATGGCAGACTAGCATCCGGAATCGCGTTCCCTGTTCGGATGGTAAAACCATGCCAACGATGCTCATTTCATCGGGCGCCGCTGCGACGAACTTGACAAAGGCCTGCAACAGCTCCGGAATTCTCCCAGCCGGATACATGAGCGTCCCCGCTAGGACGTCGGCGACCGGATGGAGCCGATACTCGAGCCTGGTGACCACCGCGAAATTTCCGCCTCCGCCGCGAATCGCCCAGAAAAGATCTGGATTGGAGTTCTGGCTGGCCTCGACTTGCCTTCCATCCACCGTCACGAGCTGCGCCGATATCAGGTTGTCGCAGGCAGCGCCATATTTCGGCATCAACTGCCCCTCGCCTCCGCCGAGCGTCAGGCCGGCAATTCCTACCGTCGGACAACCACCCGACGTCGTGGCCAAGCCGAAGCGTTGCGTTGCCTGGTCAAGATCGCGTACCAGCGCGCCTGCCTGTGCACGGGCCACGCGCTTGTGCGCGTCGACTTCGACCCGGTTCATCCCCGAGAGATCGATCACTACGCCGCCATCGCACACGCTGAATCCGGCGCGGTTATGGCCTCCACCGCGCACCGCCAGTGACAAATTCTGCGTCTGGGCGAACGCAAGCGCTCGTGCGACGTCGGGCGCACCGGCACAGCGCACGATCAGCGCCGGACGCCGATCGAATGCGCGGTTGAAAACCAGGCGTGCCGATTCATAGTCGGGCGTCTCCGGTGTGATTACGTGCCCGCTAATCTGGGAAACAAGTTTTCGGATCGCCGTCGCATCGAGCGGAGCGGCATTCTGTTCGCGTGCTTCGAACATTCGCCGCGACCCTGCGAGTGCCTTAATCGGGCCTCCGCAAAGCGCTGCTGCCGCGAACGCGGCCTGCTGGACAAACTGTCTTCGAGTAGGGTGCGCCATATTCGACTCCCCAATTCTCAGCCGCGAGTGTACACGGCCCCAAGCAACAATGCGGGCAAAAGCATCATCCTCTTCATGCTGTTCCCGTCTTTCATTTCTGCGAGTGTCCTGTAACCCCGACTCCTGGTCGTTGGCCGCTTGCCAGCTTCACGCGACCTTTCTTGGAATGTGGGCGAGGCGAGACAGTACTGGTATTCTGCCTAGGCTCGCGGTTGTGCGTGGGCGACTTCGGGGGCTCAACAACAACTTTGGTTTGGGTTGCCCACGGGTCATACCACGTCGGGTCAACTTCTTGTTGGGCGTAGACCGCGAGCCCAAGAGCTGGCACGAGCGTCGCTGCCAGCAGCATGGCTTTCAATAGAAATATTCTGTCGAGCCTTATCCCTTTTGACTGTTTCACCTGAGCGTCTCCTCATCGAATAAAGCCGCAGATTCTCTGAATTCACGACCAGTTCCAGGTTGCCAGCGTGCTTCCCATCGCTATCGCAATTCCTCCAGCCGTTATTCGCGAAAGCTCGCTCTGGTTAGCTCTGGAAGCTGTCCTCCAGCGGAAGGCGTATTAATCTCGCCGAAGGACAAGCTCCGCCAAGACATCGCGCGAGGAGCGCCAACCCCTCGTGAAATTCCGTTGCCGTGCCACGGAATTTCGCGAGGTGCGGAACGGATACTTGCGAAGAGGACGACTTTGTCGTGCCCCCGCGCAGCGCCCGCACCAACAAGCGCCAGGACTGAGCAGATTGTCGATAAGACTGAAGCGTAACGTTTCTTGATTCATCTCCTTTTTCGAAGTACCATCGCCCGCCGTGAGCGGACGATGGTCTGGACCGGTCAGTGTTAGTTGTGTGTTGTAGCCGGCTGGACATTCCGCGGAAGATTCGCCGCAACTGCCGGCCCTAATGACGGCAGCACCGGCGGCCCCGGCTTGGCCAGCGGTTTGGGGACGCTCGCTTTCCACTTCGCCACCATCTCGGTCTTGTCGTCCAGACGGACGTTTTCGTAGCCGCGGCGCAGTGCCACAATGCGGTACTCGAACGCAACGCTCGACTGCCCGCCGCCGAGTTCATGCACTTCGAATCCAGCAGCCGATTTGTTACTGACATATATGCCGCGGCAGTCGCCCTGCGGAGTCAGAAAGACGTGATAGTCGGAGGTTGCATCCACTGTTTGGGCGAAGGTTGGTTCGAGGGCTATCGTTGCCAAACCTTTGGCTAGTTTTCCGCTACCAAAGTCTTCGAACCAGTTTTGCGGCGCTTCGACCGCGTAGAGAGCGACTTGGCGGCGACCACTATCGACCGGAACCACGGCTGATTTTGAGCCTTGGCAGAAGAGGTCGCCGTTATTGTCGAACGAACAGCTCTGCTTAAATCCTCCGGCCACTAAGGCGGCCCCGGCTCCCTCGGAAAGAAAAGCGGCCGTCATGACGCCGGAGGGGCTGTTGTTGGCAGCAAACAGCGCCTTGGCATCGTCTGCGGTAGCAACTACGCCAGCCGGGGTATTACCGTTTTGGCCTGTATCCCCCCAAACCCCCACTGCGCAGCAACCGATGATGCCCAGCCCAACGTTGCTTTCTCCATCACCCAAGGCGATCGCGCCTATGCCGTTGGGGCTGTGGGTGGCGCCCACCAGGCCCCATGTAGTACCGCTGGTGGCAAAACTCTCTGCTTCCACGCCAGCGGAAACTCCGGAGGGGTTGCTGTTTATCCCCTGCACCCCGTAGGTTGTCCCACTCTTCGCAAACGATGTTCCGAAGACGCCATTGCCGGAACTGCTTTCGCCAACCACGCCGGTTGCGCCTCCGCTGCTGGCGGTTGCCTGGCCGAACACCCCGGCTGACGTGGACGAGGTGCTGGAAGTTGAGCCCTCCACGCCGACGAAACCACCGGTACCTGCAACGCCGGTGCTGTTGTTACCCAGTCCAGTTGCGATCATGCCGGTGGAACCAGTGCCCGACACACCTATACTGTTCGTGCCGGTAGCGTCACCCTCTACACCGATGAGGCCGGTTCCCGTCACCCCCCGCGTGGTGCCATTTCCCACCACGCCGTTAGGGCCGTTACCTTGCACCCCGACGCCACCACCATTGGTATTTGTGTTGACGCCCAGGACTGCTATGCCCGACGCGTTTTGATTTCCGACGCTCACGACAGCACCAGTGGTGTTGCCTGTAAAGAAGCCGGTTTGGCCCAACACTTCCCCCTTAGAAGCGTTTAGGTTCCCGCTCAGCGAAAGATTGCCCGCGATTCCGACGGTAGTCCCGCTTTGGCTGATGACTGAGTTGTTAACCTTGGCGCTGCCGCCGTTGGTCGAGAATTTGGGAATGAAACTGGTGTTGCAGGCCGCTCCGCCGGCGCAACTGATCTCATTGGGCTGCTCCGCTGGTGGCAGCGCTGTTTTTGTCGAACTGCTGGTGGACCGAGGGGCGGCTAGTTGAAACGCGGAAATCGGTTTTCCGCCAAGCGTTTCTGCGTCTGCGGCCTTCAGTGCGTAGGGCGCGCTGACCAGTAGAACGCGCGGCTGTTCGTTCTGTCCTTGCAGCTGCACGCCCACCCAGCGGGCCTCGTTGGAGCTGAAAAACTCCATGGGCAGGCCGTCGGGCTTGGTGGCTCCCAGCATTGCGGTGTATCGGCCGTTTGCATCTGCCTGTACATTCTGCGTCTCCAGCCAGAGCGGTGCCCCGCCCTGCTGATCCTTGTAAAAAGCGAAGGTTATGCCGACGACACCTGTCTTCGGCGCACCCGCCTCGTCTTTCACCACGCCGGAGAACTTGATCAGGTGGGGTACGGTAACGGTGGTACTGTTGGCGGCATTCTGCGTTAGCCCGAAGGGATGCAGGGCGATCAGCAGTGTGGCGACAATCAAAGCAAATCGAAAAGTGCGAAGGTCTTGGTTTTTCATATTAATTCTCCTTTTTCTGTTTGTGCTCAATCCCGCTTCCGAGGGGTGGCTACTTTTCTTGTCCACCCCCCGAAGCGCGGGCGGGCTTTACTGGTTGATGTTGCAGACAAACGTGTTGCCCTGCTTGATGGGGGCAGTGCACAACGGTCCTAGATTGGTCTTCGCATTGGGTACGCTGATCATGGCGTTGGGGCCGGCCACGTGCTGACCGTTGAATGGGGTTGGCTTGCTGGCATCGAATCCGCAAGCGACGGCATCCTGCGGGTTGTCGAACCAAAAACCGACGTGAAGGGCGTTGGTCGGGGCCAAACTGGTATCCGGGTCAAAGCCAAAGATCTGGTCCAGGAGAATGGTGTGAATGGTCGCGTTGAGATTTCCGTACTGGTCCGCTTTCAGGTCGGTTTGATACCACGCCAATCCGAAGTTGGTGAAGTTGGGATCGACCTGGCCGTCGGACAGCAACTCGCTGCGCTGGATTGTGAATAGATCGAAGCCCAGGTTAGGCTGGAAGTTCTGTCCTTTTATGTATAACGTGTCAGCAAGATTGCCGCGGACCACTGTAACCTCAGCCGTGGCGGTAGACCCAAAGCAACTCGCGAAGGGTGGGTTGGGGTAGAGCTTGAAAGTTTCCTTGTGGACCTCCGCTGCCTGCGGCTGGACTGCAGCGGTGAGGACGGTGAAGGCAAGCGCCAGCAACATCAGGCACTTGCCAGCGTAAGTTGTTTTTCCTGGGTACGTCATTAGATCAATCTCCTAATTCTTGGTCAGTTTGGCCGCTGCCTAGTCGAACCCGGGCAGTCGGATCGTCGCTTGCATGCGCTGCGACGGGACCACTCTCGCTCGGAAACCGCAGAACCGTCCTGAGGAAGTCCTAAAAGATCTCTAAAATTCGTCAAAAAAATCTAGGAAAGCTGCAAGCATCAGGAAGGAAAGAAATTACGAACTGCTTGCGGGCTCGCTCACATCCGCAATCCCTGGACCGCGTATAGCTGGGAAACCTATTTTGGCTGTTCCGCGCGATGCTATTCTTGTCGTAGAATTTGTTCGCGTGGTTTTAAACAGATTCTTCGGAACGTAGAATCCCAAAGCACTCGATCTGATGGGAACCAAGAATCTGATTCTGAACCCCCTTCGCTGGAAACCTCGACGACAAGCGATCTTCTTTCTGAAGCGCCGCCGTCAGGGTGTGTGAGAAGTTACTTAGGAGTGTCCTGCCGGAACCGGTCAATGAGTACAGCCGACCAGTTCGAACCAAAGTCGCCGGGACCATGCAAGCGTCCTTTTTACGAGTTCGGTCCCTACCTTCTAGACACAATCCAGCACGTTTTGCTGAAAGAAGGGAGGGCGGTGACGCTCACCCCGAAGACCTTTGACACGCTGCTTCTGCTGGTTCAAAACGGAGGGCGAATGCTCTCCAAAGAAGAACTCATGAAAACGCTGTGGCCGGACAGTTTCGTGGAGGAGTCGAACTTGACCCAGCAAGTTTCGATGATCCGCAGAGCTCTCGGTGACTCTCCTGGCGACCCCCATTTCATTGTGACGGTCCCTGGGAGAGGGTATCGCTTCAGTGCCGAGGTCAGAAATTGGGGGGATGAGAAAGAGCGTTTGACTGTATCGGCGCCGCAATTGATCAGCGCCGCCGCAAACCGAAACGGGCAAAAGCTAATGCCGCTAGATAGAGCGGACGTGAACGGGACGGATAACGCGGTACCGATCGCGCCACCGCTCAAGTCGAGAGACCGCAAGACGACCAGATGGACAGTCCTGTCGGTTGCCGCAGTCGCACTGCTAAGCATCGCGATCTTAGCAATCACAAGATTTCTACATCCGACGCAACCCGGGACAAGCCATGCTGTCGCCGCAAATCGCAGTTTGGCAATTCTTCCACTTCAGAACCTTAGGCAAGATCCTGACGACGATTTCCTGGGATTCTCGCTTGCAGACGCCGTCATCACCAAGCTCGGGTACGTGAGCTCGCTTACGACCAGACCTTCCGCAGCAGTCGAGAAATATAGAAACCAGGTCATTGACATTCAAAAGGTTGCGGCAGATCTGAATGTTGACACTCTCCTCACAGGGAGCTTCATCCGCGATGACGATGATCTGCGCATTACCTATCAATTGATCGACGGTAAGACCGAGAAGATTCTGGGCCGGGGCACCATCGATTTGAAGTACGACAAGCTATTGCGAGTCCAAGACAACGTAGCCCAGCAAATTATCAAAGACCTGGAGCTCAACCTGTCACCGTCCGAGGCTGAGAGGATCAAGCCCGATGCGCCTGTCAATCCGCTTGCTTATGAATACTACCTGCGAGGTGTCGACCTCCACGGCCAGCACAAATTCCCCATAGCGATCAAGATGCTGGAGAAGTCGACCGAGATT
>Ga0210405_10003243_pt1 | contig 16120 bp, 19 predicted proteins | sample IncBWH11MmetaG_FD_155492 | JGI IMG/M metagenome (GOLD analysis project Ga0210405, IMG submission 155492) | Forest soil microbial communities from Barre Woods Harvard Forest LTER site, Petersham, Massachusetts, United States - Inc-BW-H-11-M | ecosystem: Environmental > Terrestrial > Soil >... | reverse complement strand
CTGCGCTAAAGCCAGCTCGCGGTCTGAAATTCAAGGGCGTGCTAGACCTCGACCGCCTTCACATCAACCGATACAACTCGGTACTGGGTTACAGTACCGGATTCTGCTAGAGCCGGGTCAAAGAGGGCTAAGTTTATTCCGTCGCTTACCGAACTGCGATAAACGACACCCCGGTATCCACATTTTTTTATGAATTCACAGAGGTATTGACTCGGCGTGTAGTCGATTGCGGCAGATTGCGGCACAACCGGCCGTGTAAGTTCATTTCCGAGCCGCTCAAGGAAAGGGAGGTCGCTTCTCATCCTTCCAATATCTGCTGCGTCCTCCAATAGGAAAGGAGAGACCATTTTTCTCGGATTCCGCAAATCTACTAGCTTCAGATCGTGGGGCGTGTTGAAACTGGCAACGCAGGCTATCTCACCTGTATGCGGCCGGATTTCGGATATAGCGGTAGCCTGCGTCGATCCAAGGTAAAGATAAGGAATGCCGGCGGGGTTCGCCCGACCGTGCGACGCAATCCTCTTTGGAGGCGCTCCCATCTCCGCTGCAACGAACGCTGCATCCCCGGCCTGAATTCGCGCGCGATACCACGACCTGGGAATTTCCCCCGCGTCGAGTTCGAGCCGCGACAGAAGAACTGCAAGTCGCTCAAGGTCAATATCGGTCTCGGGGAAGAAGCGGTTGTGATACATCAGTTCGTCGCGCAGTTTTTCCCATTCGCTCACCCTGTCCGGTTCTATTTCGCCGATGGGCAAGAAATTTTGCCTGACAATTTCGCCATCGTCCAGGATTTCGGCAAGCAGATCTTTTGCACGGGAATCGTCCATGCTTGGGTGATCGAACATGCCCCAGTCCTCGCGGAACCATCGGATGAGAAGTTTGCCTTCCGCATCTCTTCGGTAGGCGCTCACTAAAATCTCGAAGTATTCCGCGAGTTGCGGGGGCGACACAATCTCGACATTATCCGTGCCGCAGTAGGAGCACCTTCCGACCTCACTCGTTAAAAATGGAATGATTTCCCTGCGAAGCTCCCGGTCGCCAAAGCAGTCCGCGCAACAGTTCATAACAGGTTAAGCCGCGGTTTTGAAATAATTAGCTAACGTTTCGATGTGGTGGTTCATCGATAATTTTTTTACGTATCCGAGGCCGGGAAAATGACCTTTTTCGTACAGCATTCGGAATTCTTTGACGGCATTCGTTTCTAGCACTTTTGATCCGGGAGCGTTGAGTGTCTTCATCATCTCAACAAGCGCTTCGGCAAATTTGCCGGCTGGGTCCGTCGGCGTGTCCTGCCTCTTTGACTTGAAGTGGTATATCTGCATCGCGTTATCCTGGTCGGGATCGATGAAGGTTAAGTGGATGGCGACCGCATAGGCGGGACCGCCGGTCTCACTATAGTCATCGCCTACTATCAGAAAATCGCCAAAGCCGTCCATGCCTTCATCCCTAAATGTTGCGTGAAGGTCAGAGAAGAGTTCGACAGGGTCGTAGTCTCTGTTCCGCTGCCGACGAAATCCGTCTCTCAGGAGAACTCTCTCGGCGCCCTTAAAGTGCCTTTGATATAGCTTTCCGCAGAACTCCTCGAGAAAAATGTGGCAATGATCCCTCGTTGCACTCCCCAACTTCTCGGTCAGATTCTTGGCCTCACTAAATCCGGCGTGAATAAGCACCGGCGCATGGGAGGCATGCGCTTCGTAGCACGCAATCGCCTCCCCGAGGGTGGTTTCTTGTTTAAGAAGAATTCCTGCCGAGATACTATGCCAGATCGAAAAATTATCCTTTAGCAGTTCTGTCAGCGGCTTGCCGGTGTCAGATAGGTCGCCGTGGTAGGGGTTCACAATTACTATCGCTCGTCCACCCACCGCAACCACGGCGTTGAGCGACTTCTGCAGTCCGCTTAAGGCGTCTTTCACGGGCTCTATAATCGGACGAAAGCCCGCTATCTTAAGGAGCGGGGCCATCTCCCTTATCGTTATCAGCTCATATTGTTTGCCGCGAAAGTAAGGGTGGTACATGCGTTTTACACCCAACACATCGCGTCTTCCAAACGGGTGTTCACCGCAGCGACGAGGCGGGTGTGATCTAGCTTGCGGAGCGGAACCGATAACGCCGCTGTTTGAAGTGAATGTGGGAGTTGAGATACTAAGTCTGAAAGTGGCAGCAGGTTACGCGTCTTTTTTAGCACATGCACCATACCCTCATGGGCCCGGCGTCCGTCCAATTTGATGAACAACTGCCGTAACACGGAATTCAAGACTGTGTTCGGCACTATCGGAACCGAGACGCCGTGCGAAAGAAGTATCATCCGCGCTTCCTCCGTCCGGATTGAATCGAAGATGGCGGCGGGCGAGGTACGCTCCGGACGATCAACTGCGTCTCGCAACGTCGAAATCTGGTGGCGGCTATTGAGACGCAAAATTCCCACGTCTCTTGGTATGGAGCCCATCACTGCATCGACATGGCTTTCCGCCGCGATGACGTAGACTCGCGCGAACACCGTCGCGTAGGCAGCTACCTGCCGCTCGAGCCTGCTCAAAGAGTCGCGTTCGGATTTCACTTCATAGACAGTGGCCGTGCCGTTTAAGATCGCAAGATCGGCTTTGCATTCACCCACACGAAATTCGTTCAACATCGAGGCCGTTTGGAGGGAGTGTTTGCCCAACAGAATCTTGTGCGTCAGAGCGGCTTTGTAAATGTATTCGTGTCTGTAGCCTTCACGCTTTAGCAGCGAGAATGCTGCCTCAAAAAGGCCGCATACACGTCCATAAAGCGGCAGGTGATCGAGCAAATGCGATTCGCTCGCCAGCCTGGCGAAAAGCGGCGACTTGCCCTTTCGAGCCATTTCGCGAATCACACTCGACGAAAAGAGTCGGGAGATTGCGGTTAACTGGCCCGCTGCCAACTCCTTTATTTTCTCATTACCCGTCATGAGACCTATCACTACGTAGCCGTAATCGATTTTAGGCCAATCCAAACCAAGTTCCTAGTAAGGAATTCGTCACAGACCTTAGATCGTTGTTCGGGTTCCCACCTGAACTAAGCTGACGTCATGCTAGCAAGCGAAGAGGGCTAGTATGGCCTTCAATGAAAAAACCCTCCCGCGGGGGCGGGAGGGTTGACGTTCACAATGTTCGCGGTTTACGCGCGGACGACGTTGCCCGCTTGAAAGCCTTTGGGGCCTTTGAGCAAATCGAACTCGACGGTCTCACCCTCGTTGAGCGAGCGGTAGCCGTTCTCCTGAATCGCGGAGAAATGTACAAAAACGTCTTCCCCCGTGGAGCGCTGGATAAAGCCATATCCTTTCGCTCCGTTGAACCACTTCACTGTTCCCTTCTCTCTCACAGAAAACTCCTTTCACCTGGTCGCGAAGAATTAGTTCCCCGGGCTTCCCGTATCGTAGTCCCGGCGAACCGGGACACCCCCTCAAGAAAACCGGTGGAACTTGGTTGCGTCTTTTGTGCGCCGAAAGAAACTTGCCCCCAAAGCAAAAGACTCCTCGGTTCAGTGCCGCACAAAGAAAGTGCGGCGTGAACTTGCGGAGCCCCGACCAGCGGCCGTGATTTCTACCGACCTACTCAAAACGTCAACCTGCCCTACGTGTTCATTTCCGGACATATCCGGCTATGAGCACCCGATAATAAGCAGTGGTGAAACGTTTCGCAAGAAGAATTAGAGGTGAAAGCGCGATTATGACCTTGGGTCATACGTAATCGTTTACGCTGTATACGAAATGAGCGTGCGCGTCCGTAAACTTTCGTTCCTTTCCGAAGGTCCTGGCGTCGACTATGCTTGATAGGATTAAGCCAAGCCTGTGTCCGATCAGACTACAGTTCCCGACGTTTGCGAGGTGGCAGGCCCGCCCGCCGGCCCGCGGCGTTTACGCCCAGCGCGCGCAAACGCGGCGGTGTCCACCGTGAAATATCTGCTGCGCACTGACGTGCACACGTTTGCATTCTCCTTCGCTGCGAACTCGATCCTCTCTTTTTTCCCTTTCGTGGTCCTGTTGATGACGCTGATCCGGCGAGTTTTTCATTCGCGGGTGATGAGCGATGTGGTGGCCGAACTCTTGCGCGATTATCTGCCCGCCGGTCAAGAATTCGTTATTCGCAATCTGAACGCCATGGTGGAGACGCGCCATCGTGTGCAAGTGGTGTCGCTGGTCATCCTTTTGGTAACTTCATCCGGCGTGTTCATGCCGTTGGAGGTCGCACTCAATCGCATTTGGCGCTTTCAAAATAACCGCTCGTATCTGGGTAATCAGCTCATATCGCTGGGACTCGCTTTTGCCTGTGGCGTCCTGGCACTGCTTTCGATTGCCTTAACCGCAGGCAACGTTACGCTCATGGAATTGCTATTGCGCGGCCACGGCACCGGCTTTGTTCGTCTGGTGGGATTTGTGGTCATGAAGGCATTCGCCATCGCAGCGAGCATTGCCATCTTCTTCTTGATTTACTGGGTGCTTCCCAACGGCAAGGTTCCGGCGCGTGCGGTGTTACCCATCGCCGTCATTATGGGTTTGCTCTCAGAAGCGCTGAAATACGGTTATATTCTGGCTCTCCCCTGGCTCAACTTCGCCGAGGTCTACGGACCCTTCGCTCTCTCGGTGAGCATGATGTTCTGGGCTTTCCTGACGGGAATGCTATTGCTGGCTGGAGCTAATCTGAGCGCGGAACAGCATCAGCGGCATCGTGTTGGCTAGCCTCAAGAACTGAGTTTCTCACTTTTCTACAGGGATGCTACTGAAAGCAATTCCTCGTCTGCGATTGATCCGGCAGATTACATTCTCCAGTATCTTCGGCAACAGGTTTACTCCCTGCATTGGCATCAGGGTGTTTTTTTCGACGTACTCCTCTGCTCCGGCCGCCACAAGTTTCTGCCGATTCTTTTCGGTGAGGCTGCTAAGAACGACAACTGGAATGTCGGCAGTTGCTGGCTCGTGCTTCAGGTGATCCAGAACGTCTGGCCCACTCATCTTCGGCAAGATCATGTCCAGCAGGATCAGATCGGGTTTGTGCTCCCGAGCCATGTCAAGCGCAGACTGACCATCCTCGGCACAGACCACCTCATAGCCAGCCTCGCGGAGTACGCGCTCGTTCTCACGCAGGATCGGCTTGCTATCGTCGACTAAGAGAATTTTCATGGTTGTGCAGGTTCCCCTTGTGTCTCATCGGCAGTTTGCGACCCGGCATTAGCTCGATTCTGCTCCATGGGTTTTACTATTTTCTTCCGTCATTTCCGCAGAACAGCGGTCCTTCCTGCCGAGAATCCACAAGGCTGGACGGTGACATCCATCACAGCTTTGTATCGCCACCAAAGTTACGATGGCCTCGGTTTCCCAGATTCCTCCGGGCAGACATTGATTTCCAGGGGATAGCCGATGATCCGGCGTCTGCTCGACGTTTTTTTGCTCGTCGTACTAACAATGCTGCTCACGGCGCCAGCGTTCCTGCGCGCACAGGGTGCGGTTGAGGAGCGCGTTGCCGGCCCAGGTTCGGTGGCCCCGCGGCCTGTCCTCCCTATTGAGCCGCAGACAGTTCCTTTACCATTCCCAGGCCCGCTGCCACCCAATTTGCCGAGGCGTTACCCAGTTCCTCTTCCTCCCGGACCTGGCCTGAAGCAACTGGTTCAAGCTGCCGGCATCATCTTCTCCGGTCGCGTCACCTTCATAGGACGGTCCGGCCCAGTTTCTGGGCAAGCTCCTGCCGCCACCACCATCACCTTCCAGGTTGAACAAGCCATGCGAGGAACCACAACTGGCCAGAGCTTGACCATTCACGAGTGGGCTGGACTCTGGAACAGCGGCGAGCGTTACCACATCGGCGAACACGTTCTGTTGTTTCTCTATCCACCAAGCAAGTTCGGTCTCACGAGCCCAGTGTCGGGGTCAATCGGAAGATTCGCGATGGGCTTGGAAGGAAAAATTCTTGTCGGCGACAACCATGCCGTGGTTTTCACCAGTGATCCCATCCTGGGTGGCAAAAGGGCGATCCCATACCTCGACTTCGCGCACGCCGTGGGACGCGTCGGTGGAGAGGAATAATTAAGACGTGACCATACGAGGAAAAACGAGATTGACCAAGCGCGCACTTCTGGGTATAGCAATGGTCTTGGCCATTGTCACCCTGCTACCCGACGTGACTTTCGCAGGCGGACCAGAATACATTGCCGGCTCCAGCTACTTCACTTCTGGCATGATGGGGCAACCCATCGTTTGGTCGCAGGGCCAGATCATCTATTACACCGACCAGGGAGATCTAAGCCCGATCCTGCCGAACGCGCTCGCCAACGCGTTTGTCGGCACCGCTTTCAATCAATGGACTTCCGTGCCTTCCGCGGCAGTTTTTGTAGATATTGGAGGACAGCTCGCCGAAGACGTGAATGCCAGCAACATTGCGGTCGATTCAAGTGGAACTGTCACCGCACCCTCCGACATCACTTCCTCTGCCACGCAAAAACCGCTCGCCATCGTCTACGACTACGATGGCACTGTAACCGACGCACTCCTTGGCGCCGGCGCTGGAAATCCTTCGCAATGCTTCTGGAACGCCGCGTACGGAGGCGCGGACAATTTTGGCACGGGTGCGAATTTTCTGCATGCGCTCGTCGTCATCAACGGCCAGTGTGCCTTGCAGTCCTCGCAACTCACGGATGTGGAATATCGGTTGGTGCGGGTGCTGGGAAACATATTGGGGCTGGGTTGGTCGCAATTGAATTTGAACGTGATGACGGACAATCCGACGCCAACTCCCGCTGACTTCGCTGGCTTTCCCGTCATGCATTATATGGACCTTGTGAGCTGCGTCCCGATCACGGTCTGCTACCCCAATCCTTACCAACTCGCACCCGATGACATCGCGGCGCTATCCCGGCTTTATCCAGCGGTGTCGGCCAACCCGAATACCGCGCGCATCTACGGCTCGGTCTATTTCGCTAACCACACGGGTGCCGCCGCTCAACCGATGCAAGGCGTGAATGTCGTCGCACAATGGATCGATCCCGCTACCAACTTACCCTCGCACGAGTACGAAGCCGCGTCTGTCTCTGGATTCCTTTTCACCGGCAATGCCGGCAATCCCATCACAGGCTTAAGCGATCCTCTGGGAAATCCCTATAGTGAATTCGGGTCCTCCAATCAAGCACTGGAGGGATTCTTCGATCTGGGTGGTCTACCCATCCCGAACAACGCAAGCTCTGCGCAGTATCAGCTCACTGTAGAGCCGGTGGATCCAACGTGGTCTGGTGGAGTCGTCCCCTACGACCATTTTCAGGTCGCACCTTCTGGATCGATCCAGCCTATCGTGGTAACCGTCAGTGCGGGCGGCGAGTTTGAACAAAACATCGTCATGGCTGGAAGCGCGCAGCCTGTGCCCAAGTGGGCTGCTACAGAGACCTGGGATGGCCCCGCCTTAGTTCCTTCTCCGGGCGATTGGGTCGGATCGCTCGACAGCTATGGCGATGTAGCCTATTTCTTGCTCCCAGCCCAGGCGAATCGGACCTTGTCTGTAGCGGTCACTGCGCTAGACGAAACCGGCGCCCCCAGCGAATCGAAAATGCAGCCGCTAGTCGGCATCTGGGCTTTGGGAGATGCACAGGGCACAATTCCCCCCACTCTAACCCCGGCTCCTTTCAATTCGTCGACTTTCGGCATGAGTCGACTCGACGCGCAGGTACTCGGCTCGAATACATTCATCATCGGAATCGCCGACTTGCGTGGCGATGGACGGCCCGATTACCACTACCACGTGCATGTGCTCTATGGAGACTCGGTGACACCGTCGCGAGTCGCTGTGAATGGCGGAGCAATCACGCTACAAGGCACAGGATTCTCCCCCGGGTTTGCCGTCACGGTTGGCAATACTGCAGTGCCAATAATTGCGACCAACTCCAGCCAAATACTCGTTGCCGCTCCCGCGCAAAGCGACGGACTACAAACCATTACGATCACCGACCCCGTCAGCGGCGCATTCTCAATCATGACCAATGTGGTCACTTTCGGCGCCGCGGCGACGGACAAACTCATTTTGCTGCAGGGAGGTAATCCGGTAACGCCGGTAGGAGCACAGGCGGCCAATCCCGTGATTGTTCGGGTCGTCGCCTCCGACGGCATTACGCCAGTCGGCGGGGCAACGGTAGCGTGGGCTTCCACCAACAAGGCCGCCTTCTCAGCTTGCGGGGGCACAACCAGCTGTTCAACGACTACCGATGAAAGCGGAATCGCATCCACGTGGGTCACTCCCCAAGCCGCGGGCGTCGCGTCCCTTACAGCAACGCTTGCACCGGCTGTTTACGGTTCGGCGCAGGCGGTCGTGGCGACTCTGTTTGCGACGGCATCCTCCGCCCTAGAGCTATCCACACCTTTACTCTGGATCGCGCAGGGAGCAACTGTCAGTGTCCCGCTTACCGCGCAGGTGGTGAACGCGGGGCTGCCGCAAAGCGGCGTCACTGTGGACTTCACGGTAAGGCAAGGCTCTGGCTCGCTCAGCAGTCCAAGCGCCACCACGAACAGCGGCGGCTATGCCACGGTCACGCTGAATCTGAATAGCTTCACCGGCTCCGTGCTGGTTAGCGCGTGCGTCGCGTCCGGAAGTCCCTGCCAAACCGTCTCCGGAAACGCGGTAGCTCCAGCCTTGATAAATCTGCAGGCCGTTTCAGGAGCCGGACAAATCATCGCGGGTCAGGCGTTTCAGCCGCTAACCGTCCGGGTGACCGACTCTTCCACGCCGCCCAATCCCGTCCTCGGAGCCAACGTATTGTTCCAATCGACCGTAATCCGTCCCTCAGGAGACAGCCTGTCTCTGACGGGGGGTGACCCCGGCGGCGCATCCGCAGGAATGTCCGTGATCTTGGGTGCGAGCCAAACCACCGTGTTGAGCGATTCCAACGGCTTGGCGAGTATCGTCCCCTCGGTAGGATCGTTCACTGGCGCACTCGAAGTCGAGATCCAAGTCTCAGCCGGAACTGCAGCCCTCATCGAGGACCAACTTGAAACATTCCCTCAAACTAGCAGCACGGGAAGCGGTGGAACTGCTCCACCGCTAACAAGCGTGGCAGATCTTGTATTCGTCCCTCCCCCAGAGCATAACGTCTTGAATGTAGTCTCAAAGGAGGATCGCTGAAGCGTAGGCTGGGTTCCGACTCGACTGTTACTCCGGCGTCGAACGTCGCGGCCGCTGTTTGGCCGAAATCGATTTGATGATGAGCTTGCGCCGCGCTTGCTCAGGCATGGGAACTTTTGCGCGGTTGAGAGCAACGTTGATCAACTCGCGGACGTGAGGATCGTCGAGAACCTTCTCGTCTGCCTTTCCTGCCTCGTACAAGCGAACGTTTCGTACAATATTTCCTTTCCCTTGGAGTCGTTTTGCCGGATCGGGCAAGCCAGCACCTTGAAGAAAACACAGAGTAACTCGTCGCGGTGGGAGCACGATGGAGAAGATTGCCTCCGAGGGCCGCTCGGTAGGACTGAAGCCGATGACCAGCCAGTTGTAGTTGTCGTAAACCATTTCGACCGCGCCCGGAACCAGTTTTCGCATCTTTGCAAGCGTGCGACGGGCAAACGCCGCAACTTCGGGATCATATTTCTTGAGAAAGGACTCAAGCTGGCGCTCGGCCTCGGCTGGCGAAACATCTTCCGCAACTTTTCCTGAGTTGCGTTTTGCAGTTTTTGACTGACGATCAGCTCCCGTCTTCTCGTGCGGTTCACTTCTGCGTTCCCTGATCTTTCGTCCACTGATCGATCCAGTCGTTCACTGTCTTGTACCACAGTTGAGAATTTTGCGGCTTCAGTACCCAATGTCCTTCGTCAGGGAAATAAAGCATCTTTGAGGGCACGCCTTCCATCTGCAGCGTGGTGAAAAGCTGCAAGCTTTCGCTCACGTCGTAACGGTAGTCGCTCTGCCCGTGGATCACCAGCGTCGGCGTCTTGAAATTTTTCGCGTACTGGTGCGGCGACCACTTCTCATACATGGCGCGGTTGTCGTAGGGAGTGCCTTTGAACTCTCAATTGAAATACCAGAGTTCTTCCGTCGTGCCCCAGCCGGATTCGGTGTTGAACAGGCCGTCGTGCGAAACAATGCACTTGAAGCGGTCGGTGTGGCCGAGGATCCAGTTGGCCATGTATCCGCCGTAGCTGGCGCCCAGCGCGCACTCCCGGTCTTTATCGATGAACGGATAAGTCTTCTCCGCGTAATCTAGGCCCTTCATCAGGTCTTCAAACGGAGCACCGCCCCAGTCGCCGTTGACGGCGTCGATGAACTTCTGCCCGTAGCCGGTCGAGCCGTGAAAATTGATCATGATGACCACGTATCCCCCGCTCGCCGCGGAAGTTGGTGACGCGAACAGTTCAGGATTCCAGCGGTAGCTCCAGTCGTCTCCCCATACTCCCTGCGGACCGCCGTGGATGAGGAACTTCACGGGATATTTCTTGCTGGCATCGAAGTTCGGGGGCTTGACCAGGAAGCCTTCGACTCTGTCGCCGTGGGCACCCTTAAACCAAAATGAGTCAAGTGAAGACATGTTCTCCTGCGCTAGGAGCGCATCGTTGATGTGCGTCAGTCTTTCGGGAGGATGTTTCAACCGCTCAGAGACATCACTCTCGGCCACAGTTTTATAGATCTCAGTCGGGAAAGAGATTCCCATTCGCGTGAAGACGGAAGTCTTTCCGTCGGGGGTAAGAGCGACGTCGTCGTTGAACCCTTCACGGACGACAATGGCGGCATTGTACCGGGCGGTTTCTTCCTGAGTACCGTCCACCGTGACCGTCTGATCAAAAGGCCGATCAACCTCAAACGAGTCCATCGGCGCATCGCCATCCGACTCATAAACCAAGAAAATACATTTCGAGTCTGGAGTCCATGCGAACGTCCCGACCCACGAGTCCAGCTTTTCCGTCAAATTTTTCTTCTCGCCCGTCTTGCGGTCGTACAGCATCAAGCGGAAGCGGTCGCTCTCGTATCCTGGACGCTGCTGGGCGCGGTAGGCGATGTAGCGGCCATCGGGCAAATAGAGCGGCGTCGAGTCGCTGGCGGGATTGTCGGCGGTAATGTTCTTGGCAGCCCCTCCGCCGACCGGGACGATCCACAGATCGTTGTTGGTGGAAGCCGCGGGGTTCTTGTCGTGATTCGAGGTGTAGCAAATCTCCTGCCCGTCAGGCGAAAAAGCATAGTTGTCCTGCCCACCGAGCGAGAACACGGGCGCATCATAGTCGCCGGGCGTGAGATCGCGAGGAACAATCATGTGGGGACAGCCGCCCCCGGCTGTCCCCATACAAGCATCGACGGGCACAAGAAAAATGTGGCTGCGTTTGCCTTCTTTGTAAGCATTCCAATGGCGATAAAGCAGGTGATCGAAGATCAGCGCCTTGACCTTAGACTCTGCAGCCTCTTTTAATCTCTTCGCATTGCAGGATTGTTCTGCGTCTGGAGTACCGCCACATTCCGGATAGACATCCGAAGTAAAAAGAATATTCTTGCCGTCCGGCGACCACAGCTCTCCTCCTGCTTCAGTGGCGATGGAAGTCAGCTTGTGCGTACCAGCCACCTTGCCAGCCGCCCCATCGAAGTCCGCAATCCAAACCTGCGAGCCGCCTTCTTTCGTCGATATAAACGCGAACCGCTTCCCATCCGGCGCCCAGCGCAGGCGGTCGGCATCCTGATCGGAAATAATCTCGCGCTCCTGACCGCCCGCCGTGGGCACGATCCAAATGTGCGGCGTCTTGGTGTTGGCCGCCAGATCGACATCGACCACGCTGAAGATCACCCATTTGCCATCGGGCGAGACTTCTGGCTCGCCTACGCGCTTCAGCTTCATCATGTCTTCGAAGGTAAAAGGATGCTTAGCCTGAGCAGATACAGGTAATGCGAATGCAATTAAGGCGAGAGCAGAAAAAAAGAAACGGCGCATGCGATGATCTCCTCGACAAACGGAAGAGTGTAGCAGGGCAAAGCTCCAAGCTTCCAGCGGACTCCGCTAGAAATAGCAAATTTGGCGGGGCTATGAGTCCGCCGGCTGCCACGGATTTTCCAAACGCACACCGCAACCCTCAAAGTCTTGCGTGTTGCGCGTGGCGAGGGTAGCTCGCCGGGAACGGGCGATCGCGGCAATCTGAGCGTCAAACTCCGCGATGGGACGGCCTTGTGATCGGCGTGCCGCAGCGATTTCCGCAAATGCGCGCGCCGCGTCTTCGTCGAACGGCAGGATGCGGCCCGGAAAGTCCTCTCGGAACATCGCTTCCGCCTCGGCCAGCAGTTTCTCGCGGCGCTTTCCCCTAGGCAGCAATTCGATCCCATAAAGAATCTCTGCAACAGTGATCGTCGTCAAGAAAAGTTCATCGGTGCTCCGGCCTTGAGACAACCAACGCATTACGGACACGGAAGGCGAAACGTGCATCGCTTCGGATACGACGTTGGTATCCAGAATGATCATGCGGGATTACAAATTATCGGATGCCAGGGTCGCGGATAGGACCGCGCGGAGGAATTTTGAGATCGACGCCGCCCAGCGGGGCAAAGCGACGGCGAATGGCTTCGCCCAAATTCCCGGGCTCCGCATCGTCTCGGGCCAGACCTATTTCCAGCAGCTCGCGAGCCTCCTGCTCCATGGAGCGCCCGTTGCGGGCAGCGCGAATGCGGAGCCGGCGCTTGGTGTTTTCCGGAAGTTTACGGATGGTGATGCTGGCCATTTATCAATGATAGCATTGATGGCAATGATTGCAATGGGCGTCGCCGGGATCGACATCCGTTCCGAATGACGGAGCCATACTTCATGTGGCACGGCCAAGGTCAATTTACGAAAGCCGGAGCTTTTTTTCTTACGGCAACCCCTGTGTTGAAATGGCATCCAAGTTTGCGGCAGAACTGCAGCGCCCTACCCCCGGCCTCACTGAGCGGAGAGGGGTCGGGGGAGGGCCGCCGCGGGTTCTGCACATTACTTTCCCCGTGCCATCGGCCGTTTCATTTATTCGCTAGAATAGGTGTATGAAATCGCCGTTGCGCTCCCTAGTGTTTGTGGCCGTGCTAGCCGCTCTCTCGCTGCCGGTTGTGGCCCAGGAAGGTCCACTCGAAAGCACGCCGCCCAAAGGCATTACTCCTGAGGAAATCATCGCGCAGTTCGCCGCCCGGGAAAAACTCTTCAAGGAGGCGCGCGAGCACTACACCTACCGGCAGGACATCAAAGTGCAAACGCGTGACGGCGATACCGTCACGGGGGAGTATCACGAAGTTTTCGACGTGCTCTACGACGACAAGGGACATCGCCTCGAAAACGTGGTGTTCGCGCCGCAGTCGTCGCTGGAACAGGGAGGGCTGTCGCTCGATCAGGGCGACGTACAGGATTTTCGTAATCGTTTGCCCTTCGTGCTGACTACCGAAGAAGTTCCGGAATACAACATTCTCTATGTTGGCCAGCAACAAGAAGATCAGTTGCACTGCTACGTTTTCGACATTGCCCCCAAGGCTATCGTCGGCAAGAAACGTTACTTTCAGGGGCGCATCTGGGTGGACGATTCAGATCACCAGATTGTGAAGACATACGGCCAAGCCGTGCCGGAAATCCGCGACACCAAAAAGAAGGGCAAGGAAGAACATCTTTATCCGAAGTTCACCACCTGGCGGCAACAGATCGACAACCAGTATTGGTTCCCTACCTACACCCGCGCCGATGACACGTTGCACTTCAACACCGGAGACATTCACATTCGCGAGATCGTGAAGTATGAGGACTACAAACGCTTCGGCGCGAATGTGAAGATTCTGTATCAAGGGAAAGAAGTTCCCAAGGCAGATCAGAAGCCGGAGGATAAGAAGCCGGATACGACGCCGAATCCGCAGAAGTGAAACTTCAATGTTTCAGAGTTTCATGTTTCAAGGTTTCAAACCCGGTGGCGTGCGGCCTTTGCGAAGAGACTCGATTAGCCGATTTAGCAGGCCTAGAACTTGGTAGATTTCTCTGTCCAACTCTTGGTAGTGGTCCGGATTGAGGTACTCTAGATCGACCGCGATTGCCAGTTGAGTGTCGAGTTCCAGGAGAGAATCTCGCGCTTGCCCTAAGAAGTGCAGGAATTCGCCTACCGTCAACCTGCCTTGTCCTTCAGCGATGTTTGACGCCACCGAAACAGCAGCGCGCCTGGTTTGTGACGTCAGGCCATAGGTTTCACCCTTCGGGAATTGTTCGGTTGCTCGGTAGATCTGGACTGTAAGGGCTTTGGCCTTCTGCCAAACCAGCAGTTCGCGATACGAACGCGCCATAAGAAGACAGGTTTGAAAGTTTCAAGGCCTCAAAGTTTCGCGGACAATCACACCATGAAACTCCTGTGAGTAGTTGGTTTTGAAATCATGAAACCATGAAACCTCAGCGAAGTTGGTTTCGAAACCTTGAAACCTCAGTAGAACAAATACTTTCTCCACTTATCGTCGCTACGGCCCATGAGCCGCATGATATGCCTGCTGGTGTGGAGGTTGAAGGCGCGCGGCTCGCGCATCAGCTTCATGCCGGCTTCGAGCGGGAACTGATTTCCCTTGCGGCGGTTGCAAGCATGGCAGCAAGCGACCAGATTTTCCCACGTAGACGAGCCTCCACGCGAGCGAGGAATTACGTGGTCGAGAGTCAACTCGCTCGAAGCCAGTACGGTAGCGCAATACTGGCAGGTGTTGCGGTCGCGCAGCAGGATGTTCTTTCGTGACAGCGCGCGGCTCTGATGCGGGATGCGGCGATACTCCAGCAGCCGAATCACCGAGGGCACGCGTACGGCGATGCGCGCCGCATGCAGGAAGTGTCCATTTTCTTCTTCCGTCATGGCGACGCCCTTGAGCACGAGAACCAGGGCCCGGCGCGCGGCGCACACGTTGATGGGCTCGTAGGACGCATTCAGTACCAGCACGGGAGCGTGCAACGCGTTGCCGTCGCTATCGCGGTGAATAGCCGCCGCAGCAAACAGGCCGGCGGCGTATCGGCCCGGTGGTCCTGCGTCGCTTTCGATTCTGGCGGACATAATCTAGATCCCTACCGCTTTGGCTAATGCAACTTGCTCCGCTTCGATGCGTTCGTCCATCTCAATCCCGTTGTCATTGCCGGTTTTAATCCCCACATGTTGCGCGGAAACCTTCAAAGTGCGCGCAACTGTCGCTACCCAGACCTTCGTCGCGCCGGCCCGGCGCAAAACTTTGGCGCATTCCGAAACCGTCGCGCCCGTCGTGTAAACATCGTCGACCACTAGAACTTCCCGTCCTTTCACTGCTTCGGCTTGTGTAACCTCGAAGGCGCCTCGTAGATTCTCGCGGCGCTGATGGCTGGTGAGCCCGATCTGCGATGGAGTTTCGCGCTTTCTTTCGAACGCTCCCGCGCACAAATGCAGCCGCTCTCGCGATGGGCTGAGTTTCAAAGCGGCGCGCGCGATCAGTTCCGCTTGGTTGAACCCGCGCTGACGAAACTTGGTGCGATGCAGAGGTACGGGAACGACCACAACCCCATCCGCTGGAAACAGAGGCTCGAGGGTTGCAATGGCTTCCGCTAACATGCGTCCCAGCACACCTGCCGCCGGACGCACTCCGCCATACTTCAGCAGATGAATCAGCTCGCGCAGCCCGCTTTCATAACTCCCATAAGCCACCGCACGTGAAAAGGTGGGCTCGATCCGGCGGCACAATCCGCAGCGGGGCTTGCCCTCAGGACCATCGACCGCGTAAGGAGAAAACAGGCGCTCGCCGCACCGCGCACAAACATGGCCCGCGATGCGATGCATGTGTTCGAGGCAGTCGCAGCAAACCGGAAGGCGGGAAATTTTAATTAGCGGCGCGGCGCAGATGCGGCAATCAGAAGGAAACAAAACCGCGAAGAGACTGCCGGCAATGTGACTCGCCCAAGCTCGTCCAATCAGTGCGGGTCGAGTGGAAACACCCTGGGGCGTGTTGGTCTTCGAAGCAATAGAAATCCCTGCCACTGCAGCTTTGGCCTGGGCAGCCCGAATTCGGTCCCCACTACTGCTGAAGACGGCCTCCCTAATGCCCGTAAGAAATCTTCTGGGCGGGCGACTCTGTTGCCTTGACACGAGTATAGCGGGCCTGGGGTCAGCTAGGCAACGTTACCGTATTGGCCCGGGGTAGCGACGGAGGGTTTCCGCTTGGAGCCC
>Ga0210405_10003242_pt1 | contig 16120 bp, 14 predicted proteins | sample IncBWH11MmetaG_FD_155492 | JGI IMG/M metagenome (GOLD analysis project Ga0210405, IMG submission 155492) | Forest soil microbial communities from Barre Woods Harvard Forest LTER site, Petersham, Massachusetts, United States - Inc-BW-H-11-M | ecosystem: Environmental > Terrestrial > Soil >... | reverse complement strand
TCCGCGCGTAGTGTGATCTCCCGCCTGGAGCCGTTTCACTTCACCTTGCAGCAGGACTCTGATGACCAAGTTGCCCGCAATTCTGGCGGCTGCCTATTGGCAATAATTACAGGGGGGAGAATGACGCGGAAACTAGATAGAGATGATTCTGTGCCTGATGGCGTACTGTACCAAGTCGGCATTGGTTTTGAGCTGCAAAAGGTCCATTACGGCATACTTATGGGCGGCAACCGTGCGTTTGGTGATTTGCAGGATGGAGGCCACTTCTTTCATGGAACGCCCTTCCGCCAGGAGTTGGATGACCTCCCGTTGCCGGGGCGTGGGTTCAGTCACGTGTGCCCGGGCTTTGGGATCGCGTAGGGAGATGGCGGCCTGGCCTTCCGCAGCGCTAGGCGTCACATAGGAACCGCCTTTCAGCACCTTTTCAATTGCCTCCATCAGCTCGAAGGCCGCCGCCTGTTTCAGCAGAAATGCCGAAGCACCTGCGCGAAATGCTTCACCGACGAGGTCGGGATCCTCGTTCATGGTCATGAAAATGAGTTTCAGTTTCGGCAAGGCGAGTTTGAGGTGCCGGGCTGCGTCCAGGCCATTCAGCTGGGGCATAGCGATGTCCAGCACGATGATGTCCGGTTGCAATTTGGCGGCCGCTTTCAGAAGCTCTCGTCCGTCCCCGACCGCGCCCACAACTTCACAACGAGGTTCGAGAATGCCCTTCAGCGCATCCACCAGCATCTGGTGATCATCGGCCAGAAGTACCCGAGGGCGAATCGACGTTCTATGCTCTGGCGGCATATGATTTTACCTGTAACTCTTCCATTGGCAGGGCGATTGGCACTTCCGCCAAGATTTCTGTGCCGTGACTTTTGTCCGACTTTACCAGAAGCCTGCCTCCGACAAGCCGCAGCCTCTCGGTCATCCCGATCAAACCGATCCCAGTGGCATGACTCTTGGCGGCGGGATCAAAACCCTTGCCTTGATCGGAAACGCGAAGGCTGATGCCATTGGGGTTCGTGTGAAGTTTAACTTGGGCTTGCTTACTACCGCTATGTTTGACTACGTTACCGAGCGATTCCTGGGCAACTCGAAACAGGCACAAGGCCACGTCCTTCGGAACCTCGATCGGACTTTGGCACCCCGCGAATTGAACCTCAATCTTGTACCTCCCACTAATTTCCTTACATAGTCCCTGGAGGGCCGGCACCAGACCCACGTGCTCCAGTTTGCTGGAGTGGAGTTGATGAGAAAGGGAATGCAGATCCGCGGAAATTTCCTTGGTCCCCCGGAGCATCTCAAGAACGCTAGAGCGTTCCTCTACTTCGGCCGGCGATAATCTTTTCCAGAGCTCTCCAAGCCCGATGCCGAGGAGCGCCAGGCGCTGGCTGAAATCGTCATGAAGCTCCCTTGCTATGCGGGCGCGCTCTTCTTCCTGGGCGCTGATCAACCGGCCGCTCAAACTGTGGAGAGATTCCTCGGAGGTCTTGCGGTCCGTAATGTCGATGCACGAACCAACATATCCAAGGAAGGTGCCATCAGATTCAAACCTCGGCACGCCGATATCAACCAGCCAGCGGTACTCTCCATCGAAGCGCCGCAAGCGGCATTCGAGTTCGAAGTCGACGCGAGCGTCAAACGACGCCGAGTAGTGGCGCAAACAGTCGTCATGGTCGTCCGGATGCACGCCCGAAAGCCACCCTTCCCCTAGTTCTTGTTCCAGGGGCCGACCCGTGAATTTCAACCAACCCTGATTGAAAAAAGTACAAAGTTTGTCTGTACCGGACATCCAGATCAACGAAGGAGAACTGTCTGCCAGTAGCCGGAAGCGTTTTTCACTTTCGCGAAGTACTAGTTCGTCTTGTTTGTGCTCTTCAACCAGTGCCGCAAGGACCATGAAGGGTGCCGCAGTGAACAACAAGAATAGCTGGAGCGACTGCACATTGCGGATCGGGTCCAATTCGTTGAACGGGCCGCGACCGTGGACCTCACCCCAAATGGACAACAAGGCAACGATGGAAGCCGAAGTGCCGGCCCCTGCGGTGCCGAAACGCAGTGCAGACCAGAGCAGAAATGGCACGAGAGAATAGAGCAGTGACGGCGGAAGGCTTTCGTCCCGAGCGATGAATATGAAATAGCTCAACGAGAAGATAGCCGCGAACAACACGATTGCTTCCAAGTAACGGCTACGAGAGGCAGGTACCCTTGCCTGAGCTTCGCCAACCCAACCAAGAATGGCGGGCGTTATAGTTAGAAACGCCAATCCCTCCGAGAGAAAACTCATTCTCCAGCTAATCCAATGGTCTTCATTCATGCCTTGGAGGCCGATGAGCGATACAACGAGCGGCCCCAGGAACAGCGTAAAAAAGGAATACTTGGCGAGGGATTTCAGGCTGTTCAAGCGGGGCACGCCATTCAGGCAATAGCTGACACCCCAGGCAACCACAAGAATCTCGAGAATATCGGCAAGGATGAGCCAGGCAATCGCGGGATACGACACGCCGGCTTGCAAGTCATAGACCAGAAACCCTGCCAAGCCCGCTGGAATAAGAGCCGGCCAGATTCTCCGAGGGGATAGCAGCAGAACGGAAACCAGCAGGGCGCACCCGGGCCAAAGGGGCCAAAGCGTTTGTGGCCCCGTAACGATTAGGATCCCACCAAGTCTTGCAGCCGCGTAACACGCTGTGGCTAGCAGGCACGATAGGAGAACTGTCTGGAATCGCATACTCAGATTTCCAATGTTCCAGAGGGACCCGTTATTCTTGCTCTCCATGACTTGCCCTCCGGGGCTAAGGCAGTAAACAAAGATCGAGCAGTCATACAAGCTCGACTCAGAGACACGCCTACACTTAAGACAACTAGAGCGGCTGGATTTTTGGGCGGAAAGGTCAGGTGGTTATCCGACCCGAATGCCATCGGCCGAGTTTCCACCCACCTACGTAGTTGCATATATTAAACTTATGGCCATGTCCAATAAATTTTTTGTGACGACCCCAATGTGCCGTCCAGCTCCCATTAAAGGCCAAGCGATGAGAGCACTGTGAGCAATCGTTACGATTCCAGGGATGGATCGGAGCGGGCCTAGTTGCGTTGAATCCGAGTTCAGCTCGAAGCCTATTCATTACGCGACAATCTCCAACGTTTTGGGCCGCCCGCCAGCTTGTCATTTCTAACAATAGCAACCGATAGCTGCTGGTGAAACCATTGACAATGTAATGTTGCCGTGTTGTTCCTGCTCAGGAGGAATCCCATGAGATTCGCTTTCTTCGGCCTCTTAGTATGCGCCATGCTTCCGTCGTACGCTCTGGGGCAGGCCCCCGTATTCAAAGTTACGCCGGAAGAGAGCAAGATCGACTTCTCGGTGAAGGCGTCGGTGGCCCTGGAGGGTAAATTCGAGAAATGGGACGCAACTTTAACATTTCCGTCTACTGATGTTTCGACTGGCGTGATGGATATTAAGATTCAGGCGGACTCCGTGAGCACCGGAAGCGGCATGAAGGACGGCAAGCTGAAGGGCAAAGACTTCTTCAACGTCAAAGATGATCCCTACATCACCTTTCACTCCGACAAGATCGTGCAGACCGGACCCGGCACCTTTGACCTCCCGGGGACATTTACGGTACGGGGAGTGTCAAAGCCCGAGACGCTGACGTTTACCTTGTCGGACGTGGCGGCGGCGAGAGCCGCAGGGGAGGGTGAAATTAAAGGGAAAATGGCGTTCGACCGCAAGGAGTACGGGATGAATAAAGGCATTCCCTTCGTGACAATCGCTGACCGCGTCGAGGTTACCGTCAATCTGAAGGCGAAGCGCATCAGTGGACCTCCGCTGGTCTTAAAGCAATAACCAGCGCGGCCGAACAACAGCGCCTGGATGAATTTGAGGCGTCGAACGATGGACATGGCAACCACCAGCCGTTCAGGCAGCGCCTAGTTTGGCTCGCACTGAAACAAGAAAATCATCGGTGCATGGAATCTTTCCAATGAAGAATTGGAGCTTCCGCTTGAAAGGAGCATAGAGATGCGCATAGCTCGTTTGGTTTTCCAGGTACGCGTTTTATTGCTCGTGGCGGCACTCGCTTGGCAGTTGAAACTCCAAATCGCATTTTTGTACCCGATAAAACCGAAAGGGTAGTGGCGAACATGCGGACCACTTCAAGAGAGAATCGGCAGGACCAAGAAAAATGAGAATCGCAAGTCCGAAAATCAATTGGCTAGTGTTTGCTATCTTCTTGTTCGCTGCGCTGCTCGGTGCGCTGGAATTGAGGAAGGCACACGCGGCAGACGCTTTGTCCCCAGCCGAAGCCCGGGCCATCGCCAAGGAAGCCTACATCTACAGCTTCCCAATGGTAGACGGCTATCGCATCCAATACGCCTACTTCGTGGACGGCAACAACCCCGAGTTCAAAGCGCCGTGGAACCAAATCCGAAACCTGCCTCGGGTCTTCACCCCGGCAGACAAAACAATACAGACCCCTAACTCGGACACACCTTACTCCTTCGCCGGACTGGACCTTCGGGCAGAGCCGGTCGTGATTACGGTGCCGATCATCGAGAAGAGCCGGTATTTCTCGGTTCAACTGATTGACCTCTATACCTTCAATTTCGATTACATCGGCAGCCGCACCACGGGCAACGACGGGGGCAGCTTCCTTATCGCCGGTCCGGGCTGGAAGGGCGCTATGCCATCGGGCATCAAGAAAGTGTTTCGCAGCGAGACCGAATTCGTTCTCGCCGGTTTTCGCACACAGCTTTACAATCCCGGCGACCTCGACAATGTGAAGAAGGTCCAAGCGGGCTACAAGCTCCAGCCTCTTTCGCAATTCCTCGGGAAGCCCGCGCCTCCCGCCGCGCCGGCGATTGATTTCATCAAGCCGCTTACTCCCGCCGAGCAGCGCACGTCACCGGAGTTTTTCAACATTCTGAACTTCGTTTTGCAGTTCTGTCCCACGAATCCGTCCGAAAAGGACCTCATGGCGCGTTTTGCCAAACTCAACATCGGCGCGGGAAAGGATTTCGATGCGGCCAATCTTTCTCCCGAAATGAAGAAGGCCGTCGAGGATGGCATGTCCGACGCCTGGACCGCCTTCGCGGACTTCAAGAAGACACGATTCGATACGGGAGAAGTGACCTCTGGCGATGCCTTCGGTACACGAGAGTTTTTGAAGAACAACTACCTGTATCGCATGGCCGCTGCCGTGCTCGGCATCTACGGCAACTCAAAGCAGGAAGCCATGTATCCGGCTTATGGCGTGGATGCGAGTGGGCAGAAACTGGACGGGGCCAATCGCTATACGCTGCACTTTGCGGCAGGCCAATTGCCGCCCGTCCACGCATTCTGGTCGCTGACCATGTATGAAATGCCGTCGAGTCTGCTTGTTGCCAATCCTCTCAACCGTTACCTCATCAATTCGACAATGCTGCCGGACTTGAAACGCGACGCCGACGGCGGCCTAACGCTCTACATCCAGCACGATTCGCCGAGCAAGGACAAGGAATCCAACTGGCTGCCCGCACCGAACGGGCCATTCGCGATGTTCATGCGCCTCTATTGGCCGAAGGAGGCCGCGCTCGACGGCAAATGGAAGCAGCCGCCGCTACAACGAGCGGATGGTGGGTCAGCCAATCTTCGGCAATAGCAGCGAATTCGTCCGGCATCAAAGGTCGATTCGAAAGCAAGTCAGTTTCAGTTTTCGCTTGAAAGGAGTATTGACATGCGCATTGTTCGTTTGGCTTTCCCGGTATTTGCTTTATTGCTCGTGGCGGCACTCGTTTCGACGACACTTGTACACGCACAGATTGGCACGCTCCAAATCAATAGAGCGGTCTACGGTAAAGAGGGATTGGGGAAAGACGTAACCCAGCGCCTTCAGAAGATGATTCAGAACAATACGCTGGATATCAGGGTCACCAATATCACTATGGGCGGAGACCCGAACAAAGGCGCGGACAAGACCCTGAAAGTCGATTACACCTTTCGGGGAAAGCGTCTGCAAGTGGTAGTCAAGGAAGGTGACCGGCTGAAACTGCCCTGAGTTGTAACAATTACCGTTTACTAGGGAAAAAGAAGTGTTCGGCGCTATGGCTCGGAGCTGAGCTCGGCTTTGAGGCGTAGCATTGCCCGCGCCGATGATTGATCGGCCTGCGTTCTTATCAGCTCAAATTATCTGTCACTTTTGACAATTCCATCCGGCGACCGCTAGTGACAGCATCTGCACGAATGCAAGAGGGCGTAGTTCCGTTCGGAGAAATTCTCTGAACAAAGACTAGAACGGTGCTCGAGGACGCCGTTCGGCACCCGGGATGGCAAGGAAGTCCCAGTTCAAATAGGAGAGAGCGCGAAGGAACGATGCCGCAAAGCGCGAGACATTCGGCAATGGCTTTCGTTTGCGCGATTCAAGTCTTGACGAAGGGAATCAAATAAGATGCCCGATAAGTTCGACTGGAGAAACGGTTCAATGAAGCTCTCACGCTTAATCTTACAACTCTTGATGTTTGTTGCCATTGCCCAGCCGGGCTGGTCGCAGGACGCCTTAGACCGCACGGTATTGCCTATTCCCGAGTCACAGCCTCCGGTGATCACGGAACTCGATGCCCGCAACGTCAAGGCGCCGCCGCTTTTCAAAGTCACAGCACCGAAAGGCGCTCCAAACGTTGTCATAGTGCTGCTGGACGATATGGGTTTTGGGCAGTCCAGTGCCTTTGGCGGTCCCATCCACATGCCCACGCTCGACATGCTGGCAGCCCATGGACTGCGCTACAACAACTTTCATACGACAGCGCTCTGTTCGCCGACACGAAACGCACTACTTACCGGGCGCAATCATCACGTCGCCAACGCGGGCGCCATCACAGAGCTCGCCACCTCCTTCCCCGGCAACACCGGCATTCGCCCGCTGAACGTGGCGCCGTTGGCGGAAATGCTGCGTCTCAACGGCTACAGTACGGCGGCATTCGGCAAGTATCACGAGACACCGGCGTGGGAGGTTTCCGTCTCCGGGCCGTATGACCGCTGGCCGACCCATTCCGGCTTTGACAAGTTCTATGGCTTCATCGGCGGCGAGACCAATCAGTGGGCTCCCGCGATCTTTGACGGCACCACTCGTGTGGAACCGCCGCACGACCCCCATTACCACTTCACCGTTGACATGACCAATCAGGCGGTCAACTGGATGCTGGCGCAGCATGCTTTGACGCCGGACAAGCCGTTCTTCGTCTACTTTGCGCCCGGCGCGGTCCACGGGCCGCATCATGTGTTCAAGGAATACATTGAGCGTTACAAAGGAAAGTTCGATCAAGGGTGGGACAAGCTGAACCAGGAGACTTACGCACGCCAGAAGCAGATGGGCGTCATTCCGGCAAATGCGGACTTGACCCCGCGTCCCAAAGAGATTCCTTCCTGGGACTCGCAATCACCAGACGAGAAGAAGCTCGAAGCGCGGCAGATGGAAACCTTCGCCGGATTTGGCGAGCACACGGATGAGCAGATCGGACGTCTGGTGGACGCACTGAAAGAGATGGGAGTGATGGATAATACGCTGTTCGTCTACATTGTCGGCGATAACGGTGCTAGCGCGGAAGGTGGCCCGCTGGGAGCGTACAACGAGGTCATGGCGCTTAACGGTATCGCCGAAGGCTCCGCAACCAACATGTTGTCGCACCTGGAAGAGTGGGGAGGCCCGAGTACGTTCCCCCATTATGCGATTGGCTGGGCATGGGCCGGTGACACTCCTTTCCAATGGACCAAGCAGATCGCCTCACACTACGGCGGAACCACAAACGGAATGGTGATCTATTGGCCGACGCGCATCAAGGACAAGGGACAGATCCGCGGGCAGTTCACTCACGTTAACGATATTGCTCCGACAGTGCTGGAAGCCGCAGGCTTGCCCTTTCCCAAGAGCGTGAGCGGGACGGTGCAGCGGCCGTTCGATGGAACTTCGATGATCTATACTTTCGATAATGCCAAGGCCAAGGAGACGCACACCACGCAGTACTTCGAGATGTTCGGCAACCGGGGCCTTTATTATGACGGCTGGATCGCGGCAACACGCCACTCCATCCCATGGGTCCAGGTGCAAAATCCACCGCTCACGCAGGATGTGTGGGAGCTCTACCATATGACGGAAGATTTCAGCCAAGCCCACGATCTTGCGGCGAAAAACCCTGCGAAGCTGAAAGAGATGCAGGACCTCTTTATGAAGGAGGCGGTCCGCAATCGCGTGCTGCCAATCGACGACCGCCGGTCGGAACGGTTCAATCCCGCGCTCGCGGGACGAGCGGACCTCATGGGAAACCGCACGACATTGACCGTGTATTCCGGAATGGTGGGCATGATGGAGAACGCCTTCATCAATGTGAAGAACCGTCATTACACGATCACCGCGCCGGTGGAACTGAGTGATGGCAACACCAACGGTGTGATTATCTCTCAAGGTGGCAGGTTCGGTGGCTGGACGCTCTACATGAAAGACGGGAAGCTCCACCACGAATACAACTTCTTTGGGGTGGAGAGAACAAACATCGCCGATCCCTCGGGACTTTCCCCTGGCAAACACATCATCAAGTACGAGTTCATTCCCGATGCATCGAGGCCTGGAACGGGCGGCAACTGCATGCTCTTCGTGGACGGAAAGCAGGTGGCGCAAGGACACATTCCCAAGACCGTGCCGTTCATCTTCTCAGGAGACGAGGGAGCGGATGTGGGAATGGACGCCGAAACCGCGGTGTCGGATGACTACAGGGAAGGAGACAACAAGTTTACTGGAACGATCGTGAAAGTGACGATTGATGTGTCGCCGACTAAGCTGAGTACGGCTGATCAAAAGGCCGTCGATGATGCTGAGGATACAGCCGTGCTGGCAGTAGACTGACGCCGGTCTCGCGGCTGATATCGTTCAAGTTCACCGGCAAGATCGACAGAGCGAAGATTGATCTGAAGGAAATGACACAATCGGCTGCGGATGAGACGAACAAAGCCCACAAAGTAGCCGCGTTGAAAAGAGCGCTTTCCGACTGAGTTCCGGACGGTCCCTGCACTAGGGATGTTCCACGAAACGCTCCTGCTACCGGCAACTCGCCCGGCAGTGTGCATGCCCATGATGGATTGGCCGGAGTCGCTTTCGCACCGCACCTTACATGTCACTTTTGACAATTGCTCGCGGGAGCCAGTCGGGCCAGTCTCAATGAGTTCTCCAACCGCCCGGCTTTGTTCGGCCAACTGCAGCAAGATGAACAGCCGTTGGGCCGTTCAATGCAGAGAATCGCACAGAGGCAGGGCGATCAAGTTGAAAGAGAAAAACCACAACGAAAAGGCCGCAGATAATCCAGTCCGAGGGGGCAATCCTGCGGCGTTTGGGAAGTTTTATCTCCTGGCGTTTTTCTCGCTAGCCTCCGCCATCCTTTGGGCGGTCGTTCTTCGTCCGCTGACCACTTCCGTGCGCGCGAGTTCCAACTCACGCGCGAGTCCCGGTGCTGCGTTTGCGCCGACCGTGCCGAACACTCAGCCGGCCCCTGCGCCTGCTCCGCCCGGCATGGTGTGGATTCCCGGCGGCGAATTTTCGATGGGCGCGGCCGATCCTCCCGACATGGACATGGTCGGAATGCGCGCCACCACCGACTCCCGGCCCATTCACAGGGTCTACGTCGACGGTTTCTTCATGGACAAAACCGATGTCACCAACGCGCAGTTCGCCGAATTCGTCAAAGCGACTGGTTACGTCACCATCGCCGAGAAAACTCCCACGCACGCGGACTTCCCCGGCGCGCCGCCCGACAATCTTGTCGCCGGAGGAGTCGTCTTTTCCCCTCCGAATCATGAAGTCCCATTGAACGATCACTTCCAGTGGTGGAGCTATGTCAAGGGTGCGAACTGGCGGCACCCCTCCGGCCCGAACAGTTCCATCAAAGGAAAAGAAGTCTATCCCGTCGTTCAGGTGGCCTACGCCGATGCGCAAGCCTATGCGAGATGGGCTCGCAAGCGTCTGCCCACTGAGGCGGAGTGGGAATTCGCGGCTCGTGGCGGACTCGCGGGAAAGCCGTACGTTTGGGGAGAAAAATTCAAGCCCAACGGAAAGTGGATGGCCAACACCTTTCAGGGGCATTTCCCCGATCAAGATTCCGGCGCTGATGGTTTCGTTGGGATCGCGCCGGTCGGCAAATTCGCGCCCAATGGTTACGGGCTTTATGACATGGCCGGGAACGTTTGGCAGTGGACCGCCGACTGGTATCGCCCGGACTACTACGCTCAACTCTCGAGGATTGGCGGAGTGGCGCGCAATCCAAGAGGCCCGGAAACTCCTTTCGATCCCGCGGAACCCAACGAAAAGAAAAAGGTCCATCGTGGCGGTTCCTTCCTCTGCACGAATCAGTACTGCTCTCGCTACATGGTCGGGACTCGGGGCAAGGGCGAGGCGACCACCGGAACAAATCATCTAGGCTTTCGGTGTGTTTCAAACAATGGGGCCAAGAGATGATCTGGCAAGTCAGATCAATGGCGACTCTTTTCCATCACAACGGGAAGCCGGCATTCATTGGGCTTTCGTGAAGTAATTATGAAAAGGAGAAAAGCAATGTTGCAAGAAATGCGAAAGATGATGTCAAAGGCCGGAATGGGTCTTGCGCTGGCTATATTGGCATGCACGTTGACACCAGCTCAGGATGTAACCAGCAATTCCATGCCTGGCGCAGACTTCACCAAATACCACACCTATAAATGGGTCCCCATTGATGGTGCGGTGCAACCCAACCAGATTGTCGATGCGCAGATCAAGCAGTCCGTCGATTCCCAGTTGGCCGCTAAAGGCCTCACCAAGACGGATGGCGAGAAAGCCGACCTTCTTATCGGCTACCAGATCTCCATCACGCAGGAAAAAGAGTGGAACGCTTACGGTACGGGTGGCATGCGCTGGGGTGGCGGAATGGCTTCGGCGCAACAATCCACGATCAGCATAGGCACCCTGGTTCTCGATATGTACGACCCCTCCGGCAAACAACTCGTTTGGACCGGGCGTGTGACCAAGACCCTCGATCCCAGCGCCAATCAGGGCAAGAAACAGAAGAATCTCGACAAGGCCATGCAGAAGCTGTTGAAGAATTATCCGCCGAAGGCCACTTAGCAACGGTCAGTTCTTGAAAGCATCTCGGGAGGATACTCATGAAAATCAATGCATTGAACGCGCTTCGAATCATGTTTCTGTCGCTCTTTGTCGCTTCAGGGGGAGTCTTATTCAATCCTCCCGCAAAAGCGCAAGGTCCAGAACTCCAGGAAAGGGTTGCGGAACTCAAGGAGTCGATGGCGAAAAACAAGATGTCCCTCGCCCAATACACCTGGGTCGAGCAAGTGAACATCAGTCTCAAGGGCGAGCTAAAGAAGCAGGAACGCTTCCAGGTGCGCCTGGGACCTGACGGCAAACCGCAGAAGACTTCCCTCGATCCACCCGCGGAACCTCCCTCCGGAGGCAGGCTAAAAAAGCACATCGTCGAGAAGAAAAAGGAAGAGTACAAAGAATACGCCGAAGGGATGAAAGCTCTGGCCCAGCAATACGTCCCGCCCGACAAAGAGATGATCCAGCAGGCGTATGCCTCGGGGAATATCAGCATCATTCCCGGCGGAGGCCTTCCCAGTGAAGTCAAGCTCGTCTTCCACAATTTTGTGAAGCCACAGGACTCCATGACACTAATCTTTGACAAAGCACAGAAACAATTGCTCAGCCTCCAGATCGCTTCCTACATGGACGATCCCAAGGATGCCATGACACTGACGGTGCAGTTCAGCCGCCTGCCCGACGGTACCAACCATGTCAGCAACGTGACCATGGATGGCGTTAGCAAGCAGCTGAACATTGCCACACAGAATTCGACTTATCAGCACCTCTAGGGCGTGCGTTGCCTGACGGAGATCGAATTGGGGAAATTAGTTCGAATCAGAAATTGCAGAATTCCATCAAGTCCAGCCGGGCGCCTTTATCCAATGCCGCGGCACTGCTTTTAAGACATGCCGACTTGGAGATGACCTTATGGACCAACCAAAACGAACCTTGAAACAAAAGGCCTACCAGGGATTCAAAGAGTATCTTGTGATCTCCGGTTATCTCTGGTTGGTCTTCAGCTTGTTTGTCATCTACCGAGCGGTCCTTTTGTCCGAGCGAATCTCTATCGTCGCGCATGGAGAAGCTCTAATCAACGCGCTGGCCCTCGGCAAAGTCATGTTGGTTGCCCAGGAGCTGCATTTTGCGGAAAACCTCAAAGGAAAACCCCTTATTTACTCAACCCTCTTCAAGTCAGTCGCTTTCGCCGCAGTTTTGGGCTCCTTCAAAATTGTCGAGGAAATATGCGTCAGCCTGTTCCACGGTAAGTCGGCTGGGCAGAGCATTGCCGAGGTCGCCGGCGGCACACTGAATGGGATAATCGCGATGACGGCGATTCTCGCCGTGCTCTTGGTTCCCTTCTTTGCATTCACGGAGTTGCGCAACATCTTCGGCAAAGACAAATTAGCCGGACTCTTCTTCACCTCCGGCCATCTTCCCAACGAATCATCTTGATCGCTTCAGGGTTAGAGTCTCGTCGTGGGCGACTGAAGTCAACATCACGGAGGAACTGGTTTGAAAAAGAAAATCGCACAACTCATTGCCGCCTTGGCCTGCCTTGCCATGGTAGCGGTTGCCGGCCCGAAACTGGAGATGAGCTGGAAGAATCCGGGCTACTCTGGCGGACAGTTCAAGAAAATTCTGGTGCTGGCACTCAACGGAAAAGCCGCCAGCCGCATGGAATTCGAGGATCAACTGGTCGCCGCTATTACCCGGCCCGGGGGAAAGGCATACCCCAGTTACGAGTTCATTATGCGCCCAGATGCGACCCCGATTGACATGAAAGATATGCGGGCGCTCGTCAAGGGACAGCACTTCGACGCCATCGTCGTAGCGCGCGTGACCAAGCATGACACCACGACCACCTACGTCCCCGGCACCGTCTACACTCCTGTCGGTTATTACGGAACTTTTTATGGCTACTACAACACGCTCTATCCCGTCGTCTACACCCCGGGCTACATGCAAACCGAACGAGTCGGCCAGGTCGAAGTCAACATGTACTCCACTGCCAAGCCCGATGGAGAGCTCGTCTGGACGGGAATTACCAACACGTTTGAAATCGGTTCTGTGATGAAAACAATCAAGAGCCTGGTCAAGGTGGTGACCAAACAACTCGAGAAAGAAAATATCATCGCGAAACAATGAAAAAATTCTGCGGTCGAGGCAAGCACATTCAGCCGGTACAGATTCCGACCTGTTCAGCGCTTGAGGACTCTCTCCTCGCCCAGGTCGAGAAGATTCAATGAGCTGCCCAGTGGCACAAAAAATGCCAATCGGCTGCACCGGCACACCGGCCAGATAGTTCCTTATCTGTTACTTCTGACAATATCCTTGACCCCACGAATTGCCTACCTTGAGCCCATGTTGGCCGGATTTCGTCTCAACACATCGCCTACCTTGGAAGAACGGGCGTGTAGTTCGGGCCGAACGAAGCGGTCGGCGAACCAGATGGAAACGATGAGTTCAAATGGCCTCGGAAAGGTTCGGATCGCCGAGCGCATCCTGCTCGCCATCGGCCTGTCACTCCTACTGGCTTGGGCAGCCGCGCGCTTCCATGGGAGGACCGCGTCGGATGCCGCCATCGAGCGATTTTATGCGCAAGCCTCGCAGAGACTCGGCGCGCCCTCCGCCGGAGCGGTGGACTTTACGCAATGGTCCCCGCAAAGGATCGAGGCTTACAAGGGCAGTCTTGCGGCGAAGAAGGATCTTCCGCTAGCCATTCTTCGCATTCCGAAGATCCACCTGGAAGTTCCGGTGTTTAACAACGCGGACGATCTCACGCTGAATCGCGGTGCCGGACGGATTATTGGCACTGCGCAGATCGGACAACACGGCAACATTGGGATTGCGGGCCACAGGGACGGCTTTTTCCGTGGCCTGAAAGATGTGGGTCGTGACGACGTCATCGAGTTGATCCAGCCGGAGCGCACCGATCAATACATCATCACAGATATTCAGATCGTAGGTCCTAACGATGTTTCTGTTCTCGCTGCGACACCGATTCCCACGCTGACTCTAGTCACCTGCTATCCGTTTTATTTCGTCGGCAGCGCCCCTCAGCGCTACATCGTGAGCGCGACCAAACAAGTTTCTAGCCGACCGGATGAGAGTGAAAACACCGACTCAAGTTCCACGGGCAAGAAAATCAACAAAAAGGAGAATGCAAGATGATCTCGATTCAGTTCTCAAGAAAGGTCATGCGCAGCCTGTTAGCTGTGGGAGCCCTTTGTATCGCATTAGCTCTTACGGCCTCCGGACAAGTGCAGACCAACACCAGCACAGCGGTAGCAGGGGACCCAACAAAGTCGATCAAAGTCGAACGCGGCACGGTGGTCTACGTCTCTGGTAACAGCTGCGTAATCAAAGCGGAGGATGGAACACTCCGCCATTTCGACAACGTTCCGGAAAGCGTCACCGTCACTGTGGACGGGAAACAGCTGAACATTCACCAGATCCAGCCAGGGATGGTGATCGAAAGACAAACCATTACGACAAGCACCCCAAGGACAATCACCACGGTTCAGACTGTCACAGGGACCGTCTGGCAGGTTAGTCCCCCCAACTCGGTTATCCTGACGCTCGAAAACGGCAAGAACCAGAAGTTCACCATCCCGAAGGGACAGAAATTTACGGTCAACGGACAGGAAACGGACGCGTTCGGTCTGAAGAAGGGCATGAAGATTGATGCGCAAAAAATCGTTGAGCAACCGGAAACTGTGATTACCCAACAAATCAAACGAACCGGAATTGCGCCTCCCCCTCCACCAGCCCCGAAACCCGATGTCCCGATGCTGGTGGCTGTGGAGCGGCCAGCTCCGCCTCCGGTCGAGACCGCGGCAGCCGAACCAGCTCCCACGCAGCTTCCCAAGACGGCGAGCGATTTGCCTTTGATCGGATTGCTTGGCCTGCTCTTCTGCTGTGTTTCGCTGTCCATAACGGTCATTCGCAGCGTTCTCGCGCGGATGGCCTAGCATCACGGACCAAGGCGTGAGCAGGAATTTCCCCGCTTGCTTGTGCCACTCGGGCCAAAGTCACGCACAATTCGATGGGAGATGGCCAAGCCACCTCCCATCAGTTCGCGCCTTCCGCGGCCCGTCTGTTTATACTTGCCGAGGGGTAGAGGCCGCAGCCAAGCAGGAGCGGAGCCATGCATAGAAAATCACCCGGGACAGCACTGTTCTTGGGAACGCTTATGATTGTTCCCGCACTTGCTTTGTGTCGAGCTGCGCAAGCGCCCCAGACTCTCATCGTTAACGGTCAGCCGACCCAAATCAGCGTTGTTCAGATGAACGGCCACTCCTACGTCGACTTGGAAGCGCTGGCGCGAGCCGTGAATGGCTCTCTCAGCTTTAACGGAAATCAAATTACCTTGACGTTCCCAGGAACCGGCAGCACACCCGCACCCGCGCCGGCCTCCGCGAATTTGGCTGCGAATTCCGATTTTTCGAAAGGCTTCATGAGGGCCGGCATCGAACAAATGACCATCATTCGTGAGTGGCGGACCGCGCTTGCGAATGCCATCCAGAATGGATTCCCTATTACGGACGATTGGCTTTCGGCTTATCGCAGCCAGGCGACGACTGCTCTTCGGTTGTCGTTCGTCGCCATCAACACCGATTCCGATCGCAATGCTTACCGGTTGCTGAACACTGAATTCGAAAATATGAAGCTGCTGAGCAACAATTATGTCGCCCTTCGCCAGTCCATGCAGTTCATCGCTCCAGACTCTCTAACGAGTGACCCGCTGAACCAGAAAATCCTCGACTGCGCCCATTCCCTGGCCGCGATGGCTGCCAACGGCCAGTTTGTCGAGGATGGTTCGTGCCAGTGAACCGCCTAAAATAGATTCGCTGTTCCTGCTCAGGCGCTGAGTCTGTGGGCTTCGCTTTGAACCGTGTCCTTAAGGATATTCCCCTGCTTGCTCTTTATTTTGGCCGGCCCAACCAGGAATACTGCCACGCCACGGAGACGCTCTGATAGTTTCCACCGAAGCGAATATATGTGCCATTGCTGTAGCTGGCTTTGATGGATTGGTGTTTGCT
>Ga0210405_10003241_pt1 | contig 16121 bp, 14 predicted proteins | sample IncBWH11MmetaG_FD_155492 | JGI IMG/M metagenome (GOLD analysis project Ga0210405, IMG submission 155492) | Forest soil microbial communities from Barre Woods Harvard Forest LTER site, Petersham, Massachusetts, United States - Inc-BW-H-11-M | ecosystem: Environmental > Terrestrial > Soil >... | reverse complement strand
CCCCGAAATCGCGGCTCCACTTGGAGAAATCGAATACGCTCCCATCGCCCTCGTTTCACTCGGATACTCCAAACAAGACGTAGGACATTCGCTGGAGGGATTTGGATTTCTAATCCCGCGCTCGGAAGGTCTCCGCACCCTAGGAACAGTCTGGAATTCATCGCTCTTTCCCAACCGCGCGCCGCAAGGTTCCGTTCTACTGACAAACTTTATCGGCGGCGCAACGGATCAGCAGGCCGTATCGCTCTCCGCCGAAGAGATAAGCGCGATCGTCCATCGAGAAATTGCTCCGATACTCTCCATCCGCAACCAACCCACCTTCTCAAATGTCCAGATCTACGAGCGAGCGATCCCTCAATACAACATCGGCCACACCACGCGCGTCGGCAATTTCCAAAGAGAATCTTCTTCTCTTCTAAATCTCAAGCTTGTGGGAAACTATCTCCGTGGCCCAGCTCTCGGCGCCTGTATCGAACAAGCTCTTGCCGTGGCGGACGAAATTGGAGCCGGCGTTTCAGACGCAAGTTCGGGATGACCGCCCCAGTCATGCAAAGTCATCCGAATTGCCGTTTTCGCCGTATTGCCTTTTAGGAGAGGAAGAAGCCGACTCTCGTGTTCCTGGCGGCTTTCACATCAAGTGGCCCCCGTGAAGTGTCGCCAGACGCGACGCTGCTGTCCCGTCTTCTTCAAAAAGACGTGAGCGCCTTTGAACAGCTCTACGATCGCCACTCGCGCCTCGTCTACGGCTTGGTCCTGCGCATTCTCCAGCAGGCCTCGACCTCCGAGGAAGTCGTGCAGGACGTCTTCCTCCAACTCTGGCGCAACGCCGATCAGTACGACTCCTCGCGCGGCCCGTTCGTCCCTTGGCTCTGCACCATGGCGCGCAATCGCGCCCTCGATCACCTTCGCCTAAAAAGCGAACGCCAGCGTCGGCGTGAGGATCAACCCGACGAATTGCCGAGCGTCGTGGTCGCGCCCGAATACGAAAAGGCTCTCGACGAAAAGCGCCGCGCCGAACGCGTCCGCGCTTTAATGGCTTCTCTCACTCCGCAGCAGAAAAAAGCCATCGAGCTTGCTTATTTTGAAGGTCTAAGCCATTCCGAGATTGCGGCAACGCTGAAAGAACCGCTTGGCACGGTAAAAAGCTGGATAAGAAACGGTTTGCTTCGCCTGAAAGAAGGATTGCGGGCAACAACGTGAAAAACTGCGACCAATTCCGTGAGCTGATCGAAGCCTACGCTCTCGGCTCGCTCGATCCCGAAGAGCGCGCTGCGCTCGAAGCTCATCTCGCGACCGGCTGCCCGGATTGTTCCAAGGCCGTCGAAGAGGCGCGCTGGCTCGTCAGCCAACTCGCCTACGCGGCTCCGGAAGCTGCTCCCTCGGACATGCTCAAAGGCCGGTTGATGCAAACCGTCCGCACCGAAGCGCAATCGCAATCAAAACCTCAGGTGATGCCCGCCAAGAGTTCCATTCCCTTCTGGCTCTGGGCTGGCGTAGCCGCGCTACTCGTCTTCTCGGTCTACTCCGCTTGGAACACACACCGACTAAACGACGAAATTCGCCAAGCCAACGAACGTGCCGCCGCTCTTCGCGATGAACATGAGAAAACCGAACAGGAACTCGCCCTTGCCAAACGCGAAGCCATGATTCTGATGGACCCGAACTCCGTGAAAATTGCGCTCAAGAGCGGCGACGCCAAGGGACCCCAACTGGAAGCCAAGTGGCATTCCGAGTGGGGCGTCGTCGTCATGGGAGAAAACATTCCCATGCCATCCCCCCATCATGTCTTGCAACTGTGGTTTATTCCCAAGAAGGCGGGAGAGATGCCCATGCCTTCCATGATGATTCGCCCGGATGCAAACGGAAAATTCGTCCTGCTGGTCTCGAATCCGCCGGAATCCATGGACGCCACCAAAGCTCTTGCCATCAGCGAAGAGCCCGAAGGCGGCAGCCCCTGGCCCAGCAACCCCCCACGCTATTCCGGCGGCGTGAGCTAGATTTCAGACAAACAGATGTCTCTTTCCGTAACGCAACGCGAGGCGAACCTCGCGGCGTTTCGCCGCCTCTCGAAATCGTCGCCTCTCCTCGGCCGTCTTCAAGATGAGTGGCGCGACCGCTTTTGGAAGCTTCGTGTACTCATCGATCGCCACGAACGTCACATACGCGGTCGTAGTGTGTTTCCTCTCCTCGGTCATTGCATTTTCAGAATACACTTCGACGCCAACTTCCATGGAAGTCCGGAACACTCGATTCACTTGCGATTTCAAATTAACGATCTCTCCCAGGTTAATCGGATTGCGAAAATCAATGTAGTCCACCGACGCCGTAACCACATAACTATTCGAATGCCGGTGCGCCGCCATCGCGGCCACCATATCCACCAAATGCATCACTTGTCCGCCAAGCAATTTCCCCAAAGGATTCGTTTGCGCCGGCAAAACAATTTCCGTCATCTCCGACCGTGACGCATTCACCGGCTTCCCCTTCAACTGTAGTTCCTCACTCATCTCCCTCTTCAATGCCTTTTTCCTCTTCATTGGCTTTTCCGCTCCAGGCTGGTTTGGGCCGCAGCAACTCTACCCGTATAATACGAGCAAACCGTGACCGAGCCGAAGAAAACCCGCCGCCAGATGCTCGAAGAGTTCGTCGCCAAAAAACCCGACGACGCCTTTTCCCGCTACGGCTTGGCAATGGAATGCATGAACAGCGGTGACCCCAGCGCCGCCGACGGCCATTTCCGGGCCCTCATCGAACGTAATGCCGACTACATTCCCGCGTACCTGATGTATGGCCAGTTGTTGGCCCGCGAGTCCCGAAACGACGAAGCCAAACAAGTTCTCTCAAGCGGCATCGCCGCTGCCTCCAAGAAGAACGACGACCATGCCCGCTCTGAAATGGAAACGCTCCTCCACGAGATCTCCTGAAGCCGCTGAGTTTTGATTTTTTTGCGAATCGAGACATTGGGCAGGTTGGCGCTTCAGTGCATCGGTTTCTTCGACGCCTCCGCGATGGCGGCCTCGGCAAGCGGCGCCATGATCTCGTATCCCGCTTTGTTTGGATGTACGCCATCCGGACTGAGCTCAGCCTTCAGCCCGCCTTCGCTGTTCGCCATCGATGAATAGTAGTCCACAAAAACGAAGCCACTTTTCGCGGCGTACTCTTTGATCCATGCGTTCAGCGCTCTAATCTTGGGGGCAGGCTCCAGTCCTTTGTGCCAGTGAAAATCGCTAGCCGGCAACACAGAACACAATACGGGACGAATCCCATTCGCTCGGGCAATTTCGCTCATGGACACAATATTGCTTTCGATCTCCGCCAGCGTCATCTTTCCAGTGTTCTCGGCAATATCATTTGTGCCCGCAAGAAGCACGACCACTTTCGGTTTCAACTCGACGACATCCTGCCGAAAACGCAGTAACATTTGGGGCGTTGTCTGCCCGGAGATGCCGCGATTGATGTACGGCTTGTCTGGAAAAAACTCGCCGCGGTCCGGTGACGTTGCAGTAGCCTTCAGGCCCCAGCCTTCGGTGATGGAGTCGCCCAGGAACACCACGCGCGTCTCGCCCGCCGCGGGAGGCGGCAACTCCTTGTCCGCTTCGCGGAATTTCGCAAGGAAGGCCCAATCGTTGTACATCCGCTCGATCTGCGATTTTTGGTACGGTGTCAACTTTTCCCAATACGCTTCCGCCGGATCCGCCGGCTTCGTGTCCTGGACCGGTGCTGCCGCCGCCGTAGCCTGCGCGAGAGCTGGCCTGCCCCAGACATGCATCGCAACGATCACACAACCGCATACCGCGCACGAAAGCCTCTTTCTTGTATTCAAGGTTTTGATCTCCCTCATCCCATTGCCCGCCAAAGCCCCCCAGTTTACCACCCTCGCCGGCTCGGCCAGCGCTCAAAAAAGCAGCCATTTATTGAGCCTCGCCGTGTATAGAGCCGTGCGAGCCTCTGAGAAAAGCGGGCAGCGGGCTGCCGCACTCCAAATCGCTACTTCTCAATATTATGCGGGACTCCGTAGGCTTGGCCGGCCCATTTATGGTGACTTCAACAGCCTATTTGCTGCTCACCACCCAGAAGTCACTCTCGTCTGGTATGATTTAGTCAGGAACAATGCGGCCTGATCGCATTCCGCTCTTTCCACTGAACGTCGTCCTTCTCCCCGGCGCGGACCTTCCCCTGCACATCTTCGAGACGCGTTACATTGAGATGGTCAACCGTTGCGTCAAGGAAAAATCCGAGTTCGGCGTTCTCCTGGCACTCCCCAAGGGGGTCGCCCGCGTGGGCTGTACTGCTGAGATCATCGAAGTCGTCAATCGCCACAACGACGATACCCTGGACATTTTGACGGTCGGCCGCGAACCTTTTCGCGTCGTTGAGTTCTTTGAGGAAAATCCCCTTGCTGAAGGCCAGGTGGACTATCTCGAAGACCGGGACTCATCCTCCAACCCCGCGCTGCGACGAGAACTTATGGAGCTGTACGAAACCTGCCACACCCTGGTCTTCGAAGACTATCCCAAGAACGCCTACAGCGAGCAGTCCTCACAACTCTCGTTCGTTGTCGCCGGAACCCTGCCAATGGATCTTCTCTGGAAGCAACAGATCCTCGAGTTACGCTCGGAATTGGATCGCCAGGAGCGCCTGGTCGGGTATCTTCGCGCCTGGGCGCCGCATCTACAGAAGACAGGCGTCATGCGCCAGCGCGCCGGTGGCAACGGACACGGATTGAATTAAGTTGGAGTGCGTCCCGACTTGATCGGACGCGGAACGGGGCTTCATGACCGCAAGCACATCTCTGCAATCCGCTGGACATCCGAGGGCTCGCACGCTCGGCGAGCTAAAGGATATACCGGATTTCGACGCGCGCACCGTCTCGCGTTCCGTCAAGGCCGAAATGCGTCAGAACCTGCTGCGCATGATCGAGAAGAACGAACCGCTTTTCCCCGGCGTACACGGCTACGAAGACACGGTCATCCCGCAAATCATCAACGCGCTGCTCTCTCGCCACAATTTCATCCTTCTGGGACTTCGCGGCCAAGCCAAAAGCCGCATCCTGCGAGGTCTGGCCCAGTTCCTCGATCCGGAAATCCCCGTCGTCGTCGGATGCGAAATCAACGACGACCCGCTGCACCCCATCTGCCGCGCTTGCCGCGAAAAAATCGCCGCGGAAGGCGACGACACGCCCATCGCGTGGATGCCGCGCGATCACCGCTATGTGGAAAAACTCGCCACGCCCGACGTGACCATGGCCGACATCATCGGCGACGTCGATCCCATTCGCGCCGCTCGCGGTGGCCGCGATCTTTCGGACGAGCTGACCATCCACTACGGCCTGCTCCCGCGCGCGAATCGGGGAATCTTCGCCATCAACGAACTTCCCGACCTCGCAGGCAAAATCCAGGTCGGCTTATTCAACATCATGCAAGAGGGCGACATCCAGATTAAGGGCTACCCGCTGCGCTTGCCGCTGGACGTCCTACTCGTCTTCACGGCAAATCCCGAGGACTACACGGCCCGCGGCAAAATCATCACTCCGCTTAAAGATCGAATCGGCGCCGAAATCCGCACGCACTACCCTTCTACACTCGAAGAGGGTATGGCCATCACTGCGCAGGAAGCGTGGGTTGCGCGCGATGCGGGCCGCAAAGTCGAAGTTCCTGCGTACCTTCGCCACGTCGTCGAAGAGATCGCCTTTCAAGCCCGGGAGGACAAGCGCGTCGATCGGCGTTCCGGCGTCAGCCAGCGTTTGCCCATCACCACTCTCGAAGGTCTGGTCAGCAGCGCCGAGCAGCGGGCCGCTCGCACCGGCGAAAAGTCGGTGGTAGCGCGCATCGCCGATGTGTATTCCGCTCTCCCCGCGATCACCGGCAAGCTGGAGCTCGAATACGAAGGCGAACTGAAAGGTGCCGACACCATCGCCCGCGAGCTGATACGGACCGCGGTAGGCCGCGTGTTCAGCAAACATTTCGCTGAAGTTAATTTTCAGCCGGTGATCCAATGGTTTGAAATTGGCGGCGAACTAAAACTCCCCGAACTGGCGAACACTTCCGACCGCTACCACCAGCTCTCGAGAATTCAAGGCTTAATGGAACATATCGGCCGCCTCGGCGTGCCAAGACCGCAAGACACAGCCGCTGCAGCATCCGCCGCCGAGATGATCCTCGAAGGTCTGTGGGCCCACCGGCGCATCGGCCGCAGCGAAGAACGCGGCTTCTACGCGGACAAACCCAAGCAGCAACCCGAGCAGCGCGAGAATCCCGGTCGACCGCCGCGTCGGCAATTCAACTGAGATGCGCACCTTTCACCAATTCGGCGGCCCGTTAGCGGCATCACGTGCCCTACTTGCCTTTCCTTTCGACTTTCAACTGTCGACTGTCGACCTTCCGAGGTTCTACCCATGAAATTCATCCGCTACGGAAAATACACCGGTGAACCGGCCGACGCGATCGACCTGGAAGAACTCGTCAAGCGCATGGGCGATTTTTTTCTGCAAAGCGGCTTCGAGTCCCAATTCTACGGCGTTTCCCAAATGGATCCCGACCGCTCCATGGAAGCCCTCCGCGAGGCTATTCTTCGCGCTCTGCAGGAAGGCGATCTGCTCCCGGGAGACGCCATGAGCGAAGGGCTGCGCAAAATGCTGCAAAATCCCGACGCGCAAAACAATCAAGCTGTCAAAGATCTGCTCGAGAGACTAATGGAACGCTTGGCCCAGGAAGGCTTCATCAATCCTCAGCAACCGCCCCAAGTCACACCACCTCCGCAAACTTCCGCCCGCGGCCAGCTCGGCCAGCCTCACGAAAGGCCGCAGGAAGCGCGCTTCGAGATCACCGACAAAACCATCGACTTCCTGGGCTTCAAGACTCTTCAGGATCTACTCGGCTCGCTGGGACGCAGCAGCTTTGGCCGCCACGATACGCGAGATCTTTCGACCGGCATCGAATCCGGCGGCGTCTCTCGCCCCTACGAATTTGGCGACACCATGAATCTCGACGTCAGCGAAACTCTCTTCAACGCCGTCCGCCGCCAAGGCGCAAAAGTTCCCATCGACATGACGTACTCTGATTTGATGGTGCATCAGTGCGAATATCACAGCTCCTGCGCTACGGTCGTTCTTCTTGACTGCAGCCACAGCATGATTCTCTACGGCGAGGACCGTTTCACTCCCGCCAAGCGCGTGGCCATGGCGCTTTCGCATCTGATTCGCACGCAATATCCCGGCGACACCCTTAGCCTCGTTCTGTTTCACGACAGCGCCGAAGAAGTTCCGCTTGGCGAACTTGCTCGCGTCCAGGTTGGCCCGTATTACACCAACACGCGCGAAGGCCTTCGCCTGGCGCAGCGCATCCTGCTCCGCCAGAAAAAAGATATGCGCCAAATCATCATGATCACTGACGGAAAGCCTTCCGCACTCACGCTGGAAGACGGCCGCATCTACAAAAACGCTTTCGGCCTCGACCCTTTCGTCGTCGGCCAAACGCTCGAAGAAGTCAACAAATGCAAACGCGCCGGCATCATGATCAATACGTTCATGCTCGCCAGCGACTACAGCCTGGTCCATTTCGTCCAGAAAATTACCGAGATGTGCAGCGGCAAGGCGTATTTCACCACGCCCTACACGTTGGGCCAATACTTGTTGATGGATTACATGCAGCGCAAAACCAAGCAAATCCACTGATCATGTCTACCCCGGTGCGCTCAAATCTGAGATTGTTGTTTTCGCACGCGGCGCAGCGGCACAATAGTGGCTCGTTTGCATCGCTCCGCTAAACTCAATATATGGGAATCTTGCGGCGGCTTTCACGCTGGATCGGCACGGAAGGAACAATGACGAACATCGTTGCGGGAAATACTGCTCCTGGTTTTTCGCTAAAAGGACTTGATGGGAAGGAATTCTCTTTGGACAAATTGCTCGCGCGGGGCCCGGTCGTCGCCGCGTTCTTCAAAATCTCCTGCCCCGTCTGCCAATTTACGTTTCCGTTCCTCGAACGCATCTATAAGCGTTACGGCGGCGACGCTGTCACGTTCTTAGGCATCTCCCAGGACGACGACAAAGCGACGAAAGACTTTGCCAAGGAATTCGGAGTCACTTTCCCGATGCTGCTCGATGAAAAGCAAAAGGGCTATGCCGCTTCCAACGCCTACGGCCTCACCAGTGTCCCGACAATCTTCCTCATCGAGACCGACGGCACGGTAAAGATCAGTTGTATGGGTTTTGACAAAAAGGATTTGGAATCGATCGCTAGCGAACTCGCCGAGCGCAGGAAAATGACGCCAGCCGCGCTTTTCCGGCCGGACGAATCCGTCCCGGCTCACAAGCCTGGATGAGGCTCAAAAAACTAGGTCCGGTCCGGACCTATCTTCAAAGAAAACGAGCTGCGGTATTTCTGCAGAAGAGTTCTCTGGTTCTACTCCGTTTCTTTTTCCAGCCATTTTTTCTTGTGCTTGGCTGGACGCGCGCGCTTATCCGCGATCACTCGCGTGGCTGAAAGCGCAATTCCGGAATTGCGGGCGGCCCGCCTCGCCTCCACGCCCACATCCAGGACTTTCTTTTTGCGGCGTTTCATTTCCTTTTACCGCCAGTCTGTGAATCAGACAACTCGAACGCACCAGCAGTGCATGCTTTTAGAAGGTGAATTGTACCTGCAAATCGATCCGGCGGTTTGCCGAGGAAGTGGAATACGGCAGCCCAGTAAGGCCGTTGGAGAAGCCGAACTGGGGGGAAGTCAAACTCCCAATCGGCGTAGTCACATTGACGTTGTTAAAAATGTTGCGCGCGTTCACGCTGAACGTTAAATTGTAGCGGTTGTTATTTGGAGCTCCGCCGCCGAACATTCCAGCCATTCCGCGATCGCCGCCTCCTCCGCGACCGGGGCCCCCAGGGCCGCGGCCAAAAGTGCCGCCGGCTCCTGGACCACCCGGTCCGCCTGCCGCGGTCGCTTCCTTTTTTTGTCCAAAGCCAAACGTCTTGCTCAGTCTTGCGTTGAAAGTGAAGCGCCCCGGGCCCGTTAAATCATTGATTGGCACGATCTTCTCACCAGGCTGCGGAACAAGATCGAACGAGCCGAATCGATTAGTGACTACGTTTGACGGATTGGAAGCGCTCGTCGCAAAGGACGGCCGGTCATTGAAGATAGAATCGCCGTTTAGGTCTTGCCCCGTGGTGACGTTAAAAGGTATTCCAGAGTTCGCGATCAGAAATGGACTAAACCGGAAACCATACCGCAAGCCGAGTGTACCTCCAAAGAAAACGCGGTGACGTATGTCAAAGCCCGCGCGACCATAGTCCAGACCGATGTTATTCAGCGTTGACGGAAATGTCCCGGCGCCAGAGGTGTCGCTGTTTGCGTAGCTCAACGTGTAGTAGCCGAAAAGGGAAAGGTTGGTTCCCACTCGAATGCTGCTGTTCACGATCAGCTGATTCTGTTTGAAAACTCCTTCCGATTGGTATTGATAGACGTTGTCTGGATTTCCTAAGGGGCGCGGAGCCGTGGTCGCGTCGCAGGGAAGAGTACTGCAAATCGGCGCATTGATATTTTCCGTGAAAAACTGATGTACGCCTCGCGAATTCAGATACGTGACGGCCACATTTGCATTCTTCGTCAGTTGCCGTTCGAGGCTTAATCCCGTCTGCATGGTGTATGGCGTACGTAGATTGGAACTAGGCTGGTAAATGGTCGGGTTGCTCAGAGGCAAGGAGGAGGGCGGCGGCGTGTTGTTCAGGAAAAATTGCGGACTGGCGACCACAAATTGCTGTTGCGTGATCCCGTTGAGCCGTTCTTGCTGCAAAACGAGATCGTAAGTGAAGCGATCATAAAATATGCCGAAGCCTGCTCTGACGACTGTTTTGGGCGATTTATTTTTGCCGTTGCCGTCTACTCCCCAAGCCACTCCCACTCGTGGCGCAACATCGGCGTGATCGCCAAGATTGTTTTGGCTCTCATAGCGAATGCCGTAACTCAACGTCACGTTCGGGCGAATACGAAAGTCATCTTGAGCGTATAGGCCCACGTCAAAATAAGTCACATCTGCCAGCGCGCTACCTGTACGGATTAGATATTGGCTGGCGCCTCCGCCCGGCAGACCTTGCAAGGTCGCTTGATATGCCGCAATCCCCGTGAAGGTGAATGTTCCGTTGAAATTGTTTTGTGCCTCGTTTACGTCTCGATACACTCGCAGCCGTCCGCCAAATTTCAGGAAGTGCTTGCCCTCGGCCATCGACGTGAAGTTCTGGAGCTCGTAGCGATCAAGGATATCGCTGACCTTCCCGTTTGGATTGCCGCCGCCGGTGAACGCGCCCTGCACCAAAATCGTCGGTGCCGCGCTTACCGGCGTCTGGTCGCTGGTCTCACGAATGAATTGGAAGCGCGTCTCGTTGATAATCTTGGCATTCAAGATCTGCGTGTCGGTGACTTGAAGCTGATGTTCCGTGTTCAGCTGGTTGTATCCGAGCGAAGCCAGACTGAATTGTCCGATGCCATTGTTGGACTCATTCTCGCGTTCGTACTGGTAGCGGACGGTGAGCGTATTGTTCGTCGCCAACTGATAGTCGAATCGCGGGCCGAGATTTGTCCGCGTGCGCGGATTCGGCACGGCGTCGCTGAATGGCACGGGCAGAAAGGTGGTGGGATCCAGAACCGTGGCACTCACGACCGAGAGGTCATTGATGTTGCGCCGGTCCAGATTAAAGAAAAGGGACGCCTTCTTCCCTAGCGGTCCCCCCACATTGCCATTAAATTGCGTGGATTCATAGCCAGGCGGCTGCGTGCCCGGGGGCAGTTGTTCGAACGGATTCCGCGAATTGAATCCCGCCGTGTTTCCGCTCAGGAAAAGCTGGCCGTGCCATTGGTCCGTGCCCGGCTTGGTCAGGATTTCAATTCTGCCGTAGCCGAGCCGGTCGTATTCCGCCGAAAAAGGATTTTGATTGATGCGAATCTCGCGAATCGAAGCTTTGGGCGGGAGTTGGCCGGCGGTGAAACCGTCAATATAAATCTGGCCTCCATTTGGACCAGCCGACGGGCCCGCCAGCGCCTGAAGCTCCGACTGCAATTCATCAGGGTCGTCGGAGAGCGCTTCCAGATCTTTCCCCTGCATCACTATCATCCCCGCGTTGTTTGCGGGATTCACATCGACCTGTGTCGTGCTGTCCGTGACCTGCACTTTCTCTTCGCGCACTTCGATGCTCAAAGTCACGTTCAACTTTTGGGTCTGTCCGGCGGTTATTTCGACTTCGGGTTGTTCGAACGTCGTAAACCCCGGAGCAATTAGCTTCACGCCGTACTTTCCTGGAGCCAAGTTGGTCACTTCGAAGATGCCATCCCGATTGGTCGTCGCAGTGGTGGCCGCCTCGCTCGGTGTTGTCACGAGCACTGTCGCACCCACCACGGCTGCACCAGATGGATCTGTTACTTGCCCGCGCAGCGTCCCCGTAGATGTCTGGGCCTGCCCTGCAAACACCGCCGCGGCCGCCGTGAAAAGAATCACCGCAACAACCATCCAACGATACGCAAACCGAACGCTCATTCCTTCTCCTGACTCAAGATCATTTTTGTTGGCCGCGCACATCAAGGTGCCGCATCTCCGCCCGGCGCCCCGCTCATCGTCCACGGTGTAAGAATTGTGGAGGCCCCTGAAGCCTGCAGGAGTGGTTCCACTCCGGCCAGCAGCGTGATCGCTGTTACGATGTTGTCTTGGGTTCCTTCCGTCGTCACGATCATTACCGCATCGCCCTTCTGCAAATCGGCCAGCGTTGCAGCTGGTATTCGGCTAAGCATTTGTTGCAGGTCGCCGCCACGCGCTCCGCCTGCTCGCGCCGCTCCTCCCGGGCCGCCAGCTTGCGCGCCCGGACCACTCTGGCCACCGGGTTGGCTCGCCGCCGCGGATTCCGCAGGCTTTGCTGATGCATTCCCCGCCGCGCCGCCACCAGCTCCGCCAGCTCCTGCAGGTGCATCCGCGGGCGTGCCCTTGAGCCGAGCCGCAATGCCCTGCGCCATCGCGGGCGGCAGCTTACGAAGCTGCGTATCGGCCGTAACCTTCACGGTGATCGCCTTCTTTGCCACCAAATCCATCACGGTGATCGTTCCCGCCGACGCATCCATCGCGCTGACGGTTCCCGCTATATTCCGAAACGTTCCGGAAACCACTTCATCCGCGGTCAACTCCGTGCCATCCGCGCTGCGTGTTCCCCGCGCACGCAATTGGTCTCCAACTTTGATCGTCTCGATCCCCGCGGGCTTGGCATCATCAAACTTCACCGAGTTTGGCGCATATCGGCGAAGGACGGTCTGCTTTGAAACTTGCACCGTCACATCCTTGGCGACGCCCATCGCGTTCGTCGAAATCTTGATCGTGCCATTCGCCGCATCCATCGCGCTAACCAGCCCGCCGACGCCATGGCGCTGCCACTCGTCGCGCTCGTGTGCCTGCTTCGCGGCGATATCGGTCTGTTTCATAGCGATGACTGACGCGGCTATCACCGATTTCCCATCGTCCGCCATCTTCCCGCGAACCAAAATACGGTCCCCTGGCAACAAGTCCTGCAGTTGGATAGGAGTCGCATCCTTCAAATCTGTTTGCCCCGGCGCTATGCGCACCAACCGGGCATCATCTTGCACCTGAATCGTGACATCCGCCTTCGCATCCGTGGTCAACACAATCGTTCTTCCGCTTATGGTTTTGATCGTGCCTACGGGACGCGTCGCAGGATTCGACGCGGGCGCCCCGTGTTGCGCCTCCTGCTGTGCCCCTTGCGGCAGATGTTCTGCCGGCCCCGCGTCCACCCTGCAGGCTCGAGCGAGCAAAACGCAAACAAATACAGCCATCAGTCGCAAGCGCCTTAAGCGCCCTTTTTCCCGCAATTCCATCGATGACTCCTGCAATCTATAGAGAACCGCAAACTTAGACCGTCTTCGCCAGGGAGGGTAATGCGGCAGACCAGCCACACCCTTTACGTCACAAGTTAGACGTAGCCGACACCCCAAAATGTTTCAAAAATTCTCGATCCGTGGGCCGCCCGGCCCTAGCACACACCGCTGGGGCGAGTCGCGGGGCCCGATTCCTGACTCGGGATGGTTTGCGGGCTTGGCACTGTGTAGGGGGTTGTCCCGGCCAGATTCGCGGCGCATTGCAGGATCTCCTGCGGAATTCCGGGAAGCGTGGACGGTAAATTCGGAATCGACTGGTCAGGTTTTTTGAAATTAAGTGCAGAGGTCAGATCCCCGACTGTCGCGCGGCGCCAGGCGCTCAAATTGGGCACTTCCGCACCGAAACGGGTCTCGAGGAATCGCAATACGGACGTGTGGTCGAAAAGTCCCGATGACACGAACCCACCCCGGCTGAAAGGCGAGATGATTAGTGTGGGTACGCGAAAACCCAGTCCAATTGGACCGGTTATCGCTGGAGTACCGATTACGGTTGGGTTGGGAACCGCGGGTGCGGTCACGTATTCACCTGGCGTGCCCGCGGGGGCCGTTACCGGCGGAACGTGATCAAAAAAACCGCCATTTTCATCGTACGTGACAATCAATAGTGTCTTTTCCCACAACGCTGGGTCCAGGGTCAAGGCGCCGATGATCAGCGAAAGAATGTTCTCACCAAAGATGGAAGGCGAAGGCGGGTGGTCCGAAGTCAAGACCGAGCCAACCAGCCAGGAAACTTGAGGCAAGTTCCCAGAGGCTACGTCCGCCAGGAAATCCACGGGGAATTGGGGCCCGAACGCGTTCTGATGCAGCGCCGACGCGGGGTCCTGATAATTCTTGAAGTAGGAGAGAACATTGTCCGAGAGAATTCCCCCTAAAATGGTCTCATCAGGGGAGGAGTATATTTTCCACGAAATCCCCCGAGCCTGAAGCTGCTCCGGCATCGTCGTATAGGTAAGCCGGCCATAGACGGACGTGCGATTTGCGATAATCGTTTGCAAAATCGGTCCGCCGTTTTTTCCATCCGGGTCAATGGAGGCGGCCATCGTATAGAGGCGATTCGGATCGGTCGGGCCCATCACGGAACAAAAAAAGTTGTCGCAAATCGTGAAAGCGTCCGCCAAGGCGTAATAGTAGGGAATGTCTGCGCGCGTGTAGTAGCCCATGCTCAGTACGGCGTCACTGGGATTGATTGAGAGACGCGAGCTTACAAAGCCGTCCATCGCGCCCTGATTCCAGCTTTGATGCTGCGGCACCCAGTCATGACTGATGTCGTGGGTGCATGCTGCGTTCGTTGCGGTGGTATCCAAGTGGAAGGGCAGCAGCACGCCAACGGGCGCATTAGCCGTATTCGCTGGATCGGGCTGGTGGAATGCCCTGCTCGGCTCCGAATATCCACGGACGCCGCGGTAGCTCCCGAAGTAGTGATCGAAAGACCGGTTTTCCTGAATCAGGATGACCACGTGTTCGATGTCAGTTAGTTTGGAACAAGCGGAAGAAACCACCGGCGGGACGATAGCGCTTCCACTACCGCACCCGTGCAAACCGAGAGTTGCCAATTCTGCAAACGCTGTTGCGGCACCAAGTTTCAGTACTTCCCTGCGATTGAAATTGCGCATAGGGCCTAGTTCTTTGGATGCGCTTTCCGGACCAAGAGTAGGACGGGCTCTCCCGGCGTGGCCAGTCAAATGGCCAGCACACCAGGAGCCCATGGATTTGCCTTTTACACTCCTGGGCTCATCCCGTTGGCTTCATTGGCTCAATGAGACGAAATGCTGCACCAGGCGTTCGCTTTTTCGCCTCCGCGGTTCCAACATTCGCGTTGCCTCTCCACGCGGAACCCATTCCGCGCGCTGTCCATTCCCCCCTCGCAAATCGGCCAACCGGGTGTACAATGCCGCCCGTTGGGGTCTCTCTGCGGCCACCTTGTCCCGAACAGCCGCCGTGAGCCTCCCCAACCAAAAACGCAAACGAAGCCAAATAAAAGGATGGCTTCGGTCAACTCACGCAACTCATCCCCGGGAGTAACGTATCGATTCCACAGCACCGGGCGAAGCAGAAAGCTGCTCCTCCCGGTCGTTTTATGAAAAGACCTATTTAGAAACTTGGCGATGGAGGATTACGAGCATTGGTTCTGCCGACGGACAAGCATTTCACGGCCCGCATTATCGAGCGAAAAGATTTGTCAGAAGACTTGTGGTTGATCCGCGTTGATCCTGGCGGCGCGTTTTCTTTTAAGGCCGGTCAGTACGCCACTCTCGGCGTGGATCACGAAGACAAGCGCATCGAGCGTGCTTACTCCATTGTCTCTTCCCCCTACGAAGAGAGCCTCGAGTTTTTCATAGAGCTCGTTCCGCAGGGCGCGCTCACGCCGCACCTTTACAAACTCAACGTGGGCGACACCATGCTCTGCCGCAAGATCTCCAAGGGCCGCTTCACGCTCGACCTCAGGAGCGGCCGCACCAATCATCTTCTTCTCGCCACCGTCACCGGAATCGCCCCATTTGTCAGCTATGTGCGAACTCTGTACAAAGATTGGAAAGCTGGCAATAGTCCCATGCCCGGCGAGCACAAATTCTTTTGTCTGCAAGGCGGAAGCCGTTCATGGGAGTTCGGCTATCGCGAGGAACTTGAGCGCATCGCCGAAGAAGTTCCGTGGTTCAAATACGTCGCCACTATCAGCCGCCCGTGGGAGGACGCCTCATGGAAAGGCCAAACCGGCCGCGTTGATGACCTCGTTCGCATGTACGTCGACAAGTGGAATTTGCGCCCGGAAACCACTACAGGATATCTCTGCGGCCACCCCAGCATGTGCGAAAACGGTCTAGGCATTCTCACTCGTGCCGGCTGGCAAAAAGGTTCCCTGTTTGAAGAAGTCTACTTCATCCCTGGCAAAGAGGTCGGAGCTGACTAAACCAACGTACATTCCCATGGCAATTTGTTTGCGAGCCTCGCGGTTCAAATCCGTTGTAGAATGCCGCGCGGACGTGCGAATACTGGATTCGTGGGCGATCCCTGAAGTAAGGGAGAACGTGGCGGAGAAAATAGCGGAGGAAGTTTCATGATTGTTGGAGTGCCAAGAGAAAGCTTTCCTGGAGAGCGCCGTGTGGCGATGGTGCCCGCCGTAATTCCAAGCCTCACGAAAGCGGGCCTGGAAGTGGTCGTCGAAGCGGGCGCGGGCAAAGAAGCCGGCTATTTGGACACCGAATA
>Ga0210405_10003240_pt1 | contig 16135 bp, 13 predicted proteins | sample IncBWH11MmetaG_FD_155492 | JGI IMG/M metagenome (GOLD analysis project Ga0210405, IMG submission 155492) | Forest soil microbial communities from Barre Woods Harvard Forest LTER site, Petersham, Massachusetts, United States - Inc-BW-H-11-M | ecosystem: Environmental > Terrestrial > Soil >... | reverse complement strand
GCAAGCTTCTGCCCTTCAAGAAGGGACCGTTTTACTTGGCGGAGGAGTGCGGCGTTCCTGTGGTTCCTGTGACTATCGTCGGCTCGCACGAGGTCATGCCCAAGCGCAGGTTCGCGATCAAGCCAGGGACCGTGATGGTAATCTTTCACGCCCCGATCGAGCCCAAAGATTTCGGCAGCCGCGACTGCCTGATGGCGAAAGTCCGTCGAGCCATCGACAGCGGCCTGCCGGTTGAGATTCAAGAGTCACACCCGACAACCACAGAGGACACGAAGGTTCACGAAGGAAAAGCGTCAGCTTGAGACTTGGTCGTCACCTTATGTGGGACGTCATCCTGAGCCTGGCGTCAGCCGGGTGAAGGATCTTGCGCGGACAACCAAAACACTCGCGGCCGGCCTCGGCATGACGCAACCGAAGAAACAGAATGGCTAATCTTTTTTGACCCGCACGGCCTTTGCGATCTCCGGCAATCGGCTCAGCAGTGCTGAAACCTTCAGCCACAATTTGTGATCGATGGCGGGAGCGCCACTGACAATCGCTCCTGCCTCGATATCACCAGCTACGCCGCTTTGCGGGGTAACGATAGCGCCATCCCCAATCTTGCAATGGCCTACAACGCCCACTTGTCCCGTGAGAATTACATTCTTGCCTACATCGGTCGAGCCGGCGAGGCCGACCTGCGCTGCGAGCAGGGAATTTTCTCCAATACGTGAGCCATGACCAACCTGTACCAGATTGTCGATCTTTGTTCCGCGGGAAACGTGGGTTTCGCCGACGCTGGCGCGGTCGATGCAGGAGTTCGCCTGGATCTCGACGTCGTCCTCGATGACCACTGGCATAGGTTGCGGGATTTTGTGCCAGTGGCCGAGATCGTCTTTCGCGAATCCGAAGCCGTCGGCGCCAATAACCACGCCGTTCTGCAGCAGCACGTTATCTCCAATGCGGCAGTGCTCGCGCACAACGGCGTGAGCATGTGCCATGAAGTTGTCGCCGATTTTTACCCCCTGGTAAATCACCACGTGCGCCAATAGCACGGCGTGTTTCCCAATCTCGACGGACTCACCAACGACGACATAGGGTCCGACGTGCGCGCCCTCACCAATCCGAGCGGAAGGATGTATCACTGCCGTGGGATGAATTCCGACCGCGTACTTGGAGAGCGGATGGAAGAGACCTATCGCTCGCGCGAATGTCAGATACGGATTCCTGCTGCGCAGCATCGCCGTTGCGAGGGCAGGGAAGTCTTCGGCAACGACGACGGCTGATGCTTTCGTCCGTCGGGCCGCCGCCGCATACTTTGGGTTGGACACGAACGTAAGCTGGCCCGGGCCGGCTTCTTCAATTCCAGCGACGCCCGTGATCTCGGTATCGGGCGAGCCATTTTCCAAACGCGCGCCCAGCGCAGAAGCAATCTGTGCAAGTTTCATTTGAGTGTCCGTAAAAGCGAGACCGTGATTGTAATTGAGGCGCAGCTGTAGCGGAAAAGGATCAGGGCCACCGCAGGGATGCGAACCAGAACCACCCCGCTGACCGGTACAGCTCCCCCTTCTTGGCAAGCGGGAGGGTGCCGGCGCGCATCCCGGATGGAATTACTCCCCTCTATTTTTAAAAGCGCAAAACCGGCAGAAAAAGGCTCAGGAAAACTAACAAATTTTCGACCAAGAACCGATCTTGATCGTGCGGGATAGCGGCGATGCCCTCAAAAGTTGGAGAATGATAAGGTTACGGACAGGCCGTCAGGACGACAGGGCGCTGGGGAAACGCGTCTGGAAGTCGAGCAGGCCGACCCATTCCGGCGTGACCGTGATTCGCACCATGTTTGAAATCATGCTCCCGAGCTTCTCCACCCAGGCCTTGCCCTGTTCGGGTCCGAAGTAGCGTTCGGCAGCCAGGGCGTATTCGGGCACGATTCCGTCCACGGTTTGCAGCCGAGCGCTGCCGCGGACCAGAAGTACTCTGTGGGGAAAGACATTGTCGTCGATGGTGAGCGACACCTTTGCGTTCTTGGCCAAGGCTTTCAGTTTGGGCGCTTTGAGCGGGCTTGCCATTATGATCTCTCGTCCGTTCCAGTGGAACCAAATGGGGATGACTCTGGGCGTCCCGTCGGTCCAGACATAAGCAAGGCGTGCGGGAATTTTCGACTCCAGAAGTTCCTTGGATGTGGCATGCTGCAGTAGCCCAAGATCTCCCTGCTTTACCTTGACCGGCATAGTTCCTCCTTGATTTGCCACGGGCCAATGCACGAAAGGCGTTTTGAGGAGGATTCTGCGCCTGCTCCGGTCAGAGGTCAAGCGTGATCGCCAGCTCTTAGAACCAGAGCCCCCACATCCAATCCACGCTGGCGTGCGTAATGGATGAGGCCGGCACGCGCCGCTGTTCGCGCCAGGCGCGTCCGTAGAAAATCCCCGCGATGGTGGCCAGCAATACATAGCGCCAGTTGAAATGCGCGGAGCGCTTGTTGAAGTGTGACAGTCCGAAGAGAGCCGAAGCGATCAGAAGCGCTGTCCGGCGCCCCGCGCGGCGCTCGAGCAGATTCTGCAACCAGGCGCGAAAGAAGAGTTCTTCGGGCACGGCGGTGAAGCAGAAAATCCCCACCCATCGCAGCGCCGCTGTGCCCGCTTGCGGCAGGTTGGCGTGGGGATGGATGAACCCGAGCGCCAGTCCCAGGATCAAAACCAAAGGCGTGAAGAAGATCAGTTCCCGAAAGCCGCTTTTCCAATCGCTCCAGCGCAGGTAAAAGTCGTAGCCGGTTCCACTTAGCTGGCGAATGGCCAGAAAGCCATACAAGCCAATGTCCACGAGAAGCAATTCATTCAGGGCGCGCAGTCCGTTGGGCCAAGCCGCGTCGAACCAGCGCAAATCGACAGCCAGCCCCAGCATCAGCAGAACGATGGCATCCCGCCAGTTGCCGCGCTGCTCCGGATCGGCGGCCGCGGCTTGCCCGAGCAGCCATGCGACCACCACGGGCAGCCCCGCATAGAGCGCGAACCATCGCCATCGAAAGATGTGATGGGTAGCCGAAACCAGGATATATGGCAAGACATACAGCGCGGGAAGGGCGACGCGAGCGACGATCGACCAACGCTGAACCGCTCGCGTAATGCGCTCCGCGGCAACGCCAAACGTCACCGCAGGAGCGAGCTCAATTGCCAGGGCCGCGATCGCTGCCGGAGTTACATTTCCCACGGCATTATCTTAACTGCAACGACTTAATTTGAAGCAGTGAGCGAAAAGTTATGAGCAGCGGCATTGATTGTTTCTGGCAGCAGCGGAGCCTTGCTCCGGCGGGACGGGTCAGAGAGCCGTCCCCACACAGGCAATCCCCGACACGGCTAGTCGTGGGGGATTGGGTGGCGATGTTCCTGATCGTAGAACTGGCGGCAGGGGTGATCGGAGTGGGCGTTGTGGACGGGTTGCTCGGTCGCAGAGGTGAAGACCGCGGCATTTTGCGCGGCGGTGAGTCCGGTGGTTGTGGTGTAGATGGGCTCGTCGAATAACGTTCCTGAGTTTGCCTGCGCGGCGGCGAAGATGGCGAAGGCCTTGCCTCCGGAGTAGGCGGTGGCAACGTAATCGCCCACCATCAAGCCGGCGAAGGTGTTGGGCAGCCACGCCAGGAACGTGGGCCCGGCCAGAGTTTCGGGAACGGTCCAGGTGTTGCCGCCATCGGGCGAGGAGATAAATCCGGCATAGAGTGCGCAGGGGGAGGCGCCGCAGTTCGCCGCTGAGTAGTAATAGTAAGTCAGGGCGAGGTGGGCGGTGCTGCCTGAAATTGCGGGTTCGACGGCCAGGCCGGGAATAAAGTGATCGACGGTGCTCGTCAGTGAGTCAATGGGGATTCGGGCTGGAGCGGTCCAGGTGAGGCCATCGCTGGACGTACTCATCACGAGATCGTTGGAGGAGCATCCGGTGCGAAAGCGACAGTCTTGCCAGATGGTGTAGACCGTTCCGGCTGCGTCCACGGCGGCGGAGGGTAGGGCGGATGTGCGCAGATTGCCGGCGACGAGATGGTCGGTGATCGAGGAAATTGTTGTAGAAGCATTCCAACTGTTGCCGCCGTTGGTCGAGGTGAAGGCAAGGATCTTGGCACCCGTAGCGCTCTCGATAGGCACGACGACGGTGCCATTGGGCTGGACGATGGGTTGGCCTCCGATACCGGCAGCGAGGTCGGCGGTGTTACGCGCGGGCGCCCAGGTCAGGCCGCCGTCGGTCGAAGTGCTCATCCAGATGAGGTCCCGGTTGCCGGGATCATCCCACTCGACGTAGCAATGGCCGAAGTAGGGGCTGGCAGGAGTGTTGTCGCAGGTGATCCAGTTCTTGTCGGAATCGGGCGTGGCGCTGACGATGATGGGATTGTCAAAGACGAGCCCGTCAGTGGATCGGCTTACGGCAACCTGGTCCGCGTTCGCGATGGCGAGGTAGGAGATGATCCATGTGGCATGGGCGGCATCGAAAGCTACTACGGGATCGCTGGCGGCGCTGAATGTGCCCTGCTCGTAGATGGTGATGCCTGACAGGGAACCGCTGGTCCACGTGGAGCCGGCGTCGGTGGAAGTGGCAAAGCCGATGTCTGATGCGCCACCGCTGAAAATTCTGCCGACCTGGAATGCGCTGACAATCGTAGAGCCTGACGCTGCGGCACTGGCCTCCACTTCAGTGGCGTGCTGGCTACCGGGGTTGGTGAAAGTATCAGTGCTGAGTAGGGTAAGGGCGATGGGTGGCGGCGGAGTTGTGGTCTGCTGCGGCGCTTGGGAGTTAGATCCCCCGCCACAGGCGATGGCAAGCATCAGGATTCCGAGCACCGAGGCGAATTGGAGGAGCTTTACGCCACAGGTTTTGAGACGGGGATCGGCATGGATTGTTGACGCGGTTAGCAAATCTTACTCCCCGAACAACGGTACCTGTCCCGCATCTGCGGGGATCCCACGACGTTGACGCCGCGTGGCGCCGATCACGGCCAGCACGGTTAGAGACTCAAGCGCGCTGCGCGGCACAAACAGGCGCTGCGTGTTCGAGCGCAGGTCTGGCGGATTAATGAGGAAGCCCTCGGCGGTGTCTAACGAGAGGTCATTGGGCATCATGCCTTCCAGCATTTCGTTGTCTTTGAAGCGAAGCCGTACCCACAATCCCTCGGTGCGCGGGCGAGTGGTGAAGGTCTTTCGGCTGGGCGAGTCGGCGTCTCCGAATTCGCGAACGAAGTAGACGACCTTGATGTCCTTCAAGTCGATGGTGACCACGTTGCCCGCGGTATTGAGCAATTCCAGCTTGCCTTCGCGCACAAAATTGGCGGGAGCGACGTAGCCGTTAATAGAATCGCGGTCCATTTTCCGGACTACGACTTTCTTGTGCGTGGAAGGCATGGGGATTGGCCAAAGTGGCTCAGGCGGAGGGTTTCCGCTCGCGAGCTTAATCAGATTCTCACACTTTTGCCTCGAACATAGTGAGTCATCTCATTCACAGTAGCCAAATTGTTAACATTGTGTTATTTTCTGTAGTTTGCTGCCATCCATTTTAACTCGTCTAAGTCTAGTCCACAGAGCAGTTTACGTAAGACGTGCCGGACGCCGCCGGGCAGGCGGGATTGAACCCTGTGGAAATCTTGTTCCGGCCGACCCCGGGGAATTGCAGCCTGGTAACTCGGAAAACTGAATAAAACATGGCTGATTACATTTACACGATGGAGATCCGGCTGACCCCCGACCAGCAGCGGGGCGTCACGTTGGTGCAGGATATCGCTCGCGATGCGGGCATGAACATTTACCTGACCGGTGGCGCGGTACGCGACATCATCAGTGGGTTCCCCATTCGCGATCTGGACTTCACGGTTCAGGGCAATCCTCTCAAGCTGCAAAAGCAACTCGAGCACGCCGGGGCAGTGATCGCGTCGTCGGACGACGACCTGAAAACTTTGTATCTGGTGCTGCCTGGGAACGTGCGCGCCGAGATCAGCACGGCCCGGACTGAGCGCTACGAGAAAACGGGGAAGCCTCCGATCATTGCTCCAGGCACGATCATCGAAGACTTGCGGCGGAGGGATTTCACCATCAACGCCATGGCGTTGTCGCTGAATCCAGGGTCGCGCGGTTTGTTGATGGACCCGTTTAATGGAGCAGCGGATATTGAAGCCAAACTGATCCGCATCCTGCACAACTATTCGTTCATGGAGGATCCCTCGCGGCTGATTCGTGCGGCCCGCTTTGCTGCGCGCTTTCATTGGCCGATCGAGGAACGCACGCTGGCCCGGATTCAGTCGGCCAAAGAAAATAACTACATTGAGTACATCACCGACCGGGCGATCGGGCAGGAGATTGAACAGCTAGCCTACGAGGACGACCCGTTGCATATCGTCCGGGTGCTGGAAAAAGAAGAGTTGCTGAAAGTGCTCAATCCGCATTGGTCGACAGCAAAGGTGGACACTGCGGGGCTGGGACAGTTGATGAAAACCCGGCAGCAGATGAACCAGCTGGGATACACGACGGATCCCTCACCGTCCGTGTTGTATTTCCTGACCGCGCGCCTCGGTGACAAAGATATTGCCGACATGCGCAAGCTGATTCCGCGCAAGGATCTCGTGGCGGCGTGGAAGGATCTCGAAGACAACGCCAAGGACTTGGCGAAGCGCTTGACCGGCAAAGAAGCGGCGACACCTTCCCGGACGTGGAAATTGCTGTCGGAAGCGCGGCCGGAGATGGTTCTTTTCCTCGAAGTCACCGCGAAGCAGCAAGCGGTGGCGCAGAAGATCAAGAACTTTTTCGGCAAGTGGCGGCAGGTGCAGCAGAAGTTGCCGTTGCTCGAGATGACGGAGCTGCGCATCACTCCGCAAATGCCGGAGTACCCCAAGATTGCTCACGATGTATTCATGTTGTTGCTGGACGGGAAGATGCACTCGCGGACGGAGATTCTGAAATTTCTGAAACCGCTGGCGCCACCCCCGCCGCCGCCACCCCCGCCGCCTCCGAAACGCGGGCGGGCTGCAAAGGCGGCTGCGGCTGCGTTCCAGGCAGCCCCGGTGCCTGCTCCGACTGCAGGCAAGAAGAAGGGGAAGGGCGAAACCGTTGCGCCCTTAGCACCGCCCGCGGCAAAAGCTGAGGTTGCGAAGGCCCACAATCCGCCGAAGGCCGAAAAGCACAAGTCGCCGAAGAAGGTAGCGAAGCCCTCACGTAAGACCGCAAGCGGGAAGAAGAAAGCAAAAGGGAAGAAGAGGCGTTAGCCACGCTGCTGCAATCATTCCATACCACGAAGATGGCGGTTGTGTTCCAGTAGCTGCTACCGCCCAGATTCTTGCAGGTGCTTTGGCCCACGAGGACAGTGCGCTACTTTCAAAGCAGGGCACTACGCTCGCAGATCCTTTCTCTGCCAAGGGCCTTGCGATATAATCTTTGGTCCTTTTTCTTTTGCGGCGCTCGCTGGCCGTATCCTCCACATATGCCCAAGATGAAGGGCCGGATTGGCAAGATCAAACGGGTCCCAAGCGGCGGATCCGTCTCGGGCCCGAAAACCATGGTGCGCGAAGCACCCCGGCACCACATCGGCGGCATCCGGCTGCAAGGCGTTGTGTTCTTACTCTCATTCCTGATTGTCTGGTCCCGCCGCCCCGATTCCATCCTCAACGCCCAATTTTTCGCCGAAGACGGCGCCGTGTTTTATCGAGCTGCCTATGAAATGGGCTTCCGCTCTTTCCCCGTCATCTATGGCGGCTATGTCCATCTCCTTCTTCGTTTGGTCGCCATGCTCGCGTTGCTCGTTCCATTCTCTCTCGCACCGCTTGTGATGAACCTGTGCGCCATCGTCGTGCAGATCCTCCCCGTGAACATATTCCTGTCCTCCCGCTTCTCCCACATCGGGTTGGGAGTGCGGCTGTTGGGCAGCTTCCTGTACCTGGCTCTTCCCAATTCCTATGAGATTCACGCCAATATTACAAACGGTCAGTGGCACCTGGCCCTGGCGGCTTGCCTGCTCTTGCTCGCTCAGCCGGCAAGAAACATCGCATGGAAGATCTTTGATATCACGGTAATGGTCCTGACTTCCTTCAGCAGCCCCATGGGTATTCTGCTTCTACCCATCGCGGCAGCCTTGTGGTGGAAACGTCGCAGCCGGTGGTCAGCGGTGTCGCTGGCCGCGCTCCTTCCCGGCGCGCTGGTTGAGACTCTCACCACTATTCTTTCTCAATCGCGGCAACCGCCAAATGGCGTTACTTTCGAGCGTTTTCTCGGTATCATAGGCGGTCAGGTTTTTCTCTCAGGCTTGTTCGGAATGAAAACCGCTGCCTCTTATACTCCCCAGGGGCTTTTCCCCTATGCAGTCGCAGCCGCGCTCATTGGTGGGGCCGCAATGATCTATGCTTTTTTTTCTGCGCCGCTCGAACTGAGAGCGTTCCTGACATTTTCCTTCGCAGTCCTGGGGCTCGGAATTGCTCGGCCTCAGGCCGGTTTGCCGGAGCAGCTTGACTGGGGAGTGTTTCTTCTACCGGGCGCTTGTAACCGCTACTACTTCCTGCCAATGCTGGCATTCCTCGCGTCGCTGTTATGGATCGCCGCCAGTTCCCATTCTGCGCGCATGTTGCGTTACAGCGCTATCGCCATCTTGTTCCTGCTGCCCATCGGGATCTCCAGGGATTGGCGCTATCCCGCTTTCGGGGATTACCATTTTCAGCAATACGCTGACCGTTTTGAGTTCGCTCCTTCCGGTACCAAATTAGTGATTCCGATCAATCCGGGCTGGCGGATGGAACTGACCAAACGCTGACCTTCCTCTCTCTGATGGTCCATGGGGATCGGGGCGATGGGTATACTTGAACCGCGAGGACGCCATGAACGACCTAGCCGGACGATTGCTCGAGCAAGCCCCTGTTTACAGGCTCTGGCAGGCGCCTTTTGCCGACCAGAAGTTCGCTCCCGTCCTGGCTCACAACCAGATGGCGCACGTCCGCAGAGTCCTCGATGTCGGCTGCGGACCGGGCACCAACGCCAAGTATTTCACCCAAGCCGAGTATCTTGGAGTGGACATCAACTCAGACTACATTCAGGATGCCCGTCAGCGTTACCGCCGTGAGTTTGTCGCCTGCGACGTCCGCACCTACCGTCCCCCGGCGGGCGATCGCTTTGACTTCGTCCTCGTCAACAGTTTCCTGCATCACCTCAACACCAGTGAAGTGGAGAGCACTCTCCTCCATCTCAACACTCTGCTCAGCGCCGATGGGCATGTCCATATTCTCGAGTTAGTCATGCCGCCCCATGCCTCCATTTCACGCCTCCTCGCACGCTGGGATCGCGGCAAGCACGCCCGCCCTCTGCCCGAATGGCAGCACATCTTTTCCACCATCTTTAAGCAGGTCCTATTCCAGCCTTACCCTCTCACCGGCCTGGGGCTGACTTTGTGGAACATGATCTATTTCAAGGGGACAGCCCGCCCATGAAAGCCGACCCTTGCGTCTCGTTCGCCATCGCCGTCTACAACGAAGAATTGGTGCTGCCCGAACTGCTTCGCCGCACTCGGGCTGTCATGGATCAGATTCCCGGCGGTCCGCACGAACTGGTATTGACCGACGATGGCAGTACCGACCGCACTTGGCAATTGCTCGAAGACGCGGCCGCCCTCGACCCTCGCATCAAAGCCGTGGGCCTTTCCCGCAACTTCGGCCATCAGACCGCGCTCGGCGCCGCTCTGGATCACGTCACCGGTGATGTGGCCGTCCTGATGGACGGCGATCTGCAAGACCCTCCCGAGGCCGTCTTCGCGCTGCTCGAGCAATATCACCAAGGCTACGACGTGGTGTACGGCCGCCGGGTCAATCGCAAGGAATCCTTCTGGCTACGCTTCTGCTATTGGGTGTTTTACCGGTTGCTTGCGGTCCTGTCTTCGACGAGGCTGCCGCTGGATGCAGGCGATTTCGGCTTGATGTCGCGCAGAGTCATGGATGAAATCCGTGGCATGCCGGAACATCACCGTTATCTTCGCGGACTCCGGACCTGGGTTGGTTTCCGTCAGATTGGAGTGCCCATCGAACGATCCACGCGCCAAGCCGGAACAACAAAGTACAGCGGCCTCCGGCTCTTGAAACTTGCTTCTGACGGTATCTTCGCCTTTTCGATTGTCCCGTTGCGAGCGGCAGCCCTCGTAGGTGCGGCCGCCATAGTGATCTCGTCGGCTTTTTCGCTCTATTCGGTTTATGCAAGGTTCTGGCTGAAGACGCCCCAGGGATTCACGGCCTTGATCTTGGCTATCAGTTTTCTTTCCGGAATCAATCTCTTCTTCCTGGGAATTATTGGTGAATACGTGGGGCGTATCTATGAAGAAGCAAAGGGCCGTCCCCACTACGTGGTTCGCAAACTAATTGCCGACGGCGCGATACAATGCGGCGAAGCGCAGGGCCGCGCTCAGAAGGCCGATGTAACCGCAAGAAAATCAACTCCACGGTAGAATGGCTTGGATCGAGACTATGGCGATCGTTACCGCGATTTGTTTGAGACGCACTGGTGGTGGCGCGCCCGCAATGAGTATATTGTCGAGACGCTCCGGCGATATCGTCCCGCGTCCGGTTGGACCACGATCCTTGACATCGGATGTGGAGACGGTCTCTTCTTTGGCCGCCTGAAGGAATTTGGGGAGGTTGAGGGTATTGAGCCTTCTGCTGAACTGGTCAGGCCCGACAATGCTGACCGCAATCGCATTCACATCTGCCCTTTCGACGAGCACTTCAAGTCAGCCAAACAATATTCGCTGATCCTGATGCTCGATGTGTTGGAGCATCTCGAACGCCCCGTTTCTGCGTTGAAACGCGCCATGGAGCTGCTGGAGCCGGAGGGAACTTTCGTCGCGACTGTTCCCGCATTCAGGGTGCTTTGGACGAATCATGATGTGCTGAATCATCACCAGACCCGCTATACGAAGAAGTCTTTTCGTAAGCTTGCAAATGGTGCTGGCCTGGATATCGAAGACGAGCGGTATTTATACCACTGGATTTTTCCCATCAAGCTGGGTCTCGGGCTTGCGGAACAAGCCCTTCGGGTGAAAGCGAAGCTGCCGAAAGCAAGCAAAGGTTGGGTGAATGAGTCCCTCTATCGGATATCCCGATTGGAGCAAATGACCCTGAGCCGACTCCGTGTTCCATTCGGAAGTTCATTACTGGTCGTGGGCAAGAAAAAGCGGGCCGACGGTCCGCCGTTGCCCCGTTAAAATATCCTCATCGCTACGCTCGCCTCCGGCGCCCCCGACACTTGCCAACTGTGAGATTTGATCCGACGGTTATCACCTACGGAGTCGGTCCGGCGACAGCCCTTTGAGTTAAGACGGCAACGTCTGAATTGGTATTACTTGGGATTGCCCTTGAGATCGGCCAGGTACTTCTTCACCATTACCTTTTCTTGCGGGTTACTGACAGATTTCAGATATTCCTCGAGTTGGGCTGCTTCTGCATCTGGCTTGCGCTCCACTTCGTAGATTTGCGCCAGCAGAAAGTGGGTCCGGGGTTCGCGGTTGGTCTTATCGATCTCCGCTGCCCTCAACGCGCTTTTCTTTGCCTCAGCGAGCCGATGCAGTCCGAGGTACCCTCCAGCAGCATAGAAATAGGCATGGGGATTGTTAGCCGGGTCGAGAGCGACCGCGCTGTTGGCAAAGCGGAGCATCTCTTCCCATTTCTGCTCGACCGCGTAAAGATCGGCAAGGCAGAGATCGGCCGCAACATAGCCAGCGTCCACTTTCAGCGCTTGGGAGCAGGCGTTGCGGGCATCGTCGGGCTTCTGTTGTGCCTTCAAAACCTGGCCCAACAGTACCCACGCCGCTGGGTATTGCGCATCTTCCTCGAGCGCCTTGCGAAGATGCTCTTCGGCCTTGGCCAATTTGTTATGGCTTACCGCGCTGCAGCCGCGCTGAAAATCTTTTCGCGCCGGTCCCGGACCTTCCAAAGACGCAACTCCCGCGGTGGGAGAACGGATCCCGGTCAGCGGCGGCATGAAACAGGACTCGTCGCCCGGGGTATTCGTGGGCGGCGGCACACTGTCTGGCACCTTGACTCGATCGTCAGGAATGCTGGGAACGGCATTGTGAAAATCGTACCCAAAGCCGTGGTCGCCTAGCGAAGCCCGAGTAGCCTGCGCAGCCAGGGGAGCGGACCAAAAAGCAGCCATTATCCAGATGAAGAACCTGGCACGCAACGGAAAGCGCGGCGCTACGAGAACGTACGATTCGCCATGGCGGTGCGTACCGCGCATAACCCCCCACATGGTACCTCTAAATGACATCCGATGAGCAACAAAATGTTGGACAGTTCCCGGGCCGCATCAAAGCAGGGTTTGCGCGAGTGGCCGGACACCTGGTTCCGTTGCACATATTCTGGTGCAAGAGTTGGGCCAAGAAAAACTCTCGTTACGGCCTAAAATTTAGAAAACAAAGGACCGACAATTTTCTTGCCTCCTAGATCTATGGTTCTTAAGGTAGTTAGAGGCAAATCTTGGAAACATTGGAGTTACGTCGGCTCCGTCGCTCGCGCGTTCCACTTCGGAACCGCTGGTACTGGATAGGTTGTCAAGAGCGAGATTATCTTATAGATAACCTATGTACTGATATCTTATCGTGAGAGGAAGGTGAGAGCAAGAGAAAAGCGGTGGGGCGGGTGATCTGGTTCCAATTTGGGAATCCGGGACGGCAGGCAGGAACTTCAGGCCGATCTGTTGACGACGGCGCAGCGAGCGGCTCCCATCAATGCGGCTTTGTCATTGGTGATGACTTTGACTGGCATGGCTTCGAGCAGAGGCTGCATGCGGCCTTTTCCGACGAATGCATTCATGAACAATGGCCCGGACAATTTGGCCAGCATCTTGGGAGCAATGCCACCGCCGAGATAAATTCCGCCGGTGGCCATCAGCTTGAGAGCTAGGTTGCCCGTCTCCGCCCCAAACACAGAAACAAAAAGATCAACCGCCTGTTCGCACAATCCGCACTTGCCGTCGAGTGCGGCTCTGGAGATGGCAGGCGCAGGGTCGCCGTGCACCAACTCATCGGTGAGCCACTGTGGCTCGGTTCCGCGGCCGGTGTCGCGCAGGAAGTGAAACACGTTGACCAGCCCAGGACCGGAGACAATGCGCTCATAACTGACGTGTCCATGGCGGCCGGAGAGGTAGCGGAACAACTCCATCTCTAATTCGTTGCGCGGCGCAAAATCGGCGTGGCCACCCTCGGTGGCGAAGATGCGATATCGCGAGCCGTCCCAATACATGCCGGCCTCGCCTAGTCCGGTGCCGGCGGAGATGACGGCCTGGTTGCCCTCGGGGTTTCCTTTCACCTGGTTCAGCGACACGACATCTTCCGGATCGAGAGTGGCAATGCCCCACGCGTTGGCTTCGAGATCGTTGATGAGAACGGTCTTCTTCAAATTGAGCTCGTCGGCGAGACGTGCGGACTCAATGACCCAGGGAAGATTGGAGGTTTCAACCCGCCCGTTGCGAACCGGGCCGGGTACGCCAAAGCAGGCAGCATCGGGATGCAATTTTGCAGTCTCGACGAACTTGGAGACGATCTGATCCAGGCCAGCGTATTCGCGGCTCGGGAAAACCGATGCGGACACCAGTCGGAAGTGGCCGTCCGCAACATCGAAGAAGGCCAGCCTCGCATTCGTTCCTCCGATGTCGCCTGCCAGGATCATTCTTCGAAGTTCCTCCAGTGACGGCCGTCGCGCTCGAGCAAGTCATCGGCCTCTTTCGGACCCCACGTGCCGGAGGCGTAGTTAGGGAAATTGCGGGGAGGCAGCGCCTTCCAGACATCTAAGAGAGGACTCACCACACACCACCCGGCTTCGACCATGTCCGCGCGCTGGAACAGAGTCTGGTCGCCGATCATGCAATCGTGGAGCAGACGTTCATAGCCCGTGCTGGGCTGGGTTCCGAAGTAGTCGGCATACTCGAAGTTCATGTCAACCGCACCCAACCGCATAATCGGCCCAGGAACCTTAGCTGCGAATTGCAACGAGATTCCTTCCTCCGGCTGAATGTGCAGCACCAGTTGGTTGGGCATCAGATTCTCGACCGGAGTGTCACGGAAGAGCACGAAGGGGGCTCGGCGGAACTGAATCACGATGTGTGTATTCTGTGCTGACAAGCGCTTTCCGGTGCGGAGATAAAAAGGAACGTCGGCCCAGCGCCAGTTGTCGATCAGCAACTTCATGGCGACAAACGTCTCGGTTCTTGAGTCCGGGGGAACGTCGCCTTCTTCACGATAGCCAGGCTCACGCTGACCTCTGATGATTCCGGGTCCATATTGGCCGCGCACCGTTCTGGTAAGTACCTCTTCCGCAGTGATGGGTTGGATGGCGTGAAGAATCTTGGCCTGCTCATCGCGCACCGCGTCGGCGTGAAACGAGATGGGTGGCTCCATGGAAGTCAGGCTGATCAGTTGCATGATGTGGTTGGGCACCATGTCACGCAACGCGCCGGCCTGATCGTAATAGCTGCCGCGCTGCTCCACTCCCACGGTTTCGGCTACCGAGATCTGGACGTGATCGATATAACGGCGATTCCAGATGGGCTCGAAGATTCCATTGGCAAATCGAAAGGCCAAGATGTTCTGGACCGTTTCCTTGCCCAGATAATGATCGATGCGATAAATCTGCTTTTCCTTGGCAACCTTCAGTAGTTGGACGTTTAACGTTTTCGCCGAGTCCAAGTCGTGCCCGAAAGGCTTTTCGATGATGACCCGGCGCCAATGCTGATTGTCTTCTTCCATCAGCCCGACGGCTGCCAATTGTTCCACGATCGGGCCAAAGTAATTCGGGGCCGTCGCCAGGTAGAAGAAAAAATTGCCGTGCGTAGTGTGATCCTGGTCGACTTTCTGTAGAAAATCCTTCATCTGTACATAAACATTCTTGTCGTTGAACTCGCCGGCCACGTAGTACAGACGTTTGAGGAACCATTCAACGATGTCCTGGTCAACATCCCCCCCTGCGTAGCGCTTTATATCTTCGCCGATCTTTTGGCGGAAGTCGTCGTTCGACATCTTGCGATGCGATGTACCTACAATGGCGAACTCGCGAGAGAGCAATTCGGCTTTAGCCAAGTTATAAAGGGCGGGAATAAGCTTGCGTCCGGTCAAATCGCCGCCGGCCCCAAAGATCACCATGACGCAAGGATCCGCGGGTCTGCCTGGACGGTGTTGCTGTGTTTCGTGAAGCGCTTCTGTCGTAGCCATAGCCATTACCCTCGAATTGAAAACTGAGTGCGGCGGATGGTTCCAGAGGTCCGCCGGATGTCCGATGCAGGGGCCGTCGCTTCGCGAGAGTGTAATTCGATCATTCCCGGCTTCATAGCGCTTCGCCCCAATATTAAATCGTTTTTCTAGTTCTGGCGAATCCAGCGCGCCGCTTTCAAAAGCGAGGGCAAGATGCCCCCGCGACAGCCGGCAAAATGCCGGCGCTACAAATTGTTTCAGTGCGGCGCTTCACGACGTTGCTCGGTTGTCACTTCGAGCTTTTTTCCACGGCTTTCAGCAATTTGTCGAAGGCCTCGGCGAAGAGGCGGACCCCGTCGTCGGTCAGCTTGTCGGTGACTTCTTTCATCGAGATCCCGACCTTGGCGACCGTCTCCATAGTTCGGTTGGCCGATTCAACGTCTTCGGTCAAACTGGGCCGCGGGCGACCGTGATCGCGGAAGGCGTCCAGCGTCGCTGGCGGAATCGTGTTGACGGTGTCCGGCCCGATCAGTTCTTCCACATACAGCACGTCACGATAGTTGGGATTTTTAGTGCTGGTGCTGGCCCAGAGCACACGCTGCGTCTGTGCGCCTTTGGCGGCTAAGGCTTTCCAACGATCGCCGCTGAAGATTTTCTGATAGCTGACGTAGGTTTGCTTGCCATTGGCAATCGCAACCTTGCCGAGGATACTCTTCAATTGCTCCTGCTCTCGCGGGTCCTTGGAAGCCTTGAGGTGCTCACCGACGATGGCGTCTACAGAGCTGTCAATGCGGCTGATGAAGAAGCTGGCTACACTGGCGATTTTGCTGACGTCGCCTCCGCGGGCTGACAGTTGCTCGAGGCCCGCGATGTAGGCTTCCGCCACGCGCCTGTAAACTTCCTGGGAGAACAGCAACGTCACATTAATGTTGATGCCTTCGCTGATCAACTGCTGGAATGCCGGAATACCCTCGGCCGTGCC
>Ga0210405_10003238_pt1 | contig 16145 bp, 8 predicted proteins | sample IncBWH11MmetaG_FD_155492 | JGI IMG/M metagenome (GOLD analysis project Ga0210405, IMG submission 155492) | Forest soil microbial communities from Barre Woods Harvard Forest LTER site, Petersham, Massachusetts, United States - Inc-BW-H-11-M | ecosystem: Environmental > Terrestrial > Soil >... | reverse complement strand
GTTCCCGGCGGCGTCGCACCGGCAGGCCCCTTCGGCGGGCTGCCGCACGATGACGCAAAAATTCCCGTCAGCAATAGCGCAGCCAGCGGCATGGCCAGACGCAACGTCCGCTTTTTCGTCAGCGCCATGCTCCCGAGAAGCGCCAGACCCACGATGGCGATCAACCACGGAGCCGTGGGCGGCGTGCTGCGCGGCGCCGAGTCGGGCGGTGAGAGCCGCGCACAGAAAGTATCCACCACGATGGCGGCATGCGTGACTCCGTTCGGCGTCAGCGCTACGGTGCCTGGGACGACCGCGCAGGTGATCGAGGCTTGCGGACTCGAGCAGGTCAACGTAGCCGTTCCCGTGAGTCCGGTGGAGCTAAGAATCAGCGGGAACACCGCCTTCCCTCCCGGATTTGTGGTCGCCGTCGTCGAGCCACCCGGAGGCGGCGTAATGGAAATCACCACGCCCGTGCCCGTCAGCGGGATCGTCTGCACGCCATTCGAAGCATCGCTGGTCACGGTAACCGTCGCGTTGAAAGTGGACTGCGACGGAGCCGTGAAATCGACGCCGATGGTGCAGGTTCCTTGCGGCTGAACGATTGTGCCCTTGGCGCATGGCGTCGTGCCGTTGACGAAAGCAAAATCGTCGGGACTCTCACCACCAAGCGTTACGTTGGCAATGTGGAGGGGTGCCCCACCGCTATTCGTCACTGTGACGGTTTGAGCAGCACTCGTTGTGCCGGGAGCGGTGCTAAAGCTCAGCGAAGTGGGATTGAGCGAAATCGTAGGCGCGATTCCAGTTCCATTCAGAGTGATAACTTGGCTGCCGGCCGAATCGTTGAGAGTAATCGTAGACGACACAGCTCCGGTCGCCAGCGGCCCAAACGTCACGGGCAGGACGCAGAACCCGCCATTCGCCGCGAGGCTCGTTCCATTCGTGCAAGTGCCGGTTCCGGCCACGATCGTAAAGCCGTCGGGATTCGTCCCGGCCTCGGTGTTGGGCAAGGGATTCAACGTGACACTCGTAAGTGTGATCGCCTGGGTTCCCGTATTGGTGACCGTCGTAGTGATCGCACCGCTCGTCGTGCCAACCAGCTGATTGCCAAAATTCACGGTGGCAGACGGCGTAATCGTGATGTTTGCGCCGACAGCAATGCCGGTGCCTTGCAGGGTGAGCGTCTGCGGCGAATCCGAGGCATTGTCGGTGAACGTGATGGTTGCCGAGCGAGCTCCCGCAGCTGCAGGAGTAAACGTGAGGTTCAGAACGCAGGAGCTGTTCGCGTTAACGGTTGAATCGGTAGTGCAAGTACTTGAGTTCAATACGGCAAAATCTCCGGGATTGGTGCCTCCTAATGCACCGACATTCGTCAGAGTCAACGTCGCAGTGCCGGTATTCGACAACGTCACCTGGAGTGTTGGACTCGTGGTGCCTACGTTTTGATTAGCGAAGACGGCAGGGTTGGGATTGAGTGAAACGATCGGCGCGGTCGGCGTGACCTGGCATTCACCCGCAACGATTCCGGGATCCGAGCCATTCGAAGAAATCGTTTTGAACGAACACCCGGAAGCGACGTAACCGATGATCGTATTGCTTTGGCCGGTGAGGGTGAAACGGCCGTTCGAAGCGACGGCATAGGGCTGTGAATTTACTTTGTCGCCGACCAAAATCCCACCGGGATCGCTCTCGTCGTTTGCGCCTTGAACCGTACCTATGCCGTCAAATGACGCCACTCCCGAGGTGTTACCTACCTGATTGTCCGCTGGCCCGAGCGTCCCAAGGAAATAATTCCCAGAGAGCGACGCGTTAGTGAAGCTGGCGCCTCCCGGCTCGAGAGAACCGAAAGAAGCCGCGCCATCTGTGGGAGCAAGGAAGCCCTGATTCAGTCCGTCGAGATAAACAACGGCCGAGTTGAGATTGCCGACTGAACTCGCGGTAAAAGTGAAGACGGCGCGGCCATTGGAGGCGACCGTGTAGGTGCCCGAGGCCGTGCCCGAAGCAGACGTGCCGGCCGCGTTTCGATCAATCGCGATGGAGAAGTTTCCGGCGCCGTCGGCATTGGCAGCTCCGATGTCAACAATAGTCGATGCGGCCGCCACCCTTCCCTGAGTTGCGAAGACGCTGTTGCCGCTAACGGAGCCAAGACCGAAGCCTCCGGCGGGCGGCACCTGCAATTGAGCCGAGCCGCTGGTTACCGTGGTTCCAGCCGAGTTTATGGTGATGTATATCACCTGGCTGGCCGAAACAACATACAAAGTCTCCGCGATGGTCCCACCCAGGTTCGCAACCGTAAGGGTAGATGTGAATCGGCCGTTCGAGACCGAGGGAGCCGTATAGGTTCCCGATATCGCACTCGAGTTGGTAGAGCCGCCGCTGTCCGTGTCGATCAGCCCCGTTGTGAAATTCCCGTTGCCGTCAGCGGTCACGAAGCCGACATCCGAATGCGGAGATCCATTCGTGGTTTTCGACCCGCTGTCGCCGAAAGCGTAATTACCCTTGATGCTGCCAAGCGTAAATGCCGTGGGATCCTGCTTGAACATAACGCCGGATCCGGTGTGACCATTGGTGCCGCTGAGATCGTCAAAGCGGATGAGCCGGGCCTTCGTGACGACACCGGACTGAATGTCTCCCACCGAGAAGGCGAGGACAACTGTGCCGGACTGCGTAGTAAGCGTCATGGTCCCGCGGTTATCCGCGCCGAGCGTGTAGGTGCCGCTAAAGGTTTGAGAGGGCTGAGCGCCGCCCGCATCATCGTCGTCCTCGACACCGTTGGTGATGTTGCCGTTGCCGTCGGCGGTGAAGCCGGCTGCCACCACTTCCATGGTGCCGCCGTTGTCCTTGAATCCGCTGAAGACAAACGCGTAGTGGCCGTTCAGCTCGGCGTTGTTGGTGGTGTCGGCAGCATTGATGGTTATCGAGAGATTGGCGGTAGCCGTTTGCGGCGTTGGCGAGGAGGAGTCGGTCACTTTTACGGTGAAAGAGCTTGTGCTGGTGGGTCCAGTGGGCACGCCACCGATCGAACCGCTCGTCGCCCCCAGGCTCAATCCCGCTGGCAGCGCGCCGGTGGTAATAGCGAAGGTAAATGGACTCGTTCCGCCCGTTACTTGAAGCGTCTGGCCGTATGCGGAGCCGATGGCGCCGTTGGGGAGCGAGGTGGTGGTGATGGTCAAGCCGCCCGAGGCTGTCGTACCGGTGCCGGTGAGCGTGAGCGTCTCGGGAGAATCTGCGGCGTTGTCGGTGAAGGTGACGATAGCCGAACGCGCTCCGAGGGCCGTGGGAGTGAAGGTCAGGTTGAGCACACAGGAGCCGCTGGCGGCAACATTCGCTCCAGTGATGCAGGTGGTGGTGTTCAGGACGGCAAAATCGCCGGGGTTCGTGCCACCGAGCGCACTGACGTTCGTAAGATTCAGGCTCGCAGTGCCAGTATTCGTGAGCGTGACCTGCAACGTCGCACTCGTGGTGTTGAGGTTTTGATTCCCGAATGCGGCGGGATTGACGTTGAATGAAACGGCGGGCGCGCCGCTGGCCTGACCACCTTGCAATTGGATGGTATGCGGGTTGCCGGTGGCCGTGTCGGGAATACTGAGCGTCGCGGTTCGCAGGCCAGTGGCTATGGGAACAAATTTCACGGCGACGAAGCACGTGGCCTGTGCGTTCAGAACCGTCGCGAACACGCAATTTTCCTCAAATGGTCCGCTGGAGGAAAAATCGATCTGGAAGTCGCCGGCATTTGTGCCGCCTAAGGTTGGAAAACCCAGCCGGTCGGCGGTTATGCCAGTGTTACTCAGAATCGCCAACTCATCGGCGCTCTGCGAACCCACTGCGGTGACGGGAAAAATCAGCGGACTTGGCAGGAAGTCGACGGTAGTGGCTGCGTCGCCCGTGCCGCTGAGATTTAGAACCACCCCGCTGTTCGTGAACGATCCGCTGAGCGTAACCGTCGCGAAGCGGGGGCCTGTCGCCGTGGGAGTGAACGTCAGAGTGAGCGTGCAGGATGTGCCGGGAGCGATCGTACCATTGCAACTGCTGGAACTGGATGCGGTGAAATCGCCAGGATTGGTTCCAGACACCGGAGCCGTAAATACGAGGTTCGAGTTCCCAATGTTAGTCAGGTCGAGGAAACGCGTGACTTGCGATCCAACGGTGGTTCGACCAAAGGGAAATTGCGTTTGAATGGGCACCTGCAAAGTAGCGTTCGCGTTGAGACCGTTTCCCAGGAGTTCGATGCTCTGAAAAGCAGGATCGCTATCGGTAACGGTGAGCGTTCCGAACTCCGACAGACCCGGAGCCGTCGGATTAAACGTTAAGCTGATCGTGCAGCTCTGGCCGGGCGTAAGTTGACCAAGCTGCGTGCACTGACTGGCTGTGATCTGGTACGGCCCAGTAACAGAATTGGCGATCCCGGTGAGGTTGGGTCCTCCTGCTCCTGCCACATTCTTCAGAGTCGCCTGCAAGACTCCGCTGGCCGTATTCACCACGGTGTTCGGAAACTGGAGAGGATTGGGAGTGAGCACTCCTACGATCGCGACGGCGGTCCCACTGAGAGCAATAGCAACCGGGCTGGTGGTGAAATTCCCGGAAATATTGAGCGTAGCGCTGCGAGCTCCAGCCGCGCCCGGCTGCGGCGCGAAGGTGACAGAAATCTGACAGGTGGCGCCGGCCGGGACGACATTGAAGGAGGGACAGCTTGCTCCTGTCAGAAAACCAAAGAAATCGGAAGGATTCGTACCCGAGGTCGAAATGGATGTCAGAGCCACAGGAGTGGCACCGGTGTTGGTCACATTTATAGATTGGGGGGTACTGGAAAAACTGATTTCGACAGAGCCGAATGTGAGTGGAGTCGTTGGGATGGTTAGTGTGCCGGGAGGCGGTGGCTGAGTGGCAGTGACGCCGGTGCCGCTTAGATTGAAATTAAAGTTGCCGACAGACGTGGTAATGGTGCCTATGGCGCTTCGGGCGCCGGCGGCTTGCGGCGTGAAGGTAATCGTTATCTCGCAGACTACCGAGATGGGCAGAGTCGGGCCGCAAGTGTCAAACTCGGCAAAGTCACCTGGATTGGCGCCGGAGAGGGCGATGGAAACCGTGGCGGAGGGCGCAGTGGCCTGCTCAAATGAAATGCGTTGCGTGGCAGCCGCAACAGCTACGACGCTAGTGCCCAAGTCCAGCGCCGCGGGAGACAACATATTTGACGAGCCCGTCCCAATTCTGGCGACGAACGCGTTCGAGGACTGGCTGGCCAGGACCGCTTGATGAGGATTTACCGTGGAAAAATCAAGAGTCCCAGTAGCGCCGGCAACGTAGATGTTTCCGGAGGGGTCGACGGCGATTCCGTTACCCGAGTCTGTGGGAAATCCGGAGCTGGGCACGTGGTCGCTGCCGCCAAGGTAGGATGAGAATTGAATAAAGGAGCCGCCGCTCGAAAGCTCTGTTATGACGGCGTTCCCGAAAAAGTCACCCAGAGTGGCAACCAGCGGAGCAAGAGTCGGATAATCCACGGAGCTCGTCGAGCCAGTGAAATAAATGTTCTTCTGCGAATCGAGGGCGACGGCGTTTCCGAACGTGAAGCCGCTGCCGCCAAAATAGGTCGAGAAAACCAGCGTTCCCCCGCCCGGCGCAAACTCAGTTACGAACGCATCCTGGCCTCCGCCGAAGGTCTGCAAAGCATTGTGCAGAGGGAAGTCAGGAGACTGGCTGAAACCTGTAACGTAGACGTCTTTACTCGCGTCCACAGCGATTCCATTTGCCTGGTCAAACGAACTGCCACCAAGATACGTGGAGAAGAAAAGCGTGGGAACATTACCTGCCTGCGTCACCTCGGCGACCCAGGCATTTTGCAGAGCCGTTCCGCCGCCACCGAGACTCGCCTGAAACGGAGCCACAGTGGGGAAATTAGCGGAAGTTGCAAAACCGGCAATGAACGCGTCGCCGGCGGAGTCCACGGCAATGCACGTGGCAGCGTCGAATGTATTGCCGCCGATGAAACTGGAGTACAAGATCGTCGAGCCGGGGTTGGTCCCGGGGTTGGGGGGCGCGAGCTTGGTGATAAAACCGTTCCGGCCGCCATTCAGGGTCGTCTGAAAGGCGTTGACGACGGGAAAACCAGGCGACGCCGTGGCGCCCGCCAGGTAGATGTTGGTGCCGGAATCAACAGCTATACCCGCGGCGGCGTCAAAACTGCCTGCTCCAAGATACGTCGAGAATACAAGGGAAGCGCCGTTCGCTGCGAGTTCAGAGACGAACGCCGCGGTTCCTCCCGGGAACGTAGTTTGTCCGGAGAGCGGATTCTTGAGGGGAAAAGTGGATGATGACGTTTGCCCGGCAACGAAAGCGTGTCCGAGAATGTCAATGGCAACGGCATTGCCGCTGTCACTTCCGTCGCCGCCGAGATAAGTGGAGTAGACGAACGATTGACCGTCCGGCGCATATTCGGTGACGAAGGCGTTTTGTGTGCCCGAAGCTCCGAGGCTGCCCTGCAAAACACCGGCGCTGACTGGAAAGTTCGTGGACGTTGTTTGCCCGGTTACAAACGTGTCGCCGACACCATCGGCCGCAACTGCATGGGCGATGTCCTGGCCCGTGCCGCCGAGGTAGGTGGAAAAAAACAGTGCGGGATCGATAATGAGTTTCTGGCTGCGGTCGTAAGCGCCGAGCACGAATGCCGCTTCATTCTTCGCTAGCAACTGATAGGCGGCGGTGATTTCGCGGCGCTTCCCATTCACCATCTGATAAGCAAACGGCTTTTTCAAACGCACTTCGCCGCCATCGATTTGCAAGAGCAGATCGCCGCTTTCGTTCACGCGCAGGCTCGCAGCGCCGTCCACTACCAGCTTGATTTCATTTGCGTCGGCCTCTGGCGCGAGGATGTAGTCGGTCTCGAGTTGTCCTTGATTCCCGTAATAGGCCACGTCCACGCCGGGATAGACGCCCTGGTACAAAACTTTGGCGTAATTCGGAATCTGCGTATGCCATTGGGAAGGATCGTTTCCTATGAAATAGTTCGAGACGCCCTGTTGTTTATCGACACCGGCAACCTGCGGATTCATGGATGCACCCACTAGCGATAGCCGGAGATTTGCCTGCGACCATTGCGAAGCCCCGTTCTTCGACGGGATGGTAGGCTCATGCGGATCCGATTCTTGTTTTGAATTGGCCGGCAAATAGCGGAGTGCGAGGACGGCTTCGTCGGGCGTAAGGAACAGCGTATAGCCCTTACCCCGCGCGAGGTACTTCACTCGAGAATCGGACTGGCCGTGGTTTTCCTCGAAGCTAAGCGGAACCTGGCCGAACGAGCCGCGCGAAGGCGTTGCGGCCGTACCAGGGGGAATCGAGGGCTTCGTGGAAGTTGCTCGCTGGTTGGCGGCAGATTTTGCAGCGCTCTGATTCGGTGCCACCGCACTCGGCGACGCAGTACTGGAGGCCGAAATCGAAGCGGCCGATTGAGCCGCGGCCTTCGCAGGGTTTTGTCCCGGGAGAGCGCGAGAAAAATGGTGAAACGCAGCTGCCGAAAACGCGCAAACTGTCACGCAGAGAGCCCATTTGCTATGCCGGTTCATCGACTGCCTCCCGCGCAATACTGCTTCCGTACAACGATAGAGGGACGCTCAGAATACCTGTAGAATGGCGGAAATTCTGAACTGAACGACCTGCCAAGTCAAGATGCAATCCTCGGTGAAACTAGGGCAAAGGCAGACCTTCAAGTGCAAAAGGTTACCGTTTTGTACCACCGATTACGTCGATCTGCGTTGGCGATTGCATTCGAGACACTCGCCGTCGCTGGGCGAAAATAAAGGGAAGAGATACGCAGAGCGCTACGGCGAGTTCAAACGAGTTAGATTTCTTAAGGCGGGAAAACAAAAGTTTGCTGTTTCCTGGTTCTGGGAAGGTTTGGTGCGGTCGAGTGGATTCGAACCACCACGGTATTGCTACCGCCAGCCCCTCAAGCTGGTGCGTCTGCCAATTCCGCCACGACCGCAAACCGAATACTTCGAGGAATTCTAGCAGAACCCGCTATTTCTTAGGAGGCGGATTCTGAGCCGGTGCCGCCGGAGCTTGCGTCGGCGCCTGATTTGGAGCCGGAGCCTGACTTGGAGCTTGACCCGGATTCTTATTCGGGGCGGGAGCCTGTGCAGGCGTCTTCTGGGCTGGCTGTCCAGGAGCTGTTTGCTCGAGGACCGAGCCTGTGGCCAGATCGCCGGCCACAGGAGCGCGTTTCACCGACAGCGTCAGCGAGGTCAGCATGAACACGATTGCGCACCACGTGGTGGCGCGCGAAAGAAACGAGGCGGCGCCGCGCGGACCGAAGGCCGTCTGGCTACCTGACCCGCCGAACGCGCCAGCGAGATCGGCTGCGTTTCCGCTCTGCAACATGATGACGATGACCAGCACAAAGCAAACCATCACGTGGAGAGTCACCAAGACGAAAATGTACTTCCACCCTACCGAAATGATACCCACTGCGATCAACAGCGAAAGCGCCCATTTAGCCCATGAAGGCATTTCCAACTCCCACTTTGCGGTTCCGGATATTTTGCGCCGGGCGCGATTAAAAGTTTACGATACTTGCGAACGACTGCGGATCCAAACTTGCACCGCCCACCAACGCTCCATCAATTTCAGGCTGCGCCATCAAACCGCGGATGTTGTCGGGCTTGACGCTGCCGCCGTAGAGAATTCGAAGCGCTGCCGCTCTCTCCGCCGTAAACCGTGTTGCCGCAAGCTCCCGGAGGCAGCGATGAGCGTCCGCTGCAATTTCGGGCGTGGCCGTTCGTCCCGTGCCGATGGCCCAGAGCGGTTCGTAAGCTAAAAGAATACGCGAGAAGTCGGCGGCGGTCAACGCGGCCAGGCCGCCTTCAAACTGCCGTTTCAAGCAAATGTGGGTACGATTCTCTTCGCGTTCACTGGGTGTTTCACCGACGCAGACGATTGGTGTAAGCCCGGCCGCGAGCGCCGCTTTTAATTTGCGATTTACGGACTCATCCGTCTCGCCGAAGTATTGGCGGCGCTCCGAGTGACCAATGATGACGGCGCGGCAGCCGGTGTCGGCGACCATGCGCATCGATACTTCACCGGTGAAAGCGCCTTCGCGGTCCCAGTGCGCATTCTGCGCGGCAACGATAATGCTGCTGTCGCGAGCCGCTTCCACAGCCGTCACAAGAGATGGGAACGGCGGTGCGATGATGATTTCGCAATGCGATGCTGAGGCAACCAGTGGCTTGAACGCGTCGAAGAATGCGCGCGTCTCCGCCAGCGTCTTGAACATCTTCCAATTGCCGGCAATTACTGGACGACGCACTCGGGTCTCCTCGCGTGCATCTTACTCTACGTTTTGTTCGAAAGGGCTTCGACGCCGGGAAGTTTTTCTCCAGCGAGAAATTCGAGCGACGCACCGCCGCCGGTGGAAATATGGGATATCTGCGACGCAACTCCCGCCTGCTCGACGGCAGCAACGGAATCGCCGCCTCCGATAATCGTTGTCGCGCCCGCTTTTGTGGCCGCCGCAACCGCGTGCGCGATGCCGAGGGTGCCCTGCGCGAATGCCGGCTTCTCGAACATTCCGAGTGGGCCGTTCCATATCACGGTACGCGCCGTGGAAATTTCCCGGCGAAACTCGTCAATGGTCTTTGGGCCGACATCAAGACCCATCCAACCGTCGGGCGTGTGCGCGACGTCGGTGATGCGGGTGGCCGTCGAGTCCGGCGATTCCGCCAGAACGTGATCGACCGGCAAGAGCAGCCGGAAATTGCGGCGCTTCGCTTCGGCGAGCAAGTCTCGCGCGAGGTCGAGCTTGTCGTTTTCAACGAGCGACTTCCCAATCGGCAGCCCTTGCGATTTCAAGAAGGTGTAAGCCATAGCGCCGCCGATGAGCATGGCGTCGGCCACTTTCATCAGGTTCCGCACGATTTCGATTTTGTCGGAAACCTTTGCGCCCCCCAGCACGGCGACGAAAGGGCGATCCGGATTTGATATCGCCTTTCCGAGATAGGCGAGCTCCTTCTCCATCAGCAGCCCCGCAGCCGACTGCCTGACGAATTTCGTGATGCCTACAACCGAGGCATGCGCGCGATGAGCGGAGCCGAACGCGTCGCAAACAAACATCTGATCGCAAAGCGCCGCAAGCTGTTTTGAGAATTCAAGATCGTCGGCCTCTTCTTCGGCGTGAAATCGAACATTTTCCAGAAGCAGCACATCGCCGTCGTGGAGTGCTTTGCTTTTCGATTCGGCCTCGGCGCCCACGCAGTCGGAGGCGAACTCCACCGGTTTCGCGAGTAACTCGCGAAGCCGGGCAGCCACGGGAGCAAGGCTGTACTTTGGATCGAGCTTGCCTTTCGGGCGTCCGAGGTGCGATGCGAGAACAAGCCGCGCGCCGCGTTCGATCGCCAGACGAAGAGTTGGCAATGTTTCACGAATGCGTGTTTCGTCGGTTACTTTGGCGCCGTCGAGCGGCACGTTGAAATCCACGCGAATAAAAACACGCTTACCCGAGAGGTCGAGGTCGCGAATGGAGAGCTTGTTCATGCGTGTGTGGAGACGATGCGCCGCGGCCGCGCCAGTTCCATCGATCTAGAGTTTCGCTGCGAAGAATTTGATCAGATCGCGGCAACGGCTCGAGTAGCCCCATTCGTTGTCGTACCACGCGAGCACCTTCACGCAATTGGTGCCCACGACGCGCGTGTATCCCGCGTCCACGATCGCCGAATGAGGATTCGACCGAAAGTCAATCGACACCAATTCTTCCTCGGTGTAGTCGAGAATACCCTTCAAGGGGCCTTCAGCCGCGCGCTTCAGCGCCGCATTCACGCTTTCCAAAGTCGCGGGCTTCTCCGTCATCACGGTGAGGTCGACGACGCTAACGTTCGGCGTGGGCACGCGCAGCGAATAGCCATCGAGCTTGCCCTTCAGTTCCGGAATCACCAGGTGCAATGCCTTTGCAGCACCGGTGGAAGTCGGAATCATCGACAGCGCGGCAGCGCGCGCGCGTCGAAGATCCTTGTGCGGCAGGTCGAGAAGCTTCTGATCGTTTGTGTAAGAGTGAACCGTGGTCATGGTGCCAACAACAATTCCAAATGTCTCGAGAATCACTTTGGCAACCGGCGCCAGGCAATTCGTGGTGCACGAGGCATTCGAAACCACATTGTGCTTCGCCGCATCGTACGTCTTCTCGTTCACGCCGAGGACGAACGTCGCATCCACATCAGTAGCGGGCGCGGAAATAATCACTTTCTTCACCGGTCCGCGAATATGCTTGCGCGCGTCATTGCCGGAAGTGAACAGCCCAGTCGATTCCACAACAATCGAAGCGCCCACAGAAGGCCAGTTAATCTGCGCGGGATCTTTCTCTTTGAAAACCTTGAAGCTCTTGCCATCCACGGAGATCGAATCGTCCGCATGCGTGACCTTGTGCGGAAGATTACCCAGAACGGAATCGTATTTCAGCAGATAAGCGAGCGTCTTCGAATCGGTGATGTCGTTCACCGCGACAACCTCGATCGCAGGATCACCCAGTGCCGTGCGAAAAATATTCCGCCCAATGCGCCCGAACCCGTTGATCCCGACTTTCACTGGCATGCTTCCTCCGTAATGGCTTGTGGAATATGAACCTGCGCGAAGGGCCTGGCAGGGTCTAAGACAGAAAGGTGATGCTAGGGCGAGCGAAGGAAAAAGTCAACGCGAGTCAGTTGAATTGCTTCACGCGGATAACTTTATCGCCCGAGAAGGTAACGAACACGGTGCGCGCGGGCGGCGTCCCGTAAATCCAATCCTCGGTCTCTTCGCCCGCCTCAGTGTGCTCGCGAACCTTATGCTCCGGGCGGCCCATCGCCGCAAGCACCATGTCGTGATCCATTCCGACGATCGCCATGTGGTCCTGGATCGCCTGCTTGAACTGCGGTGGAAGCGTCTCGACCCAATTGACGGCGGCCGAATGGCGCTTCGAAAAATCAAAGAACGGCTCGAGATCGTGCATCAGGTCGTCCGCGCTCATGTCCGGCAGGTTGTGCCCGTAGTCCAGAACCAGTGTGGCGCCGGTGCCTTCGTTGGGATTCGAAACCGTCGTAGGCGTGGCCGCGGTCCCGATGCCGATTTGCAAATGTTCGCGAAGATGGAAATGTTTTCGGCCTCCACCATTAATTTGAAACACGATTTCTTTAGGACGGAATTCCAGGCTGGTAATCTGGATCGTGTCGCCGGGATTTACCGCCGTACCTTGCTTGCGAAGCGCGGCGTTCAGGTCTTTTTCGTCGAGCTTCTTCGAGACGGGGTACTTATAACCATTTCTGCCGCCTGGAAGCGGTTTCACAGCCTTCGCGAATTCTCCTGAGACGTACCGAATGATTTCGATGCGCGAGTTCTCCTGCAATCCGGCCGACTTCCCTGACGTTTGCGGGAGTACGGAGACAAATACATCGGGCAACGGATTGTATCCGGGAAGCGAGCTGAACTGTGCGATGCCGGGCAGCGGCATCCGTAGATGGGTTGCGTCGGGAACATCAGCGAACGCGAGAAGCGCCGCGGCAAGAGCGAGAGTGGCTCGGAAATACATGGACGCTAAGACTGCCCTTATTTTATTGCTTTTTGCCTTCTAGGTGAATATGGATTCAAGCGGAGAGCCGGGGGTTGTAGCGAGAGGGGGTGAGGCACAGGTAGCAACTGCACAAACGCGCGAAATCGCCCCGGCGCCCCCTTTTTGAATGAGTCTGCGTATTCCGGTTAACTGGAGGCCGCGTGCGCTTTCGTCGCGGATGCGCCGGCGGATTGCTCTTCAATCTTCTGATGCGCAAGTTGCGGCTCGAAGCAACGTCGGCAGCGCGCTTCGTACATTCCACCGGCGCCGACGACAATCAACTCCTCTGAGGCCACCAGGCGCTGCGTATGCACCGCCGGGTTTCCGCATTGCATGCAGATGGCAAGCAGCTTGGTGATTTCTTCGGCAACGGCGAGCATTCGCGGCATCGGCTCGAATGGACGGCCCATGAAGTCCGTATCGAGGCCGCTGACGATCACGCGCTTCCCAAGGTCGGCAAGTTTCACGCAGGCGTCAACGACGCTCTCGCCCAGAAACTGCGCTTCGTCCACGCCAACCACTTCGGTGCGCGGCGCCACCTGCGCCAGAATATCGCTCCCAGTCGACACCAGCTCCGACGCAATTTCGAGCCCCGAGTGCGAGACGATTCCGTTCTTCGTGTAGCGCTGATCGATTACGGGCTTGAAGATTTGCACGCGCTGCTTCCCAATTTCCGCGCGGCGCAGCCGGCGAATCAGTTCTTCGCTCTTGCCGGAAAACATCGGCCCCACGATCACTTCGATCCAGCCCATGTTGTGCTTGACGACGTCCACGCTTCCCCGCCTTTCCTGTGTAGGCTAACACACCGCGCTTCTGAAATTCAGGCTCCCGCTCTTTTATCACCGCTTGCATACATCGCGCGATTAAAAAATGGCGCGAACGCATTGATGATGGCGACGCGAAATGCGTCCTGCCGCATGATCATGTTGCAAGTGAGGATTCCCCACGCGCCTTGCGCATCGCGAATGCCGCGTCCGCCGGCAAACGCGTCGATGGCTTTCGATAGCTCGACGCCCTGGTCCACCACAATATGCGTGAGGAGCTCGGGCAGAACCACCGCGCCCGACTGGCCGAAAGCGCCGCGGCCCGCACCGTCGGTGACGTACGCCCAGCTTTCAAGGAAAGCGTGGCGCGCACCGTTTTCATGCGCGTTTTCTCGCATTACGTCTATGCCGCCTTCGAGTCCGATAAAATATTTCCAGGGCTCGTTTTTCTCCCGAGCGATTTGAACGAGAACCTCCGCGCGATGGCGAGCACCCTCCATCAAATCCTCTCGCGACAGCGGTGTATGGCGGACACCGCTGGGCACTTCCACTCCTGCGATATCGAATTGCGCATTTTCGTCGAGGCTGGGGCCAAGAATCGCAAGCGCTTCCCGCACGGCTTCGAGTTTCGGGCGCCGCGTGCTTCCCACCGCTACGATCACTTTGTCCATCGCGGCAGAGAGTAACAGAAATGCCGCTCGACGTTCGAGGCCTGAAACTCGCGGGCCAGATCGCGGGGCCGGGAGAGTATTCGTCACGGCGGCGTCATTCGAAAACGCGCAATTCCCTGCCCTTGGTTTCCGGAAGCAGCGCGACAGCCACGATCATCAGCGCGTAAGCGGAAACGGCGAACGCGGCGATGGCGTGTCCCAAGGACATCGTCGCGCTCAGGTAGCCGACCAATGCGGGAAACAGCGCGCCTACCGCGCGCCCAAAATTATAGGAAAAACCCTGTCCCGAGCCGCGCAGCCGGCTTGGAAAAAGCTCGGTGAAGAACGCGCCCACCGGACTGAACACACCCGACGCAAAGAAACCAAGCGGAAATCCCAGCACCAGCATCGCGGAATTGGTAAGTGGCAAATACGCGTACACAGCAACGGTGATGAACGAGCAGACGCCAAAAAGCATTAGCGTGCGCCGGCGCCCAAGCGGATCGGCAAGATGCGCGCTCACGAGATATCCAGCGAACGAACCCACGATGACAACTGCCAAGTACCCGCCGGTGTTCAACACGGATAAGCCGCGCTGCGTTTTCAAAAATGTAGGCAGCCAGGTGTTAATCGCGTAGTACCCGCCCTGCGCGCCAACAGCGAGAAGCGAAGTCAGCAGTGTGATGCGCAGCAGTCCGGGGGTGAATATCTCAAGGAAATGGCTTTCGCCGCCACCAGCCGCAGCCGCGCGCGTCCCGGTGAAAACCTCCGGCTCGGCAACATTACGGCGAATGTAAAACACCAGCAGCGCTGGAAGAATGCCGACCCAGAACATCGCGCGCCACGCGATCGCCGGCGGCAGCACCGAAAACAGCACCGTGTAAAAGATCGCAGCCAGTCCCCAGCCAATGGCCCAGCCAGCCTGAACTGTGCCCACGGCGCGACCGCGATACTCGGGGCGGATCGCTTCTCCCATCAACACCGAACCTACCGCCCATTCACCACCGAAACCCAAACCCTGAAGCGCGCGCGTCGCGAAAAGCTGCCAGAAAGAATGAGTGAAGCCGCTCAGAAAAGTGAACAGCGCGAACCACACAATCGTGACCTGAAGAATTCGCGCGCGCCCGTAACGATCTGCCAGCAGCCCGGCTCCCCAGCCGCCCGCCGCGGAAACAAGCAGCGCGGCGGTCCCCAGCGCTCCCGCCTCACCGACGCTGATGTGCCAAGTCGAAATCAGGCTTGGAACGACGAAAGTGTACGCCATCAAGTCCATCCCATCCAGCGCCCACCCGCCAAAAGTGGCGACGAGCGTGTGACGTTCCGGTGTTGTGAGTTCGGCCAGCCACATTTTCTTCGCGTCCATCGCGCCGCGATTGTACGCTCCTTTGGCGCTAGCCGAGACGAACTCAAAAGTTTTTGAGAACTTTGCCTTGCGTCAGGGCACGGCTTCAGCCGTGCCGTAAGTGACGCAAAACGGGTGCGGCTTCAGCCGCTGAGGCCGGAACTTGGCGCGCACCACGTGGTGTATCCTACTCGACGCGCGATTGCGCGAGACAACCGGAGGTTCCGTACGCTGAAAATTGTCGAAGCAAGCGATTCGTCGCTTCTCGTCGCGTTGGGCGACGCAATCTCGGAAAAAGTTCAGGGGCGCGTAATTTCCCTTTTTCGCGCGCTTTCGGAACTCCGCGATGCACGCATCCGCAACCTTCACCCGGCGTACGCCTCGTTGCTGATCGACTTCGATCCGCGCGAAAGCAGCCACAAAGAATTGGCGGCGTTAGTCGAAAAGTCAGCGCACAAATTGGGGCCGGAGGCAGAGCGCAAGCCAAAAATTGTAGAGATACCCGTTTGTTACGACGCCACGTTCGCCCCGGATTTGCTCGATATTGCTAAGCACACGAAGAAATCGCCGGAAGAAGTAATCGCGCTCCATTCGTCGGCCACCTACCACGTGTGTTTCCTCGGATTTTCTCCCGGATTCGCTTACCTCAGTGGCTTGCCTGAGGCCCTCCAAGTTCCGCGCCTCGACACGCCACGAAAGAGCGTGAAAGCTGGGACGGTTGCGATCGCAGGCAGCCAAGCGGCTGTGTATCCGGTGGACTCACCGGGCGGCTGGAGATTAATCGGCCGCACCCCGGTGCAGATGTTCAATCCCGCCGCAATTCCTCCATCGCGCCTCACGCCAGGTGA
>Ga0210405_10003237_pt1 | contig 16146 bp, 6 predicted proteins | sample IncBWH11MmetaG_FD_155492 | JGI IMG/M metagenome (GOLD analysis project Ga0210405, IMG submission 155492) | Forest soil microbial communities from Barre Woods Harvard Forest LTER site, Petersham, Massachusetts, United States - Inc-BW-H-11-M | ecosystem: Environmental > Terrestrial > Soil >... | reverse complement strand
TATGAGTGGCTGACGTCTTCTGAGTCCCCGGCGCAAAGTCAAACTAAAGAAGCCCGCGGAATCGGATGTGGAGGTGCTGATGGCCGAACCGTCCGTTCCTATTATTTGAACATCAGCAATAGGAAGTTGCTTTTGTGGATCGGTGTCCTCGCGAAGGACCGCGCCCTTTATCGTTATCGGCTGTGCCTTGTGAATGGCAACAAGCACTCCAGCGACGACACCTCCGAGAGTTGCAATCCCAAAGGCCCAAATCACAATCTTTCGCTTGCCAGTCATGCCGTCCCCTACATTCTATGACACTGGTGTGGACTAGTTGAATGCGACCTGCGCGAATAACTCCCGCCGAGCACACAAGGCTTTTGCTTTTTGTGGTTCCCGGACTCCACGCGCAGCTCGGAAATCGTCTAAACTTTACAAGGTGAGCGGGAAACACAAGGAACATCCCAAACCTAGGAACCTACCGCGCCGGGATCTGCTGAAGCAGATGGCCGGCCTTGGTCTTTGCCTGCCCTTCTCGTGGCGCGTTCCCTCCCTTTTAGCCGCTGCGGACGAACAACACCTTAAGCCGGCGCTTCCTCCGGCGCCAACATCGCTCTCACCGGCCGATGACGCGCTGCTGGAGGAGTTGGAGAAAGCAAACTTCCTCTACTTTTGGGAGCAGGGCAATCCGCAAACCGGGATGGTGAAGGACCGATGTAACACGCGCACCAATGACACCGGAATCGTGGCGAGTATTGCGGCTACGGGCTTCGGGCTGACTGCCCTTTGCATAGGGCAAAAGCGCGGTTACGTTTCTTTGTCCGACGCGCGCGAGAGGGCCGTAGCCAGCTTGCGCTTCTTGTGGAAAAAGCTGCCCACTCATCGTGGATTCTTCTATCACTTTGCCAATATAAACACAGGCGAAAGAGTTTGGGACTCCGAAGTTTCTTCCGTCGATACAGCTATCCTGCTTTGTGGGATTCTTACCTGCCGCCAGCACTTCCAGCATTCGGAAATTAGCCTATTGGCATACGAGATTTTTAATCGCGTAGATTGGACATGGCTTTCAGAGGACACCTCTTTGTTGCCGCACGGATGGACCCCGGAAATCGGTTTCTTGCCCTACCGCTGGGATAACTATAGCGAGCTGATGATGATGTATCTTCTGGGATTGGGATCGTCTGCGTTTCCGTTACGAGTCGAAGCCTGGAACGCGTGGAAACGAGCCACCTTTGAATATGATGGCCTTCGGTACATTGGATCGTTCGCGCCTTTGTTCGTGCACCAGTACTCGCAGGCTTGGTTTGATTTCCGCGGCAAACGCGACAAATACGCGGACTACTTTCATAACTCGATGATTGCCACCGACGTTCATCGCCGTTTCTGTTTGGAGTTGGCAAAACAATTTCCGGATTATAGCGATGACCTGTGGGGTATCACGGCTTCGGATTCGCAAAAAGGCTATGTGATCTGGGGTGGCCCACCGTCGATGGGGCCGATCGACGGAACCGTTGTCCCTAGCGCGTCGGCAGGCTCCCTTCCCTTTCTGCCGCAGCCCGTGATGCGCGTCCTCCAAAACATCAAGAATCATTATGGAGCAGCTTGGAGCCGGTACGGATTCGTGAATGCATTCAATCCATTGAAAAACTGGTACGACACCGATGTGATCGGTATCGACACCGGAATCACGATGGTGATGGCCGAGAACGCGCGCACCGGTTTCGTCTGGGAAACGTTTATGAAAAACCCTGAGGCGAAGCGCGGCATGGAACGCGCCGGGTTCCAGACCTATGTGCGCCCGGGAACCGAGACGGCGCAATAAGGAATCCCCGCAGTCACTTCAATTCAATGAGCGCCAAGCCGTGCGCGGGCAATGTGAGGGTCAGTTCGTCTCCTTTTAGCTTGAGAGTCTCTGGCTCGGGAAGCTCGCTGGCGCGACGCAGCTCTTGAATCTGCCGAGGCGTGGGATAACGAGGCGAATTCATCTTTTCGTACACAGAGTGAAAATCTCCGTGTTCATGATCCAGGCGCGAAATCGTAACAAACTGTTGCTTCGTGTTCTCGAACCGCAAAGTGATGGTTCTTGCCGAACCTGTTTCACCCGGCCGAGCATAGTTCCATATCGCAAGAGCCAGGGTGCCATCGTTTCTGCGCGTGAGCAGGGCTGAATCGGAATCGAGCTCGATTCGCTGATCTCCGACCTTGTGCAGTAGTTTGAACGCATTGTATGCAGGCTTCGGAATACCGCCGGCGGCGATCAGTCCGTAGCCACCGTAAAAAGGCGTTTTCACCACACCTTGCTCCTCAAAGACGTCGGAGAAGGTCCAGTACGACATGCTGCTAACCAGTCTGTCACACTGGCGAATGGTATCGGCCAGCCACGGGCCCATGTAGGTTGAGTCCGTCACCTCGGGTTCATTCTTGTAGCTAGCGTTGAATTCGCTCCAGATCAATGGCAGATGCGGCATCTCTGAAGCTTCGATCTGATTGTGAACTTTCTTCACCGCACGGCAGGCCATTTTGTCGCGAGAAATATCCTCGTCGGTTCCGAAAACGTCCTGAGCCCTATCGTTGCCATAGACATGAGTCGAGACGAAATCCACGGGGACTTTGTTCTCGGCGCAATGTTTGATAAAGGCATCCGCCCACGCCGCCTGCGCGGTAGCGGGGCCGCCCACCCGAAGCCTCGGATTCACGCTCTTAATCGCCCGTGCAGAATGATCATAGAGTTCCCAGTAGCTTGCCTGTTTGGGCTCTCCGGCCCAAAAATCCAGGTTCGGTTCATTCCAAACCTCGAAGTACCATTGCGCAACTTCATCGATGCCGTAACGGTCGACCAAGTGTTTCGTAAACGCGGCGATGAGTTCATCCCACTTGACCCAATCCTTCGGCGGAGAGACGTTTGGCTTGTACCAAAAACTGTGCAGGATATTGTGAGCCGCCAACTTCTGCGGCATGAAGCTCAGCTCAACAAACGGCTTCACACCGTTGGCGAGCAATCCATCATAGATCTGATCGACGTAGGAGAAGTTGTAGACTGGGCGACCCTGGCTGTCCTCGTCGTACACGCCAACTTCATCGTGAAGAATAGCGTGGAAGCGCAGGTATTCGAAGTCGGTCGCTTCCTTGACCTCGCGCAAGTCGCGCCGGTAACTATCTCGTAGGCTAAGCACTGCGCGTCCGGATCCGAACATCTTCTCCCAAAAGTGCGGAAATGGATGCGATGGCGCGTTCGCGTCCACAACAATCACATCCGGCTTCGGATTGACCTGAGCCTTGAGCGTGAGCGCACCTTGAGCGAACATCGCGACGAAAATGGCAAATATCCGGGCTAAGTAAGATTTCCGCATCAAGCACCTTAGCAGATGGAAATCAACCGGTGAAACAACTTAATTGAAACTGGAATCCGGCCACGCGGGCTGAACTCATGCGGCCGCGGCTCCGTAGCCACGCGTTGCGCGGACGTGAGCGACTGGCTTCTCATGCAGCAGCAACTCCGTGGCTTGTACGCGTGGCTCGCTGTGGAACCACTGCTGCACGACGCCATCGTGAAGGAAGTTGGCAATGGAGAGCAAGCTCATACCCTGATGATGCGCCATCCAGCAGCGTACCAGTTCATAGCGACGGCGCCACGAATGTTCTCTGGAAGGAGTGAAGTCCGCGGCTTCGTAAAATCCATAGGTGCCCAACCACCCGTCGTTACTCATTCGATGCAGATTCTTCAGAGCATCCGACGGGCACACCTGCAGCGCCAGGACTGTTGAGTACGGAGAGATAACATACGGGTTGTCATGCTTGCTGAGCGCGAGTTGAGGAATACCAAAGGCATAATACTGATAATTACCGGCCTCATCCACTCTAGAATAAGCCGATTCCGATATGCCCCACGGAATGCGTTTGTTTTTCGCATACTCCTGTTGCGAACGCACCGCTGCGCTCGCCGACCGTTCCAGAAGTGTGTTCGGATAAGCGCGCATCCACACGAACGGCATCAAGTACTCGAACATGGTTCCGGTCCACGAAAGCAAAACCGGACGCCCGTGATCCAAACTATGCGCGCGGCCAAGCAGAAACCAGCTCTCTTGGCGTATGTCCTCTTTGGCAATTGCTACGAAAACAGCCGTGCGCGATTCAGTTGCAAGCAAATCGTAACAGGCGGCATGAACCTGTTGAGTCTTGACGTCGAATCCGACCGACAGCAGCTTGCGCTGGTTCAAAAGAAACCGAAAATCCATTTCATTAGCAAGCTTGCCCGCGTTAGCGGCGATCGTTTTGAGATCTCGCGCCAGGCGTATCGCATTTGACCGCGCCTCCGGCAACGAACTTTCGAGACGCCGATACAGGGAATTCTGTTCTGCAACAGCCGTCGACTGCATGACGAAGCGGAGGCGAGCGGCAAGAGCGTCAATGAAATCCGGCACTCGTTCCAGCGCCGGAAGCTCCCGCGCCGATTTCAAGTTTGATGGCGGGGTCGTCCACAGCGAAGCAAACTCCGGTAGCAACCATGGAGCATGCGAGCTTACTGCCTGTTTAAAGGATTCCACGCGCAAACTTGCCTGCTCGGCAAACCACTGCACATCGTTCAAATGCTTCGACGATGCGGATCTCTGGCGAATCTCCTCGACAAACGCATTCGGGAGGCTCAGCAGGTGTGACAGCCACTTTTTTCTCTTAACCTGCCGTTGAAAAGCAGAGAAGCGTTTTCGTGATAACGCGCGAAGATCCGCGAGAACGCGAAGGTGATCCAGGAAGCCCTCGGATATACAGGTCTGCAAGACTGGACGGCGCAGGAGGTCCAGACATCCCTGTTGAAGTGTCCATAGCGAAGCCAGCAAGTTCCCGCTGTCGACGGCAGAAACCAGTTCAGGAGCCAATGGCGCAAGCGATCGCGTGTCATACCAGTTGAGCAGATGCCCACGATACCGTTGCAGTTTTGACACCGTGGCCAGAGTACGGATCGTCTGGTCGGCGAACTCGGGGATAGTGAGGTAGCCAAACTCGCACGCAACCTGCCTTGCATTGAGAAGTAAACCCAGATTTGTAGGCGAAATGCGCGCCGCAATTGTAAGAGGTTTCTCTTGGACATTGTCCGGTACCAGCCAGTTGTGCTCTTCGGTGCTGAACTCGGCGAAATATCGCCAGGTACGAAGCGCGGCGCGGCGCAGCAATAATTCATCCTGCTCAGGAACTTGGCTGCGCAGGGCACGGGGCGGGCGGTTCAGCCATCGCGACAATAGTTTGCTGCAGGTCCAGAGCAGCAGGATCGGCAATGCAGCCGAAAGAGCGCTACGACGCACAAACCACACCAGGAAACCTAATGCGACTGCAAGCGCAGGCGTCCAATCCAAATAGCTATCCAGCCGGGTGCGCTTGTAACCGCCAATCTCCGCTTCTGCCGCCGTCTCCCATTGCAAGAGGCGTTGCCGGGTCACGATGCGCCGAACTAGCGTGCGCACGACAGCATCGAGTGAAATCAACATCTGGTGCGCGAGAAATGTCAGTGTTAAGAATACATGAACGTTAGCTGCAATCAGGGTGTCGACGGCATCGCGAGCCATTACGGACTTTTGCTGAATTGCAGCGTGGATCAGTTCGAACCCGAACTGGCACCATGTGGGCACAACCAAAATGGCAATCGTGGCGAGCGTCCACAAGGCTGGCGATCCAGGCAACACGACCCACCCAAGCACCAGCAACAAGAAGGTGGCAGGCTCGACCAGGCTTCGCCGCAGGTTGTCGAGAATTTTCCATTGGGCGGTAATCGAGATCGGACTGCGGACGCGCTGTCCCGACTCATCCGGAACTGTCGGCAGCAGCCATTCGGCAGTTTGCCAATCCCCGCGCAACCAGCGATGTTTACGGCGATTGTAAGCGCTGTAGTGAGAGGGGTAATCCTCAATCACTTCGATGTCGCTCGCCAGGCCCGCTCTCGCGTATGCTCCTTCGATCAGATCGTGACTCAGCAAAGCGTTGCGGGGGAACCGGCGATCGAGCGCCCGCTGGACAATGTCAACTTCATAGATTCCTTTTCCCGCAAAGATGCCTTCCCCGTACAGATCCTGATACACATCAGAAATTGCGCGGGTATAGATATCGAATCCCGTCTCTCCGGAATAGATGCTTGCCAGCCGGGAGCGCGCGGTACTTTGAACGCTCACCCCGACACGCGGCTGCAAGATGCCATAACCGGCAACGACGATGTTCTTGTGCGGATCCATGATTGCCTGGTTTAGAGGGTGCGCCAGAGCTCCAATCATCCGTTGTGCCGAGCCTCGCGGCATTTCTGTGTCCGCATCAAGCGTAATCACGAACCGAACCCGTGGCAGGATGGAGAGATCTCCAATTTTGACTGGGAAGCTGTCGTACTGCTTTCGAAGCAGCCGATTCAGATCCATAAGCTTGCCGCGCTTGCGCTCCCATCCCATCCAGACTTCCTCGCGCGGGTTGTAGACGCGGTGGCGATGGAAGAGAAGAAAGGACCCCATCCCACGACCTGCATATTTCTCGTTTAGGCCGCCTATTAATTCCGCACACAGATCCACCAATGGATCGTCTTCCCGAGGCTCCGAGGGCGAGTCGGGCAAGTCGGTTAGGAGAGCAAAATGCATGTTGGGATCGTGGTTGCCGAGAAAGCGTACTTCGAGCTCATCTACCAGCCTGCGAACTTGTCCTTCATCGAGTAGCAGACTTGGAACAGCCACGAACGTGACGCAGTCGTCCGGAACTCCGTCAGACAAATCAAGCTTTGGCAGAATTTGTGGCTCCAGCAGGGACGTGATCAAATAATTCGTCAGCTGAACAGCTGTCTGGGAACAAGGAAGACACAGTGCCAGCATGGAGAACAGAACGAGTCCGGGCGAACCTTGGGCATCGATCAGAAGCAACACAATCGCAGACATCAAGGCCAAAGTCAGCAATGGAATCGTGGAGAGGTAAAACTCATCAGGGTACCGTCGGAGGACGGAACATACTCGCTGGTACAACGAAGGTGTGAAACCCACCCTCTGATGAAGCAAGGTGGTTCCTTCCGCAAGAAGATAATAGCCAACATGCGAGCACCTCAAGGCTACCCGCGGATCTGTCTCGTTTCGCTGCTGGGCCTCCTGGGCAAGAGCGAGCACCTCGCTGGCGACCTCCATCTCACTAAAATCGGAGTGCTCGGCGATCTCTACAAGCATGGTTCGATAGAGGTCACGGCTGTCAAAATCCATCCGAGAATAGGTGCCGGCTGGATCTCGGCGCAAGATGTTATCGAATAGAATCAGCGGCTCGAGTACATCTTTCCAGGACGTCTGCATCACATCGCGAAGACTGCGCACGCAGATGCCGATGTCATACGATCCGGCCGGATTCGCAATAACCTGGGAACCACGAACTGCGATTTGCTCCAACAAAACCAATTTGAGCGCAGGAACAAGCGCCCATAGCTCCTTGGTTTTGAGAATGCGCTGTTGTTGGAAGGCCTCGACGTAGGAGGTGAATGTCGCCGCACTAAACTCGTATCCGGTGGCGCCGAGAAACGCCTGAGCCAGCGCTGCCACTCTGGGAGCGATCGCGCCACTCGACGTGCGAACATGAGGAAGTTTTTGTCGGCGCTTAAAAGTTTCGCCCGCGTAGTCAAGTTCCGAGACGATTAGGTGGACGTTGTCATAAATCCAGCGGGAGTCGTCTGAAACCGCTGCACCAGGCGAAGGCACCGTAACCCGTCTCAGCACTGGCTTAAGCGCTTTGGTCAGCTTGCGGAAACGTTCGGCAAAGACTCGTGATGGGCTTTCGCTCGGCAGCCACGACAGATTACGCGCCAACTCCGCCGCGTTTGAGCGCAATGCGCGCTCGTTCGACGCCGTCTCTCCCGGAGTCGCGAGGCTCCGGTCGGCTTCCCCGTTGATCATTTCCAGATGAACGTCCTGCGGCATCTCTTCGGTTTCCTGGGATTTCCTAGCGATAGCTGGCGGCCTGCATTTCAAACATTTCGGCGTACCGGCCGCCCATACCTGCCAATTGGTCGTGACTGCCTTCTTCCGCAATCCTGCCGTTGTCGAGTACTACGATGCGATCTGCCATACGCACGGTAGAAAATCGGTGTGAAATAAAAAGCGCCATCTTTCCGGTGGTAAGTTCAGCAAAGCGATGAAAAACCTCGAATTCACTTCGGGCGTCGAGCGCGGCCGTGGGCTCGTCGAGAATCAGAAGTTGCGCATTTCGCAGGTAGGCACGAGCAAGCGCAACCTTCTGCCATTCTCCACCTGAAAGATCCTGGCCGCCATCGAAACGACTACCTAACATTTGTTCGTAACCTCGCGGAAGTCGCGCAATTACATTATCCGCCATGCTCTTCCGCGCTGCCGTCCGCAAGAGCGCCAGATTGTCGACTTCCTCGACGCGGCCGATTGCGATGTTTTCGCGAACCGTCATTTCGTATCGCATGAAGTCCTGAAAGATGACGCCGATCTCGCGATAAAGATCTTCGAGGCTGTACTCGCGCAGGTCCACACCATCGAGGAGGATTTGTCCTTCGGTGGGATCGTAGAGCCGGGTGATCAGTTTCACCACGGTTGTCTTGCCTTGCCCATTCTCCCCGATCAACGCTACTCGCTCTCCCGGCTGAAGACGGAAATTCATTCGGTCGAGAATGAGTCGAGGACTACCCGGATACCGGAACGAGACGTCACGAAACTCGAATCCGTGCAAGATTGGCCTCGGAGCCGCCAGCCCATTGGGCTTGGACCGGATGGTCGGTTGCATTTCAAAGAACGCAAGCAGGTCGGTCAGGAACAGTGCTTGGTCCGCGATTCCGGAGAGAGTCGAGAAAATCTGCTGGATATTGCTGCTGGCCTGCAAGATGGCACCGGACAGAAAGGTCAGTGTGCCGATGCTGAGGGCACCCGAAATCGTTCGCCAAATCACGAACACGTACGCCGAGTAATAACCCATCGTGCCGACGACTGACAAGAACGAGCCGATAATCAACCTGCGCCGTGACAAAGCGACGTTCTCGTCGTAGATTTCGTCCGAGAGACGCGTGAAGCGCTCGGTGAGAAACTCATTCAGGCCGAACAACTTGAGTTCCTTCGCGGCCTCCCTGCTGCCGGCCAGTACTCGGAGGTAATCCAGTTGCCGTCTGATCGGAGTTTGCCGGAAGTTCTTGGCGTAGCCAAGGAATGCAAAGTGGCTCTCGCCTAGGAATGCCGGGACTACACCGGCCACAAGAAGCAACATGAGCCAGGGCGAGAACAGCATGATCGAGATAGACAACGAGACTACAGTCGCGACCTGTTGGACAAGCCGTCCAATCGACTGGATCATTCCCAGGCGGTCGGTCGCCTGTACCCGGGCTCGCTCCAGCCGATCATAAAAGACCGGGTTTTCGTAGGCCAAAAGATCCAACTCGGCCGCATGTTTCATCACCCGGATGCTGACGTGGCGGGTGTACTTGTCGGCGAGAAGACAATCCAAATAATCGATGATTCGCGTGAGAATAGTGCCTAGAACAGCTAATCCGAATTCCGCCGCAACCAGCCACCAGAATCGAGGTTGTAAAGGATGATGGGCGGATACTGCGTCCACGATGCCGTCCACAATCAGCTTCGTGATCCACAACAGTCCCATGGGGAGCAGTGAAGCGAAGACGCGGAAAATCAGCCCTCCCGCCACGACCCCGGGCGCCGATTCCCACACGATTCCCAGTACCGGCGGCACATTACGAAGAGCGGCCAGGCGCTCACGCCAGCTGATCCAGAAACTCTCCTCCGCCATAATCAGAACCTATATCGAGTGTCTCGCGAGGGATACCGAAAGAAACTGAAAGCATGTTGTGTGAGCATGTCGTCTCACAGCCCCGTTGCAACCATAATACCGAACCCACCTCGAGGATTGCTATCGCCATATACTACGCACTAAATATGAAAGGCGGTCGTGAGGGTCCGAACGTCGGTGTTGCCGACACTAACCCATGACCGCCTTGACCTGAGTCGAAACGTGCCGACACCAGGCGCAGACACGAACTACTACAAAGTTAGCGCACGATGGCGATGCCAAGCAATCGGGTGAATACCGTATCCCATGCGGTCAGCCTGAGCGGTCGAGGATCCTTCGATATCGAAGAATGTACCTTTGCTCAAAAGGGTTTCAACTGCAGTGACCACTTCACGGTCGCTATGAACTCCATGGAACAGTAGGCAAATTAACGCGTACACCTACAGCATCGACTTGATGGCGAGTGAAACATCCAGATGCTATTCTGGCCCAGAAGAATCGCGACGAAATCGAAAGGACAGTCTATGAATACGTTGCTGAAGAGTCTACTAGGTGTTGGCCTTTATTTACTCGAGCGTTCGGACAACGCTACGAAGAGCGCGCGTGACCGGGCCGCTGCCCGGATGGACGATTTGCGCGATGCGGCGCAGGACAAGTACGAAACTGCGACGGACCGGGTCAGAAGGGCATCCAGAGCCATTCGTGGCGAAGATAACGAGGTGCTCCGCAACACGCTGTTTCTTGCTGCTGGAATAGGCGTGGGTGTGGGCGTCGGTTTGATTCTCGCGCCTGCCAGCGGGGACGAAACGCGCAGCGTAATAGCGGGCAAGGTCCACGACATGAATGACCGGGTCCGGAGGCAGTTCTCTTCGGAAGGCGCAACCGGGACCGCGGGTTAGTGAACGAGGGCCGGCCTTTATAGCAAATCACGCCATGGCGTGCGTTTTTTGTGGTTGCGGACTGAGTGAAGGAATCTCGACCTGGACAACTGTTCCCGGATCGGCGTTAAGGAGCCGCAACTTGCCGCCAAATTCTTTTGCTCGCTGATTCATTCCTCCGATGCCGATGCCGATGCTGCCTGGATGCAGCTCGGCTATGGGGTGTTCGATTCCCTTGCCATCATCTTGTATTTTGACTACGACGCGTTTTTCGTGCTGCGTCAGGGTGACCCACGCTTTCTGCGCTCCCGAATGGCGATAGACATTGGTCAGAGCCTCCTGAATGATTCGAAAGATTGCGGTCTCCAATTCGACCGTCAGGCGCGGAAATTCGGGTGGCTGAACATCGAGCGAGGTTTCAATGCCGCTGCGCTTGGTAAGGCCGTCCAAATACCATTGAAGCGCCGAGAGCAGGCCGACTTCATCCAGTAAAGGCGGATGTAAAAGATGGGACAGACTCCGAACTTGTTTGATGGCTCGATCAATTGTTTCGCTGGCCTCCGTGGCCGCCCGCCGGTTTGATTGGGCAGATTTTTTTTCAACAATACCGTCCATCATCATCTTTGCCGCGGCAAGCTCCTGCCCCAGACCATCGTGCAGTTCCCGCGCAATGCGGCGCCGCTCGTCATCTTGCATAGTCAGCAGACGACCGGAAAGGCGCCGGAGCGCGGCGGTGCGGTCATCGACCAGCCTCTCCAACTGGATAGCGCTGTCACGGATCGACTGCTCCAGCAACTTGCTGTCATGGACGTCGGAGCAGGTCCCATACCACTTCACGATCTTCCCTTCGAAATCTCGGATCGGAACGGCACGAGCCCGGAACCAGCGGTACTCTCTATCCCTCCCGCGAATGCGGTATTCCGATTCATAGTTGTCACCCGACTGAACGCAGTGCATCCACTGGGCCATGCTGCGCTCCGTGTCGTCAGGATGCACGAAATCCAACCAGCCGAAGCCCTTACCGGAACCCATAGCGGCGCCGGTATATTCGTAAAACCAATCGCTAATATAGTCCCTCGAACCATCGGCCTGTCGACTGAAGATGATGTCGGGCGCGGTACGCACAATGGCGTCGAGTTCTTGGTTCTTTCGCGCCAGTTCAATATTGAGCTCTTGCAGCGTCTCCGCTCTTCTTTCTAATTCATCGGTTCGTTCGGCAACCCGCGCCTCCAATTCGCGATTGAGAGTTTCCAGTTGATGCGCCTTGCGATGCAGTTCGGCGAATATGCTGACCTTCGCGCGTAACAGCTCGGGGATGACGGGAACGGAAATGTAGTCCACCGCTCCGCGCTGGTATCCCTTAAGGCGGTCCAGGTCGGTCAGGTAGACGGCGGAAATAAAGATGATCGCGGTCCTTTGAAATCGTGGATGCTGACGAATCATGTCGGCCAATTCAAAACCGTCAAGATCCGGCATGCTTACGTCCATCAACACGACTGCAATATCGGTTTTGAGAAGATGTTCCAGAGCCTCCTTCCCCGAGGTTGCCTTGATCAGATTCTCCCCAAGTTCAGCCAGGATTACTTCATAACTGAGCAACTTGGCCGGCTGATCGTCGACCATGAGAATATTGACCTTTTCGTTTGCAGTCATCGTGCTTTCCCGCCTCCATCTGCCATCCGCAAAACACTCCGAATCATGCGCAGAAGCTCATCTGTGAAGCCACATACGCAGCGCAGAGAGTAGCTGTTCGGTATTGACAGGTTTTGCCAGGTACTCCGACGCGCCGGCTTCGAGACACTTCTCGCGATCACCTTTCATGGCTTTCGCGGTCAATGCGATGATCGGCAGGCGCCGGAACGAGGCGTTTTGCCGGATCACCTGCATGGTCTCGTATCCATCCATCTCGGGCATCATGATGTCCATCAACACGATCGCCAGGTCAGGAGTAGACTCTAGAGTTGCGATTGCTTCGCGTCCCGTCCCAGCCGTCAGCACGGTCATTCCACGCCGCTCGAGCACACTGCTCAGGGCGAAGATGTTTCGTACATCGTCATCCACCACCAGCACTTTCTTCCCCACCAGAGCGTCATCTGAACGGTGTAGCCGGTCGAGCATGTTCTGCTTCTCCGGCGGAAGATCGGCGACAACGCGATGCAGAAACAGCGCGGTCTCATCCAGGAGCCGTTCGGGTGATTCGACGCCCTTCACGACCACGCTGCGCGCCAGCGTGTGCAGGCGCGCGTCTTCTTCCGATGACAGCTCCTTTCCGGTAAACACCACGACCGGCAAGTCGCTAAGTCCTGGAGCATCGCGGAGACGCTCCAAAACGTCGAAACCCGACATGTCGGGAAGGCGCAGGTCCAGCACGACGCAGTCGACCGGGTTCTCATTAAGCATGTTGAGCGCATCGCTGCCGCTAGCTGCGACCGAAACGTCAATGTCGTCATAACCCAACAGTTCGCGGATACTTAACTGCTCGGCGGGGTTGTCTTCGACAACCAACAAGCGTTTCCGTCGCGGAGTCGTGTACTCCTTGATGCGGGTCAAAGCCGCTCCCAATCCTTCGGGTGTGGTCGGCTTGGTCACGAAAGAGAACGCTCCTCGCGCCAGACCGTGATACCGGTCTTCGTCCAGCGTCAACATCTGGACCGGAATGTGGCGAGTAGCCTGGTCCTGTTTTAAATGATTGAGCACGGTCCAGCCCAGCATGTCCGGCAAGAAAACATCCAAAGACACGGCTGTGGGATGGAATTCGCGGGCCAGTGCCAGAGCTTCCGCGCCCTTCATAGCTACGAGTACTTTGAACCCCGTGTCGCGAGAAAGGTCGCATAGCACGCGGGCATAATGAGGATCATCCTCGACGATCAGCAAGACCGCATCCTCCGGTTGCAGATTCTCACGGTCGTCGGGGACGTGCTCCACCGCGGCCTCAGCCGTTCGTACTGCAGACAACTGAAGGGGCGGAGGAGTCGAGCGAGTCTTGCGGTCCGCTGTCGTGGCGCCCGCCGCAGAAGGACCAACATAGGTTTGAGGCAGATAAAGAGTGAACGTGCTTCCCTTCCCGGGCGTGCTGCGTAATTGAATCTCGCCACCCAGAAGGCTGGCCAGCTCTCGGCTGATCGCCAGGCCCAATCCGGTTCCACCGTATTTGCGGCTGGTGCCGGCATCCGCCTGCTGGAATGCCTCGAAGACGATGCGCTGCTTCTCGGATGGAATGCCGATACCAGTATCGGTGACTTCGAAGGCGACGACCGATGCTGCGGCATTGAGGATCGGATGGTCTTCGCTCCAACCATCCCTGGCGACCGTTACCGAGAGATGCACGCCTCCCTGTTCTGTGAACTTAAACGCGTTGGACAACAGATTCTTCAGCACCTGTTGCAGACGCTTGGTGTCGGTGACCAGGCTGCGCGTGAGGTGCGGATCGGAGTGTACCTCAAACGTAAGCCGTCGATTTTCAGCTTCGTGCCGGAATGGGCGAGCGACCATGTCCAGCAGGCTGGCGAAGAAAACCTCCTCGGCTTCCACTGAGACGGTTCCTGACTCGATCTTCGAGAGATCGAGAATGTCGCTGATCAGGTTCAATAGATCGGTTCCGGCTCCGTGAATGGTGCGGGCAAACTCGACTTGCTTTGGTGTCAGATTGCCATCGGGATTGTCCGTGAGTTGTTGACCGAGCACCAAGATGCTGTTCAGAGGCGTACGTAACTCGTGCGACATGTTGGCCAGGAATTCTGACTTGTACTTCGAAGTCAGGGCGAGTTCTTTCGCCTTCTCTTCCAACGCGCCGCGGGCCTGCTCGATTTCCTGGTTCTTGCGTTCGACTTCGACATTCTGCTCGGCGAGTTGCTGGGCTTTTTGTGCAAGCTGTTCGTTGGTCTGCTGCAATTCCCTTTGCTGGGTTTGAAGCTCGGTGGCCAACTGCTGCGACTGCTTCAACAGGCCTTCGGTCTGCATCGTCGCCTCAATGCTGTTCAGCACAATGCCGATGCTGGCCGTCAACTGCTCAAGAAAGGCGAGATGCGAAGCTGTAAAGCTGTTCAGCGAGGCAAGCTCAATGACCGCCTTAACGTGATCCTCGAAGAGCACGGGCAGCACAATGACGTTTCGAGGAACGGCTGAGAATAAACCCGATCGGATGGGGACCGTATTTTCTGGCAGGTCGCTAATCAACATGCGCTTCTTTTCTGCTGCGCATTGTCCGATGAGGCCCTCGCCCAACTTGATGCGCCGCAGATGCCCGTCCTGTCCGTCGGCAGCGAAGGCTGAGAGCAGCACCATGCCGGCCGATTCCTCGGTCTCCATCTGGTAGATGACGCCTTGCTGCGCACTCACCAGTGGCGCCAACTCGGAGAGCAGCTTTTGCCCCACGGTCGTCAGATCGCGCTGGCCTTGCAACATACTAGTAAAGCGCGCGAGGTTGGTCTTGAGCCAGTCTTGTTCCGTATTGCGGTCCGTGGTGAGCCGCAGGTTGTCGATCATGGTGTTGATGTTGTCTTTCAACTCGGCGACTTCGCCGCTCGCTTCCACCTGAATTGAACGGGTGAGGTCGCCCTTGGTAACGGCGGTCGCGACCTCGGCGATCGCGCGCACTTGATTGGTGAGGTTATCGGCAAGCAGGTTCACGTTGCCGGTGAGATCCTTCCATGTGCCAGCCGCACCAGGCACGTTAGCCTGGCCTCCCAGACGGCCTTCCACGCCGACTTCGCGGGCGACCGTCGTCACCTGGTCGGCGAAGGTGGCAAGTGTGCCGGTCATGTTGTTGATGGTTTCGGCAAGAGCCGCGACCTCGCCCTTGGCATTCACGGTCAGCTTCTGCGTAAGTTCGCCGTCAGCGACAGCGGTCACCACTTTGACGATGCCGCGTACCTGCTCGGTAAGGTTGGCGGCCATCACGTTGACGTTGTCGGTAAGACCCTCCCACGTCCCCGCCACTCCGGGCACCTGCGCCTGACCGCCAAGCTTACCTTCGGTACCCACCTCACGAGCTACGCGTGTTACCTCCGCCGCAAAGGCATTGAGTTGGTCGACCATCGTGTTAATCGTGTTCTTGAGTTCGAGAATTTCGCCCTTCACATCGACCGTGATCTTGCGGGATAGATCGCCACGAGCCACCGCAGTGGTGACCTCGGCAATGTTACGCACTTGCGCCGTGAGATTTCCGGCCATGGCGTTTACCGAGTCGGTAAGATCTTTCCATGTGCCGGCGACACCGGGCACGTTCGCTTGTCCACCCAAGCGGCCTTCGCTACCCACTTCGCGGGCCACGCGCGTTACTTCTGCCGCGAAGGAGCGCAACTGCTCCACCATAGTGTTGAGGGTTTCTTTGAGTTGCAAAATCTCGCCGCGTACGTCCACAGTGATCTTCTTGGAGAGGTCGCCCGTCGCAATGGCCGTGGCAACCTCGGCGATGTTGCGCACCTGACCGGTGAGGTTACTGGCCATGAAGTTTACGTTGTCCGTGAGATCCTTCCAGGTTCCTGCCACACCTGGCACCTGCGCCTGACCGCCAAGTTTGCCGTCGGTGCCG
>Ga0210405_10003235_pt1 | contig 16150 bp, 19 predicted proteins | sample IncBWH11MmetaG_FD_155492 | JGI IMG/M metagenome (GOLD analysis project Ga0210405, IMG submission 155492) | Forest soil microbial communities from Barre Woods Harvard Forest LTER site, Petersham, Massachusetts, United States - Inc-BW-H-11-M | ecosystem: Environmental > Terrestrial > Soil >... | reverse complement strand
AGCTTGTGAAATGGCGATTTTTGCCAACAATCCGCAGCCTACTGCGGAAACGCCGGCCCGCTTCGCCTGGGCCCGTGTTCTGCGGAAGGCGAGGACAATAAGCGTCGTGACTGCGGCGATGACGATCATGATTGCGCCGAACAGCTCGATATAAATCACGCCAATATCCATCACCACGAAGTCAATCGCCCGGTCAATCGCCCTCAGCCACCAAGGTCGTGGGAGGAACTCAACCACCCCACCGCACAACATGCCTTCCTCGCCACAGAACAACCGATAACTAGCTTGCAACACAGCCTGCGGCGTGATCAGTGCCTCAGAAACTTTGCAGTTCGGCCTGTCAAAGCATCGCCCGTACACAGTTGTGTCGATCTCCAGGAAACGCATTCGCTTGCCGAATTGCGTGCTCCCTTGGGCATCGGAAAACCCACAGCGGCCTCCTTTATCCCAGGACATCCTTAGCAAGGCGACGGAATCGGCCGGTATTTTGGCCCGGTAACGTTTGTCCAGAGACATGACCACTTCCCAACGACTTCGCATGGAGCGAACACTTTTTATCCTTCCGATCGCCTAAGCAACACCCGTCAAGCAGACAGGATCGCCTTTATCGACTGGAGACTCCTGGTCTCCATCAAGATATGTGATCACCTGCATGCTAGGAGGACTGACAGGGGCATCCCGAAGATGTAAGACAACAAGCAGGACCGCGATCACCGCCGCCAGACCTATGACGACTTCAACTCGCCACAGTTTGCCCATCCACAGCCGTGGTTGGCGGAGACGGATTCGATCCTCATCCATGCCGCCTCAAAGTGTTATGCAACTTAAAGCCAATAGCAATGGCACCTTTGTGGGTAAGAATCCACGCCTGACGCTTCGTGGCTGTCGTTAACAGGCCATTACGCTCAAAATCCCCGGTTGCGGGTGTCAATGAGTGCTATCGCGATGTAACGCCAAATGACTGCTAGGTCCGGTCACGGCACTCAGAACCCTGCCTAATTTGGAGCGATCATCTTGATGGACGCAACCGGATGTATCTCCAGACAGCCAAGGCGGCTCTGGACCCCGAATGAACGCAGCGCCGGACGGGAAGTGTCGCACCTGCATCAGTTGCTTGGCGGGTCAATCGCATCGTCATCTGGATCGGTTGGCGTGCCGGTGAAATTCTCAAAATACTCCGCGTCGTAATTGGTGTAACCGTTGGGTAGCATAATCTGTTGAAAAGTGTATTTGGTGCTAAAACCGCCGAAGAAATCGCTCAGTGAATATGAACAAGTTGTGCAGGCCACCGGCCCATCCATCGAATCTATGACTCATCGACTCTCTCGTCCTTTATCATCACGATATCGCCGTCCAGGGCACTCGGCGTCAACGGAACCGTGGTTCCATTCTCGCTCATCGTAACCGTCGAGCACACGTCGTCAGTATCTATCAAGGTGACGGTTACCTATGGCGTGACTACGAGCGAATGATCAATTCCCCTATCTCGGTAAGCGTAACGTTCACTCCCACGCTACCAAATGCGAACCTCATGCTGGGAGTCGACATGCTCCGTTCCCATGAGTATGACAACTCGTCCCCAGTAAGTTGAGCGCGAAACATCCCGCTCGCCGAGGTTCCCCTGTAGACCACATTCGCGTTTGGTTCCCTCTTGACAGTGACGCTCATATTAGCTGCTTCGTTTGCAATCTCGAATTCTTGCTCCGTCGGCTTTGAGTATAGGAGCAAGGGTTCAGGCATTCCATTATTGATCTCTGCCACCTTTCCTTCCATCCAGGTCACAAGGGCATCCCAATCCTTGTGGGCCTCCGGTTGCAAAACCTTGACGTTGGGAGACGCTCGCGAAGCGGGATCATCGTGCTCTTGCTGCGTCAGTAGAGCTTTTTGTATTTCTTTGACGAAATCATTGTCTACCATTCTTCCTCCAGATTGTTCAACAACCGCGAAGAACCTCGACGGTGATGCTGTCGTACATCTTCGAGGCCGGCAGAGCGCATGCTTACACAATCTTGCACGGAATGACGGCGTCTTCGTCGAACATGTAGACAGCGCAGAGCCGATGGTAGCCGTCGGCGATAATCAGTTTGCTCGTTCTCGTGTCCCGCACCAGCAGAAGGGGAGAAAGCTTCTGACCATGCTCAATCTTCTGCTTATCCTTCCTGACGTGAGAATTGCTCACACCGAGGAGAGAAAGCCCTGAGGCTCGAAATATGTCCTTCGCCTTGAATTCTAGGACCTTGGCATGGCGCAGTCGGTTCACGAAACGGCCGGCGGTCGTTTCGGCGAATAAAAGACGCAGGTAGGATTTCGCCGCAGGGTAATCGTGATTCTCCGGTGTAGTTAGCCAACCGATCGTCCCTTCCCAGCCCTTTAACATTTTGTGGTCGACTCCCTGGCGCACGACCGTCCGGGAAAGTGTGCTACTTAACCTCCAGCGTGTTCTTGATGGTCGTCAGCGCGTTTTGGAGATTCGAAACGGAGCGGCCCACTGCGGCTTTTCTCACGATTGATCCCTTCACCCCGGTCAGACCTGCCTGCTCAGACCCCATCGCCATGATCAGATAGAAGCCCGGCCGCTTCGGATCATCGGCTCCGCGTATGCAGAATGAGAGATCCAACGCGGTCTCGAAGTAGTGGCTCGCATAGAGCTGTTTTTCTGCGATCGCGTAGCCCACTGGATCGGCAGGGTCTCCGCTCATGGTCACCATCTGCACGACCCGCAGCGTGGGCTTCAACCCGAATTTCACCCTCGCCCAATAGAATGTGTCCTCGAGGTTCTTTGGTTTCGCCTCGGGATAGTCGAGAAGATAATGGTAGAAATCAGGCAATTGTGCAGGCAACGCCTTGCTGTAGCTGAGCATGTACGCGAATTGCTTCGAGACTTCGGTCGGGTCACGCTTGTCGTTATAGACTCCTAGGGCTTGGTTGCCATCGCGCTGGTAGACAAGCAGGCGCTGCAGTGCCGTTTCGCGTAGACGCTGATTCACTTGTTCGCTCAAGTCAGGGGCGGACCAATCGACGGATTGGTGCAGCTCCTCAATGGAGCTCTCGGGCATCTGGATCAGACAGTTGCTGGGCTTGCAATTCTTCAGGGCTTTGAGATCGTCGTCGTCAAACGAGAAGCCCTTCAAGTCAGAAAGCTGCGGTGGATTGCTGAACACCCCAAGCGCCAGGTAATTGGGAAGCTTGCGAAGGCGGTCGAAGTCCTGAGCAAAATGAACGTAACGTTCCGGAGTCGCGTGGATCCAGATCGCGCCGAATAAAAAGACCTCGGCCGGCGTGCGGGACGGCAATGCCTTTGCGACCGCCTTTCCGCTTCGGATGTCGGCGATCTGATCCGCAGTCAATCCAATATTCTCCCGAAAGAACTTTTGCAGGTCAGGATTCGACTGAGCAGACCCTGGCAAGCTGGCTGCGACCATCAAGACCAGCAATACAGTCTTAGGCATAACTTTTTGGATCATCGCGACTCGGATCGTGTCGTTCATGATGTGTCCTTTCAAACAGCTGTTCTTAGAGTTAAAACGCAACCGCCCGGGACAGTCCATTCGATCACTCTCCGGGCGGCTGCTAATATTCGTCACCGCATTTCAGTGAAGCTGACGAGGGATCGCTTACGCTGCCGCCCTGTTGCTCAGCACCCTCTCCACCTTCGTCTGTTGATCACGACTCAATGTGGTGGTCAGGATCGTGCCGCCGTAGCCGCGGAACTGATCGGCCACGATGTCGGGATTGGCCGTGCGAAGGAGCGCATAGATCGCCGAGTCACCGGGCTGGATCATGGCCCCGACCTGCTTGACGAAATCGTCAGGGATGCCGAACTCGTCCTTCCACCACGAGGCGTCGATGGCACCCGCGCCTGCGCCCAGCGCTCCACCAGCGGCAGCTCCTGCCGCGAGAGTCCCCGCCGCTACGGCACTGGCGCCACCGGTGAATGGAATGGCGGCGAGCGTGAGGCCTATCAATGAGCCCATCAAACCGCCCCAAGCCGCGCCTTCGCCTGTAGTCATCTGGTAGCTCTGGTCAACGCGCAGCTTGCCGTTGTAGTCTCGGTAAACGGCGACTGCGTCGTGAAGGTCAACCACCCAGTCATCGTTCATCGACTGCAACTGGTTGAGCACCTCCGATGCACGGTACATATCTTTCTTAAAGCCAACCACTATCAGTTTTGCCACAATGTTTCTCCTTTTCAGTGTTGTTAATAGATTCGATCGTGAGTCCTCGTCACCGCTTTGCGACGCTCGTTCTCGATCGTTGTCTTTGCCTGCGCAACTCGAAGGCCAACCGTAAATTCCTGAAAACACTTAGAGGACGCGGAGCTTCGAGCGGGAATTTTCCGTGAATTCGCGAACCTCGTTAATCGTCAGGCCTCCACTGGGCGGCCCGATGACGCGCGTGGAAAATATACTTTTTCACGTCGGGCCAAAACTCCGCGAAACCATTCGCCGCCATGTGCCCAGCGAAGCCTTCCGACGAGCGCAGGAGCGCGTCCCGCGTATTGGCCTCACTGGGCGCGTGCCACGCGTTCGAGAGGAAGTTACTGCCTGCAATCGCGACGTAGCGGGCGTAAGCTGGCCCGAAGCCGCCGTTTCTCCCTCGTGCTAAAAGCGTGAGCCGCGCCACATTTCCCACGCGGGCTTTGAACGTTTGATTCGGCGCGCGAAAATAGCGCGGATCTTCGTGGAGGACCAGGCCAGCGCTTGCTTCGATTGCATTACCCGCGGCACTCCCAGCCATACCTATTCCAAAGCGGTCACCCAGACCTCTCCACTGGGACCTGTACTCTCCCGGCCGATTAACAGCCGTCCCCCCGGCGGACAGCAAGGCCAAGCCTGTTATGTGCGACGGGCCGATCGTGCTTGTGACGAACCAACCGAAACGTTGGCTCGGCGTGAGTGGGTTGTAAGGTCCTTCGAGCGGGTGCGGTTTCAACGGAGAGAATAATGAAATGGGGCCAGGATCTTCGGACTGTTCCGCCTGGTCCGAAGGAACGGTTCGATGAGGCTCAGGGGTCAATCCAAACGGAATGGATTGAGCGGATGCGACAAGACTTGTCACGAAGAAAATGGCAGTTAGAATTGCCAACCGCCGCGGCAGCCCGAGCCTGCATAGTTCTTTGTGCCACATCCGCATGGTGCCACTTTCTCTGATTCAAAGTTTCTTTCAGTTTTCACAAATGCAATGCAGGCACCAATGGGTAGGCCCTTCAAAACAAATCGGCTCACAGGTTGCAGAGTCGCGGTCCCTGAGCGAATTCGCGAAGATCGCGAGACCTAGCTAGAACCACGCGCATTAGCAATGGCCCGCTCTATCCTCGGGCACGGCCGGCGTGCCCCAGGAACAGACCTTTGTGAGCTTCTCTCATTGGCGGTGCTATGCCCTCCAATTCATGTGGCAGAAACAAGGGAGTCGAGCACGCCCGGCACTTCGACTCCATTAGCCGGTCGTAGTTACAGAACGCGAATTCTGCCTCGCAGGTGTAACAACTAACAAGAACGGGCACGCTCTCAACAGTTAAGTATCGCGGCATCCCACACTCCTAACTTTTCAGAATTTTCTTTGGCACAACGTGCGGCAGATTTGGGCGTTGGCTCATCGCTTTTTAACGCATCCGGCTGCCGTACTGTCAGGCTTGTGAGCAATTTTCATGCCTCTACATGCGCGAGCGGTCGGTCCGAGATGGTATCCGACGAACTCCCTGCAGAGGAACATCCCAACCATACGATTCGCAGCACAGCGACGGTAGGTACTGAGAGGTACAGGCCGGCGATGCCTCCAACTTGGCCTCCCACCATTAGTGCAAATAAGACCGTCAACGGTTGCAGTTGCAGGTTGTTCCCCATGATGCGAGGCGAATTTACGTAGTCTTGCACGAGTCTCCATAGCACCAACAAACCGGCCATGTAGATCCAATGCGCGTGAGTCAGGAAGCCGATCGTAAGGATAGCCGCGGCAGAAGCGATCCACCCCGCCGCTGGGAGAAATTCCAACACGCCGCCCAAGAAGCCCAACGCGATCGCATAGGGGAATTTCAGAACGAGCATCGAGACGCTGTAGAAGACGAATGAGAGGCCGGCCAGCGCGACCTGTGCTCGAATGTACTTCGCAAGCATGGAATCAACCTGAGCCAGGATTCGCCTAACCACCGTTTGGTCCCGTCGGCGTCCAACGGTGTCGACGATTGAGGCCGCCAGTTGGCGTCCGTCTCGCAAAATGAATATGGCTAGAATGGGGACAGCGAAAAGCCAGACCGCACTGGCGGAGACATGCGCCGCGGATGTCGCGCCGCGCTCGAAAACACGGGCGATAAAGTCATGGTTATGCGCTAACCAGTCACGTATCCGTTGCTGCTCCTCGGCGCTCACGCCGTGCCTGGCCCCCAGATCGGCGGCAGTTTTTCCGCTCGAGAGACCTTGCAAGATCTGAGGCACAGCCGCGTTGAGGTTCTTTATTTGTCCGACAAGATGGGGACCGAACTCGTACCCCAGGCTACCTAGGACAACTATTCCGAGCAGATACACCTGGGCGATTGCCCAAGTACGGTTCCTCTGGCCGAGCCGTGAGTGCTTTTGCACCAGGGCCACCGCGGGCTCGAGCAGGTAAGCGAACAGAAGGGACAGGAGGAGGATGAAGAAGGCACTGCGCGCCAGGTAAAGAATAGCCGCCGCGATCAGGTAGAGCGCCAGGGTCGTCATCACATTCCCAGTTCGATCGTGAATCGAGAACATGCGCATCTCCTGTCGGTATTCGCTATCTGCTTACGGGATCTGGGCAACCTTGCTGTTGGAGATGGGGCCTGCTGGGGCCGGACTGCAAAACTGCCGGCCCCTATCCAGCACCTCAGGCAGCGCTCCGTTGCAATTCGGGAAGGCTGTGGATCGCACCTGCAAAGCCCACTAGCGCCGAGCCATCAAAGATGAGGTCGATACCAATAACTATTCCGATGAAATAGGTAGTGGCGTCAGGCCAAGTTGCCAGAAGGTAGACACCGAGGGCGAATGAAACCAGGCCGGAGAACGCGGTCCATCCCCACCTGGGGAACTGGATCACACTCGCTCCGATTCCGCGGAAGAGCCCACCCACGATAAAGAGTGCAGCGAGCAGCATGGTCACGCCTTTTGCGCCTGCGTCCGGGTGGTGAATCAAGAGGTATCCAGTCACTCCGCGGATGATTGCGTTCAGCAGGTAAAGGAAGAATCCGTGCCAGCTGAAGGCGTAAAACGAGTTGATGAGCCACAGCACTCCACTGATCACAAGCACCCAACCGAGCGCCAGGATCGAGAAAGTGGTTGCAGTTTGCGCCTTGCCGACACAAACGATGCCAAGTGTCATCAGCAGAATGCCGAAAACGAGGAACCAGCCCCAGGACTTCCTGACTTGCTCGAGGCCAGCAGCGAAAACATCATTGACGGTGGTCATTGTTTTTCTCCTTTTTTAATGCGCCGCCGTCACCTGGCTTTCACCGGTTGCGCAGCGCGAGTGAATTTATTCCTTAGTGCAAAAAAACCTCTGCGACGTTCTTAGGAACTACAAACTGTGGAGCCGATTTTGGGTCTGGGTTAAATTTTGCGAAGACAGATGGATCCTTACGGAAGTGCTGTTCTAACGCCTGTACCCGATTTTCGTCACTAGGGTGATCGGATAAGAGCTGAGGTACCTGGCCTATGTCGGCGTTGCTAAAATCCTGGAACAGCCATACGAGTCCCCAGGGGTTGTATCCGGCGCCGGTGCACACGTCGGAGCCTGTGATATCGGCCCGGGACTCCACGTCGCGGGAGTAGCCGAGAGAATGCAGCTTGCCAAGAAGAAGGATGGTTAAAACGTGAGCACGCGTCGGACCTAAAAGAACTGCGGCACCGACCTCTCGCTTTTCCAGCTTTTCTTGCTTCTCCATCAACGTAACGGTGTCATGATGGATGGTGTGCGAGACCTCGTGACAGAGTGTTCCGGCGAGCTCATCGATATTCTTTACGAAATACAGCAATGAATCGACCACATACACGTTTCCGCCTGGAGCCGCAAACGCATTCGGTTGGGCTTCATGAACCAAGTAGAACTTGAATGGATGGTTATATCGCGGTTGTGCTGCCTGAGTGATCGCGTCGGCGATCGGCTTCAGCTGGTCGTATAGAGGTGAAGATTCGACGATCTCACCCTTAGCCTTGAGCTCGTTGAAAACTTCTTGGCCCATCTGTACCTCCACATCATCCTGGTCCTGTTGTTGAGCCGCTGCGTTCCTAACCACGAGACACAGTGCAGCAGCGACGGTGTACAAAACGCCTCTTCTAAGTAGCTCGAATGCATTCATTTTCCTTCTCCTCAACCGAAGTGGTTTCGCTATGCGTCTCGCACAAGGGCGGCGACGTCTGAGATCGCCGATCGTGTGCGCACCGTTCTTATCCGAACCGGGGACACTTCTGGTCTGAAGCGCCCCAAGACAAATTGCATGATGGCGACAGCGATCAGGACCCAACTGACTACCATTGTCCTGATGGCTGCAGGACTCACGGGAAAGCCGAGCACCAGCAGACCGACTACCGAGGTCAAGTTGTTCGTGAAGGCCGATACGCCTCGACGCGTCTCAACCACCCCCGTGATGTTGCCTGGTGTAAACATGCAGTCCTTCCGCCAACGACGGTTATTGTGCACGACGAACGCCACTGCGAAGTCTTTCAAAATGCTCAAGCTCGCCCGTTAGAGAGGCGCAGTCAACCTGCGAATTCGCGAACTTCGCGAGACCGATCCCGGGTTCGGAACGGATTACGCCTCCGCGACGGGTTGAAACTGGGCGATTGAGATTGCTCGATCTGATGGGGATTCGAAAGGCGAAGGCGCAGGTCAGAATTCTTTCACTGCAGACGGCCAATTAAGACCGTATCGTCGTGCTAAAGGTTGCTTTCGGGCTCCGCGGGAATTACGCGTTACGGGTACCAACCTCGCCGCTTCATGCGGATCGTCTTTCGCTGTTGACATCGCCTCATCCTCGCGTTCAATCATCTCTGCCTCCTGCTTCGGTGTTTTTTCCAACTCGAAGATGACAATTGCGATCAACAACAGTCCTCCGAATATGGTGACGATGGGCAACAGTGTGGGCACAATCAATCCTGATGGGCAGACATACACCGCTCTAGAGCGCGAAATCGCACCGCCGACGAACCAGGGAATTCATAAGCTCGGTTCCTGATCCAGTAACAAGCGAAGACGGTCCCGGTCAGTCAGTGAGCACGGAGCGTGTTTACAGTCACACTGTAATTCGACCTCCTCCGCGTCATCGGCATACATGCAATAGTCGCAGCAGTATGTTTCAAGCGTGGAAACCTGGCACTCGCACTGCTCGTACGCGCATTTATGTCGGCCACCTATGTCGAGAATTTCTGCCATAATGCACCTCGATTTTCCAAATTTGACTACCAAATTACAGGACGCCTCGCCTTGTACCAAAGTGTTCCGCAGCTTCGAGACGCCGAGTCATGCACCGCTTCTTGCTGCGTGTGCCATCGCGAGTCAACAGCGGGCAAAATTTATCCGGAGTCGCTTAGGAGCGAGTCCGGAGTAACTCCACAAGCTGGGAGCGGAAGACGATCCCTTGCAAAATGCCATTGGCTATGACTGGCAACTGGTCGACCCCGTAGCGGACCACGAGTTTGAGCGCATCCAGCACCGGCGTTTCAGGAGTAACGGTGTTCAGCGTCTGCAGCGGGCGCATGGCTTGGCGCACAGTAGTCCTATCCCAACGATCGCGCGGGATACTGCCGACGTCGCGCCGGGTAATGAGGCCTACCAGGCGGCCATTGTCTTCCACGGCGAAACACCTCTGGGCAGTTCTTAAAAGGTAGATGTCAACAAAGTCCTGCAAACTCATTCCACGGTCGACAACAACGCAGCCCCGCGACATCACCTCCGACACTCGCATGCCACGAACTGCCAATGCGGTCGTCTTCGCCTGGGCATAGCTGCCCTTGGCCGCGTCCAGCAGAAACCAGCCGATAAATGCGATCCACAGACCGCCGAAGCCAGAGCCGGAGAAATACTTCCATATGCCGTCGAGTATGAACAGAAAGGCCACGACTTGGCCGACCCTAGCAGCGATCCGTGTGGAAAGGCTTACGTTCCTGGTGACCGCCCACACAATTGAACGCAGTACCCTCCCGCCGTCGAGGGGAAATGCAGGGAGCATGTTAAAGACTGCAAGGCTGATGTCGATATACCCGAGCCAGACAAGGATGCCAGTAATTGCGGTTTGCGGTTCGGTCGAACGTTGCCAGCCCAGGCCAAGCGCAATGCCTAGGCAGCCAAAGCCGATAATCAGGCTAGCGATTGGTCCAGCGATCGCGACCCAGAATTCCGTTTTTGCGTCGGTGGCGTCGTCCTGGATTTGGGAAACACCGCCGAGCGCGAACAGGGTAATCTTGCTGACTTTCAGACCCCGCTTCTGGGCTACCAGCGAATGGGCGAGTTCATGCAACAGCAAGCTTACGAAGAAAAGTGCCGCAGTGAACAGCGCAGTAATCCACGTCTCGCCTCTCCCCCAACTCGGATTTACTTGTCGGAAGTGTTCGACAAGCGAGAAAACGATCAAGGCAGCGATTATGAACCAGCTGTAATGGAGCCCGATCTCGATTCCCGAGACTCTTCCGAGTTTGACATTGGAGTTCATCTGCGACCTTTCTTGTAGAGCACCATGTAAACAATCGTCTCTTCACACCTGCGCCGCTTGCTGAAGGACGCGGTCAACACTGCTGGCGGCGCCGCGAATCTTCGCGGCGACCACGATTCTGGAGATACCGCCCATCAGCACGGCAACCCCGACCAGCGTTCCGATCGCCCAGACAGAACTAGAGGGCCATTTGACGATGATTAGCACGCCCAATGCGAAGCTAGCGGCCGCATCGAACAGGAACCATCCCCAGCCTTCGAGCGGTCGGATCTGAAACGCCGTTACTATTGCCAGTCCTGCCTGGACCAAAAGCAACGTCCCGAGCAGTGCGGTCAGCGCCTCCACGCCTTCAAAGGGAGCGAACGCCAACGCACATCCAGCGATTCCGTAGACCGCACCGGAAAGAAGCTTCAGGAAGAAATTCCCAGGCGTCTGCGAGTGAAGGGCGAAAACAAACTGTGCAATGCCAACAAAGATCAATGTCCATGCCAGCAGAACAGTCGTGATCGTCGCCGTAGCCATTGGGAAAACAATCAGGAACACGCCAAGGATGGCGCTTAGGATTCCCATGAAGATGCTCCATCCGGAGCGATTCTTTACATTTTGGATCGGGTTTTGTGTAGACATTTTGATTCTCCTTTTTCTTGTCGTGTATTTTCTAGAGGGAGGTCTTTTCGACCTCCCTTCAAAAACAGGTGTCTCAACTTGGCTGAGGTGTCTCGCGTTTACGAGGCCTTGGCCTTAGCGGCCGCTGCTTTTGCCTTGAGCACCTGGACTTTGGCCTGGGCCTGGCGCTCCGCAGTTTCTCGGCGCTCCTTGGCCTTTTGCAATTGCGTTTGAATCTTGGAATCGAGCTGGTTGATCTTCTCCTGGAGCTTGGCTTTGCGATCGGCGTGAGCCTTGGCATGCTCCGCTTTCATCTGCGCAAGGTCAGCCTTCATGGCGGCAACGTTTTCGTCATGGAGGGTGTGCTTCACGTCCGAGAGAGCGCGCCGGAAAACGGTTCCCCCGATCGCTTCCATGCGGGTGTCCAGGGGAGTGGTCCAGTCCTCTTCGATTTCGGCGACGACTGCAACCTTATTCGGCGTTAGCATCTTGGTGACATCGTCGATGAAGTCTTCGCCGATGCCGACGTCATGCAGGTCGACCGCTGAGCCGGCTAGAACACCTACGCTGGCCCCAATCGCTAGACCTACCGGCCCGCCCAACAGTCCGACGAGACTTCCGAAGGATGTGCCAAGCAGAGTGCCGATCGGCCCAGAGTCATCTCCTTGCTTTACGCTTGCAGTTCCGTCAGCGTGTTTCGCCAACACGGCATAGGCGTAGACGCTGATGCTGCCTTCGCCATCCAGTTGAAGAAGGGCCTTTTTCCCTTCGTATGCCTTAACTTCATTGTCAAAAACCACTACCAGCATTCTGTCCATAATGTTTTCGCTCCTTTTCGTTTGGTCCTTCTTGCTTCGCTTTGTGAAATGCAATGCATGAGCCATTCGTAAATCTTTCAAAACGCTCAGGCTCGTGCTTTACAGAATCGAAATCTCTTCGTGAATTCGCGAAGTTCGTGATGGAGTCCGAGCGCTCGTCTTGAAGCTGTATTTGTTGATGTTCATCGATCGGATTTTTGACTCCAAAGTGGATGGAGGAATGCCCAGCAGGGCTGCCGCGCCCGATGGTCCAGACACTCGGCCTCCTGCTTCCGCCAGGGCTGAGTCAATCATTCTTCGATCTTCGGTGGCAGATCTTCTGAGGGACTGGCGCGCAGGGCTGCGGTGGAACGGTTGTCCTGAAAAGCTGCTCTTCTTAACGGAGAGACTGCCCTTTCGATGGACGACCACAGAACGCTCGATCACGTTCTGCAACTCGCGAATGTTTCCCGGCCATGAATATCGAGTGAGCCACTCCATGGTTTCGGAGGAAATTCCGTCGATTGTCTTGTTCATCCGGCGGGCAAAATCATGTCCGAAATGCCGCACGAGCGGTGGAATGTCCTCCGGGCGCTCTCGCAACGGAGGAATGTAAATCGGGAAAACGTTAAGCCGATAGTAGAGGTCGCTGCGAAACTGTTTTTCTTGGATCATCTCTTCCAGGCTGCGGTGAGTGGCGGCTACAACTCGGACGTTCACCCTTCTTGTCACGGTGCTACCCAGTCGTTCGAATTCGCGCTCCTGTAAGACCCGCAGCAGCTTCGGTTGCAGCTCCAACGGAATATCGCCAATTTCGTCCAGAAACAACGATCCCTGATCAGCCAACTCAAACCGACCGATCTTTTGCGTGATCGCACCCGTGAAGGCGCCGCGCTCGTGACCAAAAAGCTCGCTCTCGAGCAGACCGCCCGGAATTGCAGCGCAGTTTACTTTTATCAGCGTGCGGCTCTTTCGCCGGCTACGATCATGAATTGCACGCGCGATCAGTTCCTTGCCGGTGCCGGTTTCTCCCAGCAACAGGACCGTCGAATCGGTTCCTGCAACCATTTCGACCTGTTGCAGGACGTCCCTGAGTGCGGAACTCTGTCCCACAATTCCCTCGAAACCCGCTATAGAACTCATTTCGTCCTCAGCGCACATCTCCTCAGTCAAGTTGTCGCTGTTCAGGTCAACACCAGCCAACGGAAAATCCCCGTCGTAGTTTTCAACTGGGGAAATATCAGTCAAATTCATGGCAGTTCTCCAAAACGCGCAGATTAGGCGGACTTCTTTGTTTGTGCGCAAAATTCGAGAATTTTTCCCCGCTGGAGTTCCGGAACCCACTTGAACGATTTCCGGAAATTCTTCGGAATGTAGAACTCGATTACTCTCGCCATGGCAACCTCCTTGGCCCAGGTCTCGAAACTGTGATCACCCTCAGAATCCCCAGAACTCTGGCGGCGATCCTTTCAACCGTTTTATACAGTGCTGTCATTCCTCTTAATCGCCAGCAACGCTGATCTAAACCAATCGTCGAACCGTCGTTTAGTGCAACATCCCTCTGCAATATGCCCTCAGCGCAGCTCCGTCCGAATGAAGGCTCAGCCCTTCACGACTCCGAATCAAGCACCCTCTGTATCCTCGCCCGCTTCTATCCCTTGCTCCGACGCATTGATGACCGCCCGCGCTCTCGTGACCCATTCACGGATGTACGCCGGGCAGTTCCTGAGTTCTGCCCCGTTCCATTCGCTGAGCGCCAGGAGTTTTACTGCCCCTCGGTCAACGAGAAGGACGTCCCTAAGATCGATGGCCACCACGCTTCTTTCCTGTTCGAGCAAGCTCCGCAGGAGATCCACATCCTTCCCTGTAATCTGTCCGCTGATGTGCAAGATCAGAAGACCCGTTCCGGTAACAACACGATCGATTCTGCAGGTCATAGACGGCTTAGACAAATGCAATCTGCAAACCAAACGTAAACTAATGAAAATACTATATTTATTTATCAGCGACGTTGGCGAATTTCCACCAATTGGCGGACTGCCGTACAAAACAGTTCTTACACATTCCAACCTCATTTCAAGTGGGTGAATTTGGAGGATCTGGTGATTCTGATCGGGATCTTCCCAGTCGATCCCCCAAAGCGTTTGATTAATAACCAGCATATCTGCCGGTTTACTCTTGCCCAGAGCGGGTGTAAATGGGATGGCGGTGATTTAGGGGTGAAATTCGAGTGAACGCTGGAACTGATTGATCCTAAACGTGAAGTCTAAGAGATTCCCTCGGTCTATTTCTTATAGCTTTTCTTGGACCGTTCCCCAGTCGAGTAGTAGACTCTCTTATCATTTTTTGATTCCCATGCAATCGCCTGCCTCAAGCCGGGTTCGGTTCGGGCCCTTTGAGCTCAACCTCACCACGGGCGAACTGCGGTCGACTGAGACGGCAGAGAGTAAAAACGTGCTTCTCAGAGAACAAGCATTTCAGGTGCTGCGGATGCTTGTTGAATCTCCGCGCAAGATCGTTTCCCGCGAGGCAATCAAAGGCAGGCTCTGGCCGAACGATACGGTCGTGGATTTCGACCAGAGCATCAACGCGACGATCAAGACCCTCCGGCGCGCCCTTGGGGATTGTGCCGACAACCCTCGGTACATCGAGACCTTGGCGCGACGCGGCTATCGATTGATGGTCGCGACAGAGTACATGGAGTCCGCGCCGGGAATCGCGAGCGGCGAGGCCACCCCTACACTGGCGTACCCTGAAGCACGCGTCCTTATTGGAAAGAAAGTTTCCCACTACCGTGTACTCGATCTCATTGGGGGCGGTGGCATGGGAATGGTCTTCAAGGCGGAGGATCTCAAACTGGGCCGGTTGGTGGCGTTGAAGTTTTTACCGGAAGAGCTGGCCGGTGATGCGGTCGCCCTCAAGCGCTTTGAGCGTGAAGCCCAAACCGCCTCGGCACTGAATCATCGCAACATCTGCACGATCTACGAAATTGAAGAACATGAACGCCAACCGTTCATTGTGATGGAGTTTCTCGAAGGAGACAACCTGCGTGATCACCTGTCCGTCTTGGAGCCAAAGGTGCTACCGCTGCCTGAACTATTAGGGATTGCGGCACAAGTTTGCGACGGCTTGCAGGCCGCCCATGATAAAGGGATCATTCACCGCGACATTAAGCCTGCGAACATCTTTCTGACGAAGCAAGGCACGGTCAAAATTCTCGATTTCGGTTTGGCGAAGCTGGCAGCCGGAGAAGAAGTGCCGGAACAAGTCCAAGCGGTGGTCTCTGAGGTCAGGCCTCCTGCGCCGAGCGTGGGGCAGGTGCCGAAACAGGAAATCTACGCGAGCCTGACTCGGCCTGGAACCACTGCCGGTACTGCGGGTTACATGTCGCCCGAGCAAGTGCGTAAGGAAAAGCTGGATGCTCGCACAGACCTGTTTTCCTTTGGCATGGTTCTCTACGAGATGGCTTGTGGCCGGCGCGCCTTCGAGGGAGACACCGTCGCCGTCATTCACGACGCGATTCTTCACCAGACGGCTGTGCCGGCGCGCGAACTGAACTCGGCCGTGCCGCGCAGGCTCGACAACGTCATCCTCAAAGCGTTGGAGAAAGACCGTTCGCAGCGTTACCAATCCGCCGCCGAGATGAGGAAGGACCTGGTGAAGGTCCAACGTCAGATGCAGCCACAGCGTGTCCGCCTCCGCAAATGGTTGGCGGCGGGCGCGCTGCTCGCGGTTGGCGCGCTCGGTGTGTGGCGCTACGAGGTTTACCGCCACCGCATCACTCTCGCTCCCACCGACACCATCGTCCTGGCTGACGCCGACAACCAGACAGGTGATGCAGTCTTCGACGATTCACTGACTATCGCCCTGCGCTACGAAATGCAGCAGACACCCTACCTCAACATTCTCGGCATTGATAAGGCATACGCCACTCTGGCGCAACTCAAGCTTCCGTCGACCACTAAAATCACTTCCGATGTGGCGCGCCAGATCTGCGCTAAGACCAACAGCAAGATGCTGATCTCCCAATCGATCGCCGATGCCGGCAACGGCTATCACCTGGAAATGAGAGCGCTCGACTGCGGGTCGG
>Ga0210405_10003233_pt1 | contig 16153 bp, 30 predicted proteins | sample IncBWH11MmetaG_FD_155492 | JGI IMG/M metagenome (GOLD analysis project Ga0210405, IMG submission 155492) | Forest soil microbial communities from Barre Woods Harvard Forest LTER site, Petersham, Massachusetts, United States - Inc-BW-H-11-M | ecosystem: Environmental > Terrestrial > Soil >... | reverse complement strand
GTGGCCGAGCACTACGTTACACGTGCGGCACAGCAGCCCCCGCACGGGGCCCCTGAGCGGCCAGCGCGGGTGTGCGCGGTGGTCGTGGTCGGTGGCGGGGCGTTCACCGCACAGGTAGCATCGTTCCGACAGTACGCGATACTTAGTCGGGCTGGTCATAACTCTCCCCCCGCGCCGCGCCCCACGCCTGCGCCACTTCGTTCTTAGGCCGGTAGACGGCCGACATGCCCCCGGGCCCAGCGACGGCGAGCGTGCGGTACGGCGTCTCCCACGGGATGATTCCGCCCGTCCCAGGGTGCTCACGCTTGGGGCCAGAGCCGACACTGACGACGCGCTCGCTCTCCACCCATTGACAGTAGACGTCGGGCCGGACGAGCCCGGAGCGCAGTCCGATGAAGCGGGTAACTTTCGTGCTCGCCCGCGCCCACGGGCCGACGTCGTTCCACGCCTGACGGATGGCGTCCTGCACGCCCACAAACTCTTTGCGGCTCATGCCGCGGGTTTTCATCTTCCCGTCCATGAGCGCGACCCCCGGAGCGACGACGAAGACGTCGTCGTAAGTGGCCGCCTCCCACCCGCCGAGCCCTGGCGATTCCAGCCCGAGCGGCCGACGGCTGAACACGGCGTCGGTGGCGACCATAAACACGTCGTCGGGCGCAAGGCGGATAGCGTCGAGCAGCTTGGCCCGCGTCGCCGACGTGATGAGCCCCGCCCAGATGAACGACTGCCAGACGGGGGTGCCGACACTCTGCGCCGCGGCTCCGTAGAGTGAGTTTAGCCCCAGTTTGGCAACGATGCCGGGGCCGTCGTTCTTATTTCCGCGGGCCATGCGCCACTCGTACATCTGCGCAACCCAGTCGAACGGCCGACACTGGCACCCCTTGACGAGCGTCCATGTGTCGAGGACTTCGATGCTCGGATGCATGCGGCGCGCCGCGGCCACCTCGGCCCCGTAGTACCACCCCTCACCGCGACGCGGACAGATGATGGCTCCGCTGTCCAGTCGCCACGGGAACGGCCCCCAGCGCGTGTTTGCGGGCAAGTCCCAGCGCACGCGGTGTAGCATGGTGTACATGCCCTCGGCGGGCCCCACGTAGCCGGGGGAGTGAATCCACGTTGCGTGCGTGAGGCATGGTAGCGCGGCCATCGTCGCGGGATACGCGCTGGTAATGTCGCTCTCTTCCACGGCGCTCGCCATCGGGCCAAAGTCGGCCGCTTCAAACCGACCGCCAAAGTACGCGAACATCACGGCTTCGCGCACGGCCGCGGGCGTCTCGGGCGGCCACCCGCCTTGCCCCAAATGGGCGTCAACGCCGTTCCGCTTTAGGAGCATCTTTGCGATGCTGCCCGCGCCAAAGAACTGTTGCAGCGGTTCCCCGATGGCATCCTCGACGGCGACGCGCAGCGCGTCCACTAGCCGGGAGCCGACACGACACTCGGCAAGCGAGTACTCGACGGCTTCGTCAGAGCACGCATACTCGCACGTGAACCCTGACCGCCCTTCCTTGCCCGCTTCGATGACGGCTAGCTCGTCCTCGGTGACGACGCCCCACCCGCCCTTAGAGTGGCCGATGGCGCCTAGAAAGCTCTGCTGATAAAACTTGACGACGTCGTGCACGACGACAGAGCGGCACGTGTGGCCGCGCACATGACGACGCCGCCCGTCAACGATGGGGCACGTGGGGTCAGGCCGCGTGACGGTCACCTGATTCCCGAGCATCTGTAGCCGGTACGCGCCGTACTCGACCCACTTGCCATCGGCCGTCATCTCACGGCGTGTGGCAGCGGGCATGTCGCGGAGCCACATTGCCCAGTCGTACCCGAGCGAGTAGCCGACGATGAGGCGCGACTTGGGGAGCTCCACCAGCCAGTCGAGAATGTCCTCTGTGCCCAGGGGGCGCCCTGTGCGCAGCACATGCTCCGTACCTTCGCTGTCTGCGGCACAGAGCACCATACAGTGATGGCGCCCCTGCTCATCGTTGCCGCCCTCGCTGTCCACCATCATGACAGGCATTGCGTACCTCGGGCGCGGCTTGCTACCGCTTCGATTCTCGCCGGGGGAGCGGCGGCGCGGCGTGAAGTTTCCCGCCTCACGCCGCGCTCGCCGCTTCGCTGCACCGCTCTGCATGGCTCAGTACCAGTTCTCAATCAGCCATGCCCACGCGTCGCCGTTGACGTCCACCTTATGGACGCGCGCGAACAACTCATGCCCGAGCCGACTGAGCCTGTCCTTAGCGGGGCCGTCCTTCAGCGAGCCTGGCCCCTTGCCGTGCGACACGCCATGCTGCCTGACGAGTGCGTTCGCCTCGCGCACCATCCCCTGATAACGGCGGTACTCGTCGCGGTTGCGAAACTCCACCCCCGCTAGCTTGCCGCTAGCGGGGGCGTACTTGGCGCCGTAGCTGACACGCTCGGGGCGCGCAGCCATCTTCGCTTCGTTGCGGATGGCTTGCCGGATGGCCGCCTGCTGCGTGGCGGGCAGCCCGCGGATGACGTCGTCAAGCCTGCTCATCGCCCCTGCACCTCGGCGAGCCTGTCCCACTCCCACACACCGTCGGGCGCGATGACCGCGCCCGACGAGCACCACTCGCACGACACGCGGTCGCCTACCCTCAGGTCGTAACCCTCGCCGTCGTATGCCGACGACACGCGGTTATGGATGCTCATGAGGCAGCAGCGCATGAGGCCGCCATGTCGGATGCGCGTTCCCACGGGGGCGCCCCTGTGGTCATACATGACGTCACTCATCCCACCATCCCCCGTACTCGTCACCCCACGTCACGTAGGCCGCGGCGTAGGCGATAAGGTCAACCAAACTGTCGCGGTGCCGCATACCCGTCATGAGCGCGCGGCGCATCTTCACGCGGATGAGCGCTTCACTGTCGTCAAGGCGCTGAAGCTCTGACAGCATCGCGTCAACCGCCCACGTGTCGCCGTAGGTGTTGCCGCGCACCTCATACGTCAACTTCACCTCGGCGAGCGTGCGGTCTGCGGCGCGGCCAAACTCGCCGACATGCTCGGGGGCGACGGCGCCGATGCCGTGGGCTGCCATGCACGCTTCCCAGAACGCGGCGTCGGTTGCGGCATCTTCATCGACGGGGGTATCTTCATCGCCGTTGTGAATATAGTCGAGGATGGCGGTGAATGCCCGCTCGGCGGGGAGGAAGGGGGCGGGGCCGTTGTCGGCCACGTCCTGCCGCTCTGCGAAGGGGCACACAACGCCCGTGCGAGCGAGCCCCGGCTGATGGCGACAGTAGGCGTTACACGGCACGCGCCCCGTCATGTACTCGCACCACACCTGCGCGTCATCCATCGAAAGCCACCTTGCACGCAGCCGCACACTCGGCGGTGTACGGACAGTAGCCGCAGTGAGCCCCAGGGGTGGGCGCGTGCACGGCAGCGATGGGGCCGCGGTCAGCCGCCGAGTAGAGCCAGTCAATCATGTCAGCGCCGCCGTCCGCGGAGAGCGGCACCTCGATAACGGTAAGCTCCTTACCGCCGAACCTGACGATGTGCGCGTGTTCGATGTACAGGAACGGCTCGGCGTAGGCGTAGAAACGAAGCTGACGGCTGACGTTCTGGACCCACTCAGCGTCGTTCGGCTTGCCGCCGTACTTCCAATCGATGAGGCGACCATCGTCGGTGATAAGGTCCGAGTACCCGATGACGGCGAGCCCTTCACCGTACGTGCCGCGCGGGTGAATGGTGTGCTCATGTCGCCTCTGCACACCGCCCTCGGCCGCGCGCACCGCGGCGTAGGGGCTATCTGCCCATTGCGCGACGGCCGTCTCGGCGCGGCCGTGGAGGCGCTCGGGCAGCGTATCCATGCTGAACGCCCAGCCCTCGCCGCGGTAGAACGCGGACAGCGCGTCGTCAAGCCACACGCCCAACCGCCAGTTGTCACTGTCGATGGCCGGGGCCGGGAGCGCGTCCTGATACTTGAATGACCATTGCAGCGGACAACGGGCGATGAGGTTAGCCTGCGACACGCTCAGGTGCGGCGTGGCCGCGTCACGCGGGTCGCGGCCCGTGGGCACGCTCACAGTTTCCATGTCACGCCCACCGCATCCTCACAATCCAGGTCCTGCATCCGGTAGCCCGCGCGGTAGAGCCCGCGCATGCCCAACTCGCAGACTAGGTCAGAGACGGCGCACGGGTCGTCAAGCTGCGGGTTCGCGTCACGCAGCGCGCGGAGCGCCAGCAGGATAACGGACGCGTCGTGGTCAGACAGCGCCCTCAGGTACTTGCGCATGGTCACCTCCATTCCCACCCGCCCAACCCTGCCCCACGGGGCAGGGCGGGAGGTAGGGGGTTTCTACTAGTTCTCGGCCAGGACGACGTGCGAGCCGTCAGGCTCGCCGTCAGGCTCGCCGTCAGGCTCGAAAGGCTGCCCGTTGCGAGTGAACGTGCCGTCGGTGTGCCAGACGGTCGCGCCCTCACTGTCAGTGAGAGTGAGCGCGCCGTCATCGGCAAGGCCGATGCTCACCGTCTCGCCGTGCGAGACGAGCACCGCACTCTCAACCATACGCAGCCCACCGTCGTCGGCAAGCTGCGCCGTCTGCATGGTGACGAGCACCGCGCGCATCATCACTTCTTTCCCTTCGCCGCGGGGGCAACGTAGTTCGCCAGCGCGTACCCCGGCTTGCCGAACGGCGTGGGGAACGCGGTGAGCACGAACGGGCCGACGCCATCGGCGCCGTTGGACAGCGCGGAGCGGATGAGCCCCACGACGCTGTCGCGGGAGCCCCCGGCGCCCAGAGTGAGAGCGGCGGGCTCGGCGCCGTTCTCGTCGGTGATGGTCAGGCGATACTGCGCCTTGCCCTGATAGCTGTCGTCCTCGGCCGCGGTGACGTAGAACGGAGTGGCCGCCGCAGCAAGCGCTGCCTTATCCACGAACGGGGGAAGCGGCGGAACCTGAACGGATGCGGTCTGCATCGGGCTTGCCTCGCGTCGGTGCCGCCCACCTCGGGGCGATTCGGGCCGACGCTGGGTAGTCTACCCGGGGCCAGCTAAAACTAAACACGGCCCCTGAGCGAATACCTCAAGGGCCGTGTAGGTGTAGGTCGGTGGGGGCTGGAACGCTCTCGCGCCCGTGGGGTTCGGCCCACGCCCATGCGGCCAGCCGTCGCTAGAGTGTCGTTAGGACCCCCACCCGCGCGCGAGAGCGTCACGTTCGGCCACGTCAGCATCGAACGTCTCGACGGCCCAGTCAAACCATGCGGGCGTCGGCATGTCGGGCGTGGCGTCGGGGCCGAACGCGGCGCGGTGCTGATTCGCGTTCGTGCTCACCTCAGAGTGGGAGCCCCGCGCCGCCCAGCCGCAGACGCAGGTAGCGATGTAGCCGCCGAACGGAGCGGTGGTCACGGTAGTGCTGTGGCGGCTAGGCTCGGCCGCGGCCGTCTGAGCCTCGACATGCCGCATCCACACAGCTTGCGCGGCTAGCAAGTTCCAGCACATCGGCCCCACCCATCCGCAGTCGCACCGGGGCACGGCGTAGAAGAGGTCAGGGGTGGCGCCGACGCCGTAGTGAGGTGCGTGGTTCATAGCGGAGCGTCACCGCCATCCGCTACCCACAGGGCGCGGGCGGCCACCCCGCGGGCCAGCGCGACGAGCTTCTCGTCAGGCATGCCGTAGAGCGGGGCAAGCTGCGACGAGAGCACGGGGCGCAGCAGCGGGGGGACGGGCGTCGAGTTGACGAGCTTCGCAAGCCTGTCGGCGGCGGTTGTCATCGTGTGGGGCTCCATGGGCGGGCGGTCATCTTACTGACCTTACCGCAACTCAGGCAAAGCTAAACCTAGGCGCCCAGCATGCGAGCGAGCGCAGCCTCAGCCCCGCTCTCCACCCAGACAGCGAGCACCTCATCCATAACGCTCTCGCTCAACTCGGCGGGCGTAATGGCGGCGCCGCTAGCGTGCGCCCACTCATGCACCTTGATACGCCGTGCCAGCAAGTCGGCCGGGGTAGCGGCAGCGCCACTCAGCAGGTAAGCCACAGTTTCATCCTCCACGGCCGCCGTCATGACGGGCCGCACGTATCCGATGATGCCCGCCTGAGAGGCGGCATCCACAACGCGGCGGTCGTACCGCAACGGGTAGGTCCAGTTGCTTTCGTCCACCGTCAGCGGGGCGGCCTGCACGACGAGCGCCACGTGCCCCGCCGAGCCCGCGCCGCCGACGTTCGGCCCCCACACGGCGATATCCCCGGCCTCGCCACCTGTCGTGCCCGCGACGATATCCCAGCCCGCGGCCGATGCAGAACCGAGCCACTCACGGCCGTCGCCCCAGTAGGGGCCGACGGGTTCCGACCAGTTGTCGGCTACGTACCGGGTACACTGCCCGTCTGGGTAGGTCAGATTTTCACCGCTCATGTGAGCACCTCAGTACGTACCGTAAACGCCTGTGACAACGGACGCGATGCCAGCCGCGCCAGCCGCGGTAACAGTGATGACGAGCCCGCCGTTACCTGTGATGGTAGCAAGTGGAATAGGGAATGTCCAACTGCCGCCGTTCGGCCCTGTGGGGTTAGTCGTGGTCGAGGATGGGATGATGACTTCCCAAAGCGGATTAGTGCCCGAGCTGTCAAATACAGTGACGCTAGGGGCTCCCGTCGTGCCGCCTGACCACGACACCACCATAGAAGATAGGCGAACCTGCGTGACCCCCGGGTTGGGGTTAGTGAGCGTCACGGTCTGCGCCGCGTTCACTCCGCTAATGCCAAGGAACGTCTGCCCGAACGTCCCCACTTGCGTGCTTACGGGGTTCCCGTTCGCGCCCGCGACGGCGATAGGCTCGCCCCCAGGGGACACGTCCACAGCTTGCGTGCCGAACGACGCGACGATAACGAACGTCGAGGCGGCCGTCTGCGCGACCTGATTCGTGATGGTCACGCGCACGACGGGGTCCGCGGACGGGCTAACGATACACGCGACGGGGGGCGTCACACTCACGCCCGCGGCACCGCCCACCTCGGTGACATAGAGGGTATTAGTTGTGGTTCCCTGCACGGTAACCGAGTACTGAGTAGCTCCCGGCGACGCGCCAATGCGGTTGCCGCAGATGATGAGCGAGTTGGCGCCAGCCGGAACATTGATGAGAACTTGTAGCACACTGTTCGTGCCAGCGCCCAGCCCCATCACAACCTGCCCTACGGTCGCCGATGCGCCGTTCGTTGCAAGGATGACCGACGCCACGGGCAGCGGTACCTGCTGCGAAGGGATGACGACGGGCTGCCCGTTCGAGGGGACCAGCGTGTCAGACGTGAAGGTAAGCTGCGCCTGTCCCGCACCCGCGGTCGGAGGCGTGATGCCTGGGGGCGTGCGCCACAATGCCTGCGCTACCTGTACGCCTGCCCCGAGCGGGAAGGTGGCGCCGTAGGTAAACGGCGGTACGTACCGCCCTGCGCCGGGGATGCTAAGCCAACTCGCTGTCAGGTTGTCGGCCACGACTGATGCCGCGAGGAACCCCAGTTCAGCCGACAACTGCTGCTGCTCTGCGACCGTGAACGCAGAGTATCGCTCTCTACCCATGCGCATGTCCCGTGATGACCAGCACGCTAGAGACGGCGCCGAGCACGCCAGACAGAACGCCCGCCGCGATGACGAGCTTCCCATACCACTTGTCAGTGAACGTGCCACGTAGCAGCCGGTACCGCTCCCGCTCCGCGCAGGACCAAAGCGAGATGCGCTGCTCATCGGTGACGATGAGCACGCCTTGCCCGCGTGTTACGTCGTGGTCCTGTAGCTGCACAAGCGGCACGCGCGCACCCTGCTCAGTCGTGACGAAGTGTGCAAGAGCGTCGCTCACAGTATGTGCACGTTGATACCGCCCAGCAAGGACGTGTTGAGCGCGGTAGTGGCAGCCGTCAGCGCGACCATGTCGGCGTGCAACTGAGCGAGCGCCGCATTCATCGTGACCAGCGAAGCTTGCAAGTCGGCGAGGCAGCCCCAACCCTGAGGCGGGGCCGTGCTCACTGCAAGAGACCGGTAGCGAATCCCCACGCCGAGAACTGACTAATAGTGCCAGTAACGGCCGGAACCACAATGGTGATGGTGACGGCATTCCCGGCTGGTGCGATGACGGTCAGAGGCATGACGTTCTGAGCCGTGCCGCTCACGCCTGAGAGCGCGCCAGTGACGGTACTAGGCAGCGCGACACTCACCGCGCAGTTCTGCCCCGCAGGGGGCGTGACGCCCACACCCGCCGTAGCAATCTCCGCGGTGACGAGCCCCGTTGCGGTCACAGGTTCATTAGACGCGGAGAGCGACAGCCCCACCTCACCGACCCACGTGCGCCCCGCCGGAACAGTGAGGATGGTGGTCGTGCCCGCGGACGGGCGTTGAGCCTGCCCGTCAAGAACATCGGCCGCAGGGGGCGCTCCGAGCGACGCGCCGCCAGCCGCCGCGCCCGTGGTCACGCTTGCGCCAGCCGTGCCGCCCGTACCCGCGACGCCCCCAACGATGATGCCCGACGACGGGTCGAGCAAGTCCTCTGTATAGATGAGGATAGCCGTAGAGCCGACGATGCCCGTAGGCTGCGTCACGCCGGGGGGCGCCACCCAGAGCACGTTAGCAATCTGCGACCCGCTGGGAAATTGCAGGACAGCGCCGAAACATCCGGGCGGAACATAGCGCCGCGACGCGCTGTCAAAGAGCCATTGCCCCGTGTCGTTGTCAACGATGACGCTGCGGGCGTTGAATCCAATGTCGTCACTATACGTCACGCCCTGCGTGGGCGTGATGCGCTTATTCATGCGAAGGTCGGTCTTACGCTGACGCGCGTCCATCTTCCCGCCCGTCACGCTCGCTGGCGCCTGCCCGCCGGGGGCCGCACCAAAGTCTGCGAGCGGGCGAGGCTCACCCATAGTCTGCGGGTTCAGCGGAGTGTCGCTGTCATACCCCGTAGGCTCCGGGTAGCCAAGTGTACTGTCACTCATCACCTACACCTCAGAACGTATTGAAGCCGACGCCCGACGAAGTCTTTGCCTGCGGGCTGGGCGTGGGGGAAGCCTGCGGCGTCGTGCTCTCGGGCACGTTAGACGTGTTGGGCACGCCACCCGATGTGCTAGCGCCAACCGTGGCCCGAACCCAGTCGCGGAAGTTCCCCACGTAGCCCTCAGCCACGACGACCATGAGCCCGAGCACGACGAGTAGCGCGACGGTGCGTTCGCTGCCGCTCATGCAGCCGCCGTCACGTTGTGGTTAGCCCACCAAATGATGAGCCCGCCTGCGACGACGAGCGCCAGCCCAACCGCTCTCACTGCACGCCCCCCGGATTCAGATTCGGCCCGCCGCCGAACAGTGTGGATAGCTGCGAAGTAAGCTGCCCGTAGGACACAAAAAAGTAGCTGACGACGATGAGCGCGAGTATGGCGGTGCCGAGCCCCGCGTACTTGCCACTCTCCGACGTCAGCAGCGCGATGCCCGCCAGCAGGCCGAACCCCAGTAGCCAACTCTTCGCGCCAGCGAACGGCGTGCCGACTGCGGTTGCGCCCGTGCCCGTTTGACTGCCCGAGCCCGGCCCGCCAGTGATGGCGTTGAGCACGCCGTTAGCAGGGCCGAGCCCGGCCGTCGCTACGCCTGTCCCCTCGCTCGCCGCACCTGGGGACGCCGCCACGGCATTGAATGCCTGCTGCTCTGCGGGGGTGAGTGGAGCGGTAGACGGTGTGAGCCCGAGCGCGCCGCCGATGCCGTCTTTGATACCGCCAAGAAAGCCCAGAACGCTCACGCTGCAGCCGCCTTGCTAGCCGTCGCCACGGCCGCGCCAATGTCGCGCCGCAGGAGCAGCATGAGCCCCACGCCGATAAGCGCGATGCCGACGAGCGTAAAGCCCGTGCGCCGCAGCGCCGAGCCTGAGAGAAGCTGCCACGGGCCGATACTCCACCCCGAGCCCGTCGCGGCCGGGGCGAATGTGCCGGAAGCCGCAGAGGCGGCCGTGTCGGTCGCGGCACCCTCTGGCCCCGTGGCAGCAGTCGTGCCGCCGACGTCGGCAGGGTTGAGGAACGCAGTCGGCGCGCCCATGCCGTTCGTGCCCACCTGATTCGTGTACGCCCCCGCGCCGAACGGCGTGCCCGCCGCCCAATTGGCCCCCGTCACAATTGGAGTGCCCGTGGGCGTGAGCGCCGTCACGATGGCGACGTGCCCCGCGCTGTCGGCGCCGTTAGAGTTGGCGCCCCAGATGGCGATATCTCCCACCTGAGGCGTGTTCGTGAGCGAGGACTTGAAAGACGTCAGGTAGTCGGCGGCCGTGCCGAGCCCGTAGCCCACGCCCGTAACGTGCTCCACGAACACTACACACTGCTCCCCGACGTTCTGCGCTTCCTGCGCCAGCGTGGTCACGCTGCAGGCTTCGTCTGCGCGGTGAGCTCAGGCTGCGCCGCCTGCAAGAACTGTGCGCTCTCCCCCGACGCGCCCACTTTAGCGAGTTGCCCCTGCCAGTAGGCGAGCCCCGCGGCGTCAGGCTGGCGCCCGAGCACGTCCTCATACTGGCCCGTGATGAAACCCACGCCCTGATTTTGCGCAGCGTACGTCGCAGCCTCAGGCGTGCTCTCGATAGCGAGGAACTGCTGCGACGACGTCTGGCCGCCGAGTAGCTGGTTCACCCAGCCGGTAGCGCCAGCCGTGTCGGCCGGGCGGCCGAGTAGGTCCGTATACTCCTGATTCACGTACGCCGCGAGCGGGTTAGTCGCGGTGCCCGTGCCGACGGTAGGCGACGTGCCGGGAGCGGCGTTAGCGAGCGCCGATGCAACCTCGCCATTGACGAGCCCCGTAAGCTGCCCAAGCTGGTCCTCAGTGAACCCCGTGGCGCCCGAGCCCGCGGCCATCGTTCCACCCGCCACGGCGGGCGTTGTGCTGGCCGTGGAGCTAGCCGACTTGCTACGCAGGTACAGGATGCCACCCAGCCCGACGGCAACGATGCCGCCCCATCCCCACACAGGGAGCGGGCCAACCTTCTTAGTCAGGAACGCAGGCATGTGCATGCCGCCCCCGCCCACATCAGGCGCGTCAGCCATCACTGAACCCCACGCGGCACAAAGACGGCCGGAACGAAGCTAGTGCCCGCGCCGTTCGTGGTCGCGCCCGTGCCGCTAGGAAGCCGCACGCTACGCGGGAAGCGCGAGACAGAGTTGCCGCCGAGCAGGTTAGCCGGGGGCCTGAACGCGTGCGTGGAGTTGATGCCAGACAGCGTACCGCCCTGCTCTCCCTGCCCGTGCGAGTGAAGGGTCGCGTTCATACGGAGCGCCGGACGGAACTGATGGGGCACGCGCGCAGGCGCGGGGCCATTGTTGATATCGTTCCAGCCCGACGCGTCACCGCCCAGGATGTTCGTGTAGCCGCCCGGAACCTGATGGGTCCAGTCGGGTGCAAACTCCCACGGCTGCCCTGGCCCCTGCAGCCCTGGCCCGCCATCCTGCCGACGCTCCATAACCGGCCCGGGCGCGCCGCTCATCGCGGTGAGCGCGCCCACCCAGGGGAGGTAAGTCTGACCACCGACGCCCGACGGCGACAAGTCAGACTGCGTCGCGTAGTTGTCCTGCCCGATGGTGTAGCCGTTGTTACCCGCGTTGCCGCGGCCACCCGAGCTTACGCCCGGGGGCCGCATGGTGGCAAGCGAGCCGAACATGGGGCCGCGCGCATCGTCGTAAGCCTTGCCTTCCGACTTCACGGCCACGCCCGCCGCACTAGGTGCGATGAGCGCATGTACCTTGCTGAGAAACCCCACGTTCTATCTCCCCCTGCGACTAGCCCCGGAGGGTAGCCGCCTTGATAACGTTGCTGAACCCGTCGGCCGCGCTGCTCATCACGTTAGCAGTGTTACTGCCCGACGCGACGGCAACCGCGATACCGGCGAGCACGACGATAGCGACGAGCACGCCGACGACGTCCTTTGCCATGGCTTAGGCCGCGGCCCCAGTCTTAAGGAAGTGACACGCGATGTAGTACCCAGCGAGAGCACCGACCGCGAGGAAAACCCATTCCTCAACGCCACTCGGAATCATGGTCAGCCCCCCGCGTTCTTGCAACGCAGCCAGCCGAGCCCAGCCCCGAGCACGGCCCCGATAAGCGCAAACTTCACTTGTGTTTCTCCTAAGGGTTACAGGTTATGTCCGCGGGTCCACACCGCGAACGCGACGAGAGCGACGACGAGCGCCGCCAGCATGCCGAGCGACAGCTTGCCAACCGTGTTACCGGCTAGCGACGGCTGAAGGGGGTAGATTGGGGACGCGACGAGTTGCGGCCCGCCGCGCCCAATCTGATTACTCGACAGGTACGACGACGACGGCATCGCCAGGACGGTAGCCAGGGTATTGTCAACAAAACCCGGATTCATTCTGGCGCCCTCTGTCTCTTACTGGCCGAGCGGCGCGACGCGCTGGAAGTCGTCAGTGATGACGGTCAGCGAGTTGGCGGTGCTGCCGAAACCGGCGGGATAGGTGATGAGAAACTGAGCCTCGGAAATGGTCTGGGTGTACAGGTAGCTGTTGCCAAGCTCACTGCCAGCGCCCGGACCAAAGTCGCAGATATCGGGGTAGACGACGACGCCCGCGGGCCACTCAAAACCGTAGTACTCATACATGAGGTACCGGCGGTAGGCCCAACTCTCCACGAACTGCGGCGTGTCACCGAACTTCACCGTAAGGTTAGTCGGAACGTTCGCCTCAGCGTTCGCGCGGGTAGAGTTGGAACGCAGCGCGAGGATGTAGCCGCGGACAGTGTTGCCGATACGGCTGATGTAGTGGTTCACCTGCGAGCCGCCAGCCGGGGGCGTGGCGTTGACGCTCTTAGTGATGTAGTGCAGCGTGCCGAACGACGGGGGGAGCACCTGCTGCGGCGCGCCAGTCGGAGACTGGGGAAGCGGCACGGCATAGTTCTCGTAGTACGGCGTCATGGTGTAAGTAGACGCCGCGCCAGTCGCGGGAGAAGTAGTGAAGATGGGGCCAGTCGCAGACGCCGCAGCGGTCGCGATGGTCACGTTCAGGTCGTACTGCTGCGCCCTGTCCTGATTTCCGAGGACTGCAGTCAGGTCTCGACGGTTAAAGCCAACGCTGGCCCGAACCTGGAATCGCGTGTTCCCAGACGCCGCGCCGTTCAGGAAAAGCGCCGAACCTGCGACGGTCAGCGCGCCATCCTTAGGAGCAACAGAGGTGCCGGTAGCCGCCTCGACGTAGCGGTAGCGGTAGTTAGCCGCGAACAGATTGTGCAGCCACAGGCTGAAACCGTCAGCGAGGATAAGCTGCCCGGACACGTCCTGAAGGATAAGCTGCTGAATCGCGCTGAACGGGGCGTCCTCATACCACACACCGCCGGTATCGGTACCGCCGGTTGCATTGAAGTCGAGGACGATGCCGTACATGTAGCCAGCGCCGCGAACGGTCTGGTCATACACGGCGCCCGTGCTGCCGCGGAGCGCGACGCCCGTTGCAAGCGCGGGCATCTGCGACACGCGCTCAACGGTCGCCTCGCGGAAACTGACGGCCTGCTTCGTCGGCGGTGCAGCAACCGCCGGATTCTGCATAACCGTGCTGGTACTACCCTTAGTCGCCATGCTAACTCCTAACTCCCAAAGTGGACGAGCGACCCCAGCACCTTGCCGGGAGCCTCCCAATTACCGCCCGCGGACACCATGCCCGCTGCGATGAGCCTAAGAACGTTGATGACCACGATGGCACTAATGCCGTAGATAAGCACGTGGTCAACGCCAAGATGCCAGTGTCCGCTCATGCCGTGCCCAATTCCTCCAGTCGGTCGTTCTCTACGTCGAGGCGGGCGATGTAGATTTTACGGCTACGTCGCTCAAACCATGCGAAGCTGTATTCCCCGTACCCGTCTATCGTCAGGTTCGGAATGACGTCTTTCATCCGCGGCGTAGTCGCCTCGGCGATAGTTGCCACGTCGCGCCCTTCCTGCAGGAAGCTAATCACGTGCCGCGACTGCGAGAGCGCGAAGCGCGATACCTGTACCGGGCGCTGCATGCCACACATGGCGGTGACCTTCAGCGACCGCGTCTGCGTGAAGAGACGCTCATACACAGGCATGAGCCCCAGGCGATGCAGGAAAAGAAGCTCGTCTAGGTCAACCGTCCACCCGCCCTGCCGCCACGCCGCGTCGATAGCCCGAGCCATCATCGCCTGCTGAAGCTCCATGTCCAGTCGCGTCGGCGCCACCTCGATACGGTTCGCGCGCGTGTCCTTCAGAGCTTCGTTGAGTTGCCGCATCGTCGTGACGCGGCGGTCCACCTGATAGACAGTGTCGTCAGGCTTCGTCCTCAGAATCAACGCGTACCGGCGCGCTCTCCCCAACCATTCCATCAGGGTAGACTTCCCCGAGCCCGTGTCCCCCACCACGCTCATGTGCTGGCCCGGACTGAAAGTCGGCGGCATTCCCATGTCCACTCACTAGTGCGGTGCCCGCCATCTGCACGGCCATCGCAGCGGGAGCGGGCAGCATCCCACGGCGGGCCAGCCGCGGCGCCGCAACGACGGCACACGCAGCGAGCATGACCATGTGTGGCCCGCTCGCCTGCGCCATCTTGTGAAAGTAAGCCAGGATTTTAGGATTCGCTTGCAACTCCGCAGCGAGCCCCACCGCGAGGACTTCGATTTCCTCGGGCTGCAGCAGGTCGTACATGGCGGCCGGGGGCAGGATGCCCGCGAGCGTCATATTCGCCATGGTGAGCACGGCCGCCGCGTTGCGCTTCAGTTCGGCTTGCGTCGGCTTGCGACGGCCGCCACCTACAGGCTTACGCTCGGCTTTGGCCGGAACGACGGCCCCGGCACGCTGCTGCGCTCTACGCTCACGGTCACGCGCGTTCTTAGCTGCCCGAGCCTCGGGCGTCATCGTGCGCGCTGCCATCAGCGCCGATGCCGTGATTCGCGCTCAATCGCGCTCGCAACGTCCTCAGCCGAGATACCGTGCCGAGCGAGCATCCACATGCCGTACGCGAAGCTCGCCACCCAGCCAGACACGAACCCCGCACCTAGCTCAACCCACGTCATGCCTGCACGTCCGGCGCCCACAGGTCCACGACGGCCGCGCGCAGGAAGTCGGCGGCTGCGTCAGTCAAGTCAGCGAGCGAGCACATAAGTTCATGCAGCGCGTCCACTAGCGCGTCAGCATCCGCCAGCACGTCAGCCGCCACATCAACCGGCTCGCCATACGCGTCAGTCGGCACGCAGCGCGCACACTCAGAGCATGCGCTCACGCCTTAGGCTCCACGGGCGCCACAGGGGCCTCAGGAGCGGCCGGGGGCACGTAGATGGGCAGCGTGTTCGCAACGGCGTACTTAGCCTGACGCAGACGCTCCCACTCACTCTCGATAAGGCCCCACTCACTCGCGACCTTGCCAGACGCGACGAGCGACACGACAGCGGTGCCGACGGCCGCCCAGTCAACCGCGCCAGTCTGCGCGACATGCGAGCCCGTCAGCGCGTCCACAGCGCCGAGCACGACAACAGCAACGCGCGGAAACTCACTCTCCACGAGGCCAACAACAGTCTTGACGATGCTCATGTGCAACTCCTAACGGCCGCGGCCGACGAGACGAGTAAAGAACGGAGCGCGCATGCCCGCGCGCCAGGAAGGAACGGTCACAGGCTCAGGCTCGGGATTCTGCTGCGTGCCCGCCTCATAGCCGGGGAGCACAACGGGGATACTAGGCCCCGGCCGCTCGCCCGCCTGAAACCACGGCACCATCATGCTAGGGGCGGTCATTGACTAGTCCTCATCCCGCTTACCGACTAGCCTGCGATGCATCGGGTGCACGCGTCGCGGCGCTACCTCAGGCTCCGCAGGCTCAGGAGTTGACGGCTCGTCGGCGACTTCCTCGGCCGCGCCCTCGGCGCTGTCCACAACCTCAGTCGCGCTGTCTCCCGCCTCTTCAGCAAGGTCCGCTAGCGCGTCAACAATCTCGTCGCCGTCAGTGTGAACGTGCTCGGTGAGCGCGTGCTCTGCATGCGTGTGCTCGGGGAGCGCGAAATCATGCGCCGCGAGGTGCTCATGCAGCAGACGCGAAAGCTCGGCGTGCTCATGGTCATGGTGCGCGTGCTCTCGCCCGTGCTCAAACTCATCCATGTCAGACAACCTCTCCATGCTGCCCGCGCCCGATGAGAAGCTCTAACCGGCGCCGCAGGTACGCGCGCGGGTCAAGGGTTGTGCGCA
>Ga0210405_10003231_pt1 | contig 16157 bp, 16 predicted proteins | sample IncBWH11MmetaG_FD_155492 | JGI IMG/M metagenome (GOLD analysis project Ga0210405, IMG submission 155492) | Forest soil microbial communities from Barre Woods Harvard Forest LTER site, Petersham, Massachusetts, United States - Inc-BW-H-11-M | ecosystem: Environmental > Terrestrial > Soil >... | reverse complement strand
TCCACCAGATGGCGTACCGCGACCTCCGGGCTTTCCTGACCATTGACCCAAAGCCCGTGATGCACATGTTCGCCCCAAAGCTCTCGGTAGAAAACATCTAACTCGTCATAATGATCCGCGACAACCGCTGCATCGAATTGGGACGCTGCCGAGATCAAAGCGGTGACCGGTTAGAATTGCCAAGCCCGCGTTTCAGCGGCCCCGAGGCGAGGCCACGTTTTCGCGCGCTAAGCGGCACCTCGCTTCTTCTTTCCAAGAGCGGTTCTCACCATTAGCAATTCGTTGACGTTTTCCGGGGTAAATAGGCCAACCAATCGCCCGGTATTATCCAGAACCGGCAACGCCGCGACCCCAGCCTGCCTAACGAAATCAAGAGCCCGGTCTAGACTGGTTTGGGGAAGAACAGTCGGTAAACCTTTCACCATGACATCGGTCACGGGGGTATCGGCGCCGCTGTTGCGCAGGGCGACGAGCAGATCATGCTTGGTGAGTAATCCGGCGAAACCCCCATTGTCGTCCAATACAGGAAACTCATGTTGAGACGTTCCCAGGAGCACGTCGATCGCCTGATTTAAGGTAGACCGATGATCCAGCGTATCGAACCGAGTCACCATCGCGCTCGAAACCGGTAAACCCGCTGTTACTGACCGCATCTGCACGACCGCTGCTTCGCTTTCAGCCGCCATATAGATAAAGATGGCGATGAGAATCAGGAGAATCTGGCCAGTGAAGGCGGCGAAGATGCCTAGCGCCAGGGCTAAGCCTTGTCCAATTCCGGCGGCGACCCTGGTCGCCAGCGCATATTCCATCCGAGTCGCCAGAAGCGCGCGCAATACCCGTCCTCCATCCAGAGGAAAAGCGGGGATCAAGTTGAAGATCACCATCACAATGTTGGTCCAAAACAAAATCTGGAGGAGAACTCTCAGACCTTCGTTTCCTTCGTTGCCTCCTGTAAGAGAATTAGGATCATTAACGATCGCGGTTAGATCTAAACCTCCCGTGGCGAATAGCACTGCACCCAGGACAATAATAATCACCACGTTGACCAGGGGTCCGGCGATCGCGACCACCAGTTCCTGCACCGGTTTTTCCGGCATTCTTTCCATGCGGGCAACACCACCGATTGGATACAAAGTGATATCGACCGTTGGAATTCCGTACGCTTTCGCAGCAAGAGCGTGGCCCAGTTCGTGCAGCAACACGCAAAGGAAAACCAGGAGCCAAATCAAAACGGCGTTCAGTCCCCAACTCGCCCCTGCTCTATGGCCGGCAAAGTACGCCACAAAGCCCAGGAGCAAAAAAAACGTAGCGTGAATCCGGACATCGATCCCTGCGATGCGGGCAATTTTAAACGACCATCTCATTGTTAGGTTGTAACCTTAACTTCTCCTATAAGTTGCAATAATGCTAATCCGACTGAAGGTCCGCGTCACCCCGAACGCCCGAAAGAATGGGATCGTCTCGTGGACCGAAGATGAGATCCGGCTGAAAATCAAAGCGCCCGCCGTTGAAGGCAAAGCTAACGCCGCGCTCATCGAGTACTTGTCAGAATTAACAGGTGTACCGCGCGCAAAGATTCAACTTAAGGCCGGCGAAAAGTCCAGAGTAAAGCTGGTTGAGATCGATGGACCGGCGCCGGATGAGGTGCGGGATCGGATTCTTCGCTAGGGACGAGCTCCCGCTCGTCCGTGTCTTACCGTCCGCCACCGCCCCTCGGATGAGCAGAAGATCATCCCTACCGGTCTCACCTCTCGTAGTTTCCGGATCCTTTGCGTCCAACGCAAAAAATGGTAGCTTCCGTGCTCTCCGAAATGAACTACAAAGAGACTCTCAATCTGCCGAAAACCGAGTTCCCGATGAAGGCCAATCTGACTACGCGGGAACCGGAGATTTTGGCGAAATGGGAGTCAAACGGGCTGTACGAGCAGATTCAGGACCGGACGAAAGACGGTCCCCTGTTTGTCCTGCATGACGGGCCGCCGTTCGCGAATGGCGACGTCCATATGGGGACCGCGCTTAACAAAATCCTGAAGGACCTGATCGTGAAGAGCCGGGCGATGGCGGGTTACCGGGCGCCTTATGTACCCGGCTGGGATTGCCACGGTCTGCCGATCGAATTTAAAGTGGTGAAAGAATCGCAGGGACTTTCTCCGTTGGAAGTCCGGGAGCGCTCAGAGAAATACGCTCGGAAATATATCGATATCCAACGCCAACAGTTTCGGCGTTTGGGCGTCCTGGGCGATTGGGAGCATCCTTACCTGACGCTGGACCCGGCTTATGAAGCCGACATTCTCCGGGTCTTCGCGGCGATCGTCGAGCGCGACTTGGTCTATCAAAGCAAGAAACCGGTTTATTGGAGCACCGGAGCGCAAACGGCGTTAGCTGAAGCCGAGGTAGAATATAAGGAGCGCAGAGATCCGTCGATCTATGTGCAGTTTGCTCTGACCAGCGGACCTTTCGCCGGAAAAGCTTCCGTCGCGATCTGGACTACCACACCCTGGACGCTGCCAGCCAATGTCGTCGTTGCGGTGCATCCAAACATCACTTACGTGGTCCAGAACTTTCAGCACCCCGAGACTCAGGGGGAGACTACGTTACTGCTGGCCGAGAGCTTGATCAGTGCGTTCTCCGAGGACACCGGATGGAAGCCTGTTGGCGATCCTTTGGCGAAGCTCACCGGCGCGCAGTTTGAAGGTTGGAAGTATCACCACCCGTTCTTGGATCGGGAAGGAACGATTCTAACCGCTGAATTCGTGACTTTAGATGCCGGTACCGGTTGTGTTCATGTGGCTCCTGGTCATGGTGAAGACGACTATCAACTCGGGGTGAAGCATCAACTACCGTTGCTCTCCCCGGTGGACGATCACGGCCGCTATACCGACGAGGTCGGCGTTCCGGAATGGGTCGGCAAATATGTTTTTGATGCAAACAGTGACGTGATCGAGCTGCTCAAGGTTCGAAAGGTTCTTTTGGGCGAGCAACATTACGACCACTCCTATCCACATTGTTGGCGGTCGAAAACGCCGGTTGTATTCCGAGCAGTCGAACAATTCTTTATTCGGGTCGACAGCATCAAGCCGGCGGCACTAGCCGCCATCGATCAGGTGAAATGGCTGCCAGCCTGGGGACGTAACCGGATTTACGCGACTGTAGAATCTCGGCCCGATTGGTGTATCTCCCGACAACGGAGCTGGGGCGTGCCGTTACCCGTATTCTATCAAGACGGTAAACCGGTCCTGAACCCCGTCTGGATCCGGCGCTTTGCCGATCTTGTCGCCAAGAAAGGCACTAACACCTGGTACGCTCTTAGTAATGAAGAACTAGCCAAGGAGCTCGATTTACCTGGCGGGTTGACGCGACGGAATGACACGCTGGATGTTTGGATCGATTCCGGCACCAGCCACGAGGCGGTGCTTAAGAGCCGGCCTGACCTTCGCTGGCCGGCCGACGTTTATATCGAAGCCACGGACCAGCATCGAGGCTGGTTTCAATCCTCGCTCATAACCAGCGTCGCTCTCTACGGCCAAGCGCCGTATCGAGAGGTGTTAACGCACGCGTTCGTAGTCGACGTGGATAGCCGGCAAAAGCTGTCCAAGTCTCAACAAGGCGGGTACGCAAAGCCAACCGAAGCGGAATATTTCGTTAAGAAATATGGGGCGGATTTAGTGCGTCTATGGGTCGCTAGCGTCAATTTCGCAGACGAGGTTCCGTTTGGTGAAAAGCTGTTTGAACAACTGACTGATACCTATCGCCGCATCCGTAACACCCTGCGGATTTTGTTAGGAAATCTTCACGACTTTGACCCGAATTCGGCCGAGAAAATCGAACTAACAATGGTTGATCGCTGGATGGTCAGCCGCCTCGACGAGTTGGTGAGACTATGTCGGGAAGCTTACGAGCGATACGAATTTCATAAGGTTCACTATTTGGTGAATCAGTTCTGTTCGGTTGAACTCAGCAGCCTTTATATCGATATCACCAAAGACCGCATGTATTGCGATGCGCCCAATGGAGCGCGCCGTCGAGCCACTCAATCGGTAATATATCGGGTTTTTGACCGGCTTACCCGGCTGCTGGCGCCGATCCTGGTTTTCACCGCCGATGAGGCTTGGGGTTATTTCCGCAAAGAAAACTCAATTCATCTCGAGCAGTTTCCCGCACCGGATTCCAATCAGCTGGACAACGAAGCGGTTCAAGATGTGGAAGCGCTGCTCCGGGCTCGTGACGTGGTATCGCGTGCCTTAGAAACCGCGCGGCAACAGAAACTGATCGGTAACAATCTAGAGGCTAAGGTGCAACTTTCGTTGCCGGCGGACGACCGGCTCCATCGTTTGAAGCTGGAGGATATCGAGGAATTTTTGATTCTGAGCCATCTGGATCTGTCCGTGGGAGAAGGCGAACCGGCCGCCACTGCCGCCAAGACCGAGCGGCAACGCTGTGAACGTTGTTGGCGTCATCGCACAATGGTAGGCGCTATCGCCGAGCATCCAACCCTCTGCGATCGTTGTGCGCAAGTCGTTGATGAAATAACCGTCCGCAAATGAAGTTCCTGCTTCTGGTTACGCTCCCGCTGATTGTAATCGATCAGCTAACCAAATGGCTAATCCAAACGCATATTCCTTACGGAACTGCGGTCCCGATTATTCCCGGCTTTTTTAACCTGGTTTATGTGAGTAATACCGGAGCCGCGTTCAGTATCTTCCAAGGCAATAACTTCTTCTTCATCGCGTTAGCGTTGGTAGCTCTGGCCGCCGTTCTGTTTTGGCTAATCCGGGATCAATTTAATCCCCATAAAGCGCAGCGGATGAGTGTGATTACGAAAATTGCGTTCAGCCTCTTTGCCGCGGGGATTATTGGGAACCTGTTAGATCGAATCTTGAAAGGGTCAGTCGTCGATTTTCTCGATTTCTATGTTCAACGTTACGCCTGGCCTTCTTTTAACGTAGCGGACAGTTGTATCTGCGTGGCCGCAGGCCTCTTGGTTTTGATGTCTTTTCGCCGGCAACCTCACCCGGCGCAGCCATCACGGTAGGGCGAAAATCTCGGCGCGCACAACGCTAGTTCCTTCGATCGATTGATTCGCGCCGGATTTGAGCCGTCGGCCGAGAATTTGCCCACGATTTTGCGCAACCCAACATGCTGCGGCTCAAGCAAATCCTCGACGAGGCCACACCCCACGCCGCGGCTCAAAACCGGCGCGGAACATTGCGAGAACTAAACTCGTCCTCGGCGCGCCGAGTTTTTCGCCCTACCCTACCGGTCCAACTTTTCTATCCCTGACGCGGGAATCGATGGTTCTAACGTCTGCAGGAGCCGGAGCGCCCCACCTCGATCCTTAATCTCGCCATCCAATTGTGCCGTCTGGACCGCTTCCAAGATCTCACCGAATCGGGGACCAGGTTTGAGGCCGAGCGCAATCAAATCACGTCCTGTAACTAACGGAGGCGGAATGATCGGTTCGTTCTCAAACTCTTTCTGTTTGTTGACCAGCAGGTCGTACGTCTGCAAATCTCCATGGCTGCCCAGGCAATCGACCCGGTGCAATTCCAGCTCTAAAGGAAAATTCTGGCGCCCCATGAACCGGCGCAGTTTAGCCGGCCGCATATTCGGTGTGTCCTTAAACACCATATGATTGCGGATGGCCTCGACCACCATATCGATCTCTTCGTTCGAAAAACGAAACCGAGTCATGATCTCGACTGCCATATCTGCTCCAACCTGATCGTGACCATTGAATCGAATGCGTTGGTCGACCTCATCGAAACTGTAGGTAACCGGTTTTCCGATGTCGTGAAGGAGAACGGAAAGCGCCAGCAGCGGGGAAACATCGGCCGGCAACAGACTTAACATTAGCCGGGTATGGACATAGACATCGCCTTCCGGATGAAATTGTGGTGGTTGCTCACAACCATGCATCTGGTTGACTTCCGGCAGTATGTTCTTTAAAAGCCCGCTTTGATCGAGCAGATCGAGTCCGCGCACCCGATGGGGATTGGCCATGATCTTCATGAGCTCATCCCGGATCCGTTCGTGGCTTACGTTTCTAATTTGGTGCGCCTTTTCAGTGACTGCTTTCCAGGTGGCGGGTTCAATCTCGAAATCCAGGGCCGCCGCAAATCGGACTGCGCGTAGCAGACGAAGATGGTCCTCAGAAAAACGTTCATTAGGATCGCCGATCGCCCGCACGAGCCGATGTTCGAGATCCGATTTACCGTCGATAAAATCGACGACTTGATCCACTACCGGATCATAGAACATGCCGTTAATGGTGAAATCCCGGCGTTTAGCGTCTTCCTCCGGGGACGAAAAAGTGACTGAAACCGGGCGCCGGCCATCGAGATAGACACCATCGGATCGGAAGGTCGCAACCTCGAACTCAAATCCTCCTTCCAAAACCCGGACAACCCCGAATTTAGCCCCAACCGCGACGGTACGGGCGAACAGCTTCTGCACGTCATCCGGTTCCGCATCAGTCGCGATATCGATATCTTTGGGCTGTTTCCGCAGGAGGGCGTCCCGGACGCAACCGCCTGCGAAATAAGCGATAAAACCGCTCTCCCGGAGGCGACGGACCAGCTTCGTCGCCACCAGCGAAAGCGAATCAGACAAGAGCATCAAGCAGGGTCGGCAACCGAGGAACTCTCGTCAAGCAAGACCATATCCGCTTGGGCGGCTCGCTTGGCGGACGCAACCGGCAGTTGCAGCTCCATATAAGCATGCAACAAAGCTGCCTCCCGTTGATCTTCGTTCAGATGAAACGTTTGGGTCTCGAACACCTTATCCTCCATTCTAATTACTCCGCCAGAGGCCCACGGTTTCACAAAAAACCCACCGCGAACTCGGCGGTGGGTTAAAAAAATCTTTAGTTTCGGATTTTCGTTTACCTACCGCCTGGCCATCCAGCCAAGCTGGTGAGCGCGCATGCTGCCGCAAATCTGGGCAAAGTCGCACCACTGGCTGGTCATGTATTTGGTAAGGTTTACGAACATCTCCCGACTAATACGATCCGAGGGCCCTCCTCGCAAACAGAAATTCATGTTACAAAATTGTTACGATTCTGGTCCCTAATTTCATAGTTTGTAACATAAATATTCGGATTGCCCTTCGCAGTAGTACCCTGTAGCATCGCACGGTTGTTCGAAAGGCGGCCCAATTTTCTCACTGCGAAGTGCTGCGTGGGAAGCATCTTAGCCATGGAAAATTCTTCAACAGCGAGGTTACAACAGAAACCAAAACGGACCACTAGTGTTCGGCTTGAGAACCTAGAACGGCTCGAACGGGTAGTTCGGGAATTCGGATTCAAAGATCGCAGCCACTTTTTCCAGTTGTGTACCGACGCCTTGATACGAGCCCATTCCGAAAGCCAGCAACTCGATTGGCCTCCTCGTTTTGCGACCCGTAAAGAGCGGGAAATAGAACAACCGCGAATGGATCCGCCTTCGCCGGCGTCATTTTAAAGTCTTCCCAGCATTACCAGGAACGCTCGGCCAACAATTCGTTAGTGGAGCCGTCCGAAGCACCATTAGAAACTAGAATTCCAGATATGCTGACTTGCCGAGATCGGGGTGACAGCGCTCCATTTAGAGGAAACCTTCGCTCTGAAGCGATAACCTGCATATTTTATTATGATGGTTGCAACCCCATCGGTCGCGCCGATTGGGTTCATTTAATCCACTACCAGCGCCGGCCCGCGATTAAACCTTCGAAGTGGCTGACTAGTGCTTTAGAGATGGCAACTCCAGCTTCTGCGCCATCCGGACCAGTTCAGGCACTGAACCGGCTTTCATCTTTTGCATGACTCCCTTGCGGTGAATTTTTACGGTGAATTCAGTCGTGCCCAACTTAGCCGCTATCTGTTTGTTCAGGAGACCTTCAACGACATGCGTCAAGACTTCGCGTTCGCGTTGGGTTAGGAGTTGGTAGCGAGCTCGATATTCCGCTATCTCCGCTCGTTCCTTGCGATTTTCTCGATCGCGTTTGATAGCCACTGAGATGGCGTCGAGCAAGACCTGATCTCGGAAAGGCTTGGTCAGAAACTCGACCGCCCCGGCCTTCATCGCCTCCACCGACATAGGGATGTCGCCGTGACCCGTGATATAAATAATCGGGATCCCGCTACCATTTAACTGGCGTTGAAGTTCTAGTCCGCTCAATCCCGGGAGGCGAACATCAAGCACCAGAGCGGCTGGGACATCCGGCCGCTTAAATTCTAAGAATTCTTCCGCGGAAGAAAATATAATGGCCCGCATTTTAATCGAACGAAAGAGCCGGTCTAAGGCTTCCCTCATGGAAGCATCATCATCGATCGCAAAAACGATGGGCTCGTCGCTATCCACTTCGGGCCTCTCGATCTATTGGCAGGCTAAAGCAAAAAGTGCTGCCGCAATCCGCCTTGGATAGCCAAAGCCGGCCGCCATGCGCCTCTATAATTGAACGTGAAATAGATAATCCCATTCCAATGCCATTCGCCTTTGTAGTGTAAAACGGTTCGAATATCCGGCTAGAAACTTTGGGACCAATCCCGATGCCAGAGTCGACTACTTCGATCAAGAGGTCGCCCAAAGACCGCTTTTCTGTCCGAATCCATAGAACGCGAGACGATTGCCCCACTTCGAGCATCGATTCTATCGCGTTCATTACCAGATTCAGGATCACCTGTTGCAGCTGCACCCGGTCAGCCGTCACCGGCGGCAGGTCTTCCTGCAGCTTAAGCCGCAACGAGACACTACTTCGGTTAAGCTTATCATTCGACCAGCCAATCACCTCCTGGACCACGCCGTTGATATCCAAGCGTTCACGCGTCCCTTTGCTAGCTCCAACCAGTTTACGCGTGCGCACCAGGACGTCACTAGCCCGGGTACCGTCTCGGATGATGGCTTCGACGGCTTCGCGAGCTTCCTCCAAATCTGGAGAGGCACCCTCCAACCAGCGCAAACAAGCACCTCCATTCACTACGATGCTGCCCAGTGGCTGATTAAGCTCGTGAGCAATCGAGGCTGCTAATTCCCCCATGGTCGTAATTCTAGCAATTCGGGCCACCTCATTTTGCGCCTGCAATAACCCTTCTTCGGCCGCACGTCGCTCCGCGATTTCAGATTGGAGTTGCATATTCGTTCGATTGAGATCGGCGGTTCTCTCTCGTATCCTGGCATCGAGCTCGTCGTGGGCTTGTTGGAGTAGCCCCTTTGCTCTTCTTTGGTTACTGTTCAACCAACTGATAAACCACACGGTGGCGGTGAAAGCCAGCATGTCCGGCAGTTCTGCCGGGCTTACTCCCAACGAATAGAGGGGCGGGATAAAATAATAGTCGAGTGCTAGATAGGACAGAAACGCCGTCAGCAGACCGGGCCAGAGTCCGCCGTACCAGCTTGAAACCATGACCGCGCAGAAGAAAAAAGTATCCGTATGTTTCAGCTCTGGGCCTAAGCAAAGCGTGATTAGGACCGCTAGCCAGACCACAAGAACTGCGACAAAATAGCTACAAAAGGACTGGCCCCAAGTCACTTTCCCGCTGGATGTGAACATAAACAAATCTTAAATCTGTCATTCCATCCTGGGAGACTTCCCTGAGCGGGTTCGACAACTCCGGCCGACCGCCAATCCGTGGCAGGTGGCCCAAACCGCCTAATGGCGAACCGGCCTTCCCGCTGAAACAGAACACACACGTGAATATAGTGTCCGATCCCGCTCCCTGCAACGTACAAGCACTGAACTCTGGTTTTTTGGCGTCTTCTCGTCTAATGTCTGTCTAACGTCTGTACGCATCCGCAAGCATCACATTCACCCCGCGCCACCCCCAATACACGGCGTGATGTTGAATCAGACCTTGATCGTTCAGTTCCATCCATTCCACGAAATCCATTTGCTCGCCGTCCGGCTTTTGACGGGGATATTCCCAGATCAGCTTCTTTCTGTCCGTGAAAAAGCGCCTCCGATAATACTTGCGAACACTGGGTTTGCGCCGGCCGACTTCCCGCAAGAATGGTCGCATCTCCTCATGTCCTTGGAGCACACCCAGTTCGGTTCCCGTCAAATGCGGAATCAGCGGGCTTTCTAAGATCGCGTCTTTGGCGTAAAGGGCGAGCAGTCCCTCCACTCCTTCGCCTAATCTTTCCGGAGGCAGTTCTTCGAGACGGGCGAGAGCGGCGTCCCAATCGTGTTAGATTCTCTCGACCTTCTTGTTGGTGAGCTCGGGATTAAGCGCATTGGTGTTCGATTCTTGAGTCATAGATTCCTCCTCAACGACTCAAAGTTCGTTGAGCACAGGCCGGCCGGCCGTGCGTAGCAATCCGGACGTTATCCCTCCGAAGAGACGTCGACAGCGGGTTATTGCAGCGAACGCGCTCGACAGGACTCAAACCTCTGAATCGGGATAAGGATTCCACCGGATTCTAACGAATCCTTCGGCCCGTGAATTTCGAGCGCTCGCCGGCATCGTTCAACTACCGAAGAGAAAAAGGCGTATTAGAGCCGCTATCCCTGCCAATTCAATCGGCAAGACAAAAAGCAAAACCTCAGCGACCGCGACCCAGAATACAGCTCGCCAAAACATCGTCTGCGCTGAATGTTACAACAATATCCTAAGCCGTACAATCAGGGCATTCCCTGATTTTGCAGGTCAGGCGGCAAGTACACTACTCGTTAATGCAAAGAGCCGATTTTTATCAAAGAAACAAAGACCAACGCGGTATCGCGCGACGAACGCTCATTACACCGGGACGACCGCCGAAACTTATAGCGATTCATCAAGCGGCTTCCTGGACATCCATAGACGAAACAGGAGCCAGCGGAGGGGCGATCCTTTCGTTGGCTTCCTTGCTCCCGGAGACACCGGCCTTTCATTTTTCGAGTGGCAGCTTGGCGGGGCCCTTGGTCCAATGATGGGTCGAATTTCCTGCGCGCTCGACAGGACTCGAACCTGTGACCCAGGGATTAGAAATCCCTTGCTCTATCCAGCTGAGCTACGAGCGCAAATTGTGATTTTTATTGTTTTCTCTACAGTCATTCTCTACAGTCAAGTTTATGCCAGGAATGAAGTGGAAAACAACGAAAATCGATAATCTTCTGAGGGACGAAACATCGGGTCGGTACTATGCGCGATTCTGGAGGGACAGCAAGCCGAAGTGGATCTCTTTGAAGACAGATGTTTTCACTGTCGCAAAGAGTCGAATCGCCAAGGAGCGCAAAGCGTTCGACGTAGTCACGGAGGCGGTGCGGGATGTGGGCACTGGAGACGCTACCGTAGGTATGTGCGCTGAGGTATGTCTGGAAAAGGTTGCCAACAACGTCAAAATCAAACCCTCATCGATTCATTATTACGAGCAGGTTGTTAAAGCGATTTTCGAATCCTGGCCAGAACTCAAAACCGCAAAACCAAAAGCGATATCGAAACGAGATTTAGAGGCTTGGGCTAAACGATTCTCAGACAAATACAGTCCGCAAAGGTTCAACAACTCAATCGGCGTTCTTCGCAAGATATTCCAGGTGGCCGTTGAGCAAGGTGCGCTAAATGAAAATCCTGCGCTTTCGCTCGGAAGAGCGAGGATCAAGCAGAAGGTCGTCGAGCTGCCTTCAACGGCTCAACTGACGCAGATTGTCGACACTATCCGCAAACAAGGCGGTTGGTGCTCTGTTCAGGCTGGCGATATGGTTGAGTTTCTGGCTTTCACAGGATGCAGGATTGATGAGGCAAGGAACGTCAAGTGGAGTCACGTAAAAGCTGACGGCATATGGATTCACGGCGGCTTTTCTGGCACTAAGAATAGCGAGCGAAGATTCCTTCCAATGAATGCAGGTCTCGCTCGATTGCTGGCCGATTTGAAAGCCAATCCTCGGTTTCGTCGAACCACTAGGAATGCAGAATTTATTTTGGCTATCGACAAGTGCCCACATGCTCTTTCCAGTGCTTGCACAACGCTGAATCTCCCGCATCTCACCCATCATGATTTGCGCCATCTGTTCGCGACTCGCGCCATTCAAGCAGGCGTTGACGTTCCAACTGTAGCTAGATGGTTAGGTCACAAGGACGGCGGCGCACTACTCATGAAGACCTATAGCCATCTGCTACAGGAACATTCGCAGGCGATGGCTGCTAATGGAAGCGCAGAGGTCAAGATCCCTTGTAACGTAGGGATAAAATTTGCGTAGTTCTATGTTCGTCTCGTCGTATAGTCTGGCCCACAACGCACAAGCTTGTCCGCCGATAATAACGAACGAGGTTCCGCAGCTCTGTAATGCTTGGTAGACTGGAACGAACCGATCTACAGGAAGCCCGGGCACTCTTTACCAAGCGTTCCGGGAAACACGCTCAAGAGAAGAACGTGGCGGCACCATACAAGCAAAATTCTGCGCCTCAGCAGGAGGCATAGACCACACCTCATATTTTGCTCTCTGCTTGTCGGCGAGGGCTTGTCGGTAACGCTTTTCCCGCGCTTTCGCAGACTTCCTCATAAACGTAAGTACACGGATAAATGCACTAAACGTCACCAAATGTCATTCTAAAAGTGCTTGTAAATGTCACTCCAAAAGTGCTCGCAAAAATACTCGTAAATGTCATTCCAAAAGTCCTTGTAAATAGCACTCCAAAAGTCCTTGTAAATGGCCTTCAAAATATCCTTCGAAATCGCTTTGCAAATCTTGCAAATGGCACTCTAAAAGTCCCTCAAATGACGTGATGACATTTAGACGCTCTCCTTGTGGCCACCCTTGTGCGGTCCATTCGAAAGGATGGGCCGTTCTTGTTTGTGCGCCCAACGTCTGGGTTGACTTAGGCGCGTCTTTTATTTGTCAGACGATGAGTTTACGTGCCGACTACTCTGCAACCTTGGCCCACTATTTGATAGTCCTTAACATTTCAGCGGTAATCGGTTGCTTCGGCAAAATCGAGCTCAACGTTTTTCTTCCTGACCTTGATTCTGACAATTCGTGGTGTCCGAATCGGGCGGATCTTTTCAGCTCAGCCGCTTACGTGGTCTTACTCAATCAAAGTACCGTCGTACTCCGATCGGATCTTCCACCCATCGGCCTCACGAACAAATATAAACACGCCATAACCCTTCCATATTCCAAGGCTCAATTTTGAGATGGCGCATACGTCGATGCCGAGTTGATACACCTGAAGAAGCTCGTGTGACAATTCGCCGGGAAACGATTTCATGTAGAGTGCATGCCTGTGCTCGATGGCCTCCCGACCAGACAGCGGTCCTTCGCTTGTCCGCTTATTCGCGTCCTCCGTGTATCTAGATGCGAAAGCAGCCGCGTCGCCCTTATTATACACTTCGTCACCTTTTACGAGTACTGCTTCAATCTCCTGACGTACTTGCGGATCGACCGTGTTCTTTTCCTGGGCTATGCATGGCAAAGCGAAGCCGATCGCCAATCCTATTAGGGCTGCTACTGAACCGACTTTCATTTTTCCTCCCGGTGTTAGAGTGATCGCCGTCTGACGACCCTGCGTCAGGATTTCTTCAGGCTCCGGGAACGTCCGTGTCGCGATGGGTCAGAAGGAATGCCTTGGTCAAGGCCTCTGAGCGACACCTGAAAGGAACGACCGGGAATGCTCAGCGTCAATAAGAGACTTCGATCGTGGAAAGAGCACTGCAGAAAAACCCAATCAATCTTTCCCGGCCAGATTTCTGCCAAAAGGCGCTGAACCGCTTTGCCTGGTCCTATTCAGGTACCATCGTTGAAATAACGTAGGCCATGTTGATCTTCCAGGTATCGGCATCACGAACGTAGATCCTTACTGCGGTGTTCTTCCACTGCGCGACACTTTCTTTTGTGATCGCACATACTTCGCTGCCGATTGGATACACTTGAAAAGCTTGCTGACATGGTCTTTCATCCCCCCTGCGAGTTCGACTGCATACCTTTTCTCTATTGCTTGCTGACCTGAGGCGGCACCACCTCCCGTCTCCCACCCAAACACCTCGACCGCCACCGGTGTGAATAGGGCTGCGACAGCCGCTGCGTCGTTTTTATTAAATGCCTCGTCATACTTCATTAACAGCGCTTCGATCTCTTGGCGCACTTCTGGATCGACCGCGCTTTTCTCTTCGCCAAAGGTTGGCAAAGCAAAGCTGATTGCCATTGCCGCGATGGCAACTACTAGGCGCGTTTTCATTCTTTCCTCCGGGAGTTTAGATTAGTTGTCGTCAGAGGTTCTACTTCCTCTCAGCAGGCGTTGCGTTAATGGTCAGCATCAGGATCTTCCAATCATCGCCCTCACGAGTGGGCGCGGCTCAAAGGCCCGCGCCAACTCGAAGAGACCGTCGGCCTTCCTTTTGCAATTAATTTTCAATCAAAAGAGTGTTCTTATTTGCCCTCATTGACTTCTATGATCTCGTCTGCGACGCCGCCGTGGGCCTCACGGTGTACGGCCTCAGCCGCTTCTTTGCTCGGAGCTCGGCACAAACAAAATACCGTGCCTTCTGCTTCGTTGAGCCAGTAATGCAGATACTCCACCCCATGCTTGCCCTGAACCGCAAGGTCCTTTTGGTGGCCATCTGCAGCCCCTGCAGCCGTCAATCCTTTCACACCTCTGTGAATGTCCATATAAAGTGGCATCTTGATATTCCTTTCACGCTTTTGAGTTGTTTTAGATTGCACGTCGGTCAAGCGACCTGCTTCGGGATTTCTCTGGCTCCAGGAACGTCCGTGTCGCGAGGGGTCAGAGGGAACGCCTTAGTCAAGGCCTCTGAGCGACTTACAAAGAAACGCCCTGGTATGCTCGGCGTCAACAGGAGAGTCTCTCGCATGGACACAGAGAGCCACGGTCTGTGACGACGGCTTTAGCGAACTATCTGGGCGCTAATTCTGCGGTCTCCGAATCGTCGGACGTAAGATTAATTAAGAGAAGAAGAACTCTTTCTTAGTCGCCCATTTGTAATTCGCATAGCATGAGAAATTATGACCGACCAAGTAATTCTGGAGCAATAGCAAACTGTCAAGAATTGTTGACTGACCCGTTGACTGACCCCTTTTCAACAGACCCGGAAAAGAGTGGCGTTCGTCGGAAAAGCGCTATGTTTTCGGACCCATGGATTACAAAATCAAAAGCGAAGAGCTTTTCGGCATCGAGCTGGAACTCGTCGCCATAGCGGATTTCCAGTTTGTCGTGTCAGCGGAGCGCATTGTTCCAAGCAAGGAACACGAGGGCGGGTTCGGCCAGTACGTCGATGTCGCCGAAGATATCGAGAGAGCGCTGCTAATCTTTCAAAAATGGAAAGCCAAAATCGAAAGTGGAGAATACGAAACGCCTACGGCTTCCGATTACGAAGCGGCCCGATCGGAGGAAACGAGCGTATTTATCGGATTGGAGCCTTTTCCGGAACTGCAAGGATTAACCGGCGGAATTAGACGCACTCTGCGCTCGCCGCGGAGACGGCCTTAGAAAAAGCAAAGAGCCGTCCGCTGACTTCCAGGTTACGAACCGGCTCTAACTGTGACACATCAAACTTACTAGCTACTTGGAACGGCGACGCTTAATTGTCGCTCTGCGAATGTCCGCGAAATTGGGCTTGGTATAAAAGCGGACGATGGATATCGAGCAGGAGTTGGCCTTTATAAGGGAGCGCGTCGAGTTCGGAGTCGGACTTTTGTAAACCGTGGCAATCGCGGAAGTGCTGCGACTGCGATAGGACGTCGTTAATAAAGCGCCACTCGTCCGGGGTCATTGCAAAGGTTCGAGAACTCGATTTAAGATCGCCTTCAATTCGTCCGGACTAACGAGCTTACCTCCTGGGACGATCCCAAAACGGCTAGAGCGACTGTTTCTCCGACTTTTCATACACACACGGGCGAGAGGCCACTAAATTTCAAGGTCATCGAGCAGCCACGAGTCGGGCCGATCATTGCGATTGACTTTCGGATATTTAACATACATACTGGTTGGTATGTTGACAGGACGTAAAAGTCCGAAACGTAGAGCGACCAGGCTGCGCGATTCTGAGCGCACGCGGGAGCGCTTGCTGAAAGCGGGTTATCGGGAGGTCTACCGATCTGGATTCCAGAGCGCCAGCATCGATACGATTCTGGCTGCCACCAACGTGACCAAAGGAGCGCTCTACTACCATTTCGAGAGCAAGGAAGCTCTGGGACACGCCATTATCGACGAGGTCATTGCAACATTCCCCCGTGACAGGTGGTTGCTGCCTCTC
>Ga0210405_10003230_pt1 | contig 16158 bp, 17 predicted proteins | sample IncBWH11MmetaG_FD_155492 | JGI IMG/M metagenome (GOLD analysis project Ga0210405, IMG submission 155492) | Forest soil microbial communities from Barre Woods Harvard Forest LTER site, Petersham, Massachusetts, United States - Inc-BW-H-11-M | ecosystem: Environmental > Terrestrial > Soil >... | reverse complement strand
TCCGGTGATATGCGAGCGCCCCGCACACCGATCCCGCCACCAGCGCGGCCCACAGCAACAGATTGGGCACCCAGCTCCAGCGCCCGCCACCGGTCAGCGCCGCCGCGAGAAGCTGGCCGACCTTCACCAGCGCGCCGGTAACGTAAGTGAGGCCAAGGCCGGCGCCGCCGTCGATCTGGAACACCGCGTTCTCCAGGCCCATGGCCAGCACGATCGCAGCGACCGCGGCGTTCGAGCGGCCGAATGTATAGCAAAGCGCGGCGATGGCGAGCAGCAACGCTTCCACAAGCAATAGCCACGGCTGGCGATTGGCGCCGCGGCCGAGCACGATCAGGCTGCCGCTCGCGGCACCGACCATGAACAGCGTGACCAGGCCTAGCGCCGCCGCCGCATTCGGCCAGTCCCCCACGGCAAGGCTGACGCCCATTCGCGTCGAGTTGCCGCTCATAAAGGCTACGAACAGGCCGCCGAGATGCAGGTAACCGATGCCGTCGACATAGCCGGCCAACGCGCTCAGCGCGCAGGCCAGCGTGATATTGCGGTGGGAATCAAGCATGGTGCGCACCATCGCAGTGACCGGAGCGTTTTTCAAAGGCTCGGAAGATAGTGCTCAGAAAAGCCGCCGATTTGAAAGACGTCACCGCGCCAGCGCGTGGGGTCAACCCGCGGCGAGACCGTCCGTCGCGGCAGTCGGCGGCTGGCGCCCGCCTTTGATGTCGGCAATGGCCCGCGCGATGGTTTCACGATATATGGCGCGCGGCCGGCCTACCCCATGTGTGAGGAGGGCGCGGCGCACCGTCGATGACGCACCGGTGATGTAGAGCCGGATGCCCTGACCCGCGGCCTTGGCCGCGATCCGGCTCATCGCATTGGCTGCGGTGGAATCCAGGAATGGCACCGCCGTGAAATCGACCACGAACGCCTTGCGGCTGTCGGCAATGCTGTCGAGCACCGCTCCGACCGTCGACGCCGCGCCAAAGAAGAACGCCCCGGTGATGCGGTACACCAGCACATCCGGGTCGGCGGCAAGGCGGGAATCGTAGGGCACGCGATCGCCGTTGGCGAAGTCGGCCCGGTCTTCCGGCACCAGCGGCGCATCGGCCTCGACGCCCGTCATCTGGGCCATGCGGTTGATGAACAACACCGCACCGAGCGCAAAGCCAACCAGGATACCCTCGGTGAGATCGCGAAAGATCGTCAGCAGAAAGGTGGCGAGCAGCACGGTAGCGTCACCCCATGAGGAGCGGATCAGGAGCGCGAACTCGTGCTTCTCCGCCATGTTCCAGGCCACGATCACCAGCACCGACGCCAGTGCGGCGAGCGGAATGAAACTCGCCAGCGGGGCTGCGATCAGCATGAACAGCAACAGGAACAGCGAATGCAGCATGCCGGAGATCGGGCCGCGCGCGCCGGCGCGGATATTGGTCGCGGTTCGCGCGATGGTGCCGGTGACGCAGATGCCGCCGAACAGCGCCGATCCGATATTCGCAAATCCCTGCGCCACCAACTCGCAATTGGAGCGATGCCTCCGCCCGGTCATGCCATCGGCCACCACCGCCGACAGCAATGACTCGATGGCGCCGAGCAACGCGAATGCGATCGCATCGGGCAGAACCGCCTGCGCCTTCTCAAGCGAGAACAGCGGCCACGCCGGCGAGGGCAATTGCCGGGGAATCCCGCCGAAGCGGGTGCCGATGGTTTCCACCGGCAATGACAGCGCAAAGGTCGCGAGCGCGGCGACCGCGACCGCTATCAGGATGCCGGGCCAGTGCGGCCGCAGCCTGCGCAGCACCAGGATGATGGCGATGCTGACACCGGCCACCGCGATCGCCGAGCCGCTCGCGGTATGCAGCCCGAGCGCCAGCGCTTCCAGTTTCGGAACAAATTCGCCCGGCTCCTTTCCCGAAAGCGTGATGCCAAGGAGATCCTTGAGCTGGCTCGCGAAGATGATGACGGCGATGCCGGAGGTGAATCCCACCGTCACCGGATAGGGAATGAATTTGATGTAGGTGCCAAGCCGCAGCAAGCCCGCCGCAATCAGGAACACCCCGGCCATCGCGGTGGCGAGAATCACGCCGTCGGCGCCGTGGCGTTCGGCGGTCAACGCCACCAGCACGATGAACGCGCCGGCGGGCCCGCCGATCTGAAACCTGCTGCCGCCCAAGAGCGAAACAATGAAGCCACCGACGACGGCGGCGTAGAGCCCGCGATCAGGCGTTACCCCCGACGCGATCGCGATCGCCATCGACAACGGAAGGGCGACGATCGCAACGGTCAGGCCGGAGAGCAGATCGGCGCGAAAGTCGGCCAGCCCGTATCCTTCGCGCAGTACCGTGATGAGCTTCGGCGCGTATAATTCGGCGAAGGTCGGTTGATGAGTTTGACGCGCTCGCCCCCTTGCGATGGTCATTCCCCCCACTGCTCCCGAGTCAGGTCGCGAGATCGCGATCGCGACGATGCCAATTCCTTCGTCAGGTCCGACGCGGCGGACCCGGCTCCTTCAATCGCACGCCGCGTCCGCCATCCTCGCTGCGCGCATGTTCGCCGATCAGTTCGACACCGGCACGGTTTAGCGCGTCGACCACCCTGGTCAGAGATTCGACGACGCCGCGGACAGTGCCGATGCTCGCCTCCATCCGCTGGATGGTAGGCAACGAAACCCCGGCCAGCGCAGCCAGCGCCCTCTGGTCAATGCCAAGCAACGCCCGAGCCGCTCGCATCTGGAAGGACGTGATCAACCGGTCATCCCATATACAAACAATGATAAATGATGCCTTTGATGGTTACAATGATGTAAAAAACATCACATTGCAAGCCCGCAGCGCGACGCCGCCGCCCCCACCGGAGCGGGAGCGGCGCACGTGCAGAACCGGGCAACGAACGAAAGCTACGCCGCGACGCGATGGGCGGCGATGATCTGGTCGGCGGCGCGGCCGGTCACTTCCGCCATGCGGTCGAACTGCCGGGTAAAGCTGCCGGCACCGGCGGTCGCCGATCGCAATTCCACGATCAACTCGCCGATCTCGGCCTCCGGCATCATCGCGCGCACGCGATCCCAGCCCGGCCAGCCCTCGCGGGTGTCGAAGCCGAGAATCTGCCCGCGCCGCCCCGACAGGATGGCGTTGATTTTTGCGGTGGCGTCGTTGGGACAGACGATCTCCACGACATGGATCGGTTCCAGCAGCACCGGCTGGCAGTGCGGCAGCGCTTCGCTGACGCCGATCCGCGCCGCGGTGCGGAAGGCGAGGTCAGAGGAATCCACGCTGTGAAAGGAACCATCGGTCAGCGTCACCTGCACGTCGATGACGGGAAAGCCGAGCGGCCCGCGCAACAGCCCGTCGACGACGCCCTCTTCAACCGCGGGAATGTAATTCCGCGGCACCGCGCCGCCGACGACTTTTTCGTGGAATTCGAAGCCACCACCGCGCGGCATCGGCTTGATCTCCAGCACCACATCGCCGAACTGACCGTGGCCACCGGACTGCTTCTTGTGCCGGCCGCGCTGGGTGATCGATTTGCGGATGGTCTCCTGGTAGCCGACCGCCGGCGGATGCGACTTGACGTTGACGCCGAAGCGGTCGCTCAGCCGTTCCAGCGCGACGCGCAGATGCATCTCGCCCTGCCCCCACAGCACGGTGTCGTGGGTGCGCGGATTCTGGACCATGGTCAGCGAGGGGTCTTCCTCGTTCAGGCGCAGCAAGGCCTGGCCGAGCTTGACGTCGTCCTTGCGGTCGGCTGCGGAAAGCGCGATCGCCAGCACCGGCGGCGACGGCTCGATGCGCGCCAGCGCCTTTGGTGCGGTCTTGCCGCTCGACAGCGTGTCGCCGGTCTTGATGGCATCGAGCTTGCCGAGCGCGATCGTTTCGCCCGCCTCGGCCGAAGCGCGTTTGGTGTCATGTCCACCGTTCATCGCTGTCATGCCGGACACCCGGCCGGATTCGCCCGATGACGATTGCAGCGTCGCGCCGTCGTCGAGATGGCCGGCCAGCAGGCGGGTCAGCGACAGCTTGCCCCCGTGCTGCAAATGCACGGTCTTGAACACATAGGCCAGCGCCTCCTTCGGCGAGGATGCCCCAAGGCGCCGGGCGGTCTCCGACACGCCGGGCGACTCATGCCGCAGCGCCTTCATCAGGCGCAGCACGCCGTTCTCGCGGAGCGCGGAGCCGAGCAGCACGGGACAGATCAGCCCCTCGCGCAATTCGCGGGCGAGATCGTCGAACACCGCATCGCGCGGCGGCTGGACGTCCTCGAGCAATTGCTCCATCAGCGCATCGTCGTGATCGGCGAGCTTCTCCAGCATCGAGAAGCGGGCTTCCTTCTCGCGGTCGAGATCGCCGCCCTCGAGGTTGACGACTTCGGATGCCTTGTGCTCGCGATAGACAAAGGCGCGTTCCAGCGCCAGATCGACGAAGCCGGCGATCAAATCGCCGTTCCAGATCGGAATCTGCCGAAGCACCAGTGGAATTCGCGACGCCGGCTGCAAGGTGGCGAGCGTCTCGCGGATGCGCTTGTTGGCGCGGTCGATCTTGTTGAGAAACAGAAAGCGCGGAATGCCGAGATCCTCGAGCTCTCGCAGGATAATCTGAAGCTGCGGCAGCTTGCGTTCATCGGCTTCGCAGACCACCACGGCGGCGTCGACGGCCGGAAGCGCGGCGCGCATGTCATGCGCGAACTCGACGGAGCCCGGGCAGTCGATAAAAGTGTAACTGTCGCCCATAAAGCTCGTGGTGGCGGCGGTGAGGCCGACGCCCATCTTGTGGCGGCGGGCCTCAGGGCTGGCGTCGCCGACGGAAGTTCCCGCATCGACGCTGCCGGCGCGCGGGATCGCGCCCGTGCGCGCCAATATTGCTTCTAAAAGAGTGGTTTTACCGCTTTGGAACGGGCCCACCAGTGCGATGCACCGTGGACCGCGGGGACTTCTGACGTCTTGTCCCATTGCCGCCTCCTTGTTTGGAGCTCGGCCCTTGATTGGGTCGGCAAACCGATGCTCCCCCCGCATCGAGGATTTGGCAAGACGGAAAAACGTCGCTGCGGTGCATTGTTAAGGAGACGGGACGCCACTGCCGTCATTGCGAGCGTTAGCGAAGCAATCCAGCCTCAGAGGGAAGAAACTGGACTGCTTCGTCGCTTTCCGCCTTCGCTCGTCGAGCTGCGGCGGACAAATCGCTCCTCGCACTGACGACGGAAGTGGACCTTACCGCCCCGGGCGAAGTTCCAGGCTTTCCAGACCGGCCGCAACGTTCAGGCCGACCTGGCCTTGCACGCTCAGCGGCTGCAGCGCGATCGAATTGTTCGAGCCACCGACCAGCGCGTTGCCGCCGACACCGACACCGACCGATGCGCTGCCCTGCGCGCCGGCATAATTGCCGGAGAGATCGCCGGGCCCGAGCCGAGCGGTCGGCGCGAAGACGCCCCAGGCGAGCGCCGATTCCTGGGTGATGCCGAGATCGACGCCGACCTTGCGGATGGTCGCGACGTAGCGGTCCTCCGGCATGCCTTCGACGCGCAGCACGCAGCCCAGATTGGTGACCGAGCCGACGATAAAGCCGATGCTCGCGCCGCCGCGGCACTCGAGAATGCCGACCTGCACGCGCTGCGGCTGCTGCGCATTGACACCGGCCAGGGACGCAACGAGCATGGGAACGGCAATACCGGCAAGAATGATCAAACGGCGCATGAAAGAATCTCCGGCTAAAAAAAAGATGTGATGCGGGCAAAGAATAAGGAAAACGCCATGCCCTTGGCGCTTCCCCTGTCTATGACACAACTTTCGTGGCGGTTCCAGACTGGCACATCGAGGCTTGCACCTTCCGAAGAAGCCGCCACCACAGCACCGGGAACCTTGATCCGATTATCTCAGATTGCCGCAAAAGCGCTGGATGCGTTTGCAGGCGTCTTCGAGGTCGGACGTCCTGGTCGCGTAGGAAATCCGGAACGCCGGCCCAAGCCCGAACGCCGAACCCTGCACCACGGCGACGCCTTCCGTCTCCAAAAGCTCGGTGACAAAATCCTCGTCGTTGGCGATCGCCTTTCCCGACGGCGAGGTCTTGCCGATGGTGCCGGCGCAGGAGGGATAGACGTAGAAGGCGCCCTCCGGCCGCGGGCAATCGATGCCCTTGGCCTGATTGAGCATCGACACAACGAGATCGCGGCGCTCCTTGAACACCTTGTTGTTGACCGGGATGAAGTCCTGCGGACCGTTGAGGGCTTCGACCGCGGCCCATTGCGCGATCGAGGACGGGTTCGAGGTCGACTGCGACTGGATCGTCGCCATCGCCTTGATCAGTTGCGAAGGGCCGCCGGCATAGCCGATGCGCCAGCCGGTCATGCAATAGGCCTTGGAGACGCCGTTCACGGTCAGCGTGCGGTCGTACAGTTTCGGTTCGATCTGCGCCGGCGTCGCGAACGCGAAGTCGTCATAGACCAGATGCTCGTACATGTCGTCGGTCATCACCCAGACCTGCGGGTACTTCACCAGAACGTCGGTGATGGCCTTCAATTCGGCGCGCGTATAGGCGGCGCCGGTCGGGTTCGACGGCGAATTCAGGATGATCCACTTGGTCCTTGGCGTGATCGCTCTCTCGAGGTCGGCCGGTTGCAGTTTAAAGGCATGCGCCGCCGTGCACACCACCGGCACCGGTTCACCGCCGGCGAGCGCCACCATTTCCGGATAACTGACCCAATAGGGTGCGGGAATGATGACCTCGTCGCCCGGATTGATGGTGGCCATCAGGGCGTTGTAGAGCACCTGCTTGCCGCCGGTGCCGACAATGATCTGGTTCGGCTTGTAGGTGAGGCCGTTCTCGCGGGCAAACTTGGCGCTAATCGCCTGCTTCAGCTCGGGAATACCATCCACCGCGGTGTATTTCGTCTTGCCGGCCTCGATGGCGTGGATCGCCGCGAGCTTGATGTTGGCGGGCGTGTCGAAATCGGGCTCGCCCGAGCCAAGACCGATGACGTTGCGGCCGGCCGCTTTGAGCTCGCGTGCCTTATCCGTGACCGCAATCGTCGCGGACGGCTTCACACGGTCAAGCGCAGCAGACAGGAACGGCATCGTCATCTCCGGATTTCGATAAAATGAGGCGCACGAAGCGCTTGGTGTTTCTAGGGCTGTTGCGGTGCAGCGGCAAGCAAAAACCGGAGCTTTTTTCGGCACTTTACCGCCCCAACGGCCGGCGGGTTAACGTTCTGCAAAGACCGCGTTGCTATGGGATGCTGCCTCACCGGAAAAAGCGCTCGGGAACGTGGATCCATGAAATCCAGCCTCAGTTATTTGGCGCGGGCTGATGCTGCGGTCTGGATGACAATCGGCATCATCGCGATTGCAGTCGCAGGCTTCGCGCTCGCGGGCGCTATCGAAGTAAATGTGCGCTCGTTTCTGCTTCCGATCTCCTCGATGGCCCTGCTCGCGGCCATCGGGTGGTATTATGATTCGGTCCGCCGTGAAGAACGGCTGGCCGCGATCCTGACCAGCACCGCCCATATCATCGGCTTCGCGGCGGTCGCCGCGCCGCTGTCCTATATCGCAGCGACCTCCGGCTTTCCCCTGCAGGATGCCACCCTGGACGCATGGGACCGCCAGCTGGGCATTGACTGGACAGAGCTTCTGGCCTTCGTCGCCTCGCGTCCCGGATTGCAGACGGTCTTGCTTGTCGGCTATTCGAGCTTTGCCTTGCAGACGGTGACCACGGTACTTTTGCTGGGGATCGCCGGACAACTCACCCGACTGAGAACGTTCATCGGTGCGTTCGTCGCGACAACCCTCATCATCATCGCGGTCTCGGCCATCTATCCCGCGGCGGGCCCCTGGCTCTACCTCAATATTCAGCAGGACGACGCGAATGGCTTCCTGCCGACGTCGTCGAGCAGCTGGCCCGTATTCCTGGGACTCCGCGACGGCACACTGCATACGGTCTACGGATTGAAATCCGAGGGGATCATCACGTTCCCGAGTCTGCATGCCGCGCTGGGCGTGCTGTTTCCAGCCGCCCTCTGGCGCGTGAGCGGAATACGATGGATCGCGCTCGCCCTGAACGGCGTATTGCTGATTTCAACGCCGGCCTATGGAAGCCACTACGTCGTTGACGTCATCGCCGGAATAGCTGTTGCGGTGCCCTGCTGGCTTGCGGTTTCATGCCTGCTTGACGTCGCGTCCCGATCGCAGCCGGAACTTCCCTCCACGATTTACGATCCGCCTTCGATCGTTCCGGATGCAGTGCCAGCACCGGTTGCAGTGGTTCTCTCGCGGGAATTTGAATCCTCCTGACGGCAAGCTCTCCGTCGCGTGAGTTGGCATCGCTGGCATGATCTTCTGCATGGTTGCAGTGCGGCAGAGGTTTTCGACCTTTTCCACGGTCGTGCCCTTGCGACCCATCCTGATCGGCATCATTCTTTGGCCGTGTTGCGGGGGGAAAAGACGATCTCTCCTCGGCGCGCCATCGTTCTTTCCAACCGGTCGAACAATTCTCGGAATGTACAAGCTCTATTCAATGCAGCGCTCCGGCAACAGCTACAAGGTCCGCCTTGCGCTGGCGCTGCTGAATGCGCCCTATCACGCGATCGAGATCGACATTCTGCGCGGCGAGAGCCGCACGCCGGATTTTCTCGCCAAGAATCCCAGCGGCCAGGTCCCGCTGCTGGAAGTCGCCGAGGGACGCTACCTCGCCGAATCCAACGCCATTCTTTGGTACGTCGCCGGCGGCACGTCGCTCGCGCCCGAATCACGCGTCGAACGCGCCGAAGCGCTGCAGTGGATGTTCTTCGAGCAGCACGCGCTGGAACCGAATATCGGCGCCGCCTATTTCTGGGTCGCGCTGGTCAAGGGAGGCCGCGACCTGCAAACTCACGCGCTGGAGGACTGGATGGAGCGCGGCTATGCTGCGCTGCAGGTGATGGAAAATCACCTCAAGACCCATGATTATTTTGCCGCGGGCCAGTTCACGGTCGCCGATATCGCGCTCTACGGCTACACCCATGTCGCAGACCAATGTGATTATGATCTCTCGACCTTCCCGGCGATCCGGACCTGGTTACGGCGGGTCGAGCAAATCCCCGGCTTCGTGCCCATGGATTGGCGGCCCGGCGCCGATATCGATGAGGCGGCCGGACTTCCCGCCGAGGCTTAGGGATTAGCGGGAACAGCGGGGAAAACCGCCAGAATAGCGGGCATAACCGGGCTCTTTGCCGTCATTTCGCCGTTTTCCATCCCGTCCCGCCCCAATCTTGCCGGCGATTTCTGCAAAAAAATCCTTTGGCGCGGAGGTGATTCGCCAGCGCCCTGAAGGATTTGGGCCATGATCCGGTCGCAAGGCGCAGCGGGTTTTAAAGGTGCCGCGGGCTTTAACGGCCGCTCCATGCCCGTAGCCTCTCCCCGATTGATCGACGCCGTTGCGGCTTCACTGGCGATCGGCTCGCTGTCGCTTTGCCTGATCGTCTCCCTCACGGTGCTTTCGATCAGGGTCGGCATGGCGATGCCGATTCCAGCCTAGCCAAAATTATTTCCCCGACCCATTCGCAATTTCGCGACAACACGCGGTGATCGGCATCGCGATGGGATAACGATGAAGACTCCAGCCGCACTTGTCACCGCGGCGCTGACGGCAGCGATTCTGCTGACGGCGATATTCCTGATCGCCACGGGCACGCGTGGCGAAGGCGCTGCCGGCCGACAATCCTGTGCAGAGCGCGCCGACACCGCCCGCTTCAAAGTAACGGGCACACCGACACGATAGCGTCCGCGCGCGGTCAAGATGGCCGGATGCGGCGGCACGCGAATCCTTGTCACGACCATTTGTGGAAAATAAAAAACGCGCCGCCGGCGATCAACGCAAATCCCAGAACGTGATTCCAGCCCAACGGCTCCTTGAGATACAGAACCGAGAATCCGGCAAACACGATCAGCGTAATCACCTCCTGCATGGTCTTGAGCTGTGCTGCGCTGTACACCGCGCTGCCCCAGCGATTGGCCGGTACCGCCAGCCAGTACTCGAAGAACGCGATCCCCCAACTCACCAGAACAACCAATGGCAGCCAGGCCTGCTTGAACTTCAAATGGCCATACCAGGCGAACGTCATGAAAACATTGGAGGCGAACAACATCAGAACCGGCAAGACAGAAGGCGACAGGGTCGGCATGGAGATCCTTTTAAAATGTCAACGCTAACACTGAGGTAGGAACCCGGTTCCATGCCTGTCGATTAGCATTAGATTTAATGAAACGGAAAAGCCGCGATCGGCCGGTCAACCGATTCTTAGGGATAGCGCCGGAAAGTTCGCCGCTGATGCAACAATCCGTCAAGCTGCGGCCGTTATTCTCGTGGGGAAGCGAGAACAGGCATGCAGATCGACTGGCGCGCAATCTCCGGTCCCGCCCTGACGACAGCGACGGCGCTGATCGCCCTTGTTGTGGATCGTGCCTTCATTGCCGTCCCCAATCCCGCGCCGCTGTTCGTTTGCATCGTGGCCTTCGCAGCCTCCCTTTCCGGCCTCGCCTCCGGCATGATCAGCGCCACCCTTGCGGTTGTCTGTTCGGCGCTGTTTTTCTTCGACCACCGTGCCACCCCCGGTTACGACACCTCGGATCTGGTTCGCCTGGCGATGCTTGCGGCGACCGCGGTCGGCACGGCGGCCATCACCGGCCTGTTGCGGAAACGGTTGATGGATACGTTCGCCGGGGAACGCCGCCACCATGCCACTGCCGAGCGGCTCTCGGCGGCGCTCGATCAGGTCGATATCGGCATCGTGCTATTGGATTCCGACACCCGCGCCGAATTCATCAACCGCGCTTTTCGGCATTATTTTTCGCTGTCGGACGAGAAGGCCGAGAGCAAGCCGCCATTCATCGCGCTGATGTATCACAGCCGCGATACCGGCGCCTATGAACTACCCGAGGAAGAATTGAGCGCCTTCATCGCACAACGCACGGAGATGATGCGCGTCGGCGATTCCACGCCCATGAACATCAACCTCAGCGATGGGCAGGTACTGCGTTTCAGTTGCACAGCGTTGCCTGACGGCGGGCGCATGCTGAGCTATACGCCCGTGACCGACCTGGTCCGGCATACCGACGATCCCGCCTACGCCGACTACTACCGGTCGCTGCGTGGCCAGGGCCCCGGCCGAAATTTGCGCGCGGCCGAATAGTCAGGCCGCGCCAGCCAGCGGCAAATCAGATTGATCATTCTCGTCGCTGTCCCTATGAAAGAGGGCCGTTCTCCCGTGGCGCCTGATCAATCCTCCTTCACGCGTTAAAGAAAATGTCTGACGATCTCACCATCCGCTTTGTGACCCGGCAGGACTACGACCGATGGCTTCCGCTGTGGGATGGATACAACGCGTTTTACGGGCGATCGGGCGCGACCGCGCTGTCCGGCGAAATTACCCGGATGACATGGGCGCGCTTCTTCGACGCCTATGAACCCGTCCATGCTCTTGTCGCAGAGAGCGACGGACGACTGCTCGGGCTGACGCACTACCTGTTTCATCGCAGCACCACGGCGATCGAGCCGGTCTGCTATTTGCAGGATCTGTTCACGGACGAGGCCGCGCGCGGAAAAGGCGTCGGCAGAAAACTTATCAAGGGGGTGTACGAACAGGCCAGGCGCGCCGGGTCACCGCGCGTGTATTGGCACACACACCAGACAAACCATACGGCGCAGCAGCTCTACAACAAGGTAGCCGAGCACTCCGGATTTGTGGTTTATCGCAAGCTGCTCTGACGCGCTTTGGTCTTTATTGCACGTCGGCTGTATTCCCTGAGCGTCAAATCATACCGCAGCGTCGGACTATGCGGCCGCACCGCCTGTGGATAAATGCGCCTGTCATGGCTGCGTTACAAAGCAAAGCTAGCCTGCGACTGCGTCTGATCAGGCCCCCCGTCAACGATCACGCGCCCCAAGCGGTCCCCGTCAGTCGCCGCGTCTGACCGGGGCCGCACCTTTTTGTGGTGTTGCCGATTCGGTTGACGCCTGTCTCCAAACAGCACTGGCTTTCCGAACGAGTTGAACCGCAAGGAGAAACTGCGCCTTGCGCTCCGATGGTGCGCGGGCCAAATACGTATTGGAAAAAGCGGTTCCCACAGGATTGATCCATGCAAATTCGTAACCTCGGCGGCTCTGGCTTACGCGTGTCCGCCGTCGGCCTTGGCTGCAACAATTTCGGCCAGCGCACCGATCTCGAAACTTCGCGCAAGGTGGTTCACAAGGCGATCGACCTCGGCATCACGCTGTTCGATACCGCCGATATCTATGCGGGCATGGGCGGCTCCGAGACGGTGCTCGGCGAGGTGCTCGGCGACCGGCGCAAGGACATCGTGCTGGCAACCAAATTCTCCAAGCCGATGAGCAATGACGGCACCAGGCAGGGCGCGTCGCGGCGCTACATCATGTCCGCCGTCGAGGCCAGCCTGCGGCGGCTGAAGACCGACTATATCGATCTCTACCAGCAGCACGACTATGATCCGCTGACGCCGATCGAGGAAACCCTGCGGGCATTGGACGACCTGATCCGGCAGGGCAAGGTGCGATACATCGGCAATTCGAATTTTCCGGCGTGGCGCGTCGCGGAAGCCGAATACGTCGCCCGCGCGATGAACGTCAGCCGTTACATCTCCTGCCAGGACGAGTACAGCCTGGTGATGCGCGACATCGAGAAGGACCTGCTGCCCGCGGCGCAGGAATACAGGCTTGGACTGTTGCCGTTCTTCCCGCTCGCCAGCGGCCTGCTCACCGGCAAATACAAGCGCGGCGCGGCGGCACCGGAAGATACCCGCTTCGGCAAATCCGCCGTGCTGCGCGAGCGTTACGTCACGCCGCGTAACGAAGACATCGTCGAGAAGCTGCAGGCTTTTGCGCAAGCGCGCGGCCACAGCCTGCTCGAACTGGCGTTCTCATGGCTGTCCTCGCGGACGCAAGTGGCAAGCGTCATCGCCGGCGCCACGCGCGTCGAGCAGGTCGAGCAGAACGTCAAGGCGATCGGTTGGGCGCTCAGCGCCGAGGAACTGGTCGAGATCGATCGCATCACAAAATAGCCGCGTCATTTTTGCGGTTCATATGTAAGGATGGTTTACCAGTCCAGGGGCATGTTGGACGGCGTCTTGCAGCGAACGTGACGCCGCCGACTGCCCCATATTCATGGCCACTACCGCGGTTTGCAGTTAGGATACCTTGAGCTCGCTCCCGCGCGCGCTCATGTCATCCAGTAATCGAGGCGGGAGGAAACCATGCTTCTTTTTGAACGTCGTTCAAGACGAGGCCTTGCGTCGGCTCTGATCGGAGAGATCACGGCCGTAATAGAGGGTATGGAGCGCTTTGAAGAAGTTCGGAAGCTTGAGGATATGGAGATCGGGGCCGACGAACATCTCGACGAGCTCGGCGCTTTTACCTTGCCGAGGTTCTCGGTTTACGAATCAAACGCGGATCGGCTGGATTTGTTCGATCCTGCGGTTCAGCGACAGATCGCCTATTTCTTCACGTCTGCCGGGAGCCTTGCGGGGCACCTGCACGCGCTAGCGTCAACCAGAGACGCATCGAAGGAGTTGTGCAAACAGCACGCAATGGACGCCCAAAAGGAAATCAACGGCCTGTGGGAACTTGGCGACGACTTGCTGCGCGATCTGCGAAAGCTCGTATCCAAAAAGCAGGCCAAAACAATATCCAGGGCTTGACGGCGAGCAGCCTACGCTGACGTTGATGGCATGTCATTTGTCGCTGGTCTTGGTCAGCGTGGGTGGAGACTCGCCGGGCATCCGGTGCGAGACATCGTCGAACTTGCCAAAGAGCTTAAGGTTGAGCTGCTCGTTATCGGCGCAACCGGCCATTCAGCGCTCTGTGGAGGATTGATTGGCAGCCGAGCCGATCGAATCGTACAACTCGCGCACTGTCCAGTCCTCGTCGTGAAATGACACATGTCGCCTATGACATCGCCGGCGCTGCAGTGGACAAATTTGGCAGTTGCGTTGGCGGGCCCGGTCGTTGTTGCGGTGCTCGGAACGCAATGCGCCAGGACGCTCGGTCCGGCTTCACATGCGATCGGGCTGGCGGCGATCGTTCTGATCGTGATCGGCGTCTACGCATTCGCCGTTTACGGCGAAGGCTACTCCCTGCGTCGCCTGGGCTTTGCGCGTCTGTCATGGCGGATAACGCCTCTACTCGGAATTGTCCTCGCTGCCTTCTACATATTGGTATTTGGTCCGCTCGCGTTCCAGGCACTTGCGAAATTCAACGCGGGGGATTTTGGCAAGGGGCTTGAGGTCACCCGTCAACTGCCGACCGCATATCTGGTCCTGACCATCCTGCTCGTCGCGCCCGCCGAAGAACTTCTCTATCGTGCCTATGCCATCGAGCGCATCTCAGACCTGACCGGCTCATACGTCCTGGCCGCCACCATCTCCATTGTCGCCCTTGCGTTGGCTCATGTGCCGATGTGGGGCTGGGGACCGGCGCTGACCACCGCCGTTTCCGGCGGCATTGCGACACTATTCTATATCTGGCGGCCCGACGTCGTTGCGCTCATCATCGCACATATTGCGACTGATCTGTACGGGATCGTGCTGGTGCCATATTTCGATCTGGCCAGGCCGACCGCGGGCGGTTGAAAACCACTACCCCAGCAATCCCTGCATTGGCTTGACCTGCGCGCTGTCGGGAAAAACGTTCTGCGCCAGCACGCGCTCGGCGATGCCGAGATGATCGCGCAGCACGCCCTTGATGACGGCGCGCAGATCGGTGGTCGGCGCGAGGTCGCGTCCCTCATAGAGATTGGCGGGCTTCAGCCCCGGCCAGTCGGAAATCACCCGCCCGCCTTTCACCGCGCCCCCGGCGAGCAAGGCGATGGTGCCGGTGCCGTGATCGGTGCCCTCGGTGCCGTTGATCCGTGCGGTGCGGCCGAACTCGGTCGCGACCACGACAACGGTGTCGCGCCAGCGCTCGCCGAGCTCGCTTTCGAATTCCCCGAGCGCGCCGTCGAGGCCCGACAGCAACAGCGCCAGGCGACCCACGGGGCCGCCTTCATTGGCGTGGGTATCCCAGCCATCGAAGGCCAGCGCGGCGATCCGCGGGCCGTCGTCGGCCGCCATCACCTTGGCGGCGCCGCGCGCCACCAGCTGCATCGCGCCCGCATTATTGATGCCCGGCTTGGGCTTCATATCATCGCCCAGCGCGGTCTTTTCGAGCTTGAGACCCTGCGACAACGCCGACGCCAGGGCGGGATCGCGATGGTTGTAAAGATCGATCAGGCGGGCCGCGGTATCGTCGTCCGCCCGCGGCAACGCCACCGGCGCCCAGCCGACCGTCGGCGCCGCGCCCCGCAGCACCAGCGGCGTGGTCGCACCAACCGCCAGGCCATTCATCACACGCTCGCCCTTCGGCAGAGCTTCGAGCGCGCGATTGAGCCAGCCCGACTGCACCCGGCCGGGACCTGCAAAACCGCTTTCGAGCACATCCTGTCCATCGAAATGCGAACGGTCGCGATAGGGCGTCGACACCGCGTGGATCACGGCGGCGTGCTGCTCCTTGTACATCCGGGCGAATTGAGGCATCGAAGGATGCAGCGCGAAGAAGGAATCCAGCATGGTGGCCGCATGCGGTCCGTCCGATGCCAGCGCGATTGAACCGTGCAGGCCGGCATAGTCCGGATCGCCTGTTGGAGCGACCGTGGCGAGCCCGTCCAGCGCCCCGCGCAGGATGACGACGATCAGGCGCGGATCGCGTCCGTCGGCGGCGCGCGCAAATTTCGGCAAATAGGCCCAGGCGGCGAACGACGCGCCGCCGAGCAAAAGCGCGCGCCGCGATGTTGCAATTGGCGTCCGACCTTCGCAGCAATCCATCGTCATCTCCTCTGGAATTCCGGCGACATCAACAGCAGCGCCAGCGCCTGCTGGCGCGATTCCGCGCGCTCGATGGTGCGCCGCGTCTCGCCCGACGCAGCGTCGGCGGCAACAAGCTGCAAGAGGTCGCGCGGGTCGACATTGTCGCCAAGACGCGAGGCAACCTGCGCCGAGATGTCGAGGCGCAGCTTCATCCCCTCCGGCGCGGCCCAGGCCGCATTGGTATCGGGAAATCCGTTCGGCCCGGCCGGAGACCATAATGGCTGGCCCAACAGGTTGAGACCGCCGAGATAGCGGGTAGGATCATCCGGAATTTGCGCGAGCAATCGGCCGGT
>Ga0210405_10003227_pt1 | contig 16172 bp, 9 predicted proteins | sample IncBWH11MmetaG_FD_155492 | JGI IMG/M metagenome (GOLD analysis project Ga0210405, IMG submission 155492) | Forest soil microbial communities from Barre Woods Harvard Forest LTER site, Petersham, Massachusetts, United States - Inc-BW-H-11-M | ecosystem: Environmental > Terrestrial > Soil >... | reverse complement strand
GCGCCGATGGGTTTGAGATGCGGGTTATCGGCTACGATCCGTTTATCAGCGAAGCCGCGGCACGGGAATTCTCTGTGGAACTTGTGCCGTTGGAAAAGCTGTACGCCGAAAGCGACTTCATTTCGCTGCACACTGCCGTCAGCCCGCAGACGAAGGACATGATCAATGCCGCCACGATCGCCAAGATGAAGAAGGGTGTGAGAATCGTGAACGCGGCGCGTGGCGAGCTGATCAACGAAGCGGATCTTGCGGCGGCGATCAAGAGCGGGCACGTGGGCGGAGCCGCACTGGACGTGTTTGCCGAAGAACCGCCGAAGAATTGCCCGCTGATCGGCTTGCCCAATGTGATTACCACGCCGCACGTTGCGGGTTCGACCGCGGAGGCGCAGGAGGAACTGGGCACGCAAGTCGCCGTGCAGGTGCGCGATTATCTTGTCGAAGGCATCATCCGCAACGCTGTGAATCTACCGGCGCTTTCTCCCGAGCAGTATCGGCGGGTACGGCCGTATCTCGCGCTGGCCGAACGGCTCGGCTCGCTTGTTTCGCAAGCCGCTCTCACGCGACCCGCGCGCATTCGCATTCGCTACGCGGGAGAAGTTGCGGAGGTCGGCACGCATCTTTTGCGCAGCGCGGTGCTTGCGGGGATGCTCAACGCGATTCTGGACGAAAAAGTGAACGTGGTGAACGCGCCCGCAGTTGCCGCCGCGCGCGGACTTACCGTGGAAGAGGAAACGCGCCGCCGCGAACACGGCTTTCCGCACACGCTGGAAGTTTCCGCGCTGCCCGACAAGTCCGGCTCGCCGGGCTTCACCGCGGAAGGCACGGTCCTGCACGACGGGACGCCACGCGTGATCCAGATCGACGGCATCCCGCTCGAAGCGCAACTCAATGGCACAGTGCTGTTCTTGCGCAATCAAGACCAGCCTGGCGTGATCGGCCACGTCGGCAGCACGCTTGGAAAACACGGCGTGAATATCGCCACCTTCGCCCTCGGCCGCCGCGACTCCGCCCCGGGAGCCGAAGCCGTCTCGCTGATTCGCCTGGACGGCGAGGTTTCCGAATCGATCCTAGGACCCGTGCGCCAGCACCCAGCCATCACTCAGGCGCGGCTCATCCATCTCGGCAAGGCTTGACCGTTCCACGTGTGCCGAGCTGCGTACCAGAAGCTTAATTGCATCAAGGGTTAGCTGCGCTTTGGACGGCCTTCACGACAGTTCAATCTCGCCCATAAGACGAGCTTTCCAAATGCATAAATCTTTACCCGCTTGACAGAACGCTTCAAGTGTCATAAAACTCCCGCACATCTGGATAAGAAGTGGTCAGGCACATTCCCAAAGTGTGCCGAGGGATTATGGGGGCGGGGACAAGCCGTAGGTCGGTTGAGGGTCCGATCCTTCCATAAATCGTTTCTTTGGCGAATGCGAGCAGCGCTCGGTGCAGGAGTGTAGTTGTGCGTTTATCGGGGCACGTGTAGTGGGGAATTCATCCTGCAGAATTAGCTCGAGCATTCATTTCACCTGCCGGACGTTCTCCCTGACGTATTTCTGGACTGATGCTCGAACTCACTTATAAGGAGTTATCCATGGTCTCCACATTCGCTCGCCGCATCGTATGCGCGTTTCTGTTGGTTGTTTTCGGGGTTGCCATGGCAGTGGCACAGTCGGCCACTTCTTCGTTGCGAGGCGCCATCACCGATCCCAAAGGATCAAGCGTGCCCGGCGCGGAAGTAACGCTCACCAGCGTGGAGCGGGGCGTGTCGCTCACCACCAAGACGGATCGGGATGGCCAATATCAATTTCTGGAAGTGCGGCCGGGCACGTATACGCTGGAAGTCGCAGCTCCGGGGTTCAGCAAGATCAAGGAAAACAACCTGGTTCTGCTGGTCGCCACGCCTGCGCGAAGCGATTTTCAAATGACGCTGGCGACCGGCGCAACCATTGTGGAAGTCACCGCCTCGCTGCAGACCGTCAATACATCCGACGCCACGATCGGGAATGCGTTTAACCAGACGCAGTTGAGCGCGCTTCCCTTTGAGGGGCGCGATCCCGCGGGCATTTTAAGCTTGCAGCCTGGCGTGGTGACAGTGGCAGACCGCGGCAAGGTGGATACGAACGGGGACAGCCGTGGAGGCGCTGTTAATGGCGCGCGCAGCGACCAGACGAACCTGACGCTGGATGGCATTGACAATAACGACCAGGTGCAGGGAAACGCTTTCGTCGGAGCACTTCGAACTACGCTCGATTCGATCGAGGAGTTCCGCGTGACCACTACAAACTCGGATGCCGAGTCCGGACGTTCTTCCGGAGCGCAGGTATCGCTGGTCACCAAGAGCGGCAGCAACCAGATTCATGGGGCTGCGTACGAATACAACCGCCCCACCAATATGGTGGCGAATGATTACTTCAATAAACACGCTCAGTTGGCCAACGTTGACGCGGCGGGGAATCCGGATCCCCTTTCGAACAAACCTCCGCGCCTGCTGCGCAACACGTTTGGTGGGAGCTTCGGGGGGGCGATCAAGAAGGATCGGCTGTTCTATTTCCTTGCGTACGAAGGGCAGAGGACACGTGAGAGCTTTCAAGTATCCCGCGTCGTGCCGAGTGCGGCGTTGCGCGACGGCGTGATCCAATATCCCTGCGCCCCGGTACTGGATGCCAGCGGAAATACCATTGAGACAGCGGTTCAGGTCTGTCCTGGGGGTGCCGGCAACAGCGCGAAGGGCGTAAGCGGCACCACATTTTCACCTGGGCCTGGTTTCAACGCACTGGGGCCGACGCAAATCACGGCCATGGACCCGCGCTGCACGGCGAACGGCACCTGCCTGGCCTCGGCGGGACTCAATCCCGGCGTCGATCCGTTCGTCCTCCAGACCTTGAACACGTATCCGCTGCCGAACAGCGACAACGTGGGAGACGGATTTAATTATCGGGGTTACACCTTTTCGGCGCCTACGCCGAGTAAGCTGGACACATACGTCGCCAAATTTGACTACAACGTCACCAGCAGCGGCAGCCAGCGGCTTTTCGTGCGCCTGGGCCTGCAGAACGACCACGGGGTTCCGACCAGCGTGCCCGGCAACCAGTTGGGCACGAATTCCGGAGCGGAGCAGTTTCCAGGGCAACCGGCCTCCGTGGTCGAGACGAACAACTCCAAAGGAATTGTCTCCGGGTATACGTGGGTGATCAGCCCGACCAAGGTGAACAACTTCCATTACGGTTTCATCCGCCAGGGGATAGGTGAAAATGGCGCCTCCTTGCAGAATTTTGTCCGCCTCCGCGGATTAGACACGCCAGTTGCCGATAACCGAACGACCAGCAAGATTGTTCCGGTGCATAACTTCACGGACGATTTCAGCTGGTCGCATGGGAGACATACCATCTCGTTCGGTGGCAACTACCGCATGATAACGAACGAGCGCAATTCAAACCGCAACTCGTTCACGTTAGCCACCACCAATGCGGCGTTTCTGATTCCCACCGGGATCGCCAATACCGGGCAATCGTTCGATCCTGCCGCTTTTAAGTTCCCAGCAGTGGACCCCAACTTCAGCAATTCCTATGATTTTCCGATGATGGCGCTTGCTGGGGTTATCAATGAAATTGACACCGTGTACGTGCAAAACAAAGCCGGGCAGTTGATCGCTTCGCCGAGTAATCCGGGCGCATTTGTGGTGCGGAACTTCCGGGACAATGAGACCGAGTTCTACGTGCAGGATTCCTGGCATGCCAAGAGCAACCTGACGTTCACCTATGGCCTGCGCTACTCTTTGCTGCAGCCGCCGTATGAACGCGGCGGTAACCAGGTGTCGCCCAGCATCAGCCTCGACAACTTTTTCAAGACCCGCATGAAGGATATGACCCAGGGAATTTCCTATTCTCCAGACTTCAGCATGGTTCTTTCCGGCCCGGCAAACGGTAAGCCCGGTTTCTGGGGTTGGGATTACAAGAACTTTGCGCCGCGCCTTTCTCTTGCCTACTCACCCAGCCAAACTTCCGGCTTGCTAGGTGCTTTGTTTGGCGGGCCGGGAAAGAGTTCCCTCCGGATCGGCGCCGGCATGTATTACGATCATTTCGGCCAAGGCACTGTTGATATTTATGACCAGAATGGTTCTTTTGGTTTCGTCAGCAACACCACGCAGCCTCCGGGATTCGTGAATCTTGACACTGGCCCCCGCTATACTGGTTTGCACGATTTTTCCAATTTGCAATCCATGATCTTCCCCGCCCCGGCAACGCCCGGCTTTCCGCAAACACCGCCCGACGCGTTCGGTATTTATTGGAGCCTGGACGACAAGATGAAGACGCCCTACTCCTACGCGCTGGACCTTTCCATTACGAGGGAGCTGAGGAACGGCTTCACGCTGGAAGTGGCCTACGTGGGGCGCATCAGCCGCCGCTTGCTGCAGGAAAAGGATCTGGCGCAGCCGGTGAACCTGTGCGATCCGAAATCCGGGCTCTGCTACTTCCAGGCTGTGACGGCACTGGCGAAAGTCTATCGAGGCGGCACGAGCACGCAGGCGTTCAACCCGGCGTCGCTTCCCGCAAACGTGCAGCAATATTGGGCGGACATGGTGCAACCGTTGCAGGCGGGCGGGGCGTACCAGGCGCAATTCTGCACGGGAATAAACTCGGCGGGAAACCCAAATTTGGTGGCCGTTACAAATCCTGTTGTCGCGGCTTATGATTTGTTCTGCGGCGGCAACCGGAATGAAACGACGCCTCTTTCCGTTTGGGACACCGGTGGCATCCCGGACGCGAGAAACGCTCCGAACTGCGGCACCGCAGGCAATCCGGATTGCGTTGGATTTTATTTCCCGAAGAACAGCCAGGCAGCGTCGGGGTTTGGTCCGTTCTCCTTCTACCAAGCACAGTATGCTTCGTTGAATGCGTGGACCACCACGGGCCGCGCAAACTACAACGCGATGCAGGTGATGCTGCGGAAGCGCGCGACTCGCGGACTGACGTTTGACTTCAACTATACGTTTTCGAAGTCCATTGACATGGGCTCGGCGGCGGAGCGCGTCTCCACGTTCCAGGGCAGCTTTTTTGGGGTTACCGCGATCTACAATCCGTTCAGCCCCGGGCTGTTCCGTTCCGTTTCGGATTTCGACATGACCCACCAGATTAATTCGAACTGGGTCTATGACCTGCCGTTCGGCCGCAAACAACGCTGGGGTTCTGGATGGAACCGGGCCGTGGATGCGGTGCTCGGAGGCTGGAGCTGGTCCGGCTTGTATAAGTGGACCACCGGATTGCCGTTCGGCGTGCAGAACGGCTTCCAGTTCCCGACCAATTGGGACCTGAATGGCTACGCTAACCTCGTTGGACCGAAACCCACGACTGGTGCGTTTAACAGCGCCAGCGGAAATATCAACATGTTTAAGGACCCGCAGGCTGCGATCGGCGCTTTCGACTATCCGTTCCCTGGGCAGGTGGGCAGCCGCAATGTGCTGCGCGGACCTGGTTACTTCACCGTGGACACCGCGGTGCGGAAGACGTGGAACCTCACCGAGCGGCAGAGCCTCACTTTCTCGGCGGAGGCATTCAACCTGACGAATTCGGTGCGTTTCGATACATTTAGCGCGCTGCCGGAAATTGATATTTCGGGCAGCTTCGGGAATTACACGCACACGCTGAACGGGCCGCGGGTCATGGAGTTCGCCCTGCGCTATTCATTCTAATCGCGTTCTCAGTTTCACTTTTTCCCGCCGGAGAGGACGCCTCTCCGCCGGTCTTGTCGTCAGACGCAGTAATTGCTGTGTTTCCGGGCGTGAAACTCCATTGCGGGGCCCGGATACGTTCGCTGGTCGGCCCTCCTATCCTGTGCTATTCTTGGAGTCTCGGCGGGTGTTTCTTGCCCGTGTATTTCTTCAGTGTCGGGGCGTAGCGCAGCCTGGCTAGCGCGCCTGGTTCGGGACCAGGAGGTCGAAGGTTCAAATCCTTTCGCCCCGACCATTTTAGTTCCAATTCTTCCATTACTTCCCCCCCAAACGCGTGTGACGCGAAAAGCGTCCTGACGAGCTTCGAGTATGCCAACAGGAGAGGCTTGCGCAGGCAGACGTACCAAACTGGACAGACGGAGGCTGAGGAATGCGCTACAAATCAGCTGACGGATCAACCGAGGCAGGGCGAATTATCGAGGGCTAGAAATGGCATTGGAAGAATCGGCAACGAGCAACGTGAGTGCCTACCGGCAGACTTTGGGTATTTGCTGGATCGTGTATGGGATATTCCGGCTGATTTTGGGGATTTGCCTGATGGTGTATACCGGGACAGCAACGGTGATGTTTGGCGCGCTGCTGGGCCGCGTGCCGGACGCGTTCAGCTTGATGGCGGATTTCCACGTCTTTTATGCAGTGATTGTGGTGCTGTCGTTTGTATGTGGGCTGATAGGGCTCCTTGCCGGACTGGCACTGGTGGCAAAGCAAGGGACGGGGCGCAAGCTGGCGCTGGTGGCGGCGATTTCGTCGGTATCCGATCTTCCGTTTGGAACCACGCTGGGAATCTTCACACTGATTGCGTTTCTTCCGCTTCGCGGCGGCGTTGCACCCGCTCGCGCCTGAATCCGTTCTTTGCCAGGTTGCTGATAAGAAGGTAGTTGAGCACGCGTTAGCCTGTGGTTTGTTTGAAGCTCCTATTCCCGCCGAGCGGTGGGACCTCGAACTCAATTTTTTTCTCTTTCTTAGTAAACGTGCACAACAGCACAGTATTCATGCTTGGGAAGCGTGATACTTGGGTCTCAAGATTCCTAGAAGGAGACTTATGTACAAGCTTTCGAGTATCACAGTGATGGCGGTAATGGCGTTCGGTGTTTCCGCGCAAGCGCAGACCGAGTCGCAAGTGCGGGAGGATTCCCGCAAACAAGTTGTGGAATATCGGGTGAATGTGGTGAGCCGGACGACGCAGGCGGTCAGCTACAAGCACCGCAGTGGCGCCACAAAGATTGATTTCCAGGGCACGGATTTGATGCCTGGCGCAGCGGGCGAGGCCAAGGTAGAAAGCAAGCGCGGGGCATTGGCAATCGAGGTTGAATTCTCCGGGCTGGGCAGGCCTACGAGTTTCGGCAACGAGTATCTGACCTACGTGTTGTGGGCGATTTCGCCGGAAGGCCGGCCGGTAAATATCGGTGAAGTATTGGTGGGCGAAAACCACCGCAGCAAGCTGGACGTGACCACGGACCTGCAAGCTTTCGCGCTGATCGTCACCGCGGAACCTTATTATGCCGTGCGGCGCCCCAGCAATGTGGTGGTGCTTGAGAATGCCGTCCGGCGGGATACTGCCGGGGGGACTGAGTTCGTCGACGCCAAGTATGAATTGATCGATCGCGGCGGATACATTCCCACGGGCTACACTTTTGATCCCGTGGTCATTAGCGCGCGATTGCCGCTGGAATTTTACGAAGCGCGCAACGCCGTGCGCATCGCGAAATCCGCGGGCGCCGACCGATACGCCGCAGCGAGCTATGAAAAGGCTGTCCGCCAGTTGAACGAGGCTGATGCCATGGCCTCAAGCAGGCATGAAAACAAGAAATCGCTGATTTCGGTGTCGCGCGAAGTCGTGCAGACAGCGGAAGATGCGCGGGAAATCTCCGTGAAGCACATGGACGAAGAGCGCGCCGAGGGCGAACGCCGGGCTGGAAGAGGACGTGAAGCCGCTGCGAACAACCGCGCGGACGACGAATCCCAACGCCGTGCCAACGCCGAAGCCGCCAGTGCTCAGGCCGATCACGAGCGCAACGAGGCAAATCGCCAGAATAACAATGCTCAGGCCGCCGCTCAGCAATCAGCAGATGCTCAGGCCGATGCCGAGAGGGACCGCAACGACGCGCAACATAAGCAACACGTTGCAGAAGCCGATTCCGATCGGGATCGCGCCGCCGCCGCTTCCTCCGATGCACAGCTACAACAGGCCGTGCGTGACCGCGAGCAGCTTCGCGCCAACCTGCTTCAGCAGTTCAACCTGATCCTGGAAACGCGCGACACCGCGCGCGGCCTGGTCGTCAACATGTCGGACGTGCTGTTTGACTCCGGCAAATACACGCTTCGCCCGCTGGCACGCGAAAAGCTGGCCAAGATATCGGGCATCGTGCTTGCGTATCCTTCCTTGCGGCTTGCCGTTGAAGGCAACACCGATAGCGTTGGAACCGAACTCTACAATCAGGAACTTTCGGAGCAGCGCGCCGAAGGTGTCCGCAGCTACCTGACCCAGCAAGGCGTGCCGGCAACTTCGACCACCGCGCATGGTTTCGGAAAGACGCGGCCCATCGCGTCCAACGACACCTCGGAAGGTCGCCAGCAGAATCGCCGAGTGGAACTGGTCGTCTCCGGTGAAGTCATCGGGACCAAGATTGGCGTGATTGTTGTGCAGCCGATCGCTTCAGCAACGTCTCCGCAGTAATCCTACCCTGACCAAGAGGGCCGGCTCAGATCCTGAGCCGGCTCTTTTTTTTGCGCGTCAGCGTTGCGGATAGCCAAAACAAGAAAGAAGCGGCGCAAGGAATGCTTGATCCCTACGCCGCCGAAACATCTACAGACGGAAATAGTAGCCGATCGGGTTCTTACGGCTTCTTTGGAACCGCCCCTGGCTTGAAGAGGTCGGAGAGGTCGTTGGCGTTGGCGGCGTCGGCGAGATAAGGGCCGGCGGTGCGGAAGATGTTCTGCATGGTGCGCAGATCAGAAGAGTGCGTGAAGGCGACCGGGCTGGCGTAGGGGATGCCGTTCACGTTGGGGTGCGCGCGGTCGGAGATGACGATCTCGCCTACAGTGTGGTTGAGGTCGTCGGGGTTGTCGCCGGTGACGCCATCCCGTTCGGATTCGTCCCACCAGAGGATGATGACGCCGTGGTTTTTGTAGGCCTCGGAGGCCATGATGACAGGCACGATCTGGCTGAGGAAGTCGTCGCCCTGCTTGATATTTGCCGCATCGCCGGTCAGGCCTTTGTAACCTCCAGTGAGCGTGGAGTGCATATCGTTGAACTGGTCCGGAGTGATCCAGTTGTAATCGGCGACGGTGTTGTTGGCGAGATCGGTGAACAGTTGCTGCAGCGGCGCGTAGTTGGAAGAAAGAGGGTTGGCCGGAGTCGAGTCGTTGCCGCCGTTGGAGTCGGTGAAGAACACCATGGGATTATGTTTCGCGGCGTAGTTGAACTGGTTGGAGCCGTTGAAGGCGTTAAAATTGCCGGCCGCAAAGACACCCGAATGGCTGGTGAGAGGAACGGTCCACTGATCCTGCGGCAGGGGAACATTGGTCAGATGCCCTGACCCATCCACGGCGAGGTCAATGTCTTCCTGGTAGGACTTCCACGTTGTTCCGGCCTGCGTCAGGAAAGTGACGAGGTGCTGGTTGGTGTTCTGATTGTTGCCGCTGGCGAACGGGTCGGCGTCGTTCAACACACCAAAATTGGTTCCGGCTTCCGCCCAGAGGTAGTTTGGTTCCGAAGGATGAATGTGGGGGTTGTTGCCGCTGGCGGTGGCCAAGACGTTGGTGTAAGCCGTGGCGTAGGCAACGTGTTCGCTGATGTTGACGACGGAGCCATTAATCACGGCATTTGCTGTTCCGCTCACAAGGCTGTTGATGAAAGGTGCGTTGGGGTTCTGATAAATTTGCTGGATGCCGCCGGTGAACTGGTTGGCCGGCTGGGTCCAATTGTGATTTTCCATCGCGATTACGAACACGGTCTTGATTTGTTGGGCATGTGCGGGGAAAGCGCCCGCTGCTGCGAAAAGGGCACACACTCCCAAGGTGCGGAGAAATCTGGGGTAAGGCATGAAAACCTCCAAGGTAGGATCTGCGCGGAATGCTTTCGCGGTTCAGGTCGCTTCGTTCGGCCCAAAGGACGAACACGGCGCCCAAATAGAGATAACAGGAGCGTTTTACAGGACGGTGATTGGAGTATTACGAATCGAAGACTCGAGGAAGAAAGCCGCGAGCGACCGACGAAGAGGAAGGGGAAAGGGCTGACCTGAGATGGCCCTAGGTAACAACCGGCGCCTCGGCGACGCCCGCCAGGCCAAACACTCGCTGGTAACGTTCGACCTCGGTGCGTGGGCCCAGCGCCTTTTGGAAATTGTCGGAAAGTTTCACGGCCGGCCGGCCATCGGCGTCGTTGAGCTTGCAGACCAGGCTTAGCGGATTGAAATCCACGCCGCCGTGGGGATTGCAGTTGCGAAAATCGTTGGTGAGCAGGGTGCCCCAGCCCGCGCTGAAGCGGATGCGGCGGCCGGGCGTCCACTTCTTTTCGTCCATAAAATCGGTGGCCTGGCGAAAATCGGAGGGGGTATATCCCACGCGGATCTTTCCGGAAAAATGGGCGTGCAGGCCGAGAATGGTGTCGGCATCGAGCCCGTCCGAGGCGATGAATAATTTCTGCCGCGGGTCGCGGCCTCTTTTTTCGAGCCAGGCAATGTATTCGTCGCCCGCGAGGAAAGGATCCTTGCTGTCCGCGCGCTGGCCGGTCCAATCCGCCACCCAATCGGGAGCGTTCTTGAAGAACTGCGTGGAACCAAAGGTGTCGGGAAGAAGAATGAGCAGTTCGCCCTGGTAAGTTTTCTGCCACATTTCCAGCAAGCGGTATTGCGCGGTGTTAAGCTCCTCGTCATTCCTGGCCATCGCGGCCAGGGCCATGGGCAGTTCATGCGCGTTGGTGCCGATCGCTTCCAGGTCGTGCTGATAAGCCAGATAGGTGTTGGAGGTGCCGCCGAAGGTGTTGCCGAGGACGTCGCTCATGGCCTTTACAACGTATTCCTGCCAGAGAAAGCTGTGGCGGCGGCGCGTTCCGAAATCGCTGAGGCGCAAACCAGGAGTGCAGCGCAGGCGTTCCATCTTTTCCCAGAGTTTTGTCTTGGCGCGGGCGTAGAGAATGTCCAGCTCGAATTCGCTCAGGCGCTTCAGGTTGGCGCGCGTTTTCAGTTCGCTGATGGCCGAAAGCGCGTAGATCTCCCACATCGTCGTGGCGGTCCACAGGCCTTGGAAGGAGAGGGAGAACTGGCCGTCCTGCACGCTCAGCTCATAATCGGAGAGGCGGAAGTCGCGTTCAAGCCATTCGAGGAACGCGGGTTCGAAGATGCCGCGGCGGCCGTAGAAGGTATTGCCCGCGAGCCAGATCAGCTCGGACTTGTGGAATCGCAGCTTCTTGGTTTGTTCCAACTGTTCGCGGAGCTCGTTTACGTCGATCAAGTCGGCGAGGCGGACCTCGGCGGAGCGATTGAGGAAGGAAAAGGAGGCGTTCGTCTTCGGAAACTGCTTCCAGATGAACTGCAGCATCAGCAGTTTGTAGAAGTCGGTATCGAGCAGGGACCGGGTGATCGGGTCCAGTTCCCAATTGTGGTCGTGCGCGCGGCGCGCCAGGTTGATAATCACAATCCCAATACTTTACCTTACTCGGAACGAAGTTCGGCAATGGTCTGACGTCAGAAATACATTCGAGGACTGCGATTTGCTTTCCGGCGCTCGGCGCCCGGTTGTACAATCGTGCCACTCACAAATCTGCTTTCTCGCACAAGGAGAGTCTTATGAGGTCTCGCACGTTGGTCTGTCTGTTGTCGGCCATCCTTCTGGCTGCCGCTGCCGTTTCGCTCGCCCGGCCGCAAGCGGCCACGAATTCCGCGCCGGTCAAGGAAGGCCTGCTTACGGCCCCAGATGTTGGTAATAAACTTTTGCCGGAGAAAGTATTTTTCCGCGGACAGATTGCCCCGGTGCAGGCTCGCAACACGGGCGGAGTTCGCTATGCGGACGGATTTCTAGTTTTCGCGGGACTGGTGGATAGCTCCGGATATTCCACCGCGATCCGGGAAAAGTATCAGGCGTATCTGATCAACGAAGTGCCTATTGAGATTGGCGGGCAGACGCTGAAGCCGGGTGCGTACGGCATCGGGTTTCTGGAGGGCAACAAATTTATGGTAATGGATATTGGCGCGAATGATGTTCTGCAGGCGGCTTCGGTGAAAGATGCGGAGATGAAGCGGCCGGTGCCGCTGCAGTTTACGGCCGGCTCCGGGGCGGGGAACTATCGGCTGTACCATGGGCGGGATTACGTGGAATTTCATCGCGCCAAATAGGGTTTGCTGTTTTTGGAGTGCGGAGAGCTCTGCCCCCGCTTTTACGCTGCAAACAGAGCCACCCAACTGACCCTCGCCTAAACGCCACAACCTCAAAAGCGGTGGCAGAGCCACCGCACTCCAAAAGGCCGTTGGCGTTTATCCTTTAATCTGGCTGCTGGCGGCATCCCACGTTACGGTGCTTTTGCGGAAGTAGGATTCATTCGCCATGTGGCAAGCGAGAGCGGCGTTGTGGCCGAAGACGGCGTCTTCCACCACTGGCTTTCTTGTTCGCACCGCTTGCAGGAAATTCCACATGTGCGGCTTCAGGTCGTCCCAGGAATCGCCCTTGTACTTGTAGCCTTCCGCAATCGGCTCCTTGCCTGGAGATGGATCGTTGTCCGCATGCCACTTTTTGTAATATGCCTCTTTCATGTCGCGGGGGAAGCCGTTCGCGTAGTAACTGGGCGCGGTGTCTTCGCCGGTTTGTGGGAAATAGGCGATCGTCCCCTCGGTCACCTCAAGAATTCCCTTTGAGCCCTGGAAGCGGTAGACCTCTGGCGTTTCGCAGCCGAGGTTTAGCCGCAGATACACGGGGATTCTTCCGTATTCGTAGATCACCGCTTGCACATCGGGCATGTTGCGCCCGTCATTCCAGCGCAGAATGCCGCCCGCGGCGGTGACGCGGGCAGGCGGTTCGTTCCATCCGAGCATGTAGTTCATCCCGCTGACCAGGTGAACGAGCAGGTCGCCGGCAACTCCGGTGCCATATTCCTTCCAGCAGCGCCAGCGCGCGAAGAGCTTGGGGTCGAAATCGCGCTTCGGCACGTTGCCTTGCCAGGTGTCCCAGTCGAGCGTCTGCAGGGAAAGATCGGGTGGCGGCGGATACTCCCACGCGCCCGTCGGGTCATTGCGTCCGAGCGAGCCTTCGACGAGATTCAGTTCGCCGATGATTCCTTTGGCGAGCAGTTCTTTCGCTTTCGCGCAAATGACCGAGCTGACGCGTTGCGAGCCGATCTGGACGATGCATCCCGTTTTCTTTGCCGCTGCCACCATGGCGACGCCATCCTCGGCACTGTGCGACATCGGCTTTTCGCAATAAATATCCTTGCCCGCGCTTACGGTATCCACGACCACCTGTTTGTGCCAGTGATCGGGCACCGCCGCGATGATGCAGTCGATTTCCTTGTTGTCCAGCAAATCCTGGTAACGCCGCGTGATTTTGATTTTTGGTCCGGCAATTTCTCGCGCCAGCGTGTGCCGTCCGTCGTAGAGATCGCAGGCCGCCACACATTCCGTGCCGGGCAGAGCGACCGCAGTCGTCAGCAGGCCGGAGCCCTGCATGCCGATGCCGATGATTCCGAAGCGGACACGTTGAAGCGCTGCCCCTTCCATCGCACCGGGAATTTTCATCGGTTCGAGTGCGATGCCTCGCGCCGCCACCATGGCGCCGGTTGTGCCGGCACTGGCTTGCAGAAACGATCTCCGGCTCCACTGTTTTCTGCTCATGATTGACTCCGTATTTCGAGATTTGCTTTGCGTATCGGTATTTACGGCAGCGGCTGAATGCTCACTTCCTTAAAAAACACCACGTCGTTCTTGCTGTGATTCTGTAGGCCAAAGTAGCCTTCATCCGGCCGCGGGCCTCGCTGCGGCTCGAAGTCGAATTTCTGCGGAGGGACCGGGTCGCCCTCGTGATAGTCCGTCACCTTCACGCCATTCACCTCGACGATTGTGCGCGGCCCGTCAATGGTGATCACCATCGTATTCCATTCCGGCCCGGGCTTGGTGGGCTTTGCCAGCGGCTTGGTGAGCGAATAAAGAGTTCCCGTGATGTGATATTCGTCCTCGCCGGAAGTCTCGGGGTGATTGTCGATCTGCACTTCGTAGCCGTAGTGGACGGGCATCCAAGCCTCGCGCGGCTCGACCGGAATACGAATGTAGACGCCGGAGTTGTCGTTGAAATGCCCCATCTTGAAAACCACGCGCAACTTGCAGTGGCCGATCTTCCCACCCGTCCAGTACAGCAGCCCCATGCCGTTATGCGTTTCAATCAGCCCGTCGGTTATCGTCATCTCGCCGGGCCCGACGTGTTTCCAGCCGCTCAGATCCTTCCCATTAAAGAGCTGCTTCCATTCAAGTTCAGGTTTTCCTGCCGACAACAAAAAGGCTGCTGCCACCAATATCAGCACTGCACGCAAACCTCGCATCACCACCTCCGCCCAATTCAGGACGCAAACAGATTCCGCGCCATGAACCACAAATTCGCCGGCCGCTCCGCCAGGCGGCGCACAAACCATGGATACCAATACGTTCCGTACGCCACCAGCACGGCAGAGCGATAACCCTCGCGCGCCAAGCGCTCTTGTTCTTCGCGCTGGATTCCGTAAAGCATCTGCACTTCGAAATTGTCCTTCGGGAATCCGCGCTGGGCGGCATGCTCCGCAAGGCGCCGGATCAACTTCACGTCATGCGTGCCGAACGCGGCGCGAGGGCAACGGCCGGCCGCCTGGGCCGCCATCATGGTTTTGGCCAGCGAGAAGTAATTTTCGTCCACGTCCTGTTTTTTCGGGTAAGCGATCTCAGGCGGTTCCTTGTACGCGCCCTTCACCATGCGGATGGACGGCCGCAGGGGGAGCAATTCCTCCACGTCCTTTTGCGTGCGATACAGATAGGCTTGCAGGCAAATCCCGACATTTGGAAATGTGCCGAGCGCGCGTTTGTAAATATCCAGCGTGGCGTCTACATACGAGCTTGCCTCCATGTCCACCCAGACGATGGAATCCTTCCTATCCCCTGCGATAATTCGTTCCAGATTTTCAAAGCAGAAATCGGCAGAGAGATCGAGACCGAGCTGTGTCAGCTTCACGGAAATTTCCGCCAGCAGGCCGGATTCATGGATGCTGTGCAGAACCTCGAGATAATGCTCCGTTACCTGCAAGGCCTCGGCGCGATCCTTGACGTTTTCACCGAGATTTGTGAACACGCTGGCAATTTTCTTCTGTTCCAGTCCGCGCGCGGCTTCCATCGCGGCGTCCAGGCTTTCTCCCGGCATGAATCGGGACACGCTGCGGCGCACAAACGGATAGTTCACCGCGTTCTCCCGCAGCCATCTGTTTTGGGAAGCGGCAAGCAATATCGACCGCATCAGCGCCATTTTATTGGGGCTCTCCTCGACGGGGCAAAAGCGCAACCACCGCTCGCGGCCCTATTCTAATTCAGTTGTCGCCCGATGATAGCTTGCAAAGTTTGCAGTGAAGGGCCACCGGGAAGGGAAAGCGGGTAGTGGTCCCGCACATGGGTAGAATGGCGGAGAGGAGCCAATTCGATATGGCTGTTCTGCTCCGAATTAGCATCGAAGTGGTGTGTACGGAATGGTCCGCAACACAATAAAACACGGCTGCACGCGAAAAGTCGCGGTCACGACGAAAACTACCGTTCGAGCGCGCGCGAGGCCTGTGGCTGCAGACTTTTTACTCAATCGAGATATATGCTTTTGGCGCTTCCTGCATCTAACTGGGGTAGCAACACAAGAGGAGATTTATTTATGACACAACCCAGACTCAGTAAATTCCTTGGTGCGGCGGTTGCCGCAGCTTTACTTTTCACCCCATTGGCAAAGGCTCAATCACAGGCGGCGGGGAACGCCACGTTTACCGTCACCGCGGTGGGCAAGAAAGACGCCGATGTCTCGAATATCCCGAAAGACGATGTGCAGCTGTTTCAAGGAAAAGATCGCAAGCAGATCGGCGACTGGAAGAAAGGCGATTCACTCTTCCTGGCCATCCTGATTGACGATTCCATCGAAACCTCGGCCGGCGGCCAGTGGGACTATCTGCGGGAGTTCATCATGGCGCAGCCGCCTTCCACCGCCATCATGGTTGGCTATATCACCAACAACGGCACGCGGGTGCTGCAGGACTTTACGCCCAATCACGAGCTGGCCGCGAAGGCTCTGCGCCTCCCCATCGGCATCGGTTCCCTTGGTTCCAGCCCATATCTTGGAACCCTGGACCTGCTGAAGCGCTGGCCGAAGACGGGACCGCGGCGCTCCGTGATCCTGATCAGCTCTGGCATCGATTTTTTCCGCGGACCCGGGTTTGGGCCGTTCTATCCCGATCTCGATCCGCTGATTTCTC